>LNFM01010113.1_pt1 | contig 13442 bp, 15 predicted proteins | sample 596031 | NCBI WGS metagenome assembly LNFM01 (sample SAMN04254537, study PRJNA301005) | activated carbon metagenome | isolation source: dual media filters at the Ann Arbor, Michigan drinking water treatment plant | place: USA: Ann Arbor
TGATCTGCCTGGCCATCGTCTTCGCCGCCGGCTTCATCCTCGACTGGGTGTCGATCGTGCTGATCTGCCTGCCGATCTTCATGCCGATCGTGGCGGCCCTCAAGATCGACCCGGTGTGGTTCGCGATCCTGATGGTGGTGGCGATCCAGACCTCGTACCTGACGCCGCCCATGGCGCCGTCGATCTTCTATCTGAAGTCGATCGCCCCGCCGGAGATCACCTACGGCGACATGGTGCGCGGCGTGATGCCCTACGTCATCATTCAGTTCGTGACTTTGCTCGCCGTCATGTTCATGCCCTGGCTCGCGACGTATCTGCCGAGCCAGTTAAAGGGCTTTTAGCCGCCCATCCTGGCGCGCTCGCGCAAGGCTGCGCGCGAGACCTTGCCGACGGGGGTAAGCGGCAGCGCCTCGACGATATGGAACCGGCGCGGCTTCTTGTAGTCGGCCAGCAGTTCCAGGCAGTGGGCGGCCAATGCCTCCGGCGACGGCCGGCAGCCCGGTTTGGCCACCACGTAGGCCACGACGATTTCGCCCCACTTCTCGTCGGGGGCGCCGACCACCGCCGCTTGCGCCACGTCGGGATGGCCGAGCAGCGCATCCTCGACTTCCTTGGGCCAGACGTTGAAGCCGCCGGTGATTACGATGTCCTTCTTGCGGTCGGCCAGATGCAGGAAGCCGTCGGAGGCACGGCGCGCCATGTCGCCCGTGCGCAGCCAGCCGTCGAACAGCGTCGCCGCGGTCTCCTCGGGCAGGTTCCAGTACCCGGCCATGTTGTTGACGGAACGGACGGTGATCTCGCCGACGTCGCCCGGCGGCACGTCCCGGCCGTCGCCGTCGACCAATCGAAGTTCGAAGGTCGGGACTTCGCGGCCGACCGAGCCCAGGCGTGGCCCGCATTCGGTGTCCGTCTCGAGATGCTCGTGCGGGCGCATCATGGTGGTGATCACCGGCGCTTCGGAGAGCGTGTAGACCTGGGTGAAGATGTTGCCGAACCGTGCGATCGCGCGACGCAGCAGCGGCACCGGCATCGGCGCCGAGGCATAGGTGAAACAACGAAGCGTCGCCACGTCGGCTGCGCGGTCGTCAACCTCCAGCAGCATGTGGATCATGGTCGGCACCATGTAGACCCACGTCACCTTGTGGTGCGCAAAGTCGCGCCACGTCGCTGCCGGGTCGAAGCGCTCGCGCAGGATCTGGGTGGCGCCCAGCAGGTACCAGGCGGGCCACATGAAGTTGAGCCCGTGACTGAGATGGCCGAGATGGAGGGCGATGTCCTGCTCGACCAGCGCGTTCTCGCGCACGACGTCGAGCACCACGGCCAGATAACTGCGATGGGTGTGGACGACGCCCTTTGGCCGACCGGTCGTGCCCCCGGTGTAGCGGATCAGGACCGGCTCGTCGTCGCCGTAGACCGTCGCCGGAAGCGGCGTGCCATCGCCCGAGCGGACGATGTCCTCGTAGGCGGGCAGGCCGGGCGCCGTGCCGCCCGAGGTCAGGATGGCGCCGAGCGACGGTACCCGGGCCCGATCCGCCTGCACGCGGGCGGCGTAGTCGGGCGTGGCGACCAGCGCGGCGGGCGCGCAGTCGGCCAGCGCATAGAGGACTTCGGGGGCGGCAAAGCGGATGTTGAGCGGCACCTTGACGGCCCCCAGGCGCAGGATCGCGAGTTCGGCCACGACGAACGGAATGCCGTTGGGCAGGATCAAGGCCACGCGGTCGCCGCGGCGCACGCCGTTCGCGGCAAGCCAGCGCGCCAGGCGGTTGCTCGCCGCTTCGGCCTCGCGATAGGTGATGGCGCCGTGGTCGTCGACCAGCGCCACCTTGTCGGGCGTGCGGAACACGCCGTGCCGCAGCAAGCCGTCGATACCCACCCCCGGCGGCGAGGCGTAGGGTTGCGGCGTCATTTGCGAGTCGGGCGCCGGCCGCTCTCGAAGAAGTCGCGCATGCCTTCCTTGGCCTCGCGCGACTCGTTCACCAGCGAGGCCATGGCCCGCTCCAGCCGCATGCCCGCGTCGAGCGGGCCCTGCAACCCGACCCGCACTGCCTCCATGGTGTAGCGCACGGCGGTCGGCCCGCGCCGCGCGATGCGACGCCCGAGATCTATGGTGCGGTCGAGCAGCTCGTCGTCCGGCCAGACATGATTGACGAGGCCGACGCGCCATGCTTCGGCGGCCGGAATCGGTTCGCCCAGCAAAAGGTGCTCGTAGGCAAAGGACAGCGGCACGAGCCGCGGCAGGCGTTGCGTGCCGCCGCCGCCCGGCAGGTGGTCGAGCGCGATCTCGGTCTGGGCAAACCGGGCGCTCTCGCCGCAGACGCGGATGTGGCAGGCGATCGCCAGCTCCGTGCCGCCGCCGAAGGCCGCGCCGTGGACGGCCGCGATGACCGGTTTGGTCGAACGCTCGATCAGTTCGAGGTTGTGCTGCCAGGCGACCATCGTGTCGTCGGTCTGCAGGACGTCCATGCCGCGCATCTCGTTCATGTCGCCGCCGGCGCTGAAGTGCCGTCCTTTGCCCGCGATCAGCACAACGCGGATCCGCCGATCGGCCAGACACCCTTGCAGCAGCTCGCCCAGCCGCCACATCATCTTTGTGGTGATGGCGTTGCGCTTGGCCGGCCGGTTGAGCCACAGGATCGCAACCGGGCCGCGGTTCTCGCGCAGGATCAGGTTCTTCATCGACGGCAAGTCTAGGCGCTGCCTGGCGGAAGTGTCCACGGGCGCCCACGCCGTTGCCGCCTTCCGACCTGCAGTCCCCGGCTTCTGCTTTTGCCAGAACGACATCCGCCGGATAGCGTAATGCGACAGGGCCAGGGAGACATCGACATGAAGGATTTCGCCGGCAGGATCGCCGTCATCACCGGTGGCGGGACCGGCATGGGCCGCGAACTTGCGCGCCAGCTCGTGGCAGAGGGCTGCAACGTCGCGATGTGCGACGTGTCGGCCGGCGCCATGGCCGAGACCCGGCGCCTGTGCGAGGCGGGCGGGCTCAGCCAGGGACAGCGCATTACCTCCCATGTGGCCGACGTATCGGATGCAGCGCAAATGGCCGGCTTTCGCGACGCCGTCGCACGTGACCAGGACACCGACCGCATCCACCTGCTGTTCAACAACGCCGGCATCGGCGGCGGCGGCAGTCTGGTCGTCAACGGACAGGACGAGTGGGAGCGCACCTTCAACGTCTGCTGGGGCGGCGTCTACAACGCCACGCGCGCCTTCCTGCCGCTGATGCTGAAGGCCGACGCCGGCCACATCGTGAACACCTCGAGTGTCAACGGCTTCTGGGCCTTCATCGCACCCGACATCCCGCAGACCGCCTACGCGGCGGCGAAGTTCGCGGTCAAGGGATTCACCGAGGCACTGATCACCGACCTGAAGCTGAACGCGCCGCACATAAAGTGCTCGGTCGTGATGCCGGGCCATATCGGCACCTCGATCGTGGCCAACTCACGCAAGGTTCAGAGCGGCAACGAGTCCGATGTCATGACGCCCAAGGAGATTGCCCAGGCCAGGGCGCGCATCGCCTCGATGGGCCGCGACGCGGCGGCCCTGTCCGACGACGAGGTGCGCCGGATCGTGGCCGAGCGCGCCAGACGCTTCCTTGAGGAGGCGCCGACCTCGGCTGCCGAAGCGGCCCGCATCATCCTGGACGGCGTCAAGGCGGGACGCTGGCGCATTCTGGTCGGTCGCGACGCCGAGCGCATCGATGCCCTGGTGCGCCAATCGCCGGAGCGCGCCTACGACACCGATTTCTACGACGCCTTCGCCACCGAGGTCGGCTGGCGCGTCGGGCGCTGAAGGCTCAGCGGATCGCGCTGCCCAGTACGCGGTCGACCATCGCCGGCGCCTGACCGAGGTAGTTCGCCGGATCGGTCAGGCGGCGGATCGCCGCCCGATCGAGGTGCGCCGCGATCTCCGGCATCATTGCCAGAACATCGGCCAGTTCGCCCCCCTTCTCCGCAACCGTCCGGCAGGCGGCATAGACCACATCATGGGCCTGCTGGCGGCCGAGGACCGGCGCCAGCCCCATCATGACGGCCTCGGCCACGATCAGTCCCTTGGACATCGCCAGATTGGCCGCCATGCGGCGTTCGTCGACGATCAAGCCACCCAGCGCGGTCTTCGCCTGATGCAACGCGCCTGCCGTCAGCACGAAGCTCTCGGGCACCGCGATCCATTCGGCATGCCACGGGCCGGTGGCGCGCTCGAAGTCGTGGACCATGGCATCGAGCATCAGCCCGGCATGCTGGCGTACCGCCTTGCCGGCGGCGAGCATCAGCTCGGACGAAATCGGATTGCGCTTCTGCGGCATGGTCGAAGAGGCACCGCGGCCGGTGACGAAGGGCTCGTAGACCTCGCCGAACTCCGTCGCGGCCATGATCATGACGTCGAGCGCGATCTTGCCCAACGAGCCGGTGACGAGGGCGAGAAAATTGACCGCCTCGGCCAGCCCGTCGCGCGCGACATGCCAGGTCGAACTCGGCACGCCGAGGCCGAGTTCGGCACACAAGGCTGCCTGGACATCGAGGCCCTTGTCGCCCAGCGACGCCAGCGTGCCGGCCGCACCGGCGAACTGGCCGACCAGAACGCGCGGCTTCAATTGTTCGAGGCGCTCGGCGTGCCGGTCGAACATGGCGAGCCAGATCGCGACCTTGTAGCCGAAGGTAATGGGCAGCGCGTGCTGCAGATGGGTGCGGCCCGCCATCGGCGTGTCGCGATGCTTGCGCGCGAGGCCGGCGAGGATGCCGCGCAGGGCCGTGAGATCCTCGCCTACGATCCGGAGGCCCTCGCGAAGCTGAAGGACGACGGCGGTATCCATGATGTCCTGGGTCGTGGCGCCCCAATGGACGAAGCGGCCGGCCTCGCCGCATTGCTTGGCGAGCTGATGGACCAGCGGCAGGATCGGATAGCCCACGATATCGGTCTCGCGGCCGAGATGCTCGAAGTCGAGCGTCTCGGCATTGCTGAGCCGGGCGATATCCGCGGCTGCCGCCTCGGGGATCACGCCGCAGCGCGCCTCGGCCCTGGCCAGCGCCACCTCGACCTCTACGCAGCGCGCAATGAAGGTCCTGTCGGAGAAGACCTGCCGCATCGCAGGCGTGCCGAAGGCGTCGCGGAACAGGATCGAGTCCAGCACCGTGGTGTAACTCTGGAAGGCGGCCATGGGTCTGTACTAGGCCGGCAACAGTTTCAGCCGCCGCAAAAGTTCGCGCTCCTGTTCCATGGTCTTGATCATCGCCTCGCGATAGGCGGGGCCGTCCATCAGCAGCAGCGGCTGATCCATGTTGTTGAGGAACTCTAGGTGCTTCGGCTCCTGCGCGGCGGCGCGGAAGGCGTCGGCGAGGATTTTCACCACGGCGGGATCCATACCTTTCGGCCCGACCAGGCCACCCGGACTGTCGACGGCGATCTCGAGACCGAGTTCGCGCACGGTCGGCACGTCGGGGAAGCGCTTCGCGCGGGTGCCGGTGAAGACCGCGAGCAGCCGGAGCTTGCCGGCCATGACCATCGGCGCCCAGCCCGAGGACTCCGAGGCGAAGTCGATCTCGCCACCCAGCAACGCGCGCATCGTGTCGGCCGTGCCGCGATAGGGCGCGTGCGTCCACGAGAGGCCCTGCGCCATGCCGAGACTTTCCATCGCGAGATGCTGGGTCGATCCCGCGCCCAGCGTACCCCAGTTCAGCTTGCCGGGATTGGCCTTGGCGTAGGCCAGCAGTTCGGGCAGTGTCTTCCACGGCGCCTCGGTGCGTACCACCACGCCCATGACGAAGCCGGTGATCTGCAGGATGTAGGTGAGATCCTTGATCGGATCGTATTTCAGCGCCGGATTGAGCATCGGCTGGCGCAACATGCTCATGTGCATCTGGCAGATCGTGTAGCCATCGGGCTTGGCGTCCTGAAGGGCGAGCGCACCCAGCACGCCGGCGGCCCCGCCCTTGTTCTCGACGACCACCGGCTGGCCGAGCTTCTGGGAGACCGATTCGGCCAGGATGCGGAAGCCGGCATCGGCCGGCCCGCCGGCCGCCCAGGGAATGATCAGCTTGATCGGCCGGTCGGGAAACTTCGCCTGGGCGCGCGCGGGGCCGGCAGCCCCGAAAGGCAGAACGGATGCGCCGACGAGGGCGCCTCGTCGTGTGATGCGGATCATGATGTTCGAACTCCTCCCGTTTGCTGGACTCTAATCCACGGGCATGGAGCGTGCCAAACGATCGTTGGCGGCGCTAGGACGCCTTCGCGGCGTCGCGCTTGATCTTCTTGGCCAGCGACCATTTATGGACCTCGGTCGGCCCGTCGTAGATGCGGAAGGCCCTGACCTCCCTGAAAACCTGCTCGACGATCGTATCGGTGGAAACGCCGGTCCCGCCCATCACCTGAACGCAACGATCGGCCACACGATACAGCGCTTCCGACACGGCCACCTTGGCCATCGAACTCTCGGCCGTTCCGAGCACCTCGGTGTCGAGAACATCGGCGCACCAGTCGATCATGAGTTCGGCCTGTTTCAGGTCGATCAGATTGTCGGCGAGCATGAAGCCCACGCCTTCATGATCGATCAGAGGCTTTCCGAAAGCATGGCGCTTCACCGCATAGGCCGTGGCGATTTCGTTCGCCCGCTGGGCCGCCCCGAACCAGCGCATGCAATGCGACAGTCGGGCCGGGCTGAGACGCACCTGCGCATAGTTGAAGCCTTCACCGTTCGCGCCGAGCATCTGGTCGGCCGGCACCCGGAGATTGTCGATCGTCACCATGGAGTGGCCGCCGGGCATTGAACTGTCGATGGTGTCGATGACGCGGTCGATGCGGATCGCCGGATCGGGAAGGTCGACCACGAACATGCAGGCGCCCGCGGTGGACTTCGCCATGACGATGCCGACTTTTGCACCCTTCGCACCGGTGATGAGGGTCTTTCGGCCGTTGATCACCCAGTGATTGCCGTCCTGCACCGCCGTGGTCTGCATCATCGACGGGTCGGAGCCGGCGCCGCCCTCCCCAGCCGGTTCGGTCATGAAGAAGGCCGAACGCGCGCGCCCTTCGACCATCGGCTTCAGGAAGCGTTCCTTCATCTCCGGGCTGCCGACCTTGCCCAGCAGGTACATGTTGCCTTCGTCGGGTGCCATGGTGTTCACGGCGACCGGCCCCAGCGGCGACAGGCCGGACGCCTTCAAGACAGTCGCGGTCTCGCGCTGACTGAGATGGCTGCCGTCGGGAAGGATGTGCGGCGTCAGCACACCCGCCGCGCGCGCCTTGTCCCGCAGTTCGGCGACCAGCTCGTCGGTCGGGCCGTGGGCGCCGCAGCGGGGATCCTTCTCGTAAGGCACGACGACGTCGCGAACGAACGTCTCGACGCGCGCCGCGATCTCGGCGGCTTTCGCCGCACCCACTCCACTCATGCGATCACCCGGTTCAGGCCGACTTGGCCTTGAGTTCCGCCATTTCCTTTTTGACGCCCGCGATCATGCAGGACACGTCGGACGTCACCATCACCATGTCGAAGCCGCGCTTCACGGCGCCGCCGGCGAACGCGCCGCTGGCGCAATGCATCACGCACTTGATCCCAGCCTTGTGCGCCGCCGCCAGGATCTTGTCGCATGTTGCCATGTGCAACGGGTCCGGATTGTCGGCGCGCGGCGGCATGCCTAAGGCAAACGACAGATCGGCCGGACCGATATAGACGGCGTCAAGGCCGGGCGTCGCGCAGATCGCGTCGAGATTGGCGAGGCCTTCCTTGGTCTCGATCATTGCCATGACGACGATCTCGTCATTGGCGTTGGCCACATAATCGGCGCCGCCATACTGCGCGGCGCGGATCGGGCCGTTGGAGCGGAAGCCGACAGGCGGGAATCGGCACGCAGCCACCGCGGCAGCAGCTTCCTTGGCGTTGTTCACCAGCGGCACGATGATGCCGTAGGCGCCGAGGTCCAGCGCCCGCATGATGGCCGCCGGGTCGTTCCAGGCGACACGCACGACCGGCACCGTGTCGGTCTGCGAGATCGCCTGCAGCATCGGCAGGACGTCGTTCATTTCGTTGGTGCCGTGCTGCAGGTCGACGCAGAGGGCATCGAAGCCTCCCTGCCGCGCCATGACCTCCGCGGTGAATCCGTGCGACACGGAAAGCCAGCCCAGCGTGACGCACTTCTTCGCGCGCCACATTTCCTTGATCTTGTTCTTCCGCATGGTCGGACCTCCCACATGTTTATTGATGGCGCGAACAACTGGATTCAGGCCGGTGAGGCAAACCGACACTGCGATTTTCAGATGCGGCTTTCTGCAATTAATGTCAACGACTTAGCCGGGATCGGAATAGCGAAGTAACCCGACATGGCGGGTTCCGCCTAACGGTCCAGCACTCGCGCAGGGTGGGCTCAGCCGAATACTCGTGTAGGCTGCGGAGACGATCCTACCCGCCGACGAGTTCGCGTGGCAGCCGGAACGCGGCGTTCTCCACCGGACCAGCTATGACCGATGTCTGCACGGGCCCGATCCGACGCAGCGCGGCGATCACGCAACGAGTGTCATCGACGCTGAGCGTGGTCAGGGTGACATAAGCCACGGGCGTTTCCGGCGGCAGATCGAGTCTTTCCACGTCCTCTTCCGAACTGACGAGCAACGACGGCCCGTTTGACTGCCCCATCGTGCCAACGACCTCGGCATGTCCTGCGTGCCCGATCAGGATCAACTGCCGGCCCTGGGCCTCGTAGCGTCGCGCCTGGTCGTACACTTTCGTGACAAGCGGACAAGTCGCGTCGATCACCGGCAGGCCGCGCGGCTTGGCTTCGGCGATGACGCATTTCGGCACGCCAAGCGCACTGAAAATGGTCGGCGCTCCGGGCGGAATTTGCGCCAGCTCGTCCACAAAACGGGCTCCCTTGGTTTCCAGGGTTCTGACCACGTGGGCGTTGTGCACGACCTCGTGCCGCACATAGACGGGGCTCCGTATTTCTCCAGGGCTCGTTCGACGATCTCGATCGCGCGAACGACGCCGGCGCAGAAGCCGCGTGGCTGGGCGAGGATCACCTGAATACGACTGGCGTCGAACTCGCGACTTCACGGCTCGTCGTGCTGCCGGTCTCCGGGATGCCGGTGATACGCCAGTGGCATGCAACTCACCGCAAGACGAAGCAGCTCACGCCCGCCGCGGCCGACTTCAAGACGTTTCTTGTTGCCGAAGGCGCCACACAACTTCACGATTCGATGACGCGACCGTGATCCGCCTAGCCGAGTCTGACGTAGGCAATGTCGGGAAGTCTGGACAGCCGGTGCCAGCGTTCGAGCGACCGTAGGGGGAATGCATGAGAAGCACCGCCATCACTTACCTGGCAGTCCTGGCCGTCTTCACGGTGATCGACATTGTATGGCTCAGCATGGTCGCCATCAATTTCTACAAGAGGGAGATCGGATCCCTTCTCCTCGACAAGCCGCGTCTCGACGCCGCGTTCCTCTTCTATGCGCTGTACGCCGGCGGCCTCATGATCCTGGTCGTGCAGCCGGCGCTCGATAGCGGCAGTTGGCACAAGGCGTTGCTTCTGGGCGCCGTGTTCGGCCTGTGCGCCTACGGAACCTACGATCTGACCAACCTGGCGACATTGCAGCGGTGGCCGTTGCGCCTGGCAATTGTCGACATGGCGTGGGGAACCTTGCTTACTGCCACAACGGCGCTTGCCGGCTTCTTCGTCGGGCGGCTGGCTTTCGCGGGAACCGGATGACGGATCGCGCCGAGGGAAGGTTCGCCTCATGATGCTGCCGCCCGATCATCCCCGGCAAATTGCCCTCAACGACGAGGTTCATGCGCGCCCGCTGGAGCCCCGGCGACGCCATGCCGCCTGTCTTACGTCGCCCTCGCTCGGCCAGGGCGCCGTCTGCATCGAATGCCGCATCGGCGATACGCGCGTGCGCGATCTGCTGGCAGCAATCGACGCCGCCTGACCGCGCTTTGTGTCCGCGCCAGGATCGCCCTGCTGGCCGTACTCGACGGTTCCTGCCGAACGCCGATCTCCGGCCATGCGGTGCTCGACGGCGACGACCTTTGGCTGCGTGCGCTGATCTCGCGCCCGGACGGCAGAGAGGTCATCGCCAGCGAGCGCCGGGGCGGCGCTACCGACGGCGAGCGCCTGGGCATAATGCCGGCCGGCAACTGCACGGTCGGGCAGGTTCCGGTTTCTTCGACGGCTGATGCCGACTGCATCGGACGGAAAGCGATTGGGCAACGGCCAAAGGGACGAGGGCGGCGTCGAGAAAGAATGGTGCCCAGGGGCGGGTTCGAACCACCGACACTGCGATTTTCAGTCGCATGCTCTACCAACTGAGCTACCTGGGCGCGCCACTTCGGACGGCGCGGGCTTATAGGATGAGCCGGTCCGTCTGTCTAGTTTACCCGCCTCAGTCCGCCGGCCGACCCTATCGCATGCCAATTTCGCGCAAGCTGGCTAGAAGCTGCTTCCGCGCCTTGGCGAGCCGCGGATTGCCGCCCGGCAAGCGCTGCTGGATGAGGCCTGGCTCGAAGTCCGGGTGTCGGACCATGAACTCGGCAAAGGCCTGCCGCGCCGCGACTGTCCGCCCGAGCCTTTGCATCGCCGCTGCATGGATCGGCGGCCATGGCAGGTCGGGGTTGGTGTCGGCCGCGGTCAACCCCCAATCGCCGGACACCTCGTATCGGCCGCCGAGAAAGTGCGCCATTGCGAGACGGTATTGAAATTCGGCGCGGATCGGGTCGCGCGGACTGAGGCGCAGAGCCTTCTCCAGGGCAGCGACGGCCTCGTCCGCAAGTCCGTTTACGAGCAGCGCCAGGCCACGCACCGCGAAGGCGGTCGGATGACGATGCCGCTCCGTCCAGGCCGCCGTCAGTCGCAGGAGAGCCGGCAAGTCCTGTTTCAGGAAAACCTGGATGACCCGGGACTGGTAGGTCCCGTGCCCGTCGGGTGTCAGCCGGCCGAGACTCGTTGCGGCGTCGTGATGCTGAAGTCGGAAGTCGGCAACGGCCCGTCGCCGACACTGGCCACCACGAGCCCCACCGCCAAGGGCGCGACGCGGCGCTGGATCAGCCTCGACGACTTCGTGCAGGAGGTGTCGGATGCCCGCATCTACGCCGGCATTCACTACCGCACGGCCACGGACATCGGCGCCGCGATGGGCCGGCGGATCGGCGAACTGGCGGTCAAGCGGCTCAACACCCCCGGGCAGTAGGGTGGACGGTCCCAGGATCGGCTAGCCCGTCCGGCTGGTCGATCCTAATCCGGCGCCGCCGCCTTCGTCCTCGGTTGGAGCCTCGTCGGTCTCGACGCGATACCCCTCCTTCAGCCAGCGACCCAGGTCGACATTGGCGCATCGCTTGGAACAGAACGGCCTGAATTCGGCGGTTCCGATCTTTTCGCAGATCGGGCACTTGGCCTCAATCCGCACGGCGCGCAGCGGTGGGGTCGTGGATCGGTCAGTCATCGCTCTTCTCAAGCGCCTCTAGCTGGGCCTTCAGCGTCGCGCCACGGCGGGCCCGCGTCAACTCGAAGTGGCCGAGCCGGGTAAAGCCGTAGAGCTGGGTCGGCACGGGATCGTCGGCCAGCGCCTCGGCGAGGGCGGCCTGGACCTTGTCGCGGTCGTAGTTGCTGCGCATGGTCACGAAGTCGATCACCACGGCGCCGGCGATGTTGCGCAGCCGGAGCTGCTGGGCGATGGCGGGGGCCGCCTCGAGATTGACCTCGATCGGCCGGCGCGGCGCGCGGCCCTGGCGGCCGCCGGCGGTGGCGCTGTCGACGTCGATGGCGCACAGCGTCTCGCCCGGCTCGAACAGCACTTCTATGCCGCTCTCCAGCGCGATGCGATCCGCTAGCGCCGTATCGATCTGGCCGGCCACGTCGTCGATGTCGAAGGCCGGCATCGCGCCGTTGTGCCAGCGCACGCGAATCTTCTCGGCCTGCCGGTCCATCTCGTCCTGGAGATTGCGGGCCATCATGCGATCGTCGAGGATCACCTCTTCCAGGGTAGCGCCGTGATCGCGCAGCGCGCGCGCGATCGGGTCGCGCTCGCCGGGAACCTGTGCCGTCAGATCGGCAGGCGGCTGCGAGTCGAAGGCCTGGCGGCGGATCGCCTCCCAGCGTTCCATGATCCCCGATGCGTCGGCACGCAGCACGTCGAGCGAGGCGCCCGCGGCGGCGGTGCGCAGGACGATGCCGCCTTCGAGCAGACCTTCGACATGACCGCGCAAGCGCTCGCGCTCGGACTCGCTCTCGATGCGGCGTGAGAAGCCGACGCCGGTGCCAACCGGGTGATAGACGAGATAGCGTCCGGTCACCGCCAGGTTCATCGAAAGCCTGGGACCTTTGCCGTCCTCACCCTCGCCTGCGTCGTCGCTCCGCACCTGAACCAGGAGCGGCGCGCCGGGCGGCAGCCAATCGTCGGACCCGGCGCGGTCGGCCGCACGCAGGAAACCCGAGCGGCCGAGGCCGATGTCGACGAAGGCAGCATCGAGATCGGGCATCACCCGCTCGAGCCGTCCCAGGAATACGCTGTCGATATGGTTGGGCCGGTCGCGGCGCACGATCTTCAGTTCGACGAGGCGCCCACCGGCGGTCAGCGCCATCAGGAACGCGTTGGGCAGCACATGGCAGATCAGCCGGTCGACCTTGCTCACGACACGACCGGCTTCAGCAGCTTCACGGTCTCGAACAGAGGCAGGCCGACGACGTTGCTGTAGGAGCCGGAGATGAAGTCGACGAAGCGCGCGGCGCGTCCCTGGATGGCGTAGCCGCCGGCCTTGCCGCGCCATTCGCCGCTTTGCAGGTAGTCGTCGATCTCGGACGGCTCCAGTCGCTTGAAGCGAACCGTGGTCTCGACCAGGCGCGTGCGCACCGTGCCATCCGGAAAGCCGACGGCGACAGCGCCCATCACGCGATGCCGCCGGCCGGAGAGCCGGCCCAGACACGCACGCGCCTCGGCCTCGGTCTCGGCCTTGGGCAGGATGCGCCGGCTGCACACGACGACGCTGTCGGCGGCCAAGACCACGGCGCCGGGATGGCGGGGCACGACAGCCGCCAGCTTCGACGTTGCCATGCGCAAGGCATAGGCGCGCGGCAGCTCCCGCGCGGCGGGCGTTTCGTCGATGTCGGCAGGATCGATCTCGGCGGGCTCGAGTCCGACCTGTCGCAAGAGGTCGAGCCGACGCGGTGACGCGGAGGCCAGAACGAGCGGGGGGATCGGCGAGGCGCGCAACGCCTACTTGAAGCGGAAGGTGATGCGGCCCTTGGTCAGGTCGTACGGGGTCATCTCAACCGTGACCCGATCGCCCGCGAGCACGCGGATGCGATTCTTGCGCATCTTGCCCGACGTGTGGGCGAGAATCGTGTGATCGTTGTCGAGCTTTACCCGGAACATGGCGTTGGGCAGGAGCTCGGACACCACACCGTTGAACTCGATCAGATCTTCTTTGGCCATCCGGCCTCCGGCTGGAGTGAAAT
>LNFM01010114.1_pt1 | contig 13441 bp, 9 predicted proteins | sample 596031 | NCBI WGS metagenome assembly LNFM01 (sample SAMN04254537, study PRJNA301005) | activated carbon metagenome | isolation source: dual media filters at the Ann Arbor, Michigan drinking water treatment plant | place: USA: Ann Arbor
ATCAATTTACGCCCACGCAAACGCCTGGGCTGGAAGACACCGTACGAAGTGTATGCAGGGGTGAGCGTTGCACTTATGGGTTGAATTCAGGTATACTGGCTGAAAACAATGGTGTACAGCCTATGTCGCACAGCGCAGCCAACCGTCAGCCGATGACCGGTCTGATTCTTTCCGGCGGTGGGGCGCGAGCGGCGTATCAGGTTGGCGTATTGTCCGCGATTGCTGATTTGCTGCCGGATGCGGCACACAACCCCTTCCCGGTGATCGTCGGCACCTCCGCTGGTGCCATCAATGCCGTGGGCCTGGCCTGCGGGGCGTTGCACTTCACTGAAGCAGTGCGCCGACTGACCAGCGTCTGGCAGGGCTTTCATACCCATCAGGTGTACCGCAGTGACTGGCCGGGTGTGCTGCGCCAAGTCAGCCGTTTTATTGGTCATAGTTTGCTGGGTATCGGTGGTGAAGCCCCGGTGGCGCTGCTCGACAGCTCGCCGCTGGCGGAATTGCTAAAGCGTGAGATGGATTTCACCGGCATTGCCGCCGCAGTGCGCCATCGGCAATTGCGGGCGGTGGCGGTCACGGCCTTTGGCTATGAAACGGCGCAGGCGGTCACCTTCTACCAGGGGCGCGCGACGATTGACCCTTGGTTCCGCCATCGCCGCGTTGGCGTGCCCACCCGGCTGGGCATCGAGCATTTATTGGCCAGCGCCTCGATCCCACTGATCTTTCCGCCGGTAAAAATTGGTCGCGAATACTATGGCGACGGTGCGGTGCGTCAGTCCGCGCCGATCAGTCCCGCCCTGCACTTGGGTGCAACCCGTGTCTTGGTGGTGGGCGTCAGCGGCAAATCGAGTGCTGTTGTGCACGAGCAAAAGAGTCTCGTGCCTGCACGCGCGAGTCGTGCACCGAGCCTGGCGCAAATCAGTGGGCACATGCTGAACAGTACTTTTATCGATAACCTCGAAAGCGACATCGAGTTGCTCGAGCGGCTGAACCAGATGGGCCAGTTGATTCCCCCTGAGAACCAGCCGCGCGGCCTGGGGCTTAAGCCCGTGGATGTGTTGGTGATTGCCCCCAGCCAGCCGCTGGATCTGATTGCCGCGCGGCATCGGCATGAACTGCCCAAAGCGCTGCGTTTCTTCCTGCGCGGGCCGGGTGCGACCCGCGCCAGCGGTGCCGGGGTACTGAGCTACCTGTTATTTGAGCCGGGTTATTGCAGCGAGTTGATTGAGCTGGGTTATCAGGATGCCATGGCGCAAAAAGCCCGTTTGATTGAATTTCTGCAGTTGGAGCACTTGCCTGCGCCTCTGGTTACTCCCGTGAGCGCATGATCCGTTCTTAGGGCGCTACGAAAATCCTTTTCATGGGCGTGGATAAAACCGCGCCAAGGCGGCGGGCTGCATTTAAACTGCGCCTTCCCGATGCTTTCTGTCGCATTTGCGAAAGCGCGGGTTTTCTGCGGGTTGGCGCTGTAAGAAGTTGTCGCATGGCGGCAATGCCAGCCCCTGATCAGTCCCTACAATCCTTCTCATCGCCTGCTAAGCACAGCAGGTGTTCCTCGTCAGGAGAGCTCAGATGTCCGTTCAGCACGACCCGGTTCAGCGCGCCGATTTTGATCAGGTGATGGTGCCCAACTATGCACCCGCTGCTTTTATCCCTGTGCGTGGCGCAGGTTCGCGCGTGTGGGACCAAAGCGGTCGTGAGCTGATCGACTTTGCCGGTGGCATCGCCGTTAACGTGCTGGGCCACGCCCATCCGGCGTTGGTGGCCGCGCTGACCGAACAGGCGTGCAAGCTGTGGCATGTGTCCAACGTGTTCACTAACGAGCCGGCCCTGCGCTTGGCCAAGAAGCTGGTCGATGCCACTTTTGCGGATCGCGTGTTCTTCTGCAACTCCGGCGCTGAAGCCAACGAGGCCGCGTTCAAGCTGGCCCGTCGCGTGGCATTTGATAAATACGGCGAAGACAAGTGCGAGATCATTGCCGCCACCAACAGCTTTCACGGTCGCACCCTGTTTACCGTGAGTGTTGGCGGTCAGCCGAAATACTCCGAAGGTTTCGGCCCGAAAATTCAGGGCATCAGCCACATCCCTTATAACGATATTGAGGCGCTGAAAGCGGCCGTGTCGGATAAAACCTGCGCCGTGGTGCTGGAGCCAATTCAGGGCGAAGGTGGGGTAATGCCCGCAGACTTGGCCTATCTGCAAGCCGCTCGCGAGTTGTGCGATCAGCACAACGCACTGCTGGTGTTCGATGAAGTGCAGAGCGGCATGGGCCGCAGCGGCTCGCTGTTTGCCTACCAGCATTACGGTGTGACGCCGGACATTCTTTCCAGCGCCAAGAGCCTGGGTGGCGGCTTCCCGATTGGCGCGATGCTGACCACCGAAGCGCTGGCCAAACACCTGGCCGTCGGCACTCACGGTACGACCTATGGCGGCAATCCGCTGGCCTGCGCTGTGGGTGAAGCGGTGATGGAAGTGATCAATACGCCTGAGGTGCTGGCTGGCGTACAGGCCAAGCATCAGCGCTTTAAAACCAAGTTGGAGCAGATCGGCCAGCAGTACGGCGTGTTCAGCGAAGTGCGCGGCCTCGGTCTGCTGATCGGTGCGGTGCTGTCCGATGCCTGGAAAGGCAAGGCCAAGGCGATTCTCGACGCCGCTGCGGTGGAAGGTGTGATGGTGCTGCAAGCCAGCCCGGACGTGGTGCGCTTCGCTCCTAGCCTGGTGGTGGAAGACGCCGATATCGATGAGGGTTTGGCGCGTTTTGAGCGCGCTGTGGCCAAACTCACTCAAGCATGATGGTCGGCCTGATGCGCCATTTCATGGTGCGTCAGGCTGGGCTTGCTCGGCCCATGGACGGGTTGAGTAAACAGTAAGGATGCACGTCTCTGTGTGTGCCGCAGCGCTGCTGCGGTTTTCTCTGAGCCACCCGTATTGGGTCGCTTGGAGCTTTTATCAAAAGGAGTGACACCATGCTGGTGATGCGCCCCGCGCAAATGGCCGACCTCACTGAAGTGCAGCGTCTCGCCGCGGACAGCCCGGTTGGTGTGACTTCACTGCCGGACGACAGCGATCGTCTGCGCGAAAAGATCGCCGCTTCAGAGGCCTCTTTTTCCGCTGAAGTGAGCTTCAACGGTGAAGAAAGCTACTTCTTCGTGCTGGAAGACAGCGAGAGCGGTCGCCTGGTCGGCTGCTCCGGTATTGTCGCTTCGGCCGGCTACTCCGAGCCGTTCTACAGCTTCCGCAACGAAACCTTCGTGCACAATTCCCGCGAGTTGAAGATCCATAACAAGATCCACGTGCTCTCGCTGTGCCACGACCTCACCGGCAACAGCCTGCTGACCAGCTTCTACGTCGAGCGGCCGTTGGTGAATACCGCCTGGTCGGAGCTCAACTCGCGTGGCCGTTTGCTGTTCCTCGCCAATCATCCCGAGCGCTTTGCCGATGCGGTGGTGGTGGAAATTGTCGGCTACAGCGACGAGGCCGGTGATTCGCCGTTCTGGGATGCCGTGGGGCGCAACTTCTTCGACATGAACTACACCGAGGCCGAGCGCCTGTGTGGCCTGAAGAGTCGCACCTTCCTTGCTGAGTTGATGCCGCATTACCCGATTTATGTGCCGCTGCTGCCAGATGAGGCGCAGGAAGCCATGGGCCAAGTGCATCCGCGGGCGCAGATCAGCTTCGACATTCTGATGCGTGAAGGCTTCGAAACCGATCACTACATCGACATCTTCGACGGTGGCCCGACCCTGCACGCACGCACCTCGGGTATTCGCTCGATTGCCCAAAGCCGTGTGGTGCCCCTGCGTTTGGCGGCAGACAAAGACGAGCCGGTTAAAGGCGGTCGTCCGTATTTGGTCTGTAATGGCCAGCTACAGGATTTCCGCGCAGTGGTGGTTGAGCTTGACTGGGTACCTGGCAAGCCGGTGACCTTGAGTGTGGCGGTTGCCGAAGCCCTGGGCGTCGGTGAAGGCGTTAGCGTTCGCCTGGTGGCGGTTTAAGGAGTAGCACATGATTGTTCGTCCCGTTCGCAGTGCCGATTTACCGGCGCTGTTCCAGTTGGCGCGCAGTACGGGTGCTGGCCTGACCACCTTGCCGGCCAATGAAGAGCGCCTGGCGCACCGGGTCGGTTGGGCTGAAAAAGCCTTTCGCGGTGATGCCGTGCGCGCCGATGCCGACTACCTGTTCGTGCTCGAAGATGACAACGGCGAGGTGGTCGGTATTTCCGCTGTCGCGGGTGCTGTCGGCTTGCGCGAGCCTTGGTACAACTACCGGGTTGGCCTGACGGTGAGCGCCTCGCAAGAGCTGAACATCCACCGGCAGATCCCCACACTGTTTCTGGCCAACGACCTGACCGGCAACTCCGAGCTGTGTTCGCTGTTTTTACGCAGCGATCAGCGCAGCGGCCTGAATGGCCGCCTGCTGTCCAAGGCGCGCTTTCTGTTTATTGCTGAGTTCCGCGAATTGTTTGGCGACAAGGTGATGGCCGAGATGCGCGGCATGTCCGATGAGCAGGGCCGTTCGCCGTTCTGGGAAAGCCTGGGTCGGCACTTTTTCAAGATGGAATTCAGCCAGGCGGATTACCTCACCGGCGTGGGCAACAAGGCTTTTATTGCCGAGTTGATGCCCAAATTTCCGCTCTACACCTGCTTTCTCTCGGAGGATGCGCGCAACATCATCGGCCGTGTGCACCCGGACACCGAGCCAGCGCTGGCCATGCTCAAGGGCGAGGGCTTCAGTTATCAGGGTTATGTCGACATCTTCGACGCCGGCCCGGCCATTGAAGCCGAAACCGCGAAAATTCGCGCGGTGCAGGACAGCCAGGTGCTGGTGCTGGCTGTTGGCACCCCGGGCGATGATGCCCCGCAGTTCCTAATCCATAACCGTAGGCGCGAAGAGTGCCGGATTACCGCCGCGCCCGCGCGTTTGGCCGCGGGCACCCTGGTGGTTGATGCGCAAACCGCCAAGCGCCTGCAGTTGTCGGCGGGCGATCAGGTGCGTGCGGTCGCTGTTTCTGCTCGCGGCTAACCGCTGCTTGCTCAAGCAGTAAGACGCGGTTGTCTCTATTTGCCGATCCGGCGCAGGCCGGGTCAACACCTTGCTGGGAGTGATAAAACAAGATGAGCACTCATTACATTGCCGGTGCCTGGCATGCAGGCCAGGGCGAAAGCCTGGAATCACTCAATCCGGTCAGTCAGGAAGCCATCTGGCATGGCCAGGCCGCCAGTGCCGAGCAGGTGGATGCGGCTGTGCAGGCCGCTCGCGCCGCATTCCCAGCCTGGGCCTCGCGTTCGCTGGATGAGCGCATTGCCGTGCTTGAGCAGTTTGCCGCGACCCTCAAACAACATGCCGACGCACTTGGCCACTGCATTGGTGAGGAGACCGGCAAGCCGCTGTGGGAAACCGCCACTGAAGTCACCAGCATGGTCAACAAAGTGGCCATTTCCATTCAGAGCTACCGCGAACGCACCGGTGAGAAAAGCGGCCCACTGGCCGATGCCACCGCTGTGTTACGGCACAAGCCGCATGGTGTGGTCGCGGTGTTCGGCCCTTACAATTTCCCCGGTCACCTGCCCAACGGCCATATCGTTCCGGCGCTGCTGGCGGGTAACTGCGTAGTGTTCAAACCCAGTGAGCTGACGCCGAAAGTCGCCGAGCTGACGGTCAAGTGCTGGATCGAAGCCGGTTTGCCAGTAGGTGTACTCAATCTGGTGCAGGGCGCGCGGGAAACCGGCGTGGCGTTGGCCGCGCACGACGGCATCGACGGCTTGTTCTTCACCGGCTCCAGCCGCACTGGCAACCTGCTGCACAGCCAGTTTGCCGGTCGCCCGGACAAGATCCTTGCCCTGGAAATGGGCGGCAATAACCCGCTGCTGGTTGATCAGGTCGCTGACCTTAACGCCGCCGTGTACACCATCATTCAGTCGGCCTTTATTTCTGCTGGTCAGCGCTGCACCTGTGCGCGCCGCCTGTTGGTGCCGCAAGGCGCCTGGGGTGACAGCCTGCTGGAACGACTGGTGGAAGTGGCCGCGAGTATCAAAGTCGGCAGTTTTGACGCGCAACCTGCGCCCTTTATGGGCTCGGTGATTTCCCTGGCCGCCGCTCAGCACCTGCTCAAGGCGCAGCAGCATTTGCTCGCGCAGGGCGCCAAGCCGCTGCTAGAGATGACTCAGCCCTTGGCCGGCGCTGCCTTACTCACGCCAGGGATTATCGACGTGAGCGAGATAGGCAATCGCCCGGATGAAGAGTTCTTTGGTCCACTGTTGCAGGTGATTCGCTACGCCGATTTCGAGTCTGCCATCACCGAGGCCAACAATACGCAGTACGGTTTGGCGGCCGGGCTGTTGTCCGATTCAAAAGCGCGCTACGAGCAGTTCTGGCTGCACAGCCGCGCCGGTATCGTTAACTGGAATAAACAACTGACTGGCGCGGCCAGCACTGCGCCATTCGGCGGTGTCGGTGCGTCTGGTAACCATCGCGCCAGCGCCTATTACGCGGCCGATTATTGCGCCTACCCGGTGGCCTCGCTGGAATCCGACAGCCTGAGCCTGCCTGCCACCCTGACACCCGGAGTTAGCCTGTGAGCCAAGCACCCAACGCCTCTGCATTTGAAGTGAACTTTGATGGCTTGGTCGGTCCGACGCATAACTACGGTGGTCTGTCCTACGGCAACGTCGCCTCGCAGAGCAACAGTCAGGCCGGGTCCAGCCCGAAAGAAGCGGCCAAGCAAGGCCTGGCCAAAATGAAAGCGCTGATGGAAATGGGCTTCAAACAGGGCGTATTGGCCCCGCAGGAGCGCCCGAATGTCGCCGTGCTGCGCAGCCTGGGTTTTACCGGAACGGATGCCCAGGTGATCCAGAAGGCCGCGAAAGACGCCATGCCGCTATTGGTTGCAAGCTGCTCGGCCTCCAGCATGTGGACGGCCAACGCTTGCACCGTTAGCCCGAGTGCGGATACGGCGGACGGCCGCGTGCATTTCACCGCCGCCAACCTCAATTGCAAATTCCACCGTTCGATCGAACACCCAACCACTAGCCGCGTATTGGGTGCGATGTTCGCCAACGAGCAGCACTTTGCCCATCACGCGGCGTTGCCTGCGGTTACTCAGTTTGGCGATGAAGGCGCGGCCAACCACACGCGCTTCTGCAAGGGTTACGGCGATGCGGGCGTGGAGTTTTTCGTATTCGGCCGCAGCGCCTTCGACAGTCGCTTCCCGGCTCCGCAGCGCTACCCGGCGCGGCAAACCTTGGAAGCCTCGCAGGCGGTGGCCCGTCTGCATGGCCTGAGCGATGAGGGCGTGGTCTACGCCCAGCAAACGCCAGCGGTGATCGATCAAGGCGTGTTCCACAACGACGTGATCGCCGTGGGCAATGGCGAGGTGTTGTTTTATCACCAGGACGCTTTCCTCGACACCGATAGGGTGCTGGCCGAACTGCGCGACAAGCTCGCCCGTCGTGGTGGCAATTTCCAGTCCGTGTGCGTGCCGCGTGATGCAGTGACGGTGGACGATGCGGTCAAGTCCTACCTGTTCAACAGCCAACTGCTGAGTCGCGCCGATGGCAGCATGCTGCTGATCGTGCCGGAGGAGTGCCGCAACAACGCCAACGTGTGGAACTACCTGCAACAGTTGACGACCGGTAACGGCCCGATTCGCGAGGTCAAAGTGTTCGACCTCAAGCAGAGCATGCAGAACGGCGGCGGCCCGGCTTGCCTGCGCCTACGCGTAGCCCTCAAGGAAGACGAACTGGCGGCGGTCAACCAGGGTGTGATTATGACGCCGAGCCTGTATGACACCCTGAACGTCTGGGTCGACAAGCACTACCGCGATCGCCTGAGCGAAAACGACCTGGCTGACCCACAATTGCTCAACGAATGCCGCACGGCCTTGGATGAACTGACGCAGATCCTTAAACTGGGCGCGGTTTATCCATTTCAATTAGCTTGAGTAGGGAGGGTCGCGCTTTATCGACCCATCGCTGGATGTAAAAGCGACATTCACCCTACGTCCAACACTGTGGAGATTTTATGAGCGACGCCCTGCAACTGATCCTTGAAGACACCGATGGCACCCAACTGGAAACCTCCTGCACACGCTTTGCCGTGATCTGGCAGGGTCAGGAAATCTGGTTTCAGCAAGTAGGTAACAACCAGTTGATGATCGGCGTAGAGGTAGAAGAGGGCGCCGCTGAATACGCCAACCTGCTGCTGCGGCCGCTGGCTACCAACCTGGTCAGCTTGGAGCTGGAAATGGAAGCAGCCGATCTGGCAGACGAAGACGGCCATGTACATGGCCCGGATTGCAATCACTAAGCGCGTCTTTACGCGCTGAGGAAATGCCCATGCTTGCCCTCGGTAAACTGCTCGAACTGACCCTGGCCGGCCATGAGCCGTCTGCGAAGATTCAGTTGACCCCCGAGGGCACACGGCTGCGTTGGCTGGCCGAAGGCGCGTTGGAAGTCACCCCGCCGGTGGCCTGCGACAATGGCCAAGACCTGCTGCTCTCTGCCGGTATCCACGGCAACGAAACCGCGCCCATCGAGTTGTTGGAGCGTTTGCTGCAAGGCATTGCCCGCAGCCAGCTCAAGCCGCGCGCGCGGATTCTCTTTCTGTTTGGCAACCCCGAAGCCATGCGCCGTGGCGAGCGTTACATCGAGCAGGACATCAACCGCCTGTTCAATGGGCGTCACGATCAGCACACCGGCAACGAGGCACTGCGTGCCTGTGAGCTGGAACACTTGGCGGCCAACTTCTTCAACAAGCCTGCGCGCAGTCGGCTGCATTACGACCTGCACACCGCCATTCGTGGCTCGAAAATCGAACAGTTTGCCCTCTACCCGTTTCAAGAAGGGCGCGTGCGCAGCCTGCGCGAACTGGCGCGTCTGAACGCGGCAGGGATTGAAGCCGTGCTGCTGCACAACAAAAGCTCCATCACCTTTAGCGCTTACACGTACACCCAGCTTGGGGCAGAAGCCTTCACCCTCGAGCTGGGTAAGGCGCGGCCGTTTGGGCAGAACCAACAGGTCAACCTAGATTTGCTTGAGCAGCAACTGCGCGCCTTGATTGAGGGGCGAGAAGAAATCGCCGAGCCGTCACTGGATGGACTCACGCTGTTTGCCGTTTCGCGCGAAGTGATCAAGCACAGCGACGCCTTCACGCTGCACCTGCCCAATGAGGTGGAAAACTTCAGCGAGCTGCCGGTTGGCTATCTGTTGGCCGAAGACCTGAGTGACACCCGCTGGATCGTCGATCAGCCCGGCACGCGCATTATCTTCCCGAATCCGAAAGTCAAAAACGGCTTGCGTGCTGGCATCTTGATTGTTCCCGCCGAAGACGTGCAGTTGGCCTGAGCCTATGGCGCATTGTGGGCACTTACAGCGGTCTTTCCGGGCTACGTCGCTGAAACACTGGGGTGGTGGCCCTTTATCCATCCACCCTGCGTAGCTGTCCTGCGCTTTCTCACCTGATCTGTACCTTGTTTGCCTAATTGGCGCGCCTTAGCATCGGGCTTTAGCCCATCTAAGGATTGCCCACCATGCCCGTTATCGACCTGCGCAGCGACACCGTCACCCAGCCGACGCCCGGCATGCGCGAGGCTATGCAGGCCGCCGAGTTGGGTGACGATGTGTACGGCGAAGACCCGACGGTCAATCGTCTGGAGCAGTATCTGGCGGCTGAACTGGGCTTCGAAGCGGCGCTGTTCGTGCCCACTGGCACCATGAGTAACCTGCTTGGGTTGATGGCCCATTGCGGCCGTGGTGACGAGTACATCGTCGGCCAGCAGGCGCACACTTATAAATACGAAGGCGGTGGCGCGGCGGTGCTCGGTTCGATCCAGCCGCAGCCGATTGACGGCGAAGCGGATGGCTCGTTGGATTTGGCCAAGGTCGAAGCCGCCATCAAACAGGATGACTTTCACTTCGCCCGCACCCGTCTGCTGGCGCTGGAAAACACCATGCAGGGCAAGGTTCTGCCGCTGTCTTATCTTCAGGCCGCGCGCGAGTTGACCACTCAGCGCGGGCTTGCTCTGCATCTGGATGGCGCGCGGTTGTACAACGCGGCGGTCAAGTTGCGCGTGCCTGCGCGTGACATCACGCAGTACTTCGATTCGGTGTCGGTGTGCCTGTCCAAGGGGCTCGGCGCGCCTGTGGGCTCGGTGTTGTGCGGCACACGTGAGTTGATCGGCCGGGCACGGCGGCTGCGCAAAATGGTCGGCGGTGGTATGCGTCAGGCGGGCATGCTGGCGGCGGCCGGTTTGTATGCGCTGCATCATCAGGTAGCGCGTTTGGCTGAGGATCATGCCAACGCCGAACGCTTGGCCGCAGGCTTGCGTGAACTGGGCTATGCCGTGGAGCCGGTGCAGACCAATATGGTCTATGTGCATATGGGCGACCAAGCTGGCGCGCTGAAAGCCTTTTGCGCCGAGCGCGGCATCACACTCAGCGCTGCAGCGCGGCTGCGCATGGTCACGCACCTGGATATTTCCCCGGCGCACATCGATCAGGTGCTGCTGGCGTTTGCTGATTTCCGCTCAACTTGACTGATGCAGGTCAGCTAATAGCGGTTATCTATCAATAAAGGCACTAGCCCCCTTGCGCTGGCCCGATATAATGCGGCCCTTTGCCGGCTTTATTGTGGCCGCTGGTTTTTGGAAGATTCCTATGAAAAGCGCAGAAATCCGTGAAGCCTTCCTCAGCTTCTTTGAACAAAAGGGACACACCCGTGTCGCTTCAAGCTCCCTGATTCCGGGCAACGACCCGACCCTGCTGTTCACCAACGCCGGCATGAACCAGTTCAAGGATTGCTTCCTCGGCCTGGAAAAGCGCGCCTACACCCGCGCCGCCACCAGCCAGAAGTGTGTGCGTGCCGGCGGCAAGCACAACGATTTGGAAAACGTCGGTTATACCGCTCGTCACCACACCTTCTTTGAAATGCTCGGCAACTTCAGCTTTGGCGACTATTTCAAGCGCGATGCGATTCACTTCGCCTGGGAGTTTCTCACCGGCGACAAGTGGCTGAATCTGCCCAAGGAAAAGCTCTGGGTTACGGTTTATGCCACGGATGACGAAGCCTATGACATCTGGAACAAGGAAATCGGCGTTCCGGTCGAGCGCATGATCCGCATCGGCGACAACAAAGGCGCGCCGTACGCCTCCGACAACTTCTGGACCATGGGCGACACCGGCCCGTGCGGCCCGTGCACCGAGATTTTCTTCGACCACGGCGATCACATCTGGGGTGGCCCACCTGGCTCGCCAGAAGAAGATGGCGATCGTTATATCGAGATCTGGAACAACGTCTTCATGCAGTTCAATCGCACGGCTGACGGCGTGCTGCACCCGTTGCCTGCGCCGAGCGTGGACACCGGCATGGGGCTGGAGCGTATCAGTGCCGTGCTGCAACACGTGAACTCGAACTACGAGATCGACCTGTTCCAAAGCCTGCTTAATGCCGCGGCCAAGGCCATCGGTTGTGCCAACGAAGGCCAGGCGTCGCTAAACGTGGTCGCTGACCACATCCGTTCGTGCGGCTTCCTGGTTGCCGACGGCGTGACACCGTCCAACGAAGGCCGTGGCTACGTGCTGCGCCGCATCATCCGCCGCGCCTGCCGTCACGGCAACAAGCTGGGTGCCAAGGGCAGCTTCTTCTACCAGATCGTTGCCGCGCTGGTGGCCGAGATGGGCGATGCCTTCCCTGAACTGAAACAACAGCAATCGCATATCGAGCGCGTGCTGAAAACCGAAGAAGAGCAGTTCGCCAAGACCTTGGAGCAGGGCCTGAAAATTCTTGAGCAGGACTTGGCGGAGCTCAAAGGCACGGTGATTCCGGGTGAAGTGATTTTCAAACTCTACGACACCTTCGGCTTCCCGATGGACCTCACCGGTGACATCGCCCGTGAGCGTGAGTTGACCCTAGATGAAGAAGGCTTCGAGCGCGAAATGGAGGAGCAGCGCAAGCGCGCCCGTTCCGCCAGCTCGTTCGGCATGGATTACAACGCGCTGGTCAAGGTGGACAGCGACACCGCGTTCCTCGGCTATCAAGGCACCAGTGGCAGCGGCAAGATCATTGCGCTGTTCAAGGACGGTCAGGCTGTCGACAGCCTGAGTGAGGGCGAGGAGGGCGTTGTCGTTCTCGATCAGACGCCGTTCTATGCCGAATCCGGTGGCCAAGTCGGTGACTGCGGCTTCCTTGAAGGTGCAGGTGTGCGTTTTGACGTGCGTGATACCACCAAAGCTGGCGGCGCGTTCCTGCACCACGGCGTTGCGGTCAAGGGCGGCTTGAGTGTCAGCACCTCGGTCAAGGCCGAAGTGGATGCCAGCGTGCGTCAGGCCACTGCGCTCAATCACTCGGCCACCCACTTGCTGCATGCCGCGCTGCGTCAGGTACTGGGCGAGCACGTCACCCAGAAAGGCTCGCTGGTCGACAGTCAGCGTCTGCGCTTTGACTTCAGTCACTTCGAGGCGATCACTCCAGCGCAACTGAAAGAGCTGGAAACCATCGTTAACCGTGAAGTACGCGGTAACAGCGAAGTTGAAACCCTGGAAACCGACATCGAAACCGCCAAGGCCAAAGGTGCCATGGCGCTGTTCGGTGAGAAGTACGGCGATCAGGTGCGTGTGCTGAGCATGGGTGGCGACTTCTCAGTTGAGCTGTGTGGCGGCACCCACGTTAAGCGCACCGGCGATATCGGTCTGTTCAAAATCATCAGCGAAAGCGGTGTGGCGGCTGGCGTGCGCCGGATTGAGGCGGTCACTGGCGCAGCCGCTTTTGCCTACCTCAATGGTGCGGAAGAACAGCTGAAAGAAGCGGCGGCGCTGGTCAAGGGCAGTCGCGACAACCTGCTGGACAAGCTGGCTGGTGTGCTGGAGCGCAACCGTCAGCTGGAAAAAGAGCTGGAGCAGTTCAAGGCCAAGGCCGCCAGCGCGGCGGGCAATGACCTGGCGGGTACCGCTGTCGACGTCAGAGGTATCAAGGTGCTGACGGCACGTCTCGACGGTCTAGACGGCAAAGCACTGCTGGCGATGGTCGATCAGCTGAAAAACAAGCTCGGCAGCGCAGTGATCCTGCTCGGCGGCGTGCAGGACGACAAGGTCGTGCTGGTAGCCGGTGTCACTCAAGACCTGACCGCCAAACTGAAAGCCGGTGACTTGATGAAACAAGCGGCGGCGGCTGTTGGCGGTAAAGGTGGCGGTCGCCCGGACATGGCGCAAGGCGGTGGCACCGAGGCGCAGGCGCTGGATGCGGCATTGGCGTTGGCGACGACGTTTGCCGAGCAGGGTCTGTAATTCGCGGCGATTAGAATTGATGCGCCATGGCCCGGCACACGCCCGGCGGGCCTTGGCAGTGTTTTGAGTTGTATGTTTAATGGGCGCCCTTCACGGGCTGAGGCGGCTTTGAAATGGCTTTGATCGTACAGAAATTTGGCGGCACCTCCGTCGGCACTGTTGAG
>LNFM01010116.1_pt1 | contig 13438 bp, 10 predicted proteins | sample 596031 | NCBI WGS metagenome assembly LNFM01 (sample SAMN04254537, study PRJNA301005) | activated carbon metagenome | isolation source: dual media filters at the Ann Arbor, Michigan drinking water treatment plant | place: USA: Ann Arbor
AGAACATCGGATCCTCGCGCAGGCAGACGCGCATCAGCATGATTTCGTTGTCAGCGCCCGGTGCAAATTCCCCGGTTGGGATTGTTACCAGCGGGGCCACACCGGCGGTCTTGTCGACACAGGCGTCCGGTGGGTTGATGTCAAAGTTCGCAGAATTGATCGGCTGCAGCCAGATGCGGATGTCACCCAGGCATTCCGCCATCGACGAAATCAGCGCGCTGCGGGCGCAGATCGCGTCTTTCAAGATAGCGTGTCCCGACGTGGGCGTTGCCGAGGGCGGGATCAGCGTGCCAAGGCGCAGGTCGCGCACGACCTGATCGACGCTTCGTTCCAGCATGACGTGGCGGGCCATGTAGTAGCTGCTTTCGAACGAGGCAAAGAAGATCATCAGGACAAGCGGCACCGCAAAGCAGAACTCGATCGTGGCGGTGCCGTCTTCGGCCCTGAGAAAACGCTGAAGGCGGGTCATTGCGTCAGCCTCAGTTCCGAGATGTTGGTCGCGATCTGCTGGAACGCGGCATCCAGGGCGGCACTGTTGGTCGAGTTGAAGTAGTAATTCGCCTTGGGGCTGGAGGCGCAGTTGTTGATGACGGTCTGCCCGTCGGTCGGTGCGGCGAAGGCAATGCCATAGACTTCGATCCCCGCATCCTTTGCGGCCGTGCAATTCGAGTCTAGGATGGAGTTCAGCGTGGCGTCGTTGATGTAGAAGGCCCGGAATTGCGCCACCACCGTGCTGTAGCCGACACCCGTCACGTTGGAACGGCCATAGAGCTGGCGCGCCACGTAATCAACCGACAGATACCGCCAGACTTCGCTCCAATCCAACTGGCGCACGGTGCCGCTGTCTGTCCATGACGGAGTTGCACGCCAAGCTGCCGAATTGCAGGCGGTGCTGGTGTTCGGTTTAAGATGGTTGACAAAATAGGTGTTGCCGTTGGTACAGGCGGTCGATGGCCGCGCGTTGCCGGTTAGCGCCTGCCCTCCGGTTGTGAAGCGGATGGCGTAATTGCCGTCTGCACCACGCCAGATCGGGGAGGGGCCGGTCTTGAACGCATCGACAATATGCCGGGTGTCATCATTCTGACCGTCGGTCATCAACACGATGATCTTGCGGGTACCCGTGGACGTGTTGTCGGCCGGTCGGCCGACCATGTTGGGCTGACCGCTGATGAGAGCGCTGTAGATTGGCCGCGCCGTTTGGTCGAGTAGGCCGACACCCCAACGCATGCCCAGCGAGATGGATGTGTAGCCACCGTGGGTCAAAGCCCTGATGCGGTTGTTGATCGTAGTCGCGCTCAGCGAGGGCAAGGACACCTCGTTGTTTGTGGTTGGATTGCAGATGCGTTGAAGAGGGTCGTTGGCTGGTGCGGCGTTGGTCGACGTTGGAGTAACGTAATTCGTCGTGGTTGAGATGACCGAAGAGGTGCCTTCGGGGTCTCCCCGGGCTTCGGTGTCTGCGATCGCGGCCATTCTCTGCGGGGTCGCCATGGGAAGGCCGGTTGTCGTGTAGGACGCCTGGTCGAATTCCACGCAATTGGCGTTGGGGAAACCCGCGTTGGCAACGCCATCATAGGTCGCAACATTGGTTACGTTGAGCTGGTTTCGCAGCGTCGATGGAATATTGACCTGCGAATTGTAGGGCACAATGCCGATGGACACCTGATTGTAGGTGTCGAGGTTCTTGATCGTGGTGACGAACCTTTCGGCAGCGGTGCGCAACGCCTCCATCTTGACCACGCCGTCAGTGGTATTGTGACGCATCGAACCCGACACGTCGAGAACCAGCATCACCTCGATCTGGGACACACCTTGCTGCGCCGTGGCCGTGGTGGAACTTTGCAGGTAATTGATGCCCATCAGGTTCATGAAGAAGTTGTGGGACGTGACCGTGGCGCCCGCCTCCACCATGCGGTTGCTGGTCCCGGCTGCGCCGGTGACCCTTACCTGCGGGGTCGAATATTCGACCATCAGGATGTTGTCGTCGAGATTGGCCTTGGCGAAGTAATCGTCAAACACCGCCTTCGAGCCAAGCTGCTGCTTGATGCTGGCAGAGGCGAGGGCGGCGCGGTCCATCGTCTGCTGCAAGGCGACACGGCGCGATTCAAAGCGCATCACGTCCACCGCGATGCCGCCGAAGATCATCATGAGAATGAAGACACCGAGGACGAAGAAGGCCATGACGCCGCGCTCTTCGTGGTAAAAGCGATAAAGTGAAATGCGTTCGCGGACGGCAGCTGAGGCCGCAGCTATGGTCTTCATCACGGTACCCATTCCAATACAAAACAAGCCTGCCTGGCAGCGACAGACCTTCCCGACAAATATCCTTGCCACAAGGTTAGGCGAAAATGTGGCAATGGCGCGCTTCGGGTTGCCAAATGCCTTCAGCAGGAAACGATCTTTTCGCGAAACAGGCATTGTTTGCACCTCACGGGGAAACAAACACGCTCTGGTTGAGTTAACTCGCCTCGAATGCATAAACTGATTCGCATTTTTGCCTGCCATAATGCTGCCGTCTTTTCTCGGTGGCCGCCGCCTTGACGGGTGCATCCGGGAAAAATGCCCGTTAGGGTGAGGGCGGGTGCCGGCCGGCACCTTGCCTGACAGGGAGGAACGGCATGCAGGTTTCAGGAGAGCCGAGCTTTCGCGAGTCGGTCGATCTGATGTTCAATCGCGCGGTCAAGCTGATGGACATGAGCCCCGGGCTGGAGCAGAAGATCCGGGTCTGCAACTCGACCTACACGGTGCGGTTCGGCGTGCGGCTGCGGGGCAAGATCGAGACGTTCACCGGCTATCGTTCGGTCCATTCCGAGCACATGGAGCCGGTGAAGGGCGGCATCCGCTATGCCCTGTCGGTGAACCAGAACGAGGTGGAGGCGCTGGCGGCGCTGATGACCTACAAATGCGCGCTGGTGGAGACGCCGTTCGGAGGGTCGAAGGGCGGGCTCTGCATCGATCCGCGCGCCTGGGACGAGCATGAACTGGAACAGATCACCCGCCGCTTTGCCTATGAGCTGATCAAGCGCGACCTGATCAACCCGGCGCAGAACGTGCCGGCGCCTGACATGGGCACCGGCGAGCGCGAGATGGCGTGGATCGCCGACCAATACGCGCGGATGAACACGACGGACATCAACGCGAAGGCCTGTGTCACCGGCAAGCCGCCCCATGCCGGGGGCATCCAGGGGAGGGTCGAGGCGACCGGGCGGGGCGTGCAATATGCGCTGCGCGAGTTCTTCCGCTATCCCGAGGACGTGGCGAAAGCGAACCTGTCGGGCGGGCTTGAGGGCAAGACCGTGATCGTGCAGGGCCTCGGCAACGTGGGATATCACGCGGCGAAGTTCCTGAGCGAGGAGGACGGCTGCAAGATCACCGCGATCATCGAACGCGACGGGGCGCTGATCAGCGACAGCGGGCTTGACGTCGAGGACGTGCGGCAGTGGATGAACGCGCATGACGGGCTTCTGGCGGGCTATCCCAAGGCGCGGCATGAGGCGGACGGCGCGGCGGTGCTGGAAGCGGCCTGCGACATCCTGATCCCGGCGGCGATGGAGGGGGTGATCAATCTTGGCAATGCCGCCCGCATCAAGGCACCGCTGGTCATCGAGGCGGCGAACGGCCCGGTGACCTATGGTGCCGACGAGGTCTTGCGCCAGAAGGGCGTCGTGATCATTCCCGACATGTATGCCAATGCCGGCGGGGTGACGGTCAGCTATTTCGAATGGGTGAAGAACCTGTCGCATATCCGCTTTGGTCGGATGCAGCGGCGCGCCGAAGAAGCAAGGTCGCGGCTTCTGGTCGAGGAGCTGGAGCGGTTGAGTGCGGACCAGAACCTTGGCTGGTCGCTGACCGCAGATTTCAAGGAGCGGTTTCTGACCGGGTCGGATGAACTGGCGCTGGTGCGTTCGGGTCTCGACGACACGATGCGCACGGCCTACCAGGCGATGCGCAAGGTCTGGCATGAACGCGATGATGTCGAGGACCTGCGCGTCGCCGCCTATATCGTCTCAATCAGCAGGGTTGCGGCGACCTATCGGTCGAAGGGGCTGTGATCGCGCGTCCGGCGGGCCTCAGCCTGCCGGACGTTCCGATGCGGCAGACTTGTCTTGGATGAGATTGGCCTCAAGCCGAGCCTGGATTTCAGCCCGGATCGCGGAAATGTCCTCGGCTGTCAGGGGCGAGCGACCCCGGTTGAAGGGATAGGCGCGGCGCGTCGTTCCCCACATCTGTTCGGCGTAAATCTTGTCGGGACCGGAATAGCTCATGCCGCGGTAATGGGTCGGTATGAAGAAGTGGCTTGGAAAGATCACCATGTCGGCGTGCAGGTGTCTGTTCTTGCGTCTGAACCAGCGCAGAAATGCGTTGCCGGTGGAAAGCCACGACCGTTTCAGGCTTTCCGGCGCTATCTGTGAAAGTTCGTTGATGACCGCCTCGATCACCGGATTGCCGGGATTGCTGGCCAGAAAAGGTGACATCAGGCCGGGCTTGCCGCCGGGAAACTCGAAAACGGTGTAGGCCTTGGCCTCGGTCAGCAGCTCGTCGACGGGATTTACACAAGTGGAATCCGCTTCTGGCAGAAAGCCGCCCGTCTCAAGAAGAATCTCGTAGCGCATCAGATCGGCCACGCCGGCATATTCCGCCCGCCGGAAATATTCGTTGATCAGTGGCTGGTTGCGAAACCTGCGCCCCGTGAGATACGCGTTGTCATATAACGTATAGGCCCAGCCGGGATGCGCGGCCTTCCAGGTGTCCATCCACGCGAGTGGCGCAGGCTGTGGGCCGATCCAGATGTGCCCGAGACGTCTTGGGATCATCTGTCCACCTCATCGGGCTCGCGAGCCGAGTGTTGCGCCACGCGGTTACTTACCCGGATCGGAAATTTTCCGTCAAGGCCACGCCTGCCTGCCCCATCGCCCGCCCTGGCGGATCGCCCGCTTGCGACACTTTGCGTCGCCAAAAGCCAAGGATCGGCGCGTGCCTTGTTGCATAAGCCACTCAAAGCCGATTGACTGCGGCCATCGTGGAGGCGGAAAACATGCGCTATTCGGGGCTGAAGGTGATCTGGGAAGGGCTGACCGGGAACACCGGGTGGGCCCCGGCCTGGCGCGACCCGGCACCGAAGGCTGAGTATGACGCGATCATCATCGGCGGCGGTGGGCATGGGCTTTCAACGGCGTATTACCTGGCCAAGAACCACGGGATGACCAACATCGCCGTGCTGGAAAAGGGCTATATCGGGTCTGGCAACATTGGCCGCAACACGACGATCGTGCGTGCGAACTACTTCCTGCCGGGAAACTCGGAGTTCTACAGCCACAGCCTGAAGCTCTGGGAGGGGCTGGAGGCGGACCTGAACTACAACGTGATGCATTCGCAGCGCGGGCTGATCAACCTTTTTCACAGCGACGGACAACGCGACGCCTTCGTGCGGCGCGGCAATGCGATGATCAACCAGGGCGATGATGCGGTCCTGCTGGACCGCGAGGGGGTGCGCGAGCATCTGCCCTACCTCGATTTCGAGCAGACGCGGTTCCCGATCTATGGCGGTCTTCTGCATCCGCGCGGTGGCAGCGCCCGGCATGACGCCGTAGCGTGGGGCTATGCGCGCGGGGCGGACCGGCGCGGGGTGGACCTGATCCAGAACTGCGAGGTCACCGGGATCGATATCGAGAACGGGGTGGTCCGGGGGGTGCAGACCACGCGCGGCGCGATCCGGGCGAAGAAGGTCGGGATCATCGTCGCGGGGCGGTCAAGCCAGGTGGCGGCGATGGCCGGGATGCGGTTGCCGATCGAGAGCCATGTGTTGCAGGCCTTTGTCACCGAGGGGCTGAAGCCGGTGATCAACCATGTGATCAGCTTCGGCATGGGGCATTTCTATATCAGCCAGTCCGACAAGGGCGGGCTGGTGTTCGGCGGCGATCTGGATTTCTACGCCAGTTATGCGAGCCGCGGGAACCTGCCGATGGTGGAGCATGTGATGGAGGCGGGCATGACGCTGATGCCAATGATCGGGAGAGCGAAGGTGCTGCGGTCGTGGGGCGGGATCATGGACATGTCGCCCGATGGGTCACCCATCATCGACAAGACGCATATCGACGGCCTCTTTCTCGACTGCGGCTGGAACTACGGGGGGTTCAAGGCGGTGCCGGCCAGCGGATGGTGCATGGCGCATCTGATGGCGACCGGTGAAAGCCACGAAGTGGCGCGGAAGTTCAAGCTGAACCGCTTTGCGACGGGGCATCTTCTGGACGAAGAAGGCACCGGCAGCCAGCACAACCTGCATTGAGGGGGCGGGCGATGAATTCGGGCCTGCGCCTTGCACATCGTGCGGAAGCCTCCGGCGGGGATATTTTGGAACAGAAGAAAGCGGGGGCCGGAATATGCGGCTGACATGCCCATTGTGTGGGTCGCGCGACCGGCGCGAGTTCTACTACTACGGTGCGGAGGATTTTCTGCACCGGCCGGGCCCGGAGACAGAGCCCGATGCGTGGGACACCTACCTGCATTTGCGGGACAATCCTGCGGGGGTGGTGCGCGACCTTTGGTACCATGAGCAGGGCTGCGCGCAGTGGCTGATCGTGACGCGCAACACAGTCACGCATGAGATTTCCAGCGTGGAGTTGGTGGCGGAGAGGACGACATGAGGATCGACGGCAAGGGCCTCATCGACCGGACAAAGCCGGTGCGCTTCCGCTTCGACGGGCGCGATTATGCGGGCTACAAGGGCGACACGCTGGCTTCGGCGCTGCTGGCCAATGACGTGCGGCTGGTCGGGCGGTCGTTCAAGTATCACCGCCCGCGCGGCGTGCTGACGGCGGGGTCGGAGGAGCCGAACGCGCTGGTCGAGGTGGTGGGTGCCAAGAACCAGACGCCGAATGTGCGCGCGACCGTGCAGGAGGTGTTCGAAGGGCTGGACTGCCGCAGCCAGAACCGGCTGGGGTCGCTGAAATACGATCTGATGGCGGTGAATGATTACCTGTCGCCGTTCCTGTCGGCCGGGTTTTACTACAAGACCTTCATGTGGCCGCGCGCCTTCTGGGAGGGCCTGTACGAGCCGATCATCCGGCGGGCGGCGGGACTTGGCAGCCTGTCGGGCAAACATGACGAGGGGATCTACGAGAAGGCCTATGCCTTTTGCGACGTGCTGGTGATCGGGTCCGGCCCGGCCGGGCTGATGGCCGCGTTGACGGCGGGGCGGGCGGGGGCGGATGTGATCCTGGCAGAGGAGAGCCACCATCTGGGCGGTCGCCTCATGTCCGACGGTGGGGTGATCGGCGGGATGGCGGGCGGGGACTGGGTGGCATCGGTGGTGGCCGAACTGTCGGCGCTGCCCAACGTGCGGATCATGCTGCGCACTGCTGTGACCGGGGCCTATGACAACGGCACCTATGGCGCGCTGGAGCGGGTGGGCCTGCACAAGACCGCGCGCCCGAACCTGCCGCGCGAATGTTTCTGGCGCATCGTGGCGGGGCATACGGTGCTGGCCTCGGGCGCCCTGGAGCGGCACGTGGCGTTTGAAGACAACGACCGTCCGGGCATCATGCTGGCGTCGGCCGTGCGGACCTACCTCAACCGCTATGGGGTGAGCCCCGGCAAGCGGGTGACGGTGTTTGCCAACACCGATGCGGCGCGGGGTGTGGCGCGCGATCTTATCGCGGCGGGCGTCACTGTTGCGGCGATCATCGACCCGCGGGCTGATGCGAGCACGGTCGAGGACTGCCCGGTGCATCTCGGTGCCGAGGTGGTGGGCACGCGCGGGCGGCTGGGCCTGAGCGGCATCATCGTCAGGAAGGGCGCCGAGACGATCGAGATCGAGACCGACTGTCTTGCGGTGTCGGGCGGCTGGAACCCCACGATCCATCTGACCTGCCACATGAACGGCCGGCCCCGGTGGAGCGAGGATCTTGCCGCCTTTGTGCCGATGGAGGGCGCGGTGCCGGGGCTGGTCGCCGTCGGCGCTGCGAGCGGGTCGTTCTCGACGCACGGGGCGCTGGCGTCGGGCCATGCGGCCGCGCTGAAAGCGGTCGAGGCGCTTGGCCGGCGGGTGTCGGTCGAACTGCCCGCCGCCGAGGATGCGCCCTATGTGGTCAAGGCGTTGTGGCAGGTGCCGGGCAAGGGGCGGGCGTGGCTCGACTTTGCCAATGACGTCACGACGAAGGACGTGAAGCTGTCGGCGCAGGAAGGTTTCCGCAGCGTCGAACACATGAAGCGCTACACCACGCAAGGCATGGCACCCGATCAGGGCAAGAACTCCAACGTCGCCGCGCTGGCTGTGCTGGCCGATGCGACGGGGCGCGGCATTGCCGAGACCGGGGTGACGACCTTCCGGCCGCCTTACACTCCGGTATCCATCGCCGCGATGGGCGCGGGTGGCCGGGGCGCGGGATTTGCGCCGCAACGCTTCTTGACCAGCGATCAGGCCAGCCGTGACCGTGGCGCGCCGATGATCGAGGCGGGGTTGTGGTACCGGCCTTCGTTTTTTCCGAAGCCCGGCGAGAGGACATGGCGCGAGGCGTGTGACCGCGAAGTGACGATGGTGCGCGAGGCGGTTGGCGTGGCCGATGTCTCTACCCTTGGCAAGATCGACATTCAGGGGCCGGATGCGGGGCGGTTTCTGGATTTCGTCTACACCAACACCTTCTCGACCCTGCCGGTGGGCCGGGTCCGCTATGGGCTGATGTTGCGCGAGGACGGCATGGTGCTGGATGACGGCACCTCGGCCCGTCTGGGCGACAACCATTACCTGATGACCACCACCACGGCGGCGGCCGGGTTGGTGATGCGGCATCTTGATTTCGTGCATCAGGCATTCTGCGCGGACTGGCAGGTTCGGTTCATCAGCGTGACCGAAAGCTGGGCGCAGTTCGCGGTTGCCGGACCAAAGGCGCGGGCCCTGATCAACTCGTTCGTCGAAGATCAGGTCGACCTGCCGTTCATGGGCGTGACGCCGGTACGGATCGGCGGGGTGCCTGGGCGGTTGTTCCGGATATCGTTCTCGGGCGAGGAGGGCTACGAGATTGCGGTGCCCACCCGCTATGGCGAGGCGTTGTTCCGCGACCTCGTCGCCCGGGCCGAGACCATGGGCGGCGGGCCATACGGGATGGAGGCGCTGAACGTCCTGCGGATTGAAAAGGGCTTCATCACCCATGCCGAGATCCACGGCCGCGTCACGGCGCATGATATCGGGATGGAGAAGATGGTTTCGGCCAAGAAGGACTGCATCGGCAAGGCGGCGGCGACGCGGCCAGGCCTTTGGGGGCCGGAACGCGAACAACTGGTCGGATTGAAAGCCGAAGAGGCAATCACCGCAGGCGCGCATCTTTTCGTGCCGGGCGTCGAGGTCCACCGCGAGACGGATCAGGGCTATGTCACCTCGGTCGGCTGGTCGCCGACGGTTGGCGCATGGCTGGGTCTTGGTTTCCTGAAGGACGGGCGCGCGCGGATTGGCGAAAAGGTGCGGATGGTCGACCATCTGCGCGGCCTGGACGTGATCTGCGAAGTCTGCAACCCGGTGTTCCACGACCCGGAGGGGGAGAAGCTGCGTGCCTGAGCTTATCGCAAAGTCGGCCCTCGAAAGCCGGGGGCCCTTGACCCTTGGGGGTGTCACGCTGTCTGAGGTGGAGGTGGGGCCGGTCGCCTCTGTGGCCGTGCTGCCGGGTGGCGCAAAGGCGGTGGCACGGGCGCTCAAACCGCTGGGCCTTGCCATGCCGGAGCCGAACTGCTGGGCTGCGAAAGGGGCTGCCCGGATCATCTGGACCGGGCGGGATCAGGCGTTTCTGGTTGGAGTGGAGCCTCCGAATGTCGAAGGAGCTGCTGTGACTGACCAGTCCGACGGCTGGGCGGTGCTGGCGATCAGCGGACCGAAGGCTGCGGATACGTTGATGCGGCTGGTGCCGATTGATCTGCGTGCCGTTGCCTTTCCGGTCGGACGGGCGGTCCGGGTGCCGCTGAACCACTTGAATTCTGTGCTTCTGCGCACCGAGGACTACGCCTTCGAGCTTTGGGTTTTCCGATCGATGGCGCGAACGGCGTGGCACGAGATCGAGACAGCGATGCAAGCCATGGCCGCCCGGTCGGCGCTGAAGGCCTGAGCGAAAACGCACCGGTCAAGGAGATTGTCACTGGCGTGTCACGGCGCTGCTGTCTAAAGCTTTTCTGAATAACAGTTTCAGAAAAGGTGCAGGATGGCTCCCGATGGACAGGCGATCGCCCCCAATGTTCACGACGCCGAGCCGATCCCCGGCGCTGCGCTGGCTGAGATCGAGCGGCTGCTGGCGAGCGGTGATCTGTTTCGTTACACCGCCCCGTCGGATGCGCCCGTCGCACTGCTTGAGGCCGAGTTCGCGGCGCTGATGGGCGCGCGCTATGCGCTGGCGGTGTCGTCCTGTTCGGCGGCGCTGTTCCTGGCCTTGAAGGCCCTGGATCTGCCGAAAGGTGCAAGGGTGCTGATCCCGGCTTTCACCTTTGCGGCGGTGCCGTCGGCGGTGGTTCATGCAGAGTGCGAGCCGGTGCTGGTCGAGGTTGGGGAAAACTACCGTGTCGACATGGCCGATTTCGCGGCCAAGCTGCCGGGGGCGGCGGCGGTGATGATCAGCCACATGCGGGGGCATACCTCGGACATGGATGCCATCATGGCGCTGTGTGATGCGGCCGGGGTGCCGGTGGTCGAGGACGCGGCGCATTCGCTGGGGACGGTCTGGGGCGGGCGGAAGATCGGGACGGTGGGAAAGGCGGGGTGTTTCTCGTTCCAGTCCTACAAGTTGGTCAACGCGGGCGAGGGGGGTATCCTGATCACGGATGACCCTGAAGTTGCGGCGCGGGCGATCATCATGTCGGGGGCGTACGAGACCAACTGGAAGAAGCATCCGGGCCTGGCCAATTCCTGTGCGCATTGGCAGAACAAGCTGCCTCTTTATAACCTTCGGATGCAGAACCTGTCGGCGGCGGTGATCCGGCCGCAGCTTCCGCTGGTGGCGGAGCGGGTGGAGAAGGGGCGCGCTAATCATGATCACGTGGCGGCGCGGCTGAACGGGTCGGCGCATCTGGATGTGCCGCCACCCCTGGGGCCGGAAAAGCGGGCGCCGGATTCGATTCAGTTCAATCTGGTGGGTGGCTGGACCGATGAGGAGGCACTGGGGTTTCAGGCGGCGGCAAAGGCGCGGGGCGTGGCGGTGCAGGTCTTCGGACTGAGCGAAGGCAATGCGCGGGCGTTCTGGAACTGGCAGTTTCTGGGCGAGGTGCCGGAGTTGCCGAAGACGCGGGCGATGCTGATGCGGGCTTGTGATGTGCGGCTGCCGGTGCGGCTGAGCGGTGCGGAGCTGGATTTCATTGCGGAGGCGATCTTGGAGGCGGTGGGCGAGGTGCGGGGATAAGGGGAGAGTGTCCACGGTGGGACATCTTTCAGAACATTGATTTCAAACGACAAAAAATCGCGCGTTAGGGGTTTCTTGACGTTTACAGCACGCGCAGGGACGGGGCGAGCCAAGGCCAGGTGGCAAGGGCGGGCTGGACCACTTCGCTGTCGATCAGGGTTTTCAGGTGGCCGGAAATCCTGAGCGGCATGTCACGCAGCACACCGGCGCGGGTGGAAAGCGACAGCGTGCGTTCGAGGGGCGCAAAGGGCAGGGGATGCACCTCGACCTGTGCGCGGAAGGCGCGGGCCTGATGCAGGGCGAGGGGGGTAAGGATTGTCCAGCCTTCGCCGCCTGCCACCATGGCAAGGATCGCTGGGTAGCTGTCGAGTTCGAAACGGTGGGCGGGGCGTTGGCCCAGCCGTGACAGATGCGCCGCGATCTGGCGGCCCATCAGGTGCCGCGCGGTATACTGGATCAGCGGCAGGTCTTCGGGGTGGCGACCGGGTGGTGTCACCGCGACGAAGGGATCGCAGAGCAGCGGGTGGACCTCGCGCCAGTCCGCGTCGCCGGCCAGTTCGGTGCCGAAATCGGCGGCGACGACGATGTCGAGCGCGCGGGTGTCGAGCTGGTCGAGCAAGCGGTGGCTGGCGCCGGTTTCCAGCAGGAACCGGCAGCCACGCAGATCTTCGGCAAGACGTGTGAGGAGGCGGGGCGTCACGTCGCTGTCGAAATCCTCGATCATCCCGAGCCGCAAGGTGGTGAGACCGGAAAGATCGGCCATCGCCAGTTCGGCGCGGGCCTCGGCGGCGGCGTTGACGATGACCTGGGCGTGACGGCGGAAGATAGTGCCTGCGGCGGTGATCCGCATAGGGCGGGCGGAGCGGTCAAGAAGCTGGGTGCCAAGCGACGCCTCAAGCCCGGCAAGCTGCTGGCTGACCGCCGAAGGGCTGACGCCAAGGCGGCGGGCGGCGGCGGAAATCGAGCCGTCATCCGCAGCGGCCAGAAAGACCTCGATCCCCCAGAGCGTGACGCGGCCTTCGGCTTCGGCCATCGGTCAGAGCTTGGAGAGTTTTTTCTGAAGCTCGGCCAGTTGCTTCTTGATATCGGCGAGGTCGTCGCCGCTTGGCGCGGGGGCTTCCTCTTCGCGCGCGGGGCCAGAGCCGCCCCAGCCGGGCATTCCGGCCATGACGGTTTTCAGAAAAGCTTCCTGCTGCTTTCTGATCGCCTCGAACCCCGGCACGGCAGCCATCGGGTTCGGCAGGGTGGTAAGGTTCTGCATCATCTTGGTCTGGCTTTCGCGCAGCATTTCGAAGGATGAGGCGAGAAACTGCGGCACGATCGACTGCACGCCGGAGGTATAGCTTCGCACCAGATCGGTCAGCACATCGACCGGCAGGACGCTTTCGCCCTTGGATTCGTGTTCGGCAACGATCTGGAGAAGGTATTGGCGCGTCAGGTCATCGCCGGATTTCAGATCGACGATCTGCACCTCGCGGCCCTGACGGATGAAGCCCGCGATATCTTCGAGCGTCACATAATCGGAGGTTTCGGTGTTGTAGAGACGCCGGCTGGCATAACGCTTGATCAGCAGCGGCTTTTCCGTGTCGGCCATTGGCAGCCCCCATGTTGCGCGCGCTTTTTATGCGCTTGCAGAGAAGCTTATGGCAGGGCCGCAGAAAAAGAAAGGGCGGGCGCGGGGTTGCCCCCGGCCCGCACCTCCCACAAAGCGCAACACTCGTTACACCTTGGAAATCACTTCGCTGCAGCAGCGGCCTTCTTGGCGACCGAGGTCACTTCGGCGGTGGCTTTCTTGACGGCAGCGGTCGCGTCTTCCGACATGTCCTTGCCGGCAGCCAGCATCAGTTCGACGGTTTCCATCTGAACCTTTTTCGCGACTTCAGCGAAAGCGGCCATGTTCTCGGCAGCCATCTCGGCAGCAGCCGATGCGAAGTCGGTTGCCGACTTGGTGTAGTCGGTCGGTTCGGCCTTGGCCTTGGAGACGTCCGAAAGCTTGGCGATCGAGTCCTTGGCCCACTTCGAGGTGATCTCGGTGGACTTTTCAGCGGCTTCGAGGGCGACTTTCGAGA
>LNFM01010117.1_pt1 | contig 13436 bp, 10 predicted proteins | sample 596031 | NCBI WGS metagenome assembly LNFM01 (sample SAMN04254537, study PRJNA301005) | activated carbon metagenome | isolation source: dual media filters at the Ann Arbor, Michigan drinking water treatment plant | place: USA: Ann Arbor
CGATCTATATCGATGGACGGCGTTTCGGCCACCATCGTAGACTAGGTATGCGTTGTCGAAGCCGATGCCCGCCACCTCTCAACATATCCTGAATGCCTCGGCGAACCTCCTGGGGTTTTGCCTCGTTGTGATCACGTCGCTACGTCTTGTTGATCGCGCGGAAGCACACGCCATTCACGCGGTCACATCTCTTGTTGCCGTCCTATTGACGCTCTCCTGTCTGTTGTCGTTCATCTCCATCCGAGCTACCCATCAAACACTTGCGCGCCGGTGCGAGACGATCGCGGACTACCTGTTCATTACGGCTCTCCTCGGCCTTCTGCTGGTCATTTTGGTCATGACCCAGACCTTTGTGTGACTCCTCCGTCACGCGCGTCTGTGCCGCTGCGAAGAGTGCTGTGCACTTTTGAGACACACGGTCGATCCGGTACGCCCGCATGATGATGGATTGTGGCAGCCCCATCACGACGGCCCACGGTGGCCCGCGAACGAAGGGCGTGCTCGTTCACGGGCGGCATGAAGCTGCCGAATGAGGCTATTCGGGAGCTGGATGGTCGTCGTAGCTGTGCCCCTTCGGTTGCACGTGCTCTGGGCGGGCATCGACTTGGCTGAGTCATCTGTTTGGAGCCAGGTGCCAACACCGACTCCGGCCGCGCCGACAGCTACAACCGCGCAGAAGGCCAACGTCTGGACGCGAACGCTACTGCTCGGCGACATGAACGGCTTTCGGCCGGCGCTGGAACGTCGCGGCATGACGCTGAGCGTGAACGAGACGAGTGAGGTGCTGAACAATACCTCTGGTGGCCTCGAGCGGGGGGGCACATAACAGGGCCTGACGACGGTGACGTGGGGCCTCGGCGAAGTAGGCCGGCCTTTGGACGGGTAGCAGCATCAATATCAGCCTATTGAACATCCACGGGAATGAGTTTTCGCCTAAATATATCTTGACAGCCTGCAGACGGCGGGCGGCATCGAGGCCCCGAGCCAGACGCGGCTACGGGAGGCGTGGTTCGAGCAGAAGATGCCGGGCGGCAAGGTCGATGTGCGGCTCGGACAGCAGAGCATCGACCAGGAGTTCATGAGCAGCCAATACTCGGCCACGTTCGTCGAGACGATCTTTGGCTGGCCCGCGGTGCCGTCGTACGACATGGTTGCTGGCGGGCCTGCCTATCCCCTTGCCGGCCGCGACGGTTGGATTGGCCGTAGAATATCCCGGAGCACAGTGACACAGGGATGATGGGCAGCGTGTTGACAACACCCAGACGGTTAGAGAATGTGAAGTAACGAATCCGACGCATCCCTGACAACGGGCCGATTGCCTGCGCCGTTGAGCGCCCATCGGATTGTGCGGATTGGTTTGGGCGGATGCCGTGTCCTCACAGCAAATCGGATCGGCTTCTCCTTGCATCCGTCCTCGACGAGCAGTAGGGTGCCACAATTGACGCGGGGGTGTATTGTGACTTGTGACTCCGAGCTCTTGGCTAAAGTCCCGCTGTTTTCGCTGTTGGATGCTGATGAGCGGGCGGTGCTTGCCTCGCACGTCGAGGTGCGGCTGTATGACGCTCACCACCGGATCTATCGTGCCGGTGACGCCGGCGGCAAAGGATATGTGGTTGTGGCGGGCACTATCCGCGTGACCTTGATCGACGATGACCACCAAGAAGTCACGATTGCGGAACCGGACCCAGGTGGGGTCTTCGGATTTGCCTCTTTGCTCGATGGCACTCCCCACCAAACCAGCGCCATCGCCCTGGAACCGTCAACCTGTATTGAGATCGATAGCGACGACTTACGCCAACTGCTGATCAAAAAGCCTCATGCTGGGATGGACATGCTCGCTGTTTTGGGGAGTCAGGTGCACTCGGCCCAACGTTTGGTGCAAATGCGTTCGGTTCGCAATCCCAATGACATTATCGAGCAGGCCACCACGCCCGGAGATCGTCTGGCCGATGCAGTTGCCCGGTTCGGCGGGTCGTGGCGTTTCATCATTTCCTTCGGCGCTGTGTTGGTGACCTACACGGCCGTTAACGTCTTTCTTGGCGGCAAGGCGTGGGATCCCTATCCTTTTATTCTGCTAAATCTGTTCTTGTCCATGCTCGCTGCCATTCAGGCTCCCGTCATCATGATGAGCCAAAATCGTCAAGACACGAAGGACCGAACACGCGGCGAGTTGGATTTCGAGGTGAACCGCATCGCGGAGAGCGAGATCCGAGGCATCAGCAAAAAGCTGCACGAGATGAACACCAAGCTGGAAGATGTCGAGTTGCTGCTGCGGAAGGAATCCGCAAAGCCGACTTTGTGATGGAAGCTGAGCTATTGAATACGGCTACTTGTTCATTGGTCTCGGAACGATTGTCGAAGGTGACGCTACGCTTCTCACGGCCGCGTTTCTTGCGCATCGCAGATAGCCTTACCTGGGTTGTCGCTGTCGCGCCCTTTCTACTCTTGCTGCCAGCCATTCCTGCTTTCTTGTCGCCGGAAACAACGGCGGCAGGTTGCTGGATGTGACCAAGAATCGCGGAAGGAAGGTGGAGTGGACAATTGCCTGGTCCACGCGGAGTGGCGGATTGCTCCTCGTCGCTTCGCGCTTTATGCTTGGCTTCCGAACCCTGACTCCCGTCGTTTGTGGCGCAACCGGCACGGGCACGGGCCAGTTCTTCCTTTGGAATTCGGTCAGCGCATTGGGTTGGGCGGTCTCGTTTGAGGCGGCTGGCTACATGGGCGCAGCTGTTGACGATATTGATCGCCGACATCCACCGCCACGAAAAAGTGCTGGCTTTGCCCTGGCCATCATTATCCATACCTTCTTGTGGGAACTCAAAGATATTTGGCTCCTTAGCCGCGCCGAGGCTCTATACTGACAACGCAGTCCGGTGGCAACGCGAAGAAGTCGTTGATCGAGTAGGAGCGCTCCCCAAAGATCCGAAGCGATCTCAACTGAGCCATTCCCCGAGTCGAAGATGCAGTTCGCGACATCCGGAAACTAGCTCCGCTAGGCGCAAGCGAGAGGGACACGCCATTTGATCATTGCGACTTTCACGCCGTCATTGACAACAAGGCAAGCGACTATCGCATAGACCAGAATCGTGACCATTTGCGACCACGGCAATGGAGCAAGCCCAGGAATCCCCACGAGTGTCAGACCGCTTCCCACGAGCAACTCCGCAGTTAGGGCAACCATGAGGGTTTTGCTGGGCAATGTCGCCCAGAACCACCTTCGTTCTCTTGCCGATACGATGGAAAACACGGCAAAGTACAGCAGGGTCAGGAAGCTGAAGGTATACAGCGAATCGTCGCTGGTGGCCAGGCCGAATCGTGACCAGGATAAGTATAGGAGGAAGAGCGCCTCAACCACCATCGCTACGCCCAGCACCACGGATACAGCAATGAATCCGCCGATGTTCCATGTTTCCGGCTTTTTGGAAGGCCGGACGCGGTCAGTCGCTAGAGCAACTTTGGCGAAGTCCGTCATGAAGGTGAGCAGCAACATCGCGAAGGCCGAGACGACAAACTTACCCGTGAATACGAACGCGATGGCGACAAAGGCTGCCTTCAGGATGGTCCGGCTGATCTTGTTAATGATCCACGTGAGTAACCGTTGATAGATCGTTCTGCCCTGCTCGACCAACGCCACAATGTTGGTCAGCCCTGGCTCGGTGAGGACAACACTCGCGGCACCCTTGGCAACATCGGTAGCGTTGCTTACGGCAATTCCCACCTCGGCCTGTCGCAAGGCGGGCGCATCATTGACGCCATCGCCCGTCATTCCCGTTACGTGGCCCGCCGCCTGGAGGCGTTGGACCACGATGTACTTGTCTTCCGGATAGACTTCGGCGAACCCGTCGGCGCCAGCCAACACGTCGCTCATCGCGGTACCGGTCTTGGCGTTGTTTGCCTTGATCTCGGCAACGGGCCGAATGTCGAGTAGGCCGACGCCTTTGGCGATCTCTCTCGCAACCGCCAGAGCATCACCGGTGAGCATGATCACGGAGACGCCCAGGTCGCGAAGGGTGGCGATCAGTTGCTGGGCATCCGGCCGGGGCGGGTCGTACAAGGTGACTAATCCAACCAACTCGGGGATACCTGTCTCGGGGCCACGCGCCACTGCCAGAGTCCGGTATCCCTTGACCGCTGACTCTTGAACGCGGGCTTCTAACGCCTCTATTTCAGGAGGCTTGAGTCCGCAGGTTTCCGCGATTGTTCGCACAGCTCCTTTCATCACCCGAAAGCGCTGCCCACTTTGCTCGACAACAGCTTCGGTTCGCCGGCTTTGCGCATCAAACGGTTTGAAGAAGATCGGCGAAACGACCGCACGACCATCGAAAACATGGCGCTCGCGGGCGGCCGCAAGAAACGCGAGATCGATGGGATCCTGGTTTGCATCCACGGAAGCTAGCGCTCCGGCGAACAAAACATCGGAGTCTTTTGCTTGGCCCAGTGGCGTCACGCCTGTTACGGCCAGTTGGTTCATCGTGATCGTGCCGGTCTTATCGACGCAAAGCACGTCCATCGTCGCGGCATCCTCCGCCGCGCTCAGACGAGTTACCAGCACGCCTCGCTTCGACAATTCCGCCGCGCCAAGGGCCATGCTGACCGTAAACATCACGGGGAGCGCCACCGGAACCGCGCTCATCAACAGCACAAGCAGCAACGACACCATCTCGATCAGCGGAGTACCCCGCATTAGCGAGAGAACAACCACGGCGCTTAGAAGTGTCCCGACAATGACGAATAGCCAGCGTACGACCTTGGCGATCACCGATTCGATGTGAAGCTTGGGCCGCGCGAGCTGAACGAGTTCCGTCGTGCGACCGAAATAAGTTGCTGCTCCGGTCAGGATTACGACACCGTTACCTTCGCCACGACGAACGACTGACCCTGACGAAAGCACGTCGCCTGGCGATTTTTCCGCATCCTTCGACTCGCCCGTAAGCGCTGATTGGTCGACGCTCATCTCGCCGCTCAGAAGTTTCGCGTCGGCGGGGATGATGTCACCGGGCCGGATGCGAACGATGTCGCCTGGAACCAACTCACGCGCCGCGATAACCTGCCATGCCCCATCTCTCCGCACACGGGCGTTCACCTGCAGGCGTTTTCGTAATGTTTCCACCACGCCTGCCGCCCGTCGCTCCTGAGAAAAGCCTAAAACGGCATTCACAATCAGCAGAGCGCTGACCACGGCTAGATCCGAGAACTTCCGCAAGACCGCCGACAGTACCATGATCAATTCAAGCATCCAGGCCGACAAGCCCCAGAATTTCCCGAGGAACGCCAATAGTGGGTGCTCTTTCGACTCCGCAACCTCGTTATAGCCATGCTGCTTTCGGCGGGCGTCCACATCATCTTTTGTGAGGCCCGCCTCGGGGTTCACGCCGAGCGCGGCGAGCGCGTCCGAAACCGATGCGGATGCAAGGTCAGGAACCTTCCCGGTCAGAGGCATCGGGCGAAGGCTATCTTCGTTAGCGGCATTGTTGATCGGTTGCATTGTGAACCATGAGTCTACCGACTTAAAGAGTCCATTTCATACGAGATGGTTGTCGCTTGCGTCTGGCGAGTGCTTGTGAGAGTCAGGCGAGCGACCCGTTGCGACGGGGTGAGCGGAACCTTGTTGTGGTCATCCTGCGGCAAGTCAAAGAATCGGAACGCGCCGCTCTCAGTCGCTGGCCGGAGAGCGGCGCGTCGATTCGTTTGCGAATGCGAACCGGTGCATCAAATTACAGGCGCCCTATTCTTCCGAGAGGATCTTTCCGTCCGAAGTCAAGACGAGTGCCTTCTTAGGGGCATTCTTCACGCCTACTTCGTATTCGGTCGTAGTGGCGCGCGTAATCTTCTCGGCGGAATGCAGAGTAGCCGTCGGATACTTCGCCTTCACAGCGTCCCGGACCACCGTCGGCAGGCTCGTAACCGGGATCATTTCTTCCCTCGCCACAAAAGCGCCGTCCGCCTCGAAGACGACCTGCCACTTGGCTCCGCCACTGGCCATCGTTACTTCATAAAGGGTCTTGCCGTCCTTCGTTTCCTTTTCCCATCCTTTGACTTGCGCCTTGGGATAGGCTTTCGTGGCGGCCGCGAGTGCTGGCGCCGGCACATCCTTCTGGTTCACTTTCTGTTCTTGGGCCGTGACCGTGAGGGTTAGGCACAGGGCCAATGCCACACTATTCAAAACTGTTCTTGTCGTCATATTGGGATCTCCTAAGTTGAGTTGACCATTTGATTCTGAAAGACGTCTGAAGCTGGCAGGAAGTCGAACTTTTAAGGTGATTCCAACATTAGAGACCAGCCCTGGAAGCCTCGCGAGTTGTTGCGGAAAAGTCAGGGAGTCCCTGGAATAGACGCTTTGGCGTTATATCCAGAAACTCGATGCGAGTGTCAGGACGGCACGCTCAGGCCTCAGGCGTGGCCTCTCCACGAACGAGAGCATAGATGGTTGGCGTTACAACCAGCGAAAGGAGCAGCGCAACGGCCAAGCCACCGATTACAGCCACGGCAAGAGGCTGAAGCAACTCAGCGCCGGCGCCAAGCGCCAAGGCCAAAGGAAGCATACCGAGGATCGCCGCAAGTGAGGTCATTAGCACTGGCCGGAAGCGACGGCGGCCAGAACGAAGCAGGGCCTCCGTCAGGGTGTCGCCCGCTGCCAGATGATCCTCCACTGCATCGAGCATCAGGATGCCGTTCTTTGCAACGATTCCGACCACCATAATCATGCCCACCATGGAAACCACGTTGAGGGTAATGCCAGTTAACCACAACGCCCCAAACACGCCAGCCAGCGCTAGGACTGCTCCAGTGACGATCGCGACGGGATGGGCGAAGGATCGAAACTCGATCAGCAACACAATGAATACCAAAAGAATGGCGAGCGCCAATGCAATTAGAAGCTCCCGGAAGCTCGACTGTTGCTCCTGATAGAGACCGCCGTATTCTATGGTCATTCCCGCGGGCAACTTGACATCCTGAGCCAGACGGACGCGCGCAGCAGAAATCGCCGAACCGAGATCCGTGCCCGATAGCCGTGCGGTGACAGACACGGACTGTCGAAGCGAGTTGCGATGAATTTCAGTTTGCCCGCTGTCATAGCGCACGCTTGCGATCTGATCGAGGCGAAATAGATTTCCGGTGGCGGACCGAACTTGTAGTGCCCGGAGAGCATCCAAGCTGGAGCGAGCGCCATCTCGCATCACAACTCGAACGGTCACGAACCGGCCCTGCTGAAGGATGGATGAAGCCGCCTGTCCGGTCATGGCGGTGGTGACCGTGTTGGCTACATCGGTCGCATTCACGCCCAGCTTTGCTGCCTGAAGCGGATCGACATCAAACGTGAGCGCGGGTCCGCTAACTACCACCCCATCGAATACGTCGACGACTCCTGGGATCTTTGAGATGGTCTGGGCTACCTCATGTGCGCTTTCGTGGAGCGCCGCGGAGTCCTCACTGAACAATCGAATCTCAATGGGTGCTGGCGAACTAGTCAAGTCTCCGATGAGATCGATCAGAATACCGGCGAACTCGACCCGCAACGCCGGTTCGCTAGCTTCGATCCTGGTTCGCAGTTCAGAAGTAACAGCTTCTGTCGTTCGGCTCCGCTTGGCTTTCAGCTTCACGAGAAAGTCGCCGGTATTCGGCTCCGTGATCGACAGCCCCAGTTGTAAACCGGTTCGCCGGGAGTAGCTCTCCACCTCTGATGTGCTTTGAATCAGTTCTTCGACATGCAGCAACATCCGATCGGTTTCCGCGAGCGAGGATCCAGGCGGTGCAACATAGTCGAGCACGAATGCTCCCTCGTCGAAAGTCGGCAGAAACTCCGATCCGAGTCGCGCATAGAGAAGATAGCTGCCAATCAGCACCCCACCAGCCACAGCGAGCACTACTGCCTTGCGGGATAACGCATGAGACAAGAGCCACTCGTAACGCTTGACTAAAAAGCCCAGCACCGGACCGTTCTCATCGTCTGGCACGCCATGGGTGCCGGGCGCTGCCTTCATGAATCGTCCCGCGAGAATTGGGGTTACCGAGAGAGCCAGCGCTAGCGAGGTCAGGAGGGCAGCCACCAGTGTCAGGCTAAGGGAGCGAAAGAAAACTCCGGTCACGCCGGTGAGCAGCGTGAGGGGAATGAATACGGCGATTGGCGTGATGGTGGAGCCGATGATCGGCACGGCGATTTCGGAGACGGCTTGCTCAATTGCAGATTGGCGGTCCGTGTTGCGAAGCAAATGAATGTGGATATTCTCAACAACGACAATCGCATCGTCGATAACCAATCCGATGGCGGCTGCCACGCCGCCTAGCGTCATCAGGTCGAAGCCCAGCCCAAAGACGCGCATAATCAGAAACGTCACCAGTACCGTAATGGGAATCACCGCGGCGGCCACAAGGGTTGGGCCCCACTTGCGCAAAAAGCCGTAGAGAATGAGGACGGACAGTAGCAGCCCAATGAGAATCGCGTCGCGAACGGATGTCAGAGCCGACCGGACCAGCAAAGACTGGTCGTAAAAGGGCGCAATCGTCACATCTCTTGGAAGCTGCGTTCTGATCGACTCCAATTCGGCGGTTACTTCGTTGACCACCGTGACGACGTTGGCATCGGGTTGACGAACAACATTGAGCAGAACAGCGGGCTTGCCATTGGCGGTGACTATCGTGTACTGGGGTGCAACGCCCTGTTCTACATGCGCAATATCGGCTACTGTGATCGGAGCGCCGTTGATCACACCGACAACGATGGCGTTCAGTTGGGCCGGTTCTAGAGCCTGGCCACTCACCAAGGTCAGTTCCAGCTTATGGTTCTCCTCAATCAGTCCGGGCGAGGCAATGATGTTGGCGGTTCTGACCGAATCCGCGACTTGCTGGGACGTGATGTTACGGGCCGCAAGACGCTCGGGATCGATTCGGATGTGAAACTCGCGGATGCGGCCGCCGGCGACATTCACGGCCGCGACACCCGCCAATCGCGCCAGGCGAGGGCGAACGGTAAAGGCAGCGAGATCGCGCAGGGTTGCTGGATCAATCGTAGGAGATGTCAGGCTATAGCCGGCTACCGGGAATACGCCAAACGTCAAGCGGTCAACGCGTCGGATGGATGCCGTCGGCGGGAGGGATGCCGATAGCTGTGAAAGTCGTGCCTGCACAAATTGCAAAGTCTGAACAACGTCGACCTTCCAGTCGAAGAATAGGTTGATGTCAGCGGCACCCCTGGCAGTAGTCGATCGAATGCTCACGATGCCAGGTATGCCGTTCATCGCTTCCTCTATGGGGCGGGTGACGGAGGCGAGCATCTGTGGCGCCGGAACGACTCCATTGTCCACAACAATCACGATTCGCGGAAAATCCGTCTGCGGAAAAATAGCTGTTGGAAGGTAGAATGCAGCGTAGATTCCAGCGGCGCAGAGCAAACCAACAATCAACGCAATTGCCCTAGACTGCGCCGAGACGAGTCGTGCCAGGTTCATTTTGGTGCGGCCCCGGTGCGGCCTTTTGCTGTCACTTGAACTTGAGTCCCATCCTGAAGCGAATAGCCTCCGTTGGTCACTACCACCTCTTCGGCTTTCAGCCCGGCAACAATCTCGAACAAACCGCCCGATCGAACGCCAATAGTAACTTTCCGCTCATGCGCTACCGATTTTGAATCGACAACCATAACAGTGCCAGCGTTGCTCGTGCTGGCGTCGAGAGTAACGTCAGGGACTGGTATCACGATCGCTTGGCCGACGCGTTGATCCGCGACACGTACCCGCGCGGACGCGCCTGACCGTAAGCGGCCGTCGGCGTTGGAGAGCCTCACCCAGGTCTCAACCGTACGGTTCGCAGGATCGACGGAGTTACTGATCAAGGAGACTTCACCGGAAAGCTGCTGACCCGGCTGATCGGCAGGAAATACCTGAACAGAGTCCCCGACATGCAATCGGGCTGCAACCGTGTCCGCAAAGGCGGTTTTTACGATGATTTCCGTCAAGTCTGCGAGAATGACGAGTCGTGCCCCGGCTGCAACGAAATCACCTTCAAACTGAAATTGGTCCGTCACAACTCCACGAAAGGGCGCTCGCACTTGTGCATACCCTAGTTGGATTTCAAGTTGCTTGAGTCGCTGTTCGGCTTGTTTGATCTGCTGTTCTAAGAGAGCGCGTTGATTGGGGTCAACGGCAGAGACCCGCAGTGCCAAGTTGGTTTCCGTGAGCCGGAGATCGTCTTGAGCGAGGGTCAACGCCAGTTCAGATGCATCCAGGTCCTTTTTCGAAATGCCCCCCTGAGCGAACAGTTCTCGCCGCCGGCTCGCCAGAGCCAACGCATTGGCGACGTTCGCGCGCGCATCCAGCCGCAATTTTTCCTGAGAGGCGGCATTCTGTGGAATCGTCGCGGTAAGTAGGGTTTGTAGGTTGATACGAGCCTGTTCCACAAGCGCGGCAGATTCGTCTCTCTGCGCCAACAGGTCGGACGATTGGAACATCGCGATGACATCTCCTTGGCGGACAGGCTGGTTCTTCAATAGCGGCATTTTGGTGATCTGTCCTCCCAACTTTGCCCCAATCGTTGCCTGTGAACGCGGGGACATCGTGCCCAGCGCCTCCACATAGGATTCGATCGACTGAACGGTCGCTTTGGCAACATCCACTCTGACGACCGGCGGCACTGGTGAAGCCGGAGTGCTGTCACCCGGCCGGCCGAACAGAAAAAACGAAGCAACGACGATACCCAGCAACCCAACCGCGACCAAGATAGCTCTGCGACCGAATCTCGGCGTTCGCGGTTCTGGCTGCAAGTCGGGTTCCGTTGGCGTTGTGTTTCCTTGATCGGTCATTTCGTAACCCCCGCCGCGAACTCGAGTCGTGCCAGTCCGATGCGGTACTCGTAGATGGCTTGATACAAACTTTGCTGTTGCGCCGTGAGAAGATTCTGAGCGTCGGTCACTTCCAGAATGAGGGATTCTCCCGCGCGGTATCGCGCCACAGAGGTAGCCACATTATGCTGTGCATCAGCGATAGCCCCACTCGCAATCTGCGCTCGTTGCCGCGCCGCTGCGGCCAGTGCCCGAGCGGATTCCAGCTGCTGCGTCACGCTGCGCTCAAAAAGCTGACGCTGTACGTCGAACGTCTGCGCGCGGTACTGAGCTTGGCGCTCTTTGCTTCGGCTTATGCCCCAATCGAACACCGGAATTGAGAGAGTTAGAAAAGCCGCTCCACCCGCATGCTGGTTCACAATCGATGGCTGCAAGGAGTTTGTGTCCATACCGGCGTTCAAGGTGTAGAAGAAGGTTGGCCGGCGTTCTGCACGTGCGATTTTGCCATCCTCGTTCGCCGCGCGACGTTGCGCTTCGATTTGAGTGAACTCTGGGCGTTCGGCAGGCAAGCCGGGCAAGATTGTTTCTATTTCGCCAGCCGACGGTACGAGGGTTTCTAGGCTCTCTACTGTCAGTGTCGCAGGGGCTTCCAAGCCAGTCAGAAATCGTAGATTCTCTGTAGCGATCGTCATGGCCGCCTGCGCCTGTGCTTTTTCGTCCATCCGCGTGGCCAACTGCAGCCGTGCCCGGCTCAGGTCTATCGCGGGAACCTCGCCACCTTGTGACATTAGGCCCGTCACACGCGCAAATTCCTGCGCAGTTGCCACATTGCGGTCCGCGAAGCCTAGGCGCGCGGCTGTCAGCGCAACCCCGTAGTAGGCCTCTTGTGTCGCAATGATCAAATTTCGCCGAGCCACTTCAGTTCCGGCGCGCGCCGCAGCCAGGAGTTCCCGATTCCTTCTCAGCGTGGCTGAGAGACGCCCGCTCAGGTTCAGTTCTCCCGTGAGCGCGACGCCGCTTTGATATTCTCGGATTGCGTTCAGACTAATGTAGCTTTGCGCACCGGGAACGGCGAGTGATCCACGTTCAGGGTTGTTATATGTAAACGCTGTTGGCAGGCTGACGCGCGGCAAGAAGGCTGCATGCGCCTGCTGCACATCCTCAACGGCAACATTCTGACCGATTGCTGCCGCTTGATAAGCAGATGCGTGTCCCAAGGCGAGGCGAATTGCGTCGTTGATACTCAACGCCTGCGTCGCGCCCGCCGGAATAGCCGGGGTTTGGGCGAAGCACGTTGAACAGAGGAGCAGCGGCATAAGCACAATGCCGCGACTTATCGCTACAGTGTTATTGATTTTCATTTTCACGAGAGTTCTCGACGCTTTGGCACGACCCTGTGGGGTTCCATTTTCAATTCCATTAGAACGTGGAATTGTGAAGTTCTCCTGAAACGTGGTGCCCTGTCAGCACTTCAGCTAGCCTTTACCCCTGCAACGCTGCTTGACCTAGGTTGCAGCTAACGGTAAAGGAAGGGACACTACAAACCTTGAACCTTTCCCCAGCTCAGATTCGACATCAATCGTTCCCTGGTGAAGCGTGATGGTCTCTTTTGCTATCGCGAGGCCCAACCCGAATCCTCCGCCGGCGATGTTCCTGGATTTGTCGCCTCGATAAAAGCGGTCGAAGATGTGAGGGAGGTCTTCAGCGTCGATTCCCCGGCCCGGGTCGCGCACGATCAACGTTCCACTGCGACCGTCTCCTTTAACCAGCACTTCAATCGTGCCTTCATCGGTATTCTTGATGGCATTGTCGATCAGCGCAAGAGCGACGCGCGCTAAGGCGTCTTTGTTCCCTTTCACCCAGACCGGGCCAGTTGGCGCCAACAGCCGCAGGTCGATTTTCTTGGCTTGCGCTAGCGGCCTCAGTGTTGCACATGCTTCCGAAGCAACAGGTGCCAGATCCAAAACTGTAAAACACATACCGGGCTCTCCACTGTCGGCCCGTGCCAGAACGAGGAGATCCTCGACCAAAGAACTAGCTCGGTCTGTTTGGCGAATGATGCTCTCTAGCGTGAGTTGGTAATCTTCGGGATCGCGCGTCCGGCGCAGAGCAATCTCCGCTGCGGCCCGGATGGTTGCCAGAGGTGTTCTTAGATCGTGGGAAGCATCGGAGGTAAATCGCCGAATGCGCCCTACCGAGGCTTCTAGACGTCCTAACATCTCGTTCCACATTTGCGCCAGCAGACTGAGTTCATCGCGAGAAGCGGGGACTGGCAGTCGTGACGACAGATCGCCCGATCCGATAGCCTTGGCGGCAAACGCCATTTCCGTCACCGGCTTCAACGCCCGCTTGCCGAGCCAGAGTCCGCCCAACGATGCAGCCAGCACGGCAAAGGGGATTGAGAACAGGAGGATTCTGCTTAGCCGCAAAAGAATCTGATCCACGGGCTCCAAGGACATGGCCATCTTGATCTGGTAGCTCCGGCCCCCGGCTTGAACTGTTTCGATCTGTTCGACTGAACGGTTTCTCGGGGTGGATTTGGTTCGAAAAAGCGAGGGTCCGCCTAAATCGCGCACCTCAACCGAGAAATCTGAGGGTAGGGCTGACCCGAACTCGATGAGCTCTTCTCGCAATGATCCTTCGGAGGCGTTTCTGTCGCTGGACT
>LNFM01010118.1_pt1 | contig 13435 bp, 13 predicted proteins | sample 596031 | NCBI WGS metagenome assembly LNFM01 (sample SAMN04254537, study PRJNA301005) | activated carbon metagenome | isolation source: dual media filters at the Ann Arbor, Michigan drinking water treatment plant | place: USA: Ann Arbor
TGTTCAATTCATGCGCGGCAAATGGTGGCGCGAAGTCGGATCATTCGGCAATGGTGAAGGCGCTGGAGCGGATGGCGGGGCATGAGGTGGCGAAGTAACCACCCTTCAAGCGAGCAGAAAAGATGCCCAGCGCAATCATCAAGAAAACGGGTTGGCGGCATGAAGAAACAACGACAGCAAAACATTAAATGAACTTGAGGCCTCCTGAATCCCCACTCATCAAGATCAATTAATGAAACAGATTTACTTGATTACCTACCCAACCGGGAAGATTTATGTGGACAAGGACGCCATAGGAATCTGCCGCTATTTCAGCAGCCCCGACAGGGATGTCGTAAATGCCGATTTTTATAATCTCCCTGAATCAGCGCGAAAAGATTTCACCGTCAGGGAGCAAATTCTTCGGGAATCTGAATCCGCGACTGATGCTGAGTTAGCCGCAAAAGAAGTTGAATTCATTCGCAAACATCAATCCCACAATCCGGAAATCGGATATAACGGTTGACCAAAATTCAAATGCAATTAGTCAGAACGCGCAAAGTGATCAATAACAAACGGGGTGGCTCAGACACCATAAACCCTGAAGAAGCTTGATGCCGGTTGAGCCGCGTGCAACAATGTCTGACGCTGAATCGCTGACGATCCGCCGCTTCAATCCCGATGACATCAAGCGCGCCAACGGACTTTCCGCCAGCCAACGCGATAGGCCGCTCAAGATCGCCATCACATCATGACGATTCGCGCGAAACTTCCTGGCGGCAGTGAGGCGCGAGGTGCCCGCCAGGCGCGCGATGCCATGCTCTGGCTTGCCCTCTATCTTCTGATCGTCACCGCCCCCTTGCTGTTGATGCTGCTCGGAGCACACCGTGCACCGGGCCGCGGCTTCGTTTGGGACTTCTCGATGGCATTGGGCTATGCGGCGCTGACGATGTTCGGCGTGCAGTTCGTTCTGACCGCACGGTTCAGGCGCGCAACGATCCCCTTCGGCATCGACATCGTCTATTACTTTCACCGCTACCTGGCTTTGTGCGCTCTGGTGATCGTGCTGCTGCACGTGGTCCTGCTGGTGTGGCAACATCCGCAAGCGCTCGGCCCCTTCGATCCGCGGCAGGCGACAGCGCACATGACGGCCGGCCGCCTGTCATTGGCACTGTTGGCTGCGGTAGCCCTGCTCGCATTGGCACGACAGCGCCTCGCACTTGAATATGACAGCTGGCGCATTACACATGCGGCGATGTCAGTGGCGGCGATGGCGCTGGTGCTATGGCATATGTTTGCCGCCGGCCATTATCTGGACACCCCGTGGAAACGCGCGCTGTGGGCCTTGTACGCCATGGCCTGGGTTGCGATCGTTCTGCACGTCCGCCTGCTGCGGCCGTGGCGCCTGTCACGCGAACCCTGGCGTGTGGCCGAAGTGCGGCCCGAGCGCGGCCGAGTCTTTACGTTGGTGCTCGAAGCCGCGACCGGCCAGCGCCTGCACTTCGCGCCCGGCCAGTTCGCATGGCTGACGGTGCGGCACTCGCCGTTCGCGATGCGCGAGCATCCTTTCTCGATAGCATCGAGCGCCGCTTGCGACGACCGCGTCGAGCTGTCGATCAAGGAGTTGGGAGACTTCAGCAGCACAATCAAGGACATGAAGCCGGGCGATACGGCTTGGCTCGACGGCCCCTACGGTACCTTCAGCGTCGACCATCACACAAACGCTGCGGGTTTTGTCTTCGTGGCCGGCGGCATAGGCATCGCGCCAGTGATGTCAATGCTGCGCACGCTGGCCGAGCGCGGCGACCGTCGGCCGATGCTGCTGATCTACGGCAACCGCCTCTGGGAACGCACAGCTTTCCGCGAGGAATTGGAGCAACTGCAGCAGCGGCTCGACCTGCGCGTTGTGCACACGTTGATCGAGCCGCCCGCCGGCTGGACAGGTGAGCAAGGATTGATCACGCGGGATTTGCTGGCCCGCCACCTGGGCATCTCAGAAACCGAGTGCGCCGGCCGTGAGTTTTTCATATGCGGACCGACTGCAATGATAAAATCGGCCGAGAATGCACTCGTGACATTGGGCATCAATCCTGGCCGCGTGCACTCCGAACTCTTCGAATGGGTGTGAACGACCATGTCCAGACAATCTCGCGCCTGCTGGCTCGCCACCGCCACTGCCGCTGTCGTGGTGGGTTTTTCCGCCATGTTCGCGATCGCGCGCAACACCGGCAGCGCGACACCCGCATCGACCGCGGCACCCGTAACTGGCGCTGACGCGCGATTGGCTGTCGGCCGCGCCGCGTTCCAGCGGCTGAACTGCATGAACTGCCATTCGGTGGCCGGGAAGGGCAATCCTGCCAATCCGCTGGACGGTGTGGGCGTAAGGCTCGATGCGCAAGGTCTGCGCGATTGGACGCTGGGCCAAGGCGGCGCGGCCGGCAAGCTCTCGGCCGGCGCCAAGAGGCAGAAGGCACCTGCGGCCAACGATCCCGATTTGCCCGCCTTGCTGGACTACCTGGCCAGCCTGAAATGACGGCAAGGAGCCACCGCGTACAGATCGGCCTCGCACTTCAATGCGGTGGCGCACGAAGAATTCATCTGAGGCGTACTCGACCGGTTGCTGGAGGAGGGACGCAGAAGGATAAATGGGTACGAAAACCATAAACTCTGCCCACCAAACAACTCACCCCGGTGTGCAGCAATCCAACAACATCAACCGCCCGTCGTCCCCCACACAAACACCACCCTCCGGTGCTGCCCCGCCCGCAGTTCAACCGTCTGCTGCTTCAGCACGCCGTCGTTATCCACCTCGATCCGGTATTTCCCCGCGGGCAGCCGCGCCAGCAGGAAAGGCCCGCCGGACACGGTGTCCAGTAGCACCTGCCCCGATGCCCCTTTTACCCTGACCTTCACGTCGCTCAGGTAAACATCGTTCGGAACCGCCTTCTCGGCAAACAGCAGTTCCAGCGGAAATTTCGGCGCCGCCGCCTTGAATGCGGCAATCTCGTCGGCACCGATGCCACCGGTTGCGTAACGGACGCTGCCCTGGCTCTTTTCCTCGACCAATCCCTCAGCCGTCGCCGGGGACAGGTAGCCCATGCTGGTGATCAGGAATGCCGCTGCGAATCCGGTGAGTTTCATGTTCAGCCTCCTCGGTAAGGTCCGGCGAAACCGTCGCACCCTCTGCGGGGCGCGCGCGCCGGAGTATTTGCGGACCGTCGCATCGCGGGGTCAATCGTCTCCCGCGGCGATGTCCTGTGAATTTGAGACGTTATATTGGCAGCGAAGTTCGCAATCCGGTCAGCTTCGCCGCCATCTGTCGCCCAGGGACAACACCGAAAACCAAACGAACCGGAATCGACTCATTCCGCCCCCTGAGGCAGCGCGAGGAATTGACTGACTGATGCAGCCCTTTGATCCATCCCATCCAGACATCCGGTCCCCCTTACACCCCGGAACCTTTCATTCCAGGGCCGCTCCAATCGCGGATTCAATCCTGCAGTGCACTGCACAGTCTGTTCTGAACATAAACAAACGCCAAGGGAAAACACCCATGCTTCACACCCACCCGCCTGCACAGTGCCGCGATCGGACTTGCACTCGCTTCCAGCAGCCTTGCCCACGCGCAGACTCCTGACCGGAACTTCACGCTGTCGGTATCACCGGTGCACCAGGGCCGCACCGACCTGCAGGGCGGCGGTGACATGGCCTCGACCAGCATGCTGCTGCGCGCGGGCATCTCGACCGCCTTTCGCGACGGCCATCGCGGCGGCCTGAACCTCAGCTATGACTACACCGACTATTCCTTCGGAGCCGCCACCGCATTCGGCGGGCGCGCACCCTGGAGCAACGTCGAGCGCTACGGCTTCTCGCTGCCGCTGTCCTACGCGCTGCAAGACGGCTGGAGCCTGGGAATTGCGCCCTCGGTGGATTGGAAACTCTCGGAACGCTGGAAGCTGGTCAATCCGCTGCCCGCCGGCCCCACCGGCCCCGCAGGGCTCGAACTCGATTACCGCTTCGACAGCGACTGGAACCTCGGCCTCGGTACGGCCTGGCGCAGCACCCGCTTCCGGCTGGCCACCAACAATGCCGTGGCCAACGGCATCGGCGAGGAGCGCGGCGTGCCGGTATTCCTGCGTACCTCGCGCAACTTCGGCAAGCAGGCCGCGCTGAATCTCTACGCCGGTGTGCTCACCAACGGCCAATTGCGCTTGCAGGATGCCGCCGGCAACATCCTGCGCCGCGTCGATTACGACACGGCCCCGGTCATCGGCGCCACCTTCACCCTGCGTTACTAAAAATAATCAATAAAATCAATAATTTATGAGGACACGGCGGTGCGCAGCACCGCATCGACCGCCCTCGCCAGTTTGTCGACGATCTCGTCCAACTGCTCCTCGCTGACGATGAACGGCGGCGCCAGCAGCACGTGATCGCCGCGGCTACCGTCGGCAGCGCCACCCATCGGGTAACAGAGCATGCCCTCCGCCATTGCCGCGGCCTTCAATTTGGCGTGCAGCTTCAGTGCGGGATCGAATGTCGCCTTGCTCGCGCGATCAGCGACCAGTTCGACACCGCGGAACAGTCCGCGTCCGCGGATGTCGCCGACATGCGGATGCTCCGCAAAACGTTCATGCAAGGCCCGCTCGAAATAATCCCCTCGCGCGCGCACCTGCGCGACGAGGCCGCGTTCGCGCAACACGCGCTGCACGGCGAGCGCGCCGGCGCAGGCGGCCGGGTGGCCGATGTAGGTGTGGGAATGGGCGAAGGCGCCGCTGCTCTCGCGCACGGCATCGATGATGCGGCCGGTCAGCAGCGTCGCGCCGATCGACTGGTAGCCGGCGCCGAGGCCCTTGGCGATGCAGGCGATGTCCGGCACCACGCCCTCCTGTTCGCAGGCCCACAGCGTGCCGGTGCGGCCCATGCCGCACATCACCTCGTCGAGGATCAGCAGGATGCCGTGGCGGTCGCAGATGTCGCGGATCAGCTGAAAATAGCCGGGCGGAGGCGTGGTCGCGCCAAGCGTTGCGCCCGAGACCGTTTCGGCAATGAAGGCGAACACGCGCTGCGGCCCGGCGCGCTGCACTTCGGCCTCGAACTCGGCGGCGAGCCGCCGCGCATAACCCTCCTCGGTTTCATCCGCTCCGCGCTCGCGGTAGTCGTAACAGGGCGAGACATGGCGCACCGGCGCCAGCAACGGCTCGAAGCCGCGGCGGTTGGATGCGCGTCCGCCGGCCGACAGCGCGCCGAGCGTGCTGCCGTGGTAACTCTGGCGGCGCGCGATCAGGACATCGCGGCCGGCCTGTCCTGAATCCACCGCGTACTGGCGCGCGAACTTGATCGCCGCCTCCACCGCTTCCGAGCCGCCGGAACAGAAATAGACATGTTCGAGTCCCTGCGGTGCATGCGCCACCAGGTCGTCGGCCAGCAGCTCGGCCGGCTCGGTACTGAAAAAAGAGGTATGCGCGTAAGGCAGCCGGTCGAGCTGGTCCTTGATCGCCGCGATCACCTCGCGGTCGCTGTGACCGAGGCAGGACACCGCAGCGCCGCTGGAGGCGTCGATATAGCGTTTGCCGCTGCTGTCGATCAGGTACGGACCATCGCCGGCGACGGCGCGCGGATAGTCATGGCTAAGGCTGCGATGGATGATGCGCGACACGGCGACTCCGCTTGGTGAACATGTTGCGCGGATTCTGCGGCATGCATCCGCAATGGTCAAAAGCCGTACGGCGCGCAGGGCAAGGGAGACGAATCAAGCTTGCACAAAGCAGGTAACCTTGGACGATCCGGATTCGGCTCTCGCCTCTCGTAAATCCCTCAGCGCACTGCAAGCTTCCGTTCACGCACGACTTTCTCCCAGATTTTGGATTCTTCCCGGATTTGGCCTGCAAACTCGGCTGGCGAATTGCCGACCGGCAACATCCCGAGCGAATCGAAGCGTGTCTTGTTCGACGGATCGCCCAGAACCTTGACCGCTGCCGCATGAATCGCGCCGACTATCGCAGGCGGCGTGCCTGCAGGCGCGACCAGGCCGAACCAGCCTTCGCTCTCGAATCCTGGAATCGTCTCCGCAACGGTCGCCACGTCCGGCAATTGCGGAGACCTCGTTTTCCCGGTCACCGCGACGGCCTGCGCGCGACCGACCCTCAGCAAATTCATGCCAGATGGCAGATTGGGAACAAGCAACTGAATTTCACCGCTGGCCAGCGCCGCCAGGGCGGGGCCACCTCCCCCGAAAGGCACATGGATGCCACCGATTCCCGCCGCGAACAACAGCATTTCAGCTCCCAGATGGATCTGGCTGCCCACACCGGCAGAACCATATCTCAGCATATTGGATTTGTTGCCAGCCCAATCAATCAACTCCTTGATCGTCCTGATCTTGAACGAGTTTGCAACCATCACGACCTGAGGACTGCGGACGATATTAGTTACCGGCAAAAATGCCTTTTCCGGATTGAATGGCAGCTTGTACATGTATTTGTGGGCCGTCATGATCGAGCCCGAAGCCAGCAGCAGTGTATAACCATCCGGCTCTGCACGCGCCACGATCTCCGAACCCACCAACCCACCCGCACCGACCCGGTTGTCAACAATGACGCTCTGCCCCCAGTTCTCGCGAAACTTTTCCGACAGCAATCGCCCGACAATGTCCGTCGACCCGCCTGCAGCAAAAGGCACGACCAGACGCACAGGCCGGTTCGGATAGGACTGCGACCAGGCCAATCCGCTCGTCAAAACGAATAGAAGGCATGAAACAGGCAGCACTGCACGCGAAAACTTGCTCATATTTCCTCCTCCGGGGTTACCGCCGGTTTTTATATTCAGTGCAAAGCGATTCCGGTCACGGTCGTTCTCTGCATTTTCCGGCGAAGCGGCAATGCATAGTCGGCTACGGCGAAATGCTGCGTCGACAGGTTGTCCCACATCAGCAAATCGCCGACTGCCCACTTGTGGGAGTAAAGAAACTCCGGCCGCCGCACATGCGCAAAAAGCTCTGCAAGCAAGGCGCGGCTCTCGGATTCCGGCATGCCCACGATTTGCGTCGCAAACCCTTCGTTCACGAAAAGGCACTTTCTACCGGTATGCGGATGCGTCACCACGATCGGATGCTCAACGTCCGGAGTGCGCGCCTTCTGCTCCTCGGTCAGTTGCGGCCGCTGCTTTCCGGCATCGGTCAGTTTGTAATAGCGGTATGAATAACTGTGGACTGCCTTGAGGCCCTCCAGACGCTTTTTCATGTCCGGCGCAAGCGCATCGTAAGCAGCTGTGACGCTGACAAATTGCGTATCTCCGAGCGGTTTTCCGTCCTTCACCGGCACCTCCACCGCATAAAGCAGGGAACACTTGCTCGGCTCGGCCATGTAGGACAGATCGGTATGCCAATACTGGCCGGCATCAGTCGCCCCTATGGGCTTGCCATTCTCGATGATGTTCGAGTTAATGCGTATCTCCGGATACTGCGGGTGGAGGTAACGCGCGCCGCTGACATGCACCTCGAGGTTGCCGAAACGCCGGCTGAACGCGATGTGCTGCTCTTCACTGATGTGCTGGTTGCGGAACACGATCACTGATTCATCGTAGAAAGCGCGCTCGATCCCCGCAAAGGTCGCATCATCCACGGGTTTTGTGAGATCGACCCCCCTGATTTCGGCGCCCAGATGAGTTCCGATCCGGACAACCTGCAGTGTTTTTTGCACGTCCTGAACGATCATTTCAGCCCCCTCTCCTTGAGGATTTCGTTGGCAACATTCGTGCTTTCAAGACCCGCCGGAACCCCGGCGTATATCGCCACCTGCAGAAAACACTCCATGATCTCCTCCTTGGTCACGCCATTGTTGAGCGCGCCGACAATATGCAGGCGAAGCTCATTCTGGCGGTTCATGGCGGCGAGCATGGCCAGATTCATCAGGCTTCTGGTCTTTCGGTCAAGTCCGGGACGGGTCCATACTTCCCCCCAGCAGTATTCGGTAATCAGGTTGTGGATCGGACGGGTAAAGTCGTCGGCGTTTTTCATGACGCTGTTGACGCGCTCCATGCCCATCACCTCGCACCGCACCTTGTGTCCATCATCAAACCGTTGCTTGTCCATCACTCCTCCTGTCGTTGCCCAACCCTCTCATGGCTGATGAGAAACCGGCACCTTCAGCCACATAGTGCAGATAGGTTTCCCAGGCACGGCGGACATGACGCCGCACCTCCGCCTCCGCCTGTGTTGCATCGCCGCGCCGCAGTGCGGAGAGAATGGCGCCGTTTTCTTCGATCACCTCATCCATGCGTTGCGCACGTTTTTCGAACACCATCGCCCCAAGGAACTGGACCCGGTGCTCCAGCTCCCCGAGCATCCTTGCCAGCAACGCATTGCTGGCCAATCGCGCTATCGTGGAATGAAACGTACGCGTGTTCTCGCGAAATACCTTCACTTTCTTCTGCTTCCTGGCCTGATCCGCCTTGCGCAGCAGAACTTCAAGTGAGTCCAGATCCGCAGGCGTAACGTGGTCAACCGCTTCCCGCACCGCCTCCACTTCGAGAACCTCACGCATCTTGTAGAGCTCGCGAGCATCCTTGAGCGTGACCGATATGACTATGTAGCCCCAGCCCTCGTCCCGGCGCACGAAACCTTCCTGCTCCAGCCGGCTCAATGCCTCACGTACTGGTGTCCTGCTGACCTTGACTTCGGTCGCAATATCCTGCGCCTTGATCCATTGCCCTGGCTTAAGTGTCAACGAGAGAATCTGATTCTTGACGTGGAGGTACGCCCGGTCCTGTGCAGTGGTTTGCATGTTCAATAATGAATTCGAATTGAATTCAAATTTATGACAGGGATAACAGCCTTGTCAAGTGCGGGCCGCCCGGAAGCACGCTGCATGCCCATCTGTTGCCCGGGCAATCCCGCAGGGCACTGCCCGGAAAATGTCATATCCTCCGCTTCATGCAAGTACTCCACTTCCCCTCCGCCGCCCCCGTCAAGGCCTGGACCGACGGCGTCCCGGTCGAGGACCTTGCCCTGCAGCAGGTCGCCAATGTCGCGCGGATGCCCTTCATCCACTCGCATGTCGCCATCATGCCCGACGTGCACTGGGGTCTCGGCGCGACGGTGGGCAGCGTGATCGCGACGAAGGGCGCGATCATCCCGGCGGCGGTGGGCGTGGACATCGGCTGCGGCATGATCGCCGCACGCACGAATCTCCTGGCCGCCGACCTTCCCGACAACCTGCAGGCTGTCCGCTCGGCAATCGAGGCTGCCGTGCCCCACGGCCGCACGGACCGTAGCGGCCCCAACGACCGTGGCGCCTGGAATGAGGACCGCGATCTGGGCGGCCTGCGCAAGGGCCTCGCCCAGATCGTGCGCAAATACGCGAAGCTGAAACGCGCCGCCGACCGCGCCAGCCGTCATATCGGCACACTGGGCACCGGCAATCATTTCATCGAGCTCTGCCTCGACGAGGCGCAGCGGGTGTGGGTGATGCTGCATTCGGGATCACGCGGCATCGGCAATGCCATCGGTACGCGTTTCATCGAACTGGCGAAGGAAGAGATGCGCCGCATCCGGGCAAACCTGCCTGATGCCGACCTCGCCTGGCTGTCCGAAGGTTCGGCGCTGTTCGACGACTATGTCCACGCGGTCGGATGGGCGCAGGCCTATGCCGCGGAGAATCGCCGACAGATGCTGGACGCGACCCTCGCCGCCGTCTCGCGCGCGCTGCGGCGGCCGGTCAGCGCCGGCACCGAAGCGGTGAACTGCCACCACAACTATGTCGCGCGCGAGCAGCACTACGGCGCGCGGGTGCTGGTCACGCGCAAGGGGGCGGTGCGCGCGCGCAGCGGCGACCTGGGCATCATTCCGGGCAGCATGGGCGCGCGTTCGTACATCGTTCGCGGCAAAGGCAACCCGGACAGTTTCTGCTCCTGCGCGCATGGCGCGGGCCGCGCGATGTCGAGGAACGAAGCGAAGCGCCGCTACTCGCTGGCCGACCACGCGCGCGCAACCGCGGACGTGGAGTGCCGCAAGGATGCCGAGGTGATCGACGAGACGCCGATGGCCTACAAGCCGATTGACGCGGTGATGGCGGCGCAGGCCGACCTGGTGGAGATCGTGCACACGCTGAAACAGGTGGTCTGCGTGAAAGGTTAGGCGTGCAGGGCCGGGTGTCAGGCGGAATCAGGAGGCGGCGGGATTTTCCCGCGGGGCGCCCAGCAGCTGCGCCGCCTTGGCCACCTGCTCCAGCGCCCGCCGCAGCGCACTGGCGCTGCGCAGCAAGGCATCCATGTCGCCCACGCGCAGGGCGCCGGTCGTGCCCAGGCTCAGCAGTTCGGCCTTCAGCTCCTGGTAAGCCCGCTCGAAGTTCCGCAGTGCAGCTTCGCGTGCTGCCGACGGAATTTTTACATCCAGGGGATTGGCCGTGTCCATCAGCGACTTCGCGGTTTCGCGCAAGGCCGCATAAGCCGCCACCGGCAGTGCGGCATCGGCCGCTGCCTCGCCAGCCGCAGCGGCGGACTCCACGGCAAGCACGGCGGCGGACTCGTAGTAACGCGCAGCGCGCAGCAGTTCCGGCAGCCGCTCCGCGCTGGCACTGGACATGCCGGTGCGGTTGACCTCGACGATGAATTCGGCAATGGCATGACCCAAGGCCTCAACGGACTGGCGCTGCCGCCCCGGCCCGCCACCGCCGGAAGACAGCGCGCTGCCGACACAGCCGAGTGCAAGACCGCCCATGCGCCGCACTTCCTGCTCAAGCGCATCGATGGCGAGTGTCGGCACCGCCAGCACCGTGCGGTCGATATGGCGCGGCCGCGCGTCATCCTCCGCCGCCGCCCGGAAGCGCGATTCGAGAAAACGGGTCAATCGGGCGGCCACCGGCCAGATCAGGATGACACCCAGCACATTGAAGGCCGTGTGAAACAGTGCGACCTGGGCCGCGGGCGAGGATTCGAGGTCAAGCCAGTCGCCGATCAGTCCCAGCAGCGCAATCAGCCAGGGCAGCAGCAACAGCGCGACGATGCCGGTGAGCATGTTGAACACGATGTGCGCGGCCGCAGCACGCCGGGCCGCAGGCGTCGCGCCGATCGCCGCGATGACCGCGGTCACCGTGGTGCCGATGTTGGCGCCGATCACCACTGCCGCTGCTCCCTGCGGGGTGAGCAGGCCTCCCTGGGCCGCCGTCAGTGCGATCGCCAATGCGGCACTGGAACTCTGCATCAATACCGTGAGCATGCTGCCGACCAGAACCTGTCCCAGCGTGGCGAGAACGCCGTCGCCTTCCGGCAGCGCGAAGCCGTCCGCCAGCCCTGAAAAACTGTCCTTGAGCATGTCGATGCCGAGGAACAGCACGCCGAAACCGGCCAGCGCCATGCCCAGCGCGCCGCGCCGGCTGTGTTCGCCGGTCAGGCGCAAAACCATGCCCAGTCCGATCAGCGGCAGCGCCAGCGCCTCGATCTTGAACTTGAGTCCGACGAGGGCGACCAGCCAGCCGGTCATCGTGGTGCCGACATTGGCGCCGAAAAGCACCCACAGCGCCTGCGACAGGTTGAGCAGCCCGGCATTGACGAAGCCGATGGTGGCCACCGTCACCGCGCTCGAGGACTGCACCAGCGCGGTGACCATGATGCCAGAGGCGAGGCCGCGCAGCCGGGTGCGGGTCGAATTCGCCAGCACGCGCTCGAGCGCCGGCCCCGCGGCGAGTTTCAGGCCGTCGGTCATCAGCCACATGCCGAGCAGGAACAGGCCGACGCCGCCGGCAATGCCGCCCGCAAGTGCGAAGCCGCTCATCGAATGACTGCCTGCGATTGGTGGTCCATAAGGCCGATGTTACCAAGCAGCGCAGGCCGCGGCCTGCGCAGGGCGGGCGGTTTGTTATGCTGGAACCGTGATCGCGCCGCGGGCACCGCGCCCCGGAAGCATCACGTCCACCGATTCACCGGCCCGCGATGCGGGTCATGTCACTGGAGACTGCCCATGCCTGCCTGGCTGATTCCCGCGCTGAAAGCCGTACTGCCCCATGTCGGCACCATCGTCTCGGTTGCAGCGCCCGCCTTCACCCGCATGAAAAGCGGTGCCGCCGACAATCCGGCCACCGTGCAGCAGCAGATCGCGGAACTGCAGGCCGCCGCTTCGCAGAACGCGGCAAACATCCGCGAACTGGCCGAGCAACTGCAGGTGACGGTGAAGGCGCTGGAACAGGCGGCAGCGGTTGCCGAAGCGCGGCAGCGGAAACTCATGCTGCTGGGGATGGGCGCGATGGCGCTGTCGGCACTCGCACTGATCCTGGTGTTGCTGCAGGTCACTGCGGGCTGAATTGCGCCCGCAGCAGGAAATCAAAAAATATTCAATAAAATCAAATACTTATATAGAATCACAGAGAGGTGGCGACCCGCAGCGCTCAGCCTTCGGTCTCCAGTTCCACCTTGCGTCCGCGGAAACGCAGGCGCTTGAGGATCACCGGCGCGCAAAGGAAGATCACCGTCAGCGTCAGGAACACCACCACGATCGGCCGGTCGAGCAGCGCCAGCGGATTGCCCTGCGACATGATCATCGACTGGCGCAGCGCTTCCTCCATGCGCGTGCCCAGCACCAGGCCGAGGATCACCGGCGCCACCGGGTAGCGGTGCTTGCGCATGTAGTAACCGAGCACGCCGAAGCCGCAGAGGAAAATCAGGTCCAGTGTCTGCTGGTTGGCGTTGTAGACGCCGACCACGCAGATCACCATGATCACCGGCAGCATCAGCCGCATCGGCACATAAAGCAGGCGCACGAAGAGGCCGACCAGCGGCAGGTTGAGGATCAGCAGCATCACGTTGCCGACGTAGAGCGCGGCGATCAGCCCCCACACCACTTCCGGATGCTGGCTGAACATCATCGGTCCCGGATGCACATTGAGCGCGGTCAGCGCCAGCAGCAGGATCGCGGTGGTGCCCGAGCCCGGGATGCCCAACGTTAGCATCGGCACCATGGCGCCGGCGCTGGCGGCATTGTTGGCGGATTCCGGTGCGGCTACGCCGCGGATCTCCCCCTTGCCGAAACGCTCAGGATTCTTGCTGACCTGCGATTCCACCGAATAGGACAGGAAGGAGGCGATGCCGGCGCCGGCGCCTGGCATCACGCCGACGAAAAAGCCGATCACCGTGCCGCGGCCGATGGCGCCGAGGCTGTCGCGGATCTCGCGCAGCGAGATGAAGATCCGGTGCTTGATCACCGAACGGACCTCGCCGCCGCGCAGCTCGTTGGTGTTGAGCAGCACCTCGGACACCGCAAACAGGCCGATGGTGACGATCAGGAACTCGATGCCGTCGAGCAGCTCGGGAATGCCGAAGGTGAAGCGCGCGACGCCGGTGACGTCGGTGCCCATGGTCGAGATCATCAGGCCCAGCGTCATCGCCATCAGCCCCTTGACCAGCGAGCCGCCCGACAGGCTGGCGACGGAGGACAGGCCGAACACCATCAGCACGAAATACTCCG
>LNFM01010119.1_pt1 | contig 13434 bp, 13 predicted proteins | sample 596031 | NCBI WGS metagenome assembly LNFM01 (sample SAMN04254537, study PRJNA301005) | activated carbon metagenome | isolation source: dual media filters at the Ann Arbor, Michigan drinking water treatment plant | place: USA: Ann Arbor
GGTCGCCAACTATGACGGCTCCTGGACCGAATACGGCAACGTCGTCGGCCTGCCGATCAACAACCCGGCCGGCACGGTCTGGGGCGGCAAGTAAAACCGTCACGAACCCGGCATCATGGGACTGTCCGACGATACAGGCGCGCTCGATTACGATCGGGCGCGCCTAGCGGCCACCGCCGGGGGTTCGCCCGCCGCGGTGGCTTCACCCGCTCCGGAGGTCATGGCGCGCTTCACGCCGGCAGCTGCCGTGGCCCTCGCGCTCGCCATCGCCATCCATCTCATCGGTGTCCATGGCGAGCCCGCGACTCAACTCCAGCTCTCGCTGATCCTGGGAGCGGCTTTCGGCTTCGTGCTGCAGCGCTCCCGTTTCTGCTTCCTCTGCATCTGGCGTGACTGGCTGGACCGGCGCGATCCGCGCGGTCTGCTCGGCATCCTGACGGCCCTCGCCGTTGGGATCACCGGCTACACGCTCGTCTTCGGCGCCTGGCTTCCCGACCCGAGCGGCACGCGCCTGCCGCCGACCGCCCATATCGGCCCGGTGAGCTTTGCACTCGTTCTGGCTGGCCTCGCCTTCGGCGCCGGCATGGCCATCTCCGGCTCCTGCATCAGCGCCCATCTGTACAGGCTCGGCGAGGGGTCGCCGACCTCGCCTTTCGCCCTGATCGGCGCTGTGGGTGGCTTCATCCTCGGCTTCCTCAGCTGGAACAACCTCTATCTCTCGACGATCGCCGGCTCGCCCGTGCTCTGGCTGCCGCGCCAACTCGGTTATGGAGGGAGCCTGCTCGCGAGCCTCGCCATCCTCGGCGGTCTGGCTTGGCTTCTCATCCGAGTAGGGCGGACGCCACCCGCCGCCCCGGCCCCGACGCAGGATCCTTTCGCCGCGGTGTTCACCCGGCGCTGGCCAACCTGGATCGGCGGACTCTTCGTCGGGCTAATCGGGGTAGCCGCCTATCTGAGGCTATCGCCGCTCGGCGTCACGGCCGAAATCGGTTCCCGCTCGCGGCAGCTGGCCGTCGGCCTCGACTGGCTGCCGTCGCGGCTGGAGGGTCTCGACAGTTTCCGCGGCTGCGCCACCGTGATCCGCGACGCGCTGCTGACGCCCAACGGCCTGTTCATCGCCGGCATCGTCGTCGCCGCCTTCGCCGCCGCGCTCGCAGCCGGCGAGTTCAAGCCGGCGCGACCGACACGCGGCCAGGCGCTGCGCGGTCTCCTCGGCGGGGTACTGCTCGGCTGGGGCACGGTGATCGGGCTCGGATGCACTGTCGGCACCCTGCTCTCCGGCATCTCGGCAGGCGCGGTCTCCGGCTGGGTGTTCGCAGCCGCGCTACTCGCCGGCACGACGGCCACGCTCACACTCGGCCGCAGGCTTGGCTGGCTCGCCTGAGGCGGATCGACGGGATTGGCCCGCGTGGGGCCCGCCCATGAGAGAGAGATGTTCCCCAGAGGCGGCAAAGTTCGAAAGGCGCTTCCATTGACCGAAAGAAGGGGATTCGGGAAAATAAGAGTGCTGTTCAGGGGCAAAACCGGCCGTCTTCGCGCGAAACTGGATTTGTCATGCTGCTCCTCCTGACCTTTCACGCGAAGGCGGGCGGTGGTGATGCCGACGGCGCCGGCGACCCGGAAGCGGCGGCGCTCCGCTCTGCCCGATGTCGATCCTGAGCCGGCCGCGCTGACGCGCGGATCCTCCGCTTCCCGAATTCCCAGACAGTCCAGGGCGCCGGTCTTGCCGGCGGATCAGTCGCATGACCCAGCCGGCCCCATCGTCTCGACCAGCCACCGGCGCGCCGCCCGAGGAGGGGACCCAGCGCGTTCTGTCCCGCCTCGCAAGAGCCCATGCGGAGATCGCCGGACGGCTGGTCTTTACAACCAGTTTCGGTCTCGAAGACCAGCTTCTGACACATCTCATCGTCGAAGCGGGCCTGGGCGACAAGATCGCCTTCGCCACACTGGAGACGGGGCGCCTCTTCCCGGAGGTCCACGATCTCTGGGCCGAGACCGAGCGGCATTACGGGATCGCCATCCGGGCCTTCCTGCCAGATGCACTCTCCGTCGAGGCGCTGGTTGCGGAGCAGGGCATCAACGGCTTCCGGGCTTCGCCCGAGGCGCGCAAGCGCTGCTGCCAGCTGCGCAAGCTCGTACCGCTCGATCGGGCGCTGGCCGGCGCGTCCGGCTGGATCACCGGGCTGCGGGCCGACCAATCGCAGGCTCGCGCCGCGGTCGAGCTGTATGAACCCGACCCCGAGCGGGGCCTGACCAAGATCAATCCGCTGCACGACTTTAGCCGGGAGCACGCACTGGCGGCGGCGCAGACCTGCGGCGTGCCGCTCAACCCGCTGCACGCGCGCGGCTTCGTCTCGATCGGCTGCGCGCCCTGCACACGGGCGATCGCGCCCGGCGAGCCGGAGCGGGCCGGCCGCTGGTGGTGGGAGCAGGATGCGGCGAAGGAGTGCGGGCTGCATGTCGGCGCCGACGGCCGGCTGGTGCGCGCCGCCGGGGCAGAGGTCCGGCCATGACCGCGCTCAGCCATCTGCAAAAGCTCGAGGCGGAGGCGATCTTCATCCTGCGCGAGGTCGTTGCGACCTGCGAGAACCCGGTGCTGCTCTACTCGATCGGTAAAGATTCAGCCGTTCTGCTGCATCTGGCGATGAAGGCTTTCTACCCCGGCAAGCCGCCCTTCCCGCTGCTTCATGTGGATACGACCTGGAAGTTCCGCGAGATGATCGCCTTTCGGGACGAAACTGCGCGCCGGCTCGGGCTCAAGCTGATCGTCCATGTCAACGCAGAGGGGCTGAGGGCGGGCATCGACCCGATCGCCTCCGGTTCGCGCATCCACACCGACGTGATGAAGACCCAAGGACTGAAGCAGGCCCTCGACCGGCACGGTTTCGATGCCGCCTTCGGTGGCGCTCGCCGCGACGAGGAGAAGGCGCGGGCCAAGGAGCGGATCTTCTCGCTGCGCAGCCCGGGGCACCGCTGGGATCCGAAGAACCAGCGCCCGGAGCCCTGGTCCCTGTTCAACACCACCAAGAAGCCCGGCGAGACCTTCCGGGTGTTCCCGCTGTCGAACTGGACCGAAGGCGACGTCTGGGACTACATCGCGCTCGAAGGCATCCCGGTCGTCCCGCTCTATTTCGCCGCGCCGCGGCCCGTCGTGCGCCGGGGCGACGCCTGGATCATGCGCGACGACGAGCGCCTGCCACTGCTGCCCGGCGAAACGGTCGAGACCCGCATGGTGCGCTTCCGAACTCTCGGCTGCTACCCGTTGACCGGAGCGATCGAGAGCGACGCGACAACACTGACCGACATCATTGCCGAGATGCGGACATCGCAGAGTTCCGAGCGGCAGGGCCGGATCATCGACCATGATGGCAGCGGCTCGATGGAGCAGAAGAAGCAGGAAGGGTACTTCTGATGAGCACCCTCACGGCCCGACGCAGCTTGTCCGAGGCGGCACTGCCGGGAGACGGCCCCGCCAATGACGACGGCCTCCAGCCTCGCTCGCTCCTACGCTTCATCACCTGCGGCTCGGTCGACGACGGCAAATCAACGCTGATCGGGCGCATCCTGTTCGAGACCGGAGCCGTGTTCGAGGACCAGCTCGGCGCCCTCCAGCGCGATTCCCGCAAATTCGGCACGCAGGGCGATGCACTCGACTTCGCGCTGCTGGTCGATGGCCTCTCGGCCGAGCGCGAGCAGGGCATCACGATCGACGTCGCCTATCGGTATTTCGCCACGCCGCGCCGGGCCTTCATCGTCGCCGATACGCCCGGCCATGAGCAATACACTCGCAACATGGCCACCGGCGCCTCCACCGCCGATCTTGCGATCATCCTCGTCGATGCCCGGCTCGGCCTGCTGCCGCAGACGCGACGCCATTCCTTCATCGTCTCGCTGGTCGGCGTACGCCACGTCGTGGTCGCCGTGAACAAGATGGATCTGGTCGGCCATGACCGCGCCGTCTTCGAACGCATCGCCGCCGACTACCGGCAGGCGGTGGCCGGCTTGGGCTTCGCAGACATTACTGTCATCCCAGTCTCCGCCCGCGACGGTGACAACGTCGTCGCGAGCTCCCCGGCCATGGGGTGGTATGACGGGCCGCCGCTGCTTGCTCATCTCGAAAGCGTCGCGCTTGAGGAGCCAGCGGCGTCGCATCGCGGCGCGGTGCTGCCAGTGCAGTGGGTCAACCGCCCGGATTCCGAGTTCCGCGGCTATTCCGGAAACCTTGCGCATGGGGAGATGTCCGTTGGCGATAGCGTCAAGATCCTCCCATCCGGACGGCGAACGACTGTCGCGCGCATCCTGACGCCCGCCGGCGAGGCGCGCCATGCTCAAGCCGGCCAGGCCCTGACGGTGACGCTGGCCCACGAGGTCGACGTTTCGCGCGGCGATCTCATCGTCCACGCCGACGACGCACCGCCGCTCTCGCGCAGCGTCGCGGCGCGGCTGCTCTGGACCGCCGAGACGCCTCTTGCACCCGGCAGGCGCTACCAGCTCAAGCTCGCCAGCACGCAATGCGGCGCCGCCGTCGGCAGGCTGCACAACCGCATCGATGTGGCCAGCTATGCCGAGGTCCCGGCCGCAACCTTGGCGATGAACGACATCGGCGCGGTCACGCTCGATCTCGACCGGCCCATCGGCGCCCTGCCCTATGCGCAGAGCCTCGTGCTCGGCGGCTTCATCCTGATCGATCCCGTCAGCCGGGAGACGGTCGCCTTCGGCTTCGTTGGCGACGTGACGGAAGCAAAGGGTGTCGCTGCGCCCGCGAACACGCGCGGCGCGCTGGCTGAGTTCCGGCTTCGCCTCGCGGCCTGGGCGGGTGAGCCAGGCACCCTGCGCCGCAGCGAGCGCGCGGGCCTGCTCGCGGGTCATCTGGCCGGGACCGTCCTGCTCGCAGGGCTCGTCCTCGCCTGGACCGGAAGCGTCGCGGCGGCCGCGCTGATGGCGGGCGCCGACGTCGTCCTGCGGCCGCTCACGGTGAGCGCAGGGCGCCGCCTCGGCGGGCGGATCTGGCGGCGCAGGCTGGCGAGGCGCGGAGCGGCCGAGGAGAATCTTCTCGGCGATGGGATCTGACCCCGGCGCCGCAGCAAGGTCCTTCTCCCGCAGCGACCAACTTTAAAACACAGTGCTGCCCGAAACTGTTGTTGCAAGACCGCTGTCAGCATACGCTTTGTTCTGTAAAACGAACGCCCTTCGGGGCTGTCGATCAACGACGGAGAGCATGATGACGCGTCCGACCTTCCGCCGTCTGCTTCACGCAGGGCTCGCCCTGGGAGCCTTCTCGCTGTGCTTTGGGGTCGTCGCCGGAGCGCGAGCCCAGACCGAGCTCCTCAACGTCTCCTATGACCCGACCCGCGAACTGTATCGCGAGATCAACGCCGCGTTCATCGCGGAGTGGAACGCCAAGAACGCAAAGAAGATCACAACGATCCGCCAGTCGCATGGCGGCTCGGGGGCACAGGCCCGCACCGTGATCGACGGCCTCAACGCCGATGTGCTGACACTGGCCCTGGCGGGTGACATCGACGCTGTCGCCCAGCGCTCGAAGAAGCTGCCGGAAAACTGGCAGTCGCGTCTGCCACAGAACTCATCGCCTTACACCTCGACGATCGTCTTTCTCGTCCGCAAGGGCAATCCGAAGGCGATCAAGGACTGGGGCGATCTGGTGAAGCCCGGCGTCCAGGTGATCACGCCCAATCCCAAGACCTCCGGCGGGGCGCGCTGGAACTACCTCGCCGCCTGGGCTTATGCCGAGAAGGCCTTCAACAAGGACGAGGCGAAGGTCCGAGACTATATCGGCAAGCTCCTCGCCAATGTCCCGGTGCTCGACACCGGAGCGCGCGGCGCCACGACCACCTTCACGCAGCGCGGCATCGGCGACGTCTTCCTCTCCTGGGAGAACGAGGCCTTCCTCGCCCTGAAGGAATTCGGATCAGACAAGTTCGACATCATCGTGCCCAGCCTCTCGATCCTGGCCGAGCCGCCGGTGACGATCGTCGACGCCAATGTCGACGCCAAGGGAACACGGGCCGAAGCGCAGGCCTATCTCGATTTCCTCTACACGCCGAAGGGCCAGGCCATCATTGCCAAGCACTTCTACCGTCCGCGCAATCCCGAAGCCGCCGATCCGAAGGACATCGCCAACTTCCCCAAGGTCGACCTCGTCACCATCGACGCCGTCTTCGGCGGCTGGGCCAAGGCACAGCCGACGCATTTCGGCGACGGCGGCACCTTCGACCAACTCTACAAGCCGGCGCGCTGAGCGATGGCGAGGGTTGTTGCCTCATCGGGTTGGCACCGGCGCAGCGTCCTACCAGGGCTCGGCCTGTCGCTCGGCATCACCCTCGCCAGCCTGTCGCTGATCGTCCTGATCCCGCTCGCCGCCCTGTTCGTGAAGGCGGCGAGCGCGGGCCCCACCGAGATCTGGGCGATCGCGACCTCGCCGCGGACGCTGGCGGCGCTGCGGCTCTCCTTCCTCGGCGCACTCTTCGCAGCCTCCGTCAACGCCGTCTTCGGCCTGATCCTGGCCTGGGTGCTGGTCCGCTACGACTTTCCAGGCCGCCGGCTGATCGACGCGGCGGTCGACCTGCCCTTCGCTCTGCCGACGGCCGTGGCCGGCATCGCGCTCGCAGCGATCTATGCGCCCAATGGCTGGGTCGGCTCTCTGCTGGCACCCTATGACATCAAGATCGCCTACACGCCGCTCGGCGTGATGGTCGCACTGATCTTCATCGGCCTGCCCTTCGTCGTGCGCACGGTCCAGCCCGTGCTGGAGGAGAGCCAGGGCGACATCGAGGAGGCGGCAGCCCTGCTCGGCGCCAGCCGCCTGCGCACGATTTTCCAGGTCATCCTGCCGCCCGTCCTGCCGGCGCTGCTGACGGGCTTCGTCCTCGCCTTCGCCCGCGCGGTCGGCGAGTACGGCTCGGTCATCTTCATCGCCGGTAACGTCCCGATGGTCTCCGAGATCGCGCCATTGCTGATCGTGATCAAGCTCGAACAGTTCGACTATGCCGGCGCAGCCGTGATCGCTACCTTGATGCTGCTGCTCTCCTTCGCGCTCATTCTTCTGGTCAATCTGGTGCAGGCGCGGACGCGGCGGATCCTCGGCGATGTCTGACGCAACCCTTCCACGGGCGGCCCTCGCCCCTTCGTCGCCCAGGCCCGCTCCGGCGAAGACCCGGCAGCGCATCGGCGGCGAAAGCCCCTGGGTGCAGGCGCTGTTGATCGCGGTCTCGCTCGCCTTTCTGATCCTTTTCCTGCTGCTGCCGCTGCTGACCGTCTTCGTCGAGGCCGGCGCGCGGGGCTGGGCGGCCTGGCGGGAAGCGATCACCGAGCCCGATGCGGTCTCCGCCATCCGCCTCACGCTGCTCGTCGCCGCCATCGCCGTGCCGTTCAACGTCGTCGTCGGCCTCGCGGCGGCCTGGGCGATCGCGAAGTTCGAGTTCCGCGGCAAGAGCCTGCTGATCAGCCTGATCGACCTGCCCTTCTCGGTCTCGCCGGTGATCTCGGGTCTGGTTTATGTGCTGCTCTTCGGCGCGCAGGGTTATTTCGGGCCCTTCCTGAAGGAACAGGGGATCCAGATCATCTTCGCCCTGCCCGGCCTCGTCCTGGCGACCGTCTTCGTGACCTTCCCCTTCGTGGCGCGCGAACTCATCCCGCATATGCAGGCGCTGGGCTCCTCCGACGAGGAGGCCGCACTGACGCTCGGCGCCTCGCCCTGGCGTGTCTTCTTCTCGATCACCCTGCCGAACGTGAAGTGGAGCCTGCTCTACGGCGTGCTGCTCTGCAATGCGCGGGCGATGGGCGAATTCGGCGCGGTAGCGGTGGTCTCCGGCAAGATCCGCGGGCTGACCAACACCATGCCGCTGCATGTCGAGATCCTGTACAACGAGTACATGAGCGCAGCCGCTTTTTCGGTCGCCTCGCTGCTGGCGGGGCTGGCCCTGGTTACGCTCGCCCTCAAGACCCTCCTCGAATGGCGCTATGGCGACGCGATCGCCGCCGCGCGCCGGCACTGACCGCGAGCAAAGCCCATGACCGTTGCCGTCATCATCGAAGCCATCGACAAGCGCTTCCTCGGCTTCCAGGCCCTGCGCAATGTTTCGCTCGACATCCAGCCGGGTGAGCTCGTCGCCCTGCTCGGCCCCTCCGGCTCTGGCAAGACCACGCTGCTGCGCCTGATCGCGGGGCTCGAACAGGCCGATGGCGGCCGTGTCCTCTTCGGCGAGACCGATACGCGTGACCTCTCGCTGCGGGACCGCCGGATCGGGTTCGTCTTCCAGCACTACGCGCTGTTCAAGACGATGACCGTGGCGGAGAACATCGCCTTCGGTCTGCGTTCGCGGCCACGTGCCGAGCGCCCAAGCAACACCGAGATTACCCGCCGGGTGAAGGACCTACTCGACCTCGTGCAGCTGCCTAAGCTGGAGAAGCGCTATCCGAGCCAGCTCTCAGGCGGGCAGCGGCAGCGCGTCGCGCTGGCCCGTGCGCTCGCCATCGAGCCGCAGGTGCTGCTGCTGGACGAGCCCTTCGGCGCGCTCGACGCCCGCATCCGCAAGGATCTGCGCGCGTGGCTGCGCGAGCTCCATGGCCGCACCGGCCACACCACCCTCTTCGTAACCCATGACCAGGAAGAGGCTCTGGAACTGGCCGATCGCGTCGCGATCCTGCACGAAGGGAGGCTCGAGCAGGTCGGCACGCCCGACGACGTCTACGACCACCCGGCCTCGCCTTTCGTCTGCGAATTCCTCGGCGAGGCAAACCGGCTCGACGTCCGCATCGTCGGAAGCCAGGCCTTCTTCGACGACCGACCGGTGCTGGGTGGGCTGTCGCAGAACCAGGGCGGGGCGGCATCGCTCTATGTCCGCCCTCATCACCTCAAGATCGTCGACGAGGCGCCGCTCTCGATTCCAGGCGTCGTCGAACAGGTCCGCCGCACGGGCGCGCTGCGGCGGGCCGAGATCGCGGTGGCCGGGCTGGCGAAGCGGCTCGATCTCGACGTCACCAGCCAGGTCGCACCGGCGATCGGCGAGCGTGTGCGGGTCAAAATTTCGCAGGCGACTGCATTCGCGCGGCCCTGACCGCGAAGGCCCAGACCGAGGACCGGCGGAGTTCAATTCACTACTGCTTGTGCGGAATAAGAAAAAACCGTCCATCGTATGTGAATTGAAGCATTCGGGTGCTTCGCCTAAACTTTCGTTCTGATTACAGAACGGATGATCGCGACTTGACCCTTCCTACCGATCTTGCGGATCAGCATGGCGAACGCACTTGCGAGGTGAGGCGATGAGCCTCGCAGACAAGCGCCCCCCCCTTCCGGCCATCCTCCTCGCCAATGATCTGTTGGATGGCGACGTGGTCTTCGCCGCGACGGCTGACGAGCATGGTGCGCTGAGATGGACGCGCGATCCATCGCTGGCGCTGGTGGCGAATGACGATCCTGCTGCACTGAGGCTGGAGGCTTTCGCGCAGGTCGAACTCGCCGGCCAACGCGTCGTCGACGCCTATCTGGTCGATGTCGAGGTGACGGCGGGCCGGCCCATGCCGCGCCATTTCCGCGAGCGCTTCAAGACGCTCGGCCCCAGCAACCGCCCCGATCTCGGCAAGCAGGCCGGCGAAGGCATCGCCAGCCCCCGGAGCGCCTGAGCGATGTATCGTTACGACGAATTCGATGCGCGCTTCGTGCGCGACCGCGTGGCGCAGTTCCGCGACCAAGTCTCCCGCCGCCTCGACGGCTCGCTGACCGAGGACGAGTTCAAGCCGCTGCGGCTGAAGAACGGCGTCTATCTCCAGCTCCATGCCTATATGCTGCGGATCGCCATTCCCTATGGCACTCTGTCCTCGCGCCAGCTGCGCCAGCTCGCCCATATCGGCGAGCGCTACGACCGCGGCTACGGCCATTTCACCACACGCCAGAACCTCCAGTTCAACTGGCCGAAGCTGCGCGACGTGCCGGCGATCCTGGATCTGCTGGCCGATGTCGAGATGCACTGCATCCAGACGTCGGGCAACTGCATCCGCAACGTCACGGCCGACCATTTCGCCGGTGTCGCCCAGGACGAGATCGAGGATCCGCGCCCGGTCTGCGAGCTGATCCGGCAATGGTCGACCGCCCATCCCGAGTTCAGCTACCTGCCACGCAAGTTCAAGATCGCGGTCACCGGCGCGCTGCACGACCGCGCCGTGATCAAGGCGCACGACATCGGCATCCGCATCCTGAAGCATCCCGCGACGGGCGAGATCGGCTACGAGATCAGCGTCGGCGGCGGTCTCGGCCGCACGCCGATGATCGGCAAGGTGGTGCGCGACTTCCTGCCGAAGGGCGATCTGCTCGCCTATCTCGAGGCGGTGATGCGGGTCTACAACCTCGAAGGCCGGCGGGACAACAAGTACAAGGCAAGGGTCAAGATCCTCGTCCATGAGATCGGCACCGAGGAGTTCACTCGCCGGGTCGAGGCCGAATTCGCCCGCCTGGATGGCCCCTCGATCAATGCCGACCCCGAGGAGGTGGCGCGCATCGCCGCCTATTTCGCGCCGCCGCCTTATGAGGATCTGCCGGCCGACAGCACGGCCCTCGCCGCCGCCGTGGCGGCGGACCCAGCCTTCGCCCGCTGGGTCGAGACCAACACCACGCCGCATCGAATCCCGGGCTATACGGCAGCCACCATATCGCTGAAGCCGATCGGGCTGGCGCCGGGCGATGCAACATCCGCACAGATGCACATCGTCGCTGATCTGGCCGAGCGCTACTCCTTCGACGAGTTGCGCGTCACCCATGCGCAGAACCTCGTCCTGCCGCATGTGCGCCAAGACGATCTCTTCGCGATCTGGCAGGCGCTGGGCCCGGCCGAGCTCGCCACCGCCAATCTCGGCCTGATCACTGACATCATCGCCTGCCCGGGGCTCGACTATTGCGCGCTGGCCACGGCCCGCTCGATCCCGATCGCCCAGGCGATCCAGAAGCGCTTCGCCGATCAGCAGCGCCAGGCCGCCATCGGCGAGCTCAACATCAAGATCTCGGGCTGCATCAACGCCTGTGGCCACCATCACGTCGGCCATATCGGCATTCTCGGTCTCGAGAAGCGCGGGATCGAATCCTATCAGATCACGCTGGGCGGGGACGCCACCGAGAACGCCGCAATCGGCGAGATTCTCGGCCCCGGTCTCGCTGCGGAGGCCGTACCCGACGCGATCGAGGCGATCGTCGGCGTCTTTGAGCGCGAGCGCCGCGATGGCGAGCGCTTCATCGAGACCGTCAGGCGCATCGGCCTCTCGCCGTTCAAATCCGCCTTCCGGGAGTTGTTCGATGCTGCTGCTTGATCGCGACGGGGCGCGGACCGACGACTGGACGCGCAGCGCGGATGCCACCGCCGCGAACGGCGGGCGAATACTGGTCGACTTCGCCACGCTGCCGGGGGCGCTCGCCACGGCGCCGGCCGGGCAACCGCTCGGCGTCTTCATCCCCAATACGGTAACGGCAGTGGAGCTGGCGCCGCATCTGGACCGGCTCGCCCTCATCGTGATCGCCTTTCCGGCTTTCTCCGATGGGCGTGGCTACAGCATCGCCAGGGCTCTGCGTCGCGAGGGCTTTTCCGGGACGCTTCGCGCGTCCGGCCCGCTGATCCCCGACCAATTCGCCTATGCACTGGCCTGCGGATTCGACGAGATCGAGCTGCCCGATACCAGCGCGGCGCGCCAGAGCGTCTCGCAGTGGCTCGGCGCCAGGACGCATCTGCCCACCACCTATCAGCGCGGCTACCGGCGCGACGGCAACATCCTCGAAGCCCGCCGCCGGGCAAGGTCCGCGGCCGCACCAGCGGGCGACCGGCCCGCATGAGCGCAGGCATGAGATCCCGGGAATGAACAGCGATGATGGGGAGGCCGTATTGATGGAACGCGCTGCCCGCTGGAGCGAGGACACCTCCTCGCGCGAAATCGCCGACGCGCTGCCGCCAAGCCGGTACGAACGCTGGATAGACGCCGGCTTCGCGGTGCTCATCACGCTGCTGCTGCTGGGCTGGCTGATCCTCTCGCCCGCGTGATCGTCGCCCTCTGCCCCTTTTGCCAAAGGCCCGCGACCGCCTGCGGAATCTGGTCTGCGACATCGTTCGCCGACGCATCGTTCCTGCGCGCCTGAGCAGCCGCGCTGCCCGCTGACCGCGCAACTCCCCGCGACCGTCGGCATCCCCACCCGTCAGGACAAGTTGCGGACGCAGTAATAGCAATAATCGCCGCCGCCTTGGGGCTGCAAGGAGCGCATTTCACTCCTTTGCGACCCATCTTCGAAATTCACTTTCATTGACCATCGGGGCGTGAACGATCACGATATCTGTATTGGATTCATATCGAGGGCGGCTGATCGTATTATTTGATGGATCAGCTTGCACCGCGTCATCAAAGTTAAAAGCACCACGAGACGATCGTGGGCTCCGATACCGGAGATACAACGTGATTATTGTTCTCGACTTTGCCGTCAGGCACCTGCTCCGTCTGTCCACCTTCCTGCGCTCGACGCGAAGTTGACGAAGACCTCGCCATCGACCTGACGCGCCTGCGCCGATGTGACTCTGTCGATCTCGCCCTTCTCGAAAAGCGCATCCTCAAGGACCTGATCCGCGAGGACACGCACGCCCCCGAATATGCGATCTAATGGAGCCCACGCCGATGTCGGTCGTCACCCCCATTCATAAGCCTGTCCGGCAGATCCAGGACGACGCAGCGAGCTTCCGCGCGGCCTTTCGCCATCTGGCTGGCGGCGTCAGCGTCATCACCTCCGGCCAAGGCGACACCCGGACCGGCCTCACCGCCACTTCGGTCTCGTCGCTCTCCGCCGAACCGCCCACGCTCATGTTCGGGCTTAACCTGTCATCGTCGAGCTATCCGGTGCTGGTTCGCCATCGCAGCTTCGGCGTGAACTTCCTCAACGCGACGCAAAAGCAGGTCGCCGACCGCTTCGCCGGACGCAATGGCGAGAAGGGACCGGCCCGCTATGCCGGTGCCGAATGGTCGAGCGGCCTCACGGGCGCGCCGCTCCTCATCGGAGCGCTGGCAGCGCTGGACTGCGAACTTGAAGAGATCATCGAGCGGCACTCGCACGCCATCGTCATCGGCCGCGTCCGTGAGGTCAGGCTCGGCGGCAGCGACGCAGCGTTGGTTTACTGGCGCGGCGATTACGAGCGCCTCGGCTGGACGGGCGATGAAGTCACCACCGCCCTGGGGCTGAACGCGCATTAGCCCAGACGAATGCGGGACATGGGCTCACTCGTCCTCGCGCAGGGCGAGAAGCTAGCGGCATGTCATTGCCTGCCAATATGCCGTGCCGCGTAACTCTAGGCGGCCGAAATCTCACACCCCCGCGAGCGCCCGCTCCAGATCGGCGACGAGATCGTCGGCATGCTCCAGGCCGACGGAGAGGCGGATCAGCCCGTCCGAGATGCC
>LNFM01010617.1_pt1 | contig 13433 bp, 14 predicted proteins | sample 596031 | NCBI WGS metagenome assembly LNFM01 (sample SAMN04254537, study PRJNA301005) | activated carbon metagenome | isolation source: dual media filters at the Ann Arbor, Michigan drinking water treatment plant | place: USA: Ann Arbor
CGTACACGCCAGTGGTGCTGCCATACACCAGCCGCTGCGGCGGTGCTCCACCGCGCATCAGGGCCTGCAGCAGCGCGGCGGTGCGCGGGTCGCCAGCGCCCTGCCCCGGCGGCGGCGCCAGGTGCAGCACCGCCTGCGCCAGCCGGGCCACGCCGGCCAGGCGCTGCAGGCTGTCGCGTTCATCCAGGTTGCCCAGCACCGGGATCGCACCGGCCGCACGCAGCTCGGCCAGGCGCGTGGGCGTGGAGGTCAAGGCCAGCACACGCCAGCGGGGCTGCAGCAGACGCAGCACGCGCATGCCGACGTCGCCGCAGCCGATGATGAGCAAAGTGGGGGGTTTGGGCATGCGGCCAGGGTGGGGGTTGCTTATCGCTCGGAACAGGCTTTCGGGTGGGACGGGCACAATCCCGTCATCAGTTTAAGCATGCCGCCATGAGCTTCACGATCACTCTCCAACCCGCGCAGCGCAGCTTCGAAGTGGCCCGCGACGAGGCCATCCTGCCCGCCGCCATCCGCCAGGGCGTGGGCCTGCCCTACGGCTGCCGCGACGGGGCCTGCGGTTCCTGCAAGAGCCGGCTGCTGGAAGGCCGCGTGATCCACGGCGCACACCAGCTCAAGGCGCTGTCGGTGGCCGAAGAGGAAGCCGCTGCTGTGCCACGCCGCAGACCGACTGCGTGGTCGAAGCCCGCAGCGTGCCCGGCGCGGGCGAATTCCCCGTGCTGAAGCTGCCCAGCCGGGTGCTCGGCATCACCCGCCCCAGCGCCGACGTGGCGGTGCTGCGCTTGCAGCTGCCGGCGAACCAGAACCTGCAGTACCGCGCCGGCCAGTACGTGGAATTCATCCTGCAGGGCGGCATGCGGCGCAGCTACAGCATGGCCAATGCGCCGCACCTGCTGGGCAGCCCGCCGGCGATCGAACTGCATGTGCGCCACATGCCCGGCGGGCGCTTCACCGACCATGTCTTCGGCGCGATGAAGGAGAAGGACATCCTGCGCATGGAAGGCCCCTTCGGCAGCTTCTTCCTGCGCGAGGAATCGGTCAAGCCGATGGTGCTGCTGGCCAGCGGCACGGGCTTTGCGCCCATCAAGGCCATCATCGAACAGATGCAGCACAAGGCCATCGACCGGCCTGCCGTGCTGTACTGGGGCGCACGACGCCGCGCCGACCTGTACCTGCACGACTGGGCCTTGCAGGCCGCGGCCGAGATGCCGAACCTGAGCTATGTGCCGGTGCTGTCAGAGGCCAGGCCAGAAGACGACTGGCACGGCCGCATCGGCTTCGTGCACCAGGCGGTGATGCAGGACTTTCCCGACCTGTCGGGTCATCAGGTGTATGCCTGCGGCGCACCGGTGATGGTGGAATCGGCCGAGCGCGACTTCGTTGCGCAGTGCGGTTTGCCGCCCGAAGAGTTTTTCGCCGACGCCTTCACGTCGGAGGCGGACAAGGCCATACCAGCCTGACCACCGACCCATCCCGGCCTGGCACTGCGTGCCAGCATGGCCGGGAAAAGCTTCAGCGCATCATCACTTCGGCCTGGGTGCCGGCGCTGCGGTGGCGGGGCGCGGTGTCGTTGCCGGTGGCCTGGCGGCAGGGGCTCGGGGCGCAGCGGCTGGGGCAGCCCGCGGCGCCGGCGCGGGCGCGGCAGCAGGTGCCGCACGCGGCGCTGGTGCAGGTGCGGCCGTCGGGGCGCCGGTCTGGTTGCCGTCTACGCCCAGGCGGCCGCCCGTGCCCAGGCCACCCTTCACGGTCTGAGCCTTGTAGTTGCGCAGGGCCTTGACCATCTGGTTGTAGGAATCGGCAAACGCCGTGACGATGACCTTGCCCTGTGGCGTCTTGGCGTAACCGCCACCGCCGGCGCCCAGTCCACCGGTGAAGGCTGCACCGAAGATGCCGAAGTCCATGTTGCCGGCCGTACCTTCGGCCGCCGAGATCTGCACGCCAGAGCGGTTGTCGATGAGCAGCAGCGTCGTGGACGCCTCGTTCTTGCTCATGCTGCCGGCCACCACGCCGGCCACCGCGCCCAGCACACCGAAGCCCGACGCAAGACCGGCTGCTGCACCACCGGTCTTGCCGGAGAACTGGATGCTCGGGCTCATCGTGTAGTCGGCAGCGACCATCTGGCCCTGGCCGAAACTGCTGCCGCCGCGCATTTCGCCGCTTTGCTGCAGTTCGCGTTCGCGCATCATGTTGTTCATTGCGCGGCCACGTTCGACGATGACGAAGCAGTTGCTCTGCTGGATCATCAGGCGCAGCACGGGCAGCGTCGAGCCGAGCTGGAACTCACGCAACTGGAAATACCAGGGCGCGTTGACGTCTTCCTCCATCGCCAGCGTGCCCAGCGTCTCGGTACATTTCTCGAGCGCACTATTGCTGTTGTCGGTTGTAGAGCCACCCGCTGCGCCAGTCACTGTGCCCTTGTTTTCGCCCATCTTCGGCGCAGTCGCCACGCAACCGGAAAGCGCCGCCACGGCAGCCGAGGCAGCCGCCAGGCGCAACCATCGAGCTGCGTGACCGCTGCCGGTTTCAGCCGCAACAGCCAGAGCGATAGGAGTGGGGTGGGTCATGTCTTGTCCTTGTAGCAATGCCGGAAGGCCTGAGCAACAGCACCTGAAAACGGCGCATGCTTATTCGAGCCTGGATCATAGCCACCCGCCAGGTATGGCCACAGCCCCCTGATGGAGGGCTGCCGCGCGGCGCGTGACGCTTTACTCGCCCAGGTAGGCCGCCCGCACCTTCGGGTCGTTCAGCAGGGCCTTGGCTTCTCCGCTCATGGTGACTTCACCAGAATCCATCACATAGCCCCGGTCGGCCAGACCCAGGGCACGGCTGGCGTTCTGTTCGACCAGCAGCACGGTGGTGCCGCGCCTGTGGATGTCGGCCACGACCTCGAAGATCTTGTCGACCATGATCGGGCTCAGGCCCATGCTGGGTTCATCCAGCAGCAGTACTTTCGGACGAGCCATCAAGGCACGGCCCATCGCCAGCATCTGCTGTTCGCCGCCGCTCATCGTGCCGGCCAGCTGCGCGCGGCGCTCCTTCAGGCGCGGGAACAGTTCGAAGACCTTGTCGATGTCGGCGTCGATCTCGTTGTCGTTGCGGATGAAGGCGCCCATCTGCAGGTTCTCGGTGATCGTCATGCGCGTGAAGGTGCCACGGCCTTCCGGCACCATCACCAGGCCCTGGCGCACCAGGTCCCAGGCACCCTGCCCCCTGATCGGCTTGCCCAGGTAGTCGATCGAGCCCTCGGCCAGTGGCTGCGTGCCGGTGATGGCCTTCAGCGTCGTCGTCTTGCCGGCACCGTTGGCACCGATCAGGCTGACCAATTCACCTTCGAAGACCTCGAAGCTGACACCCTTGACGGCCTGGATGCCACCGTAGGCCACCTTGAGGCCCGAAACCTTCAACATGCATGCTGCCATCGCGTACTTTCAGGGTCGCTTCAGTGCTTGGCCGTGCCCAGATAGGCCTCGATCACCTTCTCGTTCTTCACCACCTCGGCCGGGGTGCCTTCGGCGATCTGCTTGCCGTAGTCCAGCACGGTCATGCGGTCGCACAGACCCATCACCAGTTTCACGTCGTGCTCGATCAGCAGGATGGTGCGGCCATCCTTGCGGATGCGGTCGATCAGTTCGCGCAGCACCACCTTCTCGGTGGCGTTCATGCCCGCCGCCGGTTCGTCCAGCGCGATCAGCTTGGGGTCGGTGGCCAGCGCGCGTGCGATCTCCAGTCGCCGCTGGTCGCCATAGCTCAGGGTGCGGGCGCGGAAATCGGCATAGCGGCCGATGCCCACGTAGTCCAGCAGTTCCTGCGCTCGCTGGGCGATGCCGGCTTCCTCGGCCTTGAAGCCGGCAGTGCGGAACACGGCCCCGACCAGGCCTGACTTCGTGCGCACGTGGCGGCCCACCATGACGTTCTCCAATGCCGTCATTTCGGCGAACAGGCGAATGTTCTGGAAAGTGCGCGCAATGCCCTGCTTGGCCACTTCGTGCACGGCACTCGGCTTGTAAGGCTGGCCACCCAGCTCGAAGCTGCCGCTGTCGGGCGTGTACAGGCCGGTGATGACGTTGAAGAACGTGGTCTTGCCGGCGCCGTTCGGACCGATCAGGCCGTAGACCTGCCCCGATTCGATCTTCAGGCCGACGTCGGAAAGCGCCTGCAGCCCGCCGAAGCGCTTGCTGACGCCCTGGACGTTCAGAACCGTGCTCATGCCGCGCTCCCGCTGGCGGGCACGGGCTGGGCCGCGCCCTTGCCGTGTTCGCGCGCCGGCCACAGGCCGCGCGGGCGCAGCAGCATGATGGAGATCATGGCCAGGGCGATGAGCAACTGGCGCAGGATCGAGGCGTCCAGGCGACCCCCTGTCATCTGCTGCAGCGGCCCGGCCACATAACGCAACACTTCGGGTAGCGCCGCCAGCAGCACCGCGCCCAGAATGACGCCGGGCAGGTGGCCCATGCCGCCCAGCACCACCATGGCCACGATCATGATGCTTTCCTGCAGGCTGAACGACTCGGGCGAAACGAAGCCCTGGAACGACGCGAACATGGCGCCGGCCACACCGCCGAAGGTGGCGCCCATCGCGAAGGCCAGCAGCTTCATGTTGCGGGTGTTGATGCCCATGGCCTTGGCAGCGATCTCGTCTTCGCGGATGGCCATCCAGGCGCGGCCGATCCGGCTCATCTCGAGCCGGTGGCAGATGACGACGCTGACGACCACCAGCACCAGGAACAGGTAGTAGTACAGCGTGACCGAGGGGATGACGAAACCGCCGATTTCCAGGCGCTTGCCGAAGTCCAGGCCGAAGAAGGTGAGCGAGTCGATGCGGTCCAGTCCGCGTGGGCCGTTCGTGATGTTGACCGGGTGCTCCAGGTTGTTCATGAACACGCGGATGATTTCGCCGAAACCCAGCGTGACGATGGCCAGGTAGTCGCCCCGCAGTTTCAGCACGGGGGTGCCCAGCAGCACGCCGGCAATGGCCGCCAGCCCCGCCGCCAGCGGGATGACGGCCCAGATGGGCGTGTGCAAGCCGTTCGGAAAGGCCGCGGCGATCCAGGCGAAGTTCTCGCTGAGATGCGGGCTGGCCAGCAGCGCGTACATGTAGGCACCCACCGCATAGAAGGCGACAAAGCCCAGGTCGAGCAGGCCCGCATAGCCCACCACGATGTTCAGGCCCAGCGCCAGCAGCACGTACAGCATGGCCAGCGCCAGGATGCGGACCCAGCCCGCACCCAGGCCGCCAGCCTGCATCAGCAGGGGCAGCGCCATCAGGCCGATGGCGCACAGGACGAAGACGATGATCTTGTTGCGCATGCTCTGCATTTCAGTCACGCCCTGTCGGCCACGCGCTCACCCAGCAGGCCCTGCGGCCGCAGCGTGAGCACGAGGATCAGCGCCACGAAGGCGAAGATGTCGGCGTAGTGGCTGCCCAGGATGCCGCCCGTCAGGGTGCCCAGATAGCCCGCACCGAGCGCCTCGACCAGCCCCAGCAGGATGCCGCCGACGACCGCACCTGCCAGGTTGCCGATGCCACCCAGCACCGCTGCGGTGAAGGCCTTCAGGCCGGGCAGGAAGCCCATCGAATGCTGGACGGTGCCGTAGTTCGCGGCCCACATGACACCCGCCACCGCAGCCAGCGCCGCGCCGATGATGAAGGTGGCCGAGATGACCATGTCGGGCTTCACGCCCATCAGAGCAGCCACGCGCGGGTTTTCGGCGGTGGCGCGCATGGCGCGGCCGAGCTTGGTCTTGTTCACCAGGTACATCAGGCCAGCCAGGATGACCGCCGTCAGGCCCAGGATCAGGCACTGCGTGACGCTGATGACGGGTCCGCCCAGGTCGATGGGCTCGGTGGGCAGCAGCAGCGGATAAGGCTTGGGGTTGGGCTTCCAGATGATCATGGCCAGCGTCTGCAGCAGCAGGCTCATGCCCATGGCCGTGATCAGAGGCGCCAGCCGGGGCGCATTGCGCAGTGGTCGGTAGGCCAGTTTCTCGATGCTGTAGTTCAGGGCTGCGCACACGGTGATGGCACAGGCCACCGAGATGAGCATCAGGAACCAGCCCGGGATGCCGACAGCAGCCATGGTGGTGACCACTGTCCAGCTGACCATGGCGCCCACCATCAGCACCTCGCCATGGGCAAAGTTGATCAGGTTGATGATGCCGTAGACCATGGTGTAGCCCAGGGCGACCAGCGCGTACATGCTGCCGAGTACCAGACCGTTGATGATCTGCTGGAAGAAGGTTTCCATCGGGAAGGGGGCTCCTGAGTCACTGCGTTCTCGTCGATAGGCTCATGCCATGCAAGAAGCTGGCCGGCCTTCGCCGCGGCGCGATTCTAGGTGCCACCCTTGCCAGGCTGGCGTGGGAGTTACCTACCCCCGCGGGCCGACTGCGCCGCCCTGGGCGACAGTGGCTGCAGCTTCGGCATTCAGCGCACGCAGTTCGGCCAGGCGCTCGGCAATGCGCAACTCCAGCCCGCGGGGTGCGGGTTCGTAGAAGCGCCGGCCGGCAAGCCCCTCGGGCAGGTAGTCCACGCCCGCGGCAAAGGCACCCGGCTCGTCGTGCGCATAGCGGTACCCGGCGCCATGGCCAAGATCCTTCATGAGTCGCGTCGGGGCATTGCGCAGATGCACGGGCACGGGCCGCGTGCCTTCGCCCTGCACCAGTGCGCGAACGCTGTTCCAGGCCTTGTACACGGCATTGGACTTGGGTGCCATCGCCAGGTAGACGGCGGCTTCGGCCAGGGCCAGTTCACCTTCGGGCGAGCCCAGCCGTTCGTAGACCTCGGCCGCGTCCAGCGCCAGGCGCAGCGCCCGCGGGTCGGCCAGACCGATGTCTTCACAGGCCATGCGCACCAGGCGACGCGCCATGTAGCGCGGGTCCATGCCGCCGTCGAGCATGCGCGCCAGCCAGTACAGCGCGCCGTCGGGGTCGCTGCCGCGCACCGACTTGTGCAAGGCCGAGATCTGGTCGTAGAAGACGTCGCCGCCCTTGTCGCTGCGACGCAGCATCTGGCCCAGGGTCTGTTCAAGCCGCGCTTCGTCGAGCTCGGCCACGCCGGGGTGCGCCGCCACCAGGTTTTCGTAGGCGTTGAGCAGGCGGCGCGCGTCGCCGTCGGCATGGCCGAGCAGCTGCGTGCGTGCGCCAGCGCTCAACGGGGGAGCCGCGAGCAGGGCCTGGGCGCGCTGCAGCAATTCCGCCAGTTCGTCGTCGCCCAGCGCCTGCAGCACATGCACGCTGGCGCGCGACAGCAGCGCTGCATTGACCTCGAACGACGGGTTCTCGGTGGTCGCGCCGATGAAGCTGAACAGGCCTGACTCGACATGCGGCAGGAAGGCGTCCTGCTGCGCCTTGTTGAAGCGGTGCACCTCGTCGACGAAGACCACGGTGGCGCGGCCGGCCTGCTGCAGCGCACGCGCCTGCTCCACGGCTTCGCGGATGTCCTTCACGCCCGCGAGCACGGCCGACAAGGTGATGAAGTGAGCTTCGGTGGCGCCGGCCAGCAGCCTGGCCAGGGTGGTCTTGCCCACGCCAGGCGGGCCCCAGAGGATGATCGAGGGCAGCCGGCGGGTGCTGAAGGCCAGGTGCAGCGGCCGTCCCGGCGCCAGCAGATGGCGCTGACCGACCACGTCCTGCAAGCGCTGCGGCCGCAGCCGTTCGGCCAGCGGCGGCAGGCCGCCAGGCGACGCTGCCTCGCCTTCGAAGAGGCTGTCCTGCATGCGCGCGGCAGCTACTGTTCGATGACGTCGGCGCCGGCCGGCGGCACGAAGCGGAAGCGCTCAGGGGCGATCGCGGCATTGGGCACGAAGCCGGCAAAGCGCAGCATCGAACGCTGGCCGAAGCTGTCCAGGATTTCGACAGCTGCCAGCTCACGGCCCTTGAAGCCCACGCGCATGCTCTGGAAGGCGCCGTCCTTGACCTTCGGTGTGGCCAGGGCCCACTCCAGGCCATCGGCTGCAGGCGCGTTGCTGAGCACGAAATCGGCTTCCAGCGAATCGCCGGCCAGCAAGGCTGCGGGCGTGGCGCCCAGCGCCTTGCCGACGGCGCGTGAACTGGCCTGGTTCAGGTCGGCGTCGAAAATCCAGACCTTCTGGCCGTCGCCGACGATGAGCTGCTCGAACGGCCGGGTGTAGGCGAAGCGGAAGCGATCGGGGCGGGCGAACTCGAATTCACCGCTGCTTTGCTTCTTGCGCACGCCGTCGGCAGCGGTCACGGTTTGCGTGAATGCCGACTTGCCGGATTTCACGTCGCGCACGAAATCGCGCAGGGTGCCGACGGCATCGGCCTGGGCCAGCGTGGCACTGGCGAGCAGGCCCGCGGCAAGAGCCTGCCTGAAGATGGATTTCATTCGTCTCGTTTCGGGACGAGGATGTCCCGGTTGCCGTTGTGCCCCATGCCCGATACGACTCCCTGCAGCTCCATTTGTTCCAGCAGGCGTGCGGCGCGGTTGTAGCCGATGCGCAGGTGCCTTTGCACCAGCGAAATGCTGGCCTTGCGGTGCTGCAGCACCACGGCCACGGCCTGGTCGTACAGCGCGTTGCTCTCGCCGCCAGGGCCGATGTCGCCACCACCGCCACCGCCCAGCGCGGCGTCGACCTCGCCACCGTCGAGGATGCCACCTTCCAGGATGCCTTCGATGTAGTTCGGCTCGCCCTGGGTCTTCAGATAGCTGACGACGCGGTGCACCTCGTCGTCGCTGACGAAAGCGCCGTGCACCCGCACCGGCAGGCCGCCACCGGGAGTCAGGTAGAGCATGTCGCCCTGGCCCAGCAGCGCTTCGGCACCCATCTGGTCGATGATGGTGCGGCTGTCGATCTTGCTGCTGACCTGGAAGCTCAGCCGCGTGGGGATGTTGGCCTTGATCAGGCCGGTGATGACGTCGACGCTGGGCCGCTGGGTGGCCAAAATCAAGTGGATGCCGGCGGCCCGCGCCTTCTGCGCCAGCCGGGCGATCAGTTCCTCGATCTTCTTGCCCACCACCATCATCAGGTCGGCCAGTTCGTCGATCACGATGACCAGGTGCGGCAGGCGCTCCAGCGGTTCGGGCGCGTCGGGCGTCAGGCTGAAGGGGTTGCCGATCTTCTCGCCGCGCTCATCCGCTTCGGCGATTTTCTTGTTGTAGCCCGCCAGGTTGCGCACGCCCATCTTGCTGAGCAGCTTGTAGCGGCGCTCCATCTCGCCCACCGCCCAGTTCAGGGCATTGGCGGCCTGCTTCATGTCGGTGACCACCGGCGCCAGCAGGTGCGGGATGCCTTCGTAGACGCTCATCTCGAGCATCTTCGGGTCGATGAGGATGAGCCGCACGTCACGCGCCTCGGCCTTGTAAAGCAGGCTCAGGATCATCGCGTTGATGCCCACGCTCTTGCCCGAGCCGGTGGTACCGGCCACCAGGCAGTGCGGCATCTTCGCCAGGTCGGCGACGATGGGGTTGCCGATGATGTCCTTGCCCAGGCCCATGGTCAGCATCGACGCCGACTGGTTGTAGATCTCGGAGCCCAGGATCTCGCTCAGGCGGATGGTCTGGCGCCGCGCGTTCGGCAGTTCCAGCGCCATGTAGTTCTTGCCCGGGATGACCTCGACCACGCGGATGCTCACCAGCGAGAGCGAACGCGCCAGGTCCTTGGCCAGGTTCACCACCTGCGCGCCCTTCACGCCTGTCGCGGGTTCGATCTCGTAGCGCGTGATCACCGGCCCGGGCGACGCTGCGACCACGCGCACCTCGACGCCGAAGTCCTTCAGCTTCTTCTCGATCAGCCGGCTGGTCATTTCCAGCGATTCGGGCGTGACGGTCGGCTCGCGGTTGCGGCTGGCGTCGACACCGTCGAGCAGATCGACCTGGGGCAGCTTGTTCTGCGAAAGTTCGGCGAACAGCGGCTTCTGGCGTTCCTTGATGACGCGCTGCGAAGGCTGGATCTCGGGTGCCGCCGGCGCGATGACGATCGGTGCGTGCAGGGGGCCATCGTCCGCGTCGACCCGCAGTTCCTCGACTTCCAGTTCGCGTTCGCGCAAGGCCTGCTCGCCGATGCGGCGGTCTTCCTGCTGCTCGATCTTGCCCTGACGGCGCTCGCGCAGGCGGTCGAAACGCTCGCCGATGGTGTCGGCCAGCGCCACCCAGGAAAAGCGCAATGCCAGGCCCATGCCGACCACGAGCAGGGCGATCCACAGCACCCCCGAGCCGGCAAAGCCCAGCCAGCGCATCGACAGGGGTCCCAAGAGATGACCCAACACACCGCCTGCATGACCGGGTAGCCAGCTTTCCCAGCGATAAAGCCGCGTCCATTCCAGCGCCGTGCTGGCGGCCAGCAGCAGTGCCAGCCCCAGCCAGAAGGCCCAGCGCGGCCGGGAGGGCGACAGGGCCGTGGCGGCATGCGCCGGCCGCATCAGCCGCGCAAGCCCACCCAGCCAGGCGCGCAGGCCCACGGGCACCAGCCACCAGGCCGAAAACCCAAGCAGAAAGTACGAGAGATCGGCGACTCGCGCGCCCAGCAGTCCGACATGGTTGCGCGGGGCTTCGCCGGTGCCCGAGGTGGTGAAGCCCGGGTCGGCCGGGCTGTGACTGAACAAGGCCAGCGTGTACAGCACCCAGGCGATGGCCGCCAGAAGCAGCGCGGCTTGCGCACGCCATCGGGGCGGCGCCCCCGTGGCCTGCGATTCGGACGCGGAGGACAGGCCCTCACCGCGCATGGCACCCAGCGGAAAACTCATGCCCGCGATTGTGGCCGAAGGCCAGGGGACCGGGCCAGGCGCGATTGCCGTGGCGCCAAGCTCAATCGTTCTGCAGACGTTCCTTGATGACCACCCAGCCGTTGTCCTGGGTCTCGATCACACCGCGGTCTTCCAGGTCCTTCATGACCCGGCTGACCATTTCGCGCGAAGCGCCCACCACCTTGGCCATGTCCTGGCGGCTGACCTTGTGGCGGATGGTCTTGGCACCGTCTACGTCTTCGGCCATGTCCAGCAAGGTGCGGGCAACGCGGCCATACACGTCCAGCAAGGCCAGCGACTCGATCTGCCGGTCGGCATTGCGCAAGCGCTTGACCAGTCCCCGCATGATGCCGTAGCTGAGCGTGCTGTTCTCGGGCAGGCAGCGCGCGAAGTCGGCGCGGGCCAGCACGAGCATGTCGGTCTGGATCTCGGCGCGCACGGTGGCCGAATGGGATTCGTTGTCGATCAGGCTCATTTCGCCAACGTAGTCGCCGCTTTCCAGCACCGCCAGGATAACCTCGCGGCCGCGGGTGTCGGCGGTCAGCACGCGGGCGCGGCCGTTGAGCAGGATGAACAAGGCGTTGCTCTTGCGGCCTTGTTCGACCACGAGCTCGCCGCGGCGGAAGCGTCGCTTGACGACACTGTCGGCGATGGCCTGCGCCTGTTCGGCGGTCAGCATCGAAAACAGCGGCACGCGCCGGATCAGATCCAGGTTGGACAGCATCGACATCGACAGGCTCCTCTTGTTGTTGCCTTGTTGTAGGCCCGCGGGTCGACGTGGGTGACGGCACACGGGCTTTTCCTGCAGCGGCCGTTGTCGGGCTCTGTCTGCAAGAATCGCGCTATTGTGCCGATTGGTGCCGATCCGCGGGCTTGCAGCCCCTGCGCACCGTCCCGATATGGCTGATGACGTCGGATTGACGCGACGAAACCCGTCGTTTCCAACGGCCCCACCCTTCAAGAAACCGAACCATGAGCCCGACAAGCAACCACGCCCGCGTCCTGATCCTGGGGTCCGGCCCGGCCGGCTACACCGCCGCGCTGTACGCCGCCCGCGCCAACCTGCAGCCCATGCTCATCACCGGCATCGCCCAGGGCGGGCAGCTGATGACGACGACCGAGGTCGACAACTGGCCGGCCGACGTGGATGGCGTGCAGGGCCCGGAACTGATGGAACGTTTCCTGAAGCACGCCGAACGCTTCAACACGAAGATCGTCTTCGACCACATCCACACCGTCGACTTCAGCCGCCGCCCGTTCACGCTGACCGGCGACTCCGGCACCTACACCTGCGACGCCCTGGTCATCGCCACCGGCGCCAGCGCGAAGTACCTGGGCCTGCCCAGCGAGCAGGCCTTCATGGGCCGCGGCGTCAGCGGCTGTGCCACCTGCGACGGCTTTTTCTACCGCAACCAGCAGGTCTGCGTCGTAGGCGGCGGCAACACGGCTGTCGAGGAAGCGCTGTACCTGTCGAACATCGCGAGCAAGGTGCACCTGATCCACCGCCGCGACAAGTTTCGCGCCGAGGCCGTGATGATCGACAAGGTGATGGCCAAGGTCGAGGCCGGAAAGATCGAACTCCACCTGTTCCAGACCCTGGACGAGGTGCTGGGCGACGCCAGCGGCGTCACCGGGGTCCGGCTGCGCCAGGCGCAGGGTGCCGGCACGAAGGACCTGGCGGTGGGCGGCTGCTTCATCGCCATCGGCCATCAGCCCAACACCGACATCTTCAAGGGCCAGCTGGAGATGAAAGACGGCTACATCGTCACCCGTACCGGGCTGGACGGCATGGCGACGATGACCAGCGTGCCCGGGGTCTTCGCTGCCGGCGACGTTCAGGACCACATCTACCGCCAGGCCATCACCAGTGCCGGCACGGGCTGCATGGCGGCGCTGGATGCGCAACGTTTCCTCGAACAGGAAGCCTCCTGACGCCTGGGCCTGGCCGGAACAGCCGATAAAGCACGCTATACTCACGGGCTTTGCCGCTGATGGCGTTCCTGGACAACAGGCGCGGAAACAGCGGCATGTGTCCAACCTAACCCCAAGAACGCTCCAGCGGACGTGTTCTTGCAGCATTCCCAGGAGAGCGTCATGGCACGCGTCTGTCAAGTCACCGGCAAGGGCCCCATGGTGGGCAACAATGTCTCGCACGCCAACAACAAGACCAAGCGCCGCTGGCTGCCCAACCTGCAGTACCGCCGCTTCTGGGTCGAAAGCGAGAACCGCTGGGTGCGTCTGCGCGTGAGCAACGCTGCGCTGCGCCTGATCGACAAGAAGGGCATCGACGTGGTCGTCGCCGACCTGCGCGCCCGCCACGAAATCTGATTCCCGTCACACTAGGAGCACATCATGGCGAGCAAAGGCGGACGTGAAAAGATCAAGCTGGAATCCACCGCGGGAACCGGCCACTTCTACACCACCAGCAAGAACAAGAAGACCACGCCCCAGAAGCTGGAATTCTTGAAGTTCGATCCGAAGGCACGCAAGCACGTGCTGTACAAGGAAATCAAGCTGAAGTGAGGCCCTGGGCCCCATGCTGAAAGCCCGCCTTGAGCGGGCTTTTTGCTTTTTAGCGATCGGCAGCGAACGGCTCGTAGCGGACGTTGCACTCTGACTGGGTCCCGTGAGCTGGGCGAGCCGGGTGGCCCCCTCCGTTCATGTCCCCCGCCCGCGGCCCTCGCGCGCAGCGCGATTCGTCAACTGACTCATCGCGGGTGTCTGAACGGAGC
>LNFM01010122.1_pt1 | contig 13432 bp, 12 predicted proteins | sample 596031 | NCBI WGS metagenome assembly LNFM01 (sample SAMN04254537, study PRJNA301005) | activated carbon metagenome | isolation source: dual media filters at the Ann Arbor, Michigan drinking water treatment plant | place: USA: Ann Arbor
TCCGTTGCCGCGCTTGGCAATCGCGCCACTGCATTCTCTGGCCGTGCAGAACGATCCGTCCCACTTCAACGGAGCGACATTCACCGCGGCATAGGCGGCAACGGTAGTGAAGAGGCTCAACGTCGTGGCGCAAGCCATGACGCCTACGGAACGCATCATAAGTTCGTAACTCATGGGCACTTCCTCGCACGCACACTGGGTTTATCGACGAGTGCAACCTACCGCCATTCGCAATCTTGGGAGAGTTGGGAGAGCTGGCAGCCGGTGCACGTTCATAGTGCGGCAAGGTTGGTAAACAACAGGTTAAGGTTGCCAGGATGTAAACACGTCCCGACATGCGGAATCTCACACCGGCTCTTGGGCCCAGACATCTGCGAGACATCTGCGAGACATCTTCCGGACAGCATCATTCACGGCGCCGCCCCCCAGGACATCCATGCTACTCCCGACGACGGGGCCGCGCTTCCGCGGCAGAAACGAACGGATACCCCCATGGGCAATATCACTTTGGAACAGGCCGTCTGGCTTCTCGCCGCCGCCGCCATCGCAGCGCCGCTCGCGAAGATGCTCAAGATCGGTAGCGTCCTGGGCTATTTGCTGGCCGGCGTGCTGATCGGCCCTTTCGGCGTAGGCAAGATATTCAGCGAAAACTCCGCCGAGAACCTCCTGCACATTGCCGAATTCGGCGTTGTGCTTCTGCTGTTCCTGATCGGCCTCGAGCTCAGGCCTCGCCGCCTGATGACCATGCGAACCGCAATCTTCGGGCTGGGTGGCGCACAGGTGGCAGTGACCGGCGTCATCATCTCGTTCATCGCGCTGGCGGTCGGACAGCCGTTTCTGCCCGCGCTCTTCATCGGCCTCGTCCTGTCGCTTTCCTCGACCGCCTTCGCTCTGCAGGTGATGGAAGAGCGCGGCGAACTCACGACCAAGCACGGCCGCCTCGCCTTTGCCGTCCTGCTGTTCCAGGATATCGCGGCAATTCCGCTGATCGCTCTCACGCCGTTCTTCGCCGTCGCCGTCGTCGGAACGGCCGCTAAGATGGACATCATCGCCGCCAGCCGCGCGCTGCTGACGATCGTCGCCGTGGTCGTGGTCGGCCGTTTCCTGATCGATCGCGTGCTGCGTGTGATCGCACGCACGAAGGTCCGCGAAGCCATGACGGCCGCCGCCCTCCTCACGGTCGTCGGCGCGGCACTCGTCATGTCGAAAGCCGGGCTTTCGCCGTCGCTGGGCGCGTTTCTCGCCGGCGCACTGCTCGCGGAGTCGTCCTATCGCCACCAACTCGAAGCCGACATCCAGCCTTTCGAGGGACTCCTGCTCGGCATGTTCTTCACCGCCGTCGGCATGTCCCTCAATCTCGAGCTGATACTCACCGAGCCGCTCATGATCCTGGTGATCGTACTCCTGCTCGTGTCGATCAAGCTCGCCGTCCTCTATGGCCTCGGACTTTGGCAGGGGCTCGAATCCTGGGCCGCCCGCCGCATGGCGATATCGATCAGCCAGGGCGGCGAGTTCGCCTTCGTGCTGCTGGCATCCGGCGTCGCAGCCGGCGTGATGACCCGCCACGTCAGCGAACCCCTCGAGGTCGCCGTTACCCTGTCGATGGCGATGACGCCTCTGCTTCTGATGCTGGACGACACGCTGTCCCGGCGCTCCGTGGTCGCACCGGCCTTCGTCGCCCCGCCACCCGAGGAAGCACACGTCATCATCGCCGGCTTCGGCCGCGTCGGCCAGATCACTGCCCGCGTGCTGCGCGGCAAGCGCATCCGGTTCACCGCGCTCGACATCAATCCCGAGCAGATCGCATTCGTCGAGCGGTTCGGCTCCAAGGCCTTCTTCGGCGACGCCAGCCGCCTCGACATCCTCGAAGCGGCCCAGGCCGGCAAAGCCAAGGCCCTGGTGCTCGCCATCGACGACGTCGACGCCTCCCTCCGCACGGCCCGGATCGTGCGCGAACATTTCCCGGCTTTGCCGATCTACGCCCGAGCCCGAAACCGCAACCACGTCCATCAGTTGATGAACATCGGCGTCAAGGTGATCCGCCGCGAAACCTACCTCTCGGCCCTCGATCTCACGCGTGAAGTGCTCCGTGGCATCGGCATGCCCGAGCCCGAGGTCCGATCGACCGTCGAGACCTTCGCACGCCACGACGAACGGCGGCTCACCGAGCACTACCGGTTCTACACCGACGAGCAGAAAATGATGGAACTCGCCCGCAGCGACGCCGACATGCTGGTCAAGCTGTTCGACGAGGATCAGGCCGCGGAAGCCGAAGCCAAGTCGGCCGAAGTCACAGCGGAGATCAAACCGAGAAAATCGAAGGCGAGAGGTTGACGCCAGGTCGAGGCACGGGGCCAGTTTTCAGCGTGAAGACCGTTCTCAGCATGAAACCATGGCCTCAACCCAACGGACGAAGCCTCTCCTCGATAGCGGCGGCGGCCGACCGACAGCGACTACTGGAATTCATCTTCGGCGTGACGGGGAGGGGAGACCGTCCGTCGACCTCCAGTGCGACGAGATAGACGTCGTCTTCGCCGGTGCTGTCCGTCAAGACGGAGACGCCCTTCAGCGACGAAAGCCGAACCCGCGTCTCGGGTCCACGGCCGAACAAACCACTCGTCCGGTGCACCAATTCTCGCTGCACCGGATCGAAATCGAGACGAATAGCCGGCCGTCCCAGCATCCACAGCGCAATTGTGCCGAACAGCGTGACCACGACATACGCGACCCACGCGTCCGGATCAGCCTGCAACCGCCCCTCGCGCAAGATCCCGATCACAAAAACGGCGAGCAGAGCAACTAAGAAGCCCCCGAACAGCCAATGCCGTGTCGGACGGCTGATGAACAGTGAACGGGAAGCCCCAGGATCGGTCATGCACGCCTCGGTATGACAGCGATGGCACATACCCTACCATCGACCCGTAAATTCCCGGTGTCGGCTTGGCCGTCGGGAATCGCAAACCGTCAGACGACCGCCACATACCTTGTTGTTGTCGAAGTCATCCACGAGGGTGCGTTGCGGTTGACATCGACGCCGTCTGACGGCCACTTGGCCCCAGGAACAGTATCCGAGCACCAGCAACCGCCAGGAGCGATCGGATGGCCGGACGAGACGCGCGCACGCCCCTGGAGCACCGAGAGATGAAGCGCATCATTTGCGTGGGACACGCCGCGATCGACCGGATCTACCGGATCGACGAGTTCCCCGCGAAGCCGACCAAGATCCGCGCCCTCGAGCACCTGGAAGCCGGTGGCGGCATGGCGGCGAACGCCGCCGCGACGATCGCCCGTCTCGGCGGCCAGGTCGAGCTTTGGAGCCGCGTCGGCGACGACGACAACGGCGTCAAGATCCGCCGCAGCCTCACCGCAGCCGGCGTCGACACCCGCTACATCCAGGCCTTCGAGGAAAACCGCTCGTCGACGTCCGTGATCCTGGTCGATGGCCGGGGCGAACGCATGATCGTCGGCTCGCGCGACGTCGATATGCCCTCGGCCACACAATGGCTCCCGCTGGAACGGATCGACGAAGCCGGCGCGGTTCTGTCCGATTTGCGCTGGCTCGAAGCGACGCGCGCCGCGTTCACCGCCGCACGGCGCGCTGGCGTGCCGACCGTTCTCGACGCTGACCTGGGCGGTCGCGAAGCGCTTTCAGAATTGCTGGCGCTCACCGACTACGCGATCTTCTCCGAGCATGCGCTGGAAGAGTTTGCGGCCGAGGAAGCTATCGCGGACCGTCTGCGCCGGGTCGCAGCCCTTGGTCCCAAGCACGCCGGCGTCACACTCGGCGCAAACGGCTACGTCTGGCTCGAAGGCGATACCTTGGAGAGCTTTCCGGCCTTCGAGGTCGACGTGGTGGACACGACAGGCGCCGGAGATGCGTTCCACGGCGCGTTCACTGTCGGTGTCGCCGAACGTCGCCAGATCCGCGACATCGTGCGTCGCGCCTCGGCGGCGGCAGCCCTCAAATGCACGCGACTGGGCAGTCGCGCAGGATTGCCCTCCATCGACGAGTTGGCGACGTTCTTGCTCGCCCATCCTACAGCCCGAACATCCTAGAATTCGATTGCTGCAGGCGCGCTGTTGCAACCGGCCAACGAAAACATCGTAACGGGAGAAAACCCATGAACACGGCTCTCATATTCATGCGTGCGCTGGCCATCGGCGCCGCCCTGCTCGCAACATCGGCGCAGGCGCAGAATTATCCCGACCGCCCGATCCGCTTGCTCATAGGCTTCGCGCCGGGCTCTTCGGCCGACGTGTCCGCGCACATCGTCGCCGACCAGATGGGCAAGAGCCTCGGCCAGCCCGTGGTCGTCGAAGTCCGTGCAGGCGCATCGAGCAACATCGCCGCCGACGCGGCAGCGAAGGCCGATCCGGACGGCTATACGTTGTTCCTCGGCTCGGTCGCCAACGTGATCAGCCGCGGTATGAAGCAGGCGGGCTCCCTCGAGTTGGGTCGGGACTTGAAGGCCGTCGGCCTCATCTGCGCTGTCCCCAACATCCTCGTGGTCAACCCCAGCGTGAAGGCGACGACGGTCAAGGAGTTGATTGCGGTCGCGAAGGCCGAGCCCGGCAAGCTCAACTACGGCTCACCCGGCCCCGGCACCATCCCGCATTTGTCGGGCGAACTCTTCAACGTGATGGCCGGCGTCTCGATGGTGCATGTGCCTTACAAGGGGACAGCGCAAGCCGCACAGGACGTCGTCGGCGGTACGCTGCAGGTGATGTTCGCGCCGTCGTCCACGGTGCTCGGCCTGATCGAAGGCAAACAGGTCCGTGCGCTCGGCTGGACGATCACGACGCGTGGCCCCTCGCTGCCGGACCTGCCTACGGTTGCGGAAGCCGGCCTACCCGGCTTCGACACTTCGATCTGGTTCGGCATCAACGCACCGCCCGCCACACCAGACGCGATCGTCGCCAAAGTCGGTGCTGCGGTGGTCGCCGCCGTGAAGACCGAGACTGTCACGAAAGCCTTCCGCGCCCAAGGCATCGAGCCCCTCTCGGGCGGCCCCGCCGAATACGCCACCTACATCACCGGCGAAACCACCAAGTGGAACGAGATCGTCGCGAAGGCCGGGTTGGCGAAGTAGCACCTCGTCTAGGTCGGACCCTGCGGGTCTGACCCCACCTTCGCGACATCCCAATCAAAAAAAAGGCAAAAAAACGGGCGGTCTGGAGGCCGTCCCTCCAGCGGGGTTCGGGGCTGGCCCCGATCGCAGCCTCGCCGCGAATTCGCGTGCCCCCGACATTGACCTATCCTCCGTGATGGTGTCAGACCCGATGTGACCGACACCTCAAGCCGAGACCACCCATGCCCCGCATCACCGCCCTGGAATGCCGTCCATTCTTCGACGCCGTCACCGCGAAAGCCCGCGAGATCGGCGCGCCGGTTTCGATGGCAGTCGTCGGTCCGGAAGGCCATCTCATCGCCCTCGAGCGGATGGACGACGCCGGCTTCATCACGCCCGAGACGGCGCATGCTAAAGCCTACACCGCGTGCGCCTTCCGGACGATGAGCCCGCGCTTTCCCGACGGGATGGTGATCCAGAAGTGGTTCATGGAGCGCAATCCCCAGATGATGGTAGCGACCTCGATCATGAAGGGGGGGCTGGTGGTCGCATCGGGGGGATGCGCGCCGATCTTCAAGGGCGACACATTGGTCGGCGCTTACGGTATTTCGGGCGGAACCTCGCAGCAGGACGAGGAGATGGCGCATTTCGCGTGCGCCGCAGTCGGCTGGTCGATAACAGCGGCCACAGACACGACGCCCGACGGCGTTAAGGCGCACATCAAGGAATTGTATGAGAAGGCGGGGATCAAAGGGCGGACGGTCTAACCTGGGCGGCGATGACGTTCTGGAGCCACCGATCGTATGCCCGGCATGAATCGCACGACCCGATGGAGTGGATGACCGTCTGAGCCGACAACTGATTGCCGAGATCCATATTGCCTGCTCACGCGTTGAGGACAGGAGTGTGCCGAACGAGACCCGATGTGGGCTGTTCGAAAACCATTCCGAGGAGCCCTCATGGCCTCAAATCCAATCACCGAGAAACGAGCGAACCCGGGAGCGTCGAAGCCGCGGCGATGGATCTATTGGGGTCTGGCTGGAGTTGTAACCGTTCTCGGCATCGCCGCACTCGCAGCAGGGCCACTCATGAGCCGCGTCGAACAGCCAGAGTACACCGTGACGAAGTCGGACGGCGCTATCGAGATCCGCGCCTATGCGCCGATGATCGCCGCCGAAGCCGCAGTCGAAGGGGAGCGCACGACGGCCATCAATGAAGGGTTCCGTCTGATCGCCGCCTATATCTTCGGCGCCAACGAGCCGAATGCGAAGATCGCCATGACGGCCCCTGTGCAACAGCAGAAGCAGACCATTGCGATGACCGCGCCGGTGACGCAGCAGCGCACAGGCGATGTCTGGACCGTGAAATTCATCATGCCGAAATCCTGGACGATGGAGACGCTACCCAAGCCCAAGGATACGCGCGTCAGCTTGAAGCCGATTCCTGCAAGCCGCTTCGCCGTGGTGAAATTCTCCGGGGTTGCATCCAGCGAGGATATCGAAAAACACACCGAAGAGCTGCGCCGGTACATTGTGGCGCAGAAGTTGTCGACGACCGGGCAACCCGTGCTTGCGTTCTATAATCCACCCTGGACTTTGTCGGTTTTCCGTCGAAACGAGGTCATGCTGCAGTTGGCCGACTAGCTCGACCATTCCGTCCGCATCGGGATTTAGGAATGCACGACCGCAGCGGGAGCCACGAAGTCGCCCCGCTCTCCCGTGGAAACTTCACCGCAGAGATTGGCCACCACCACGCGGCCCTTGTAAACTCTCCCGATGCGTCCCGATGTCCTCGCCCCGCTCTACGCCTCCGCCCTTGGTCTCACGGGGGTGGGGCCGCGCGTGCTCGGCTTCCTGAAGAAGGCAGTGCGTCTGCCACCGGGCGTCGCGGATCCTCGCGTGGTCGATCTCGTCTGGCATACGCCGACCGGCGTCATCGACCGCCGTGCGGAACCGACCGTCGCGGGCGCCGTGGCGGGCACGATCGCGACATTCAAGGTGCGCGTGCTGAAACACCGCCCTTCGCCACGCGGCAACAAGAAGGCGCCCTACAAGGTCCAGTGCGAGGACGACACGGGCAGGATCGATCTGATCTTCTTCCACATGGAACGCGCGTTCATCGAGCGGCAGTTGCCGGAGGGTGAGGAGCGTTACGTCTCCGGTCGTGTCGACCGCTACGGCGACACCGCACAGATGGTCCACCCGGACTACATCGTCACACCTCAATCGCGCGCCGACTTGCCGTCACTCGAGACCGTCTATCCGTTGACGGCCGGCCTTTCGGGCAAGATCCTCCACAAACTCGTGCGGCAGGCCGTGTCCGCAGTACCCGATCTGCCGGAGTGGCAGAACCCGACCGTCCTCACTCAGAAGGGCTGGCCGCCGTTTCACGACGCGATCTCGGCGCTCCACCGCCCCATGGACCCTGCCGATATCTCGACCGGCGGCCCGGCGTGGCAACGGCTCGCTTATGACGAACTGCTCGCGGGCCAACTTGCGCTGGCCCTCGTGCGCCAGAGCGCCAAGGCCCAGCGCGGCCGCAGCATTGCCGGCGACGGCAACATCCGCGCGAAGCTGAAGGCAGCGTTCCCGTTCGCGCTGACCGGCAGCCAGGTTACCGCACTCGCCGAGATCGAGCAGGACATGGCGAGCGAGTTCCGCATGCTCCGCCTGCTGCAGGGCGATGTCGGCTCGGGCAAGACCGCGGTCGCTCTGATGGCGATGGCGATCGCCGTCGAAATCGGCGCTCAGGCAGCGCTGATGGCGCCGACCGAAGTCCTTGCGCGCCAGCACGCGGAAACGATCCTCCCGCTCGCCGAGAAAGCCGGGCTGCGTATCGGCCTCCTCACCGGCCGCGAGAAGGGCCGGCCGCGCCGAGAGCTGCTCGAACGGCTCGCGAGCGGCGAAATCGACATCCTCATCGGCACGCACGCGGTGTTCCAGCCGGACGTCAACTTCAAGGATCTCGCGTTCGCCGTGATCGACGAGCAGCATCGCTTCGGCGTGCATCAACGGCTGGCCTTGCAGTCGAAAGGCGGCAGCGGGGGCGCGAATGTGCTCGTGATGACCGCGACACCGATCCCGCGCACGCTTCTCATGACGCACTACGGCGATCTCGATGTGTCCCGCCTCACCGAGAAGCCCGCAGGCCGCAAGCCGATCAAAACCACGATGCCCGCCGAAGGCCGCATCGAGGATGTGGTGGATGGCCTGCGCCGTATGCTCGCTCAGGGCGCGCAGATCTATTGGGTCTGCCCTCTGATCGAGAGTTCCGACGTATCGGAACTTGCCGCCGCCGAGGAACGTCACGCCTGGCTCGCCCAGATGTTCGGCGCCGACAAGGTCGGCCTTTTGCACGGCGCGATGAAACCCGCCGACAAGGACGCCGTGATGGCGGCGTTCTCGGCCGACCACCTGAAGGTTCTCGTCTCGACAACCGTCATCGAGGTCGGCGTCAACGTACCCAATGCTACCGTCATGGTGATCGAGCAGGCCGAGCGCTTCGGCCTCGCGCAGTTGCATCAGTTGCGCGGCCGCGTCGGTCGAGGCGACCGCCAGTCGTACTGCCTGTTGCTTCACGCCGAACCGCTCGGCGTCACCGCACGTCAGCGCCTCGAGATGATGTGCGCGACAGAGGACGGCTTTCTGATCGCTGAGAAGGATCTCGAATTGCGCGGCGGCGGCGAATTGATGGGCGCGCGCCAGAGCGGTATGCCCGAGTTCCGAGTCGCAGGCGTGCCGGGCTTCGAGGAACTTTTGACCATTGCCCGTGACGACGCCAGCCTCACCCTCAACCAGGACCCGCACCTCTTGAGCCCGCGTGGTCAGGCGTTGCGCACGCTCCTCTACCTGTTCGAATGCGACGAAGCCGTGCGCCTGTTCCGGGCGGCGTGATACGAACGCCGATCAGCGACCTGGCACGGAACCGAAAGGGGAGAGTGGTGGCAACCAGTCTGTGGCGCACGCTGCGCATCGTGGCCGTCTACGCTCTGATCGGCCCGCTCGTCGGGCTCGTCGTGTTCGCGGTCGGCGTGGGCGCACTCGCAGTCGTGTCCGGTCGGCCCGATGGTATGTGGTTGTCGCCTTTCCTTTTGCTCTATGGGCCGGTCTTCGCGCATTTCGTCGGTATCGTATGGGCGATCTTCGCGAGCATCTGCGCCACCATCCTCTCGTCATTCACCCTGACGCGACCGCTTTGGATTGGCCCCGCGAGCGGCATCGTGTCGTACTTGGGCGCCTTCCTCTCGGGTGCCGTGCGGCTACCCGAAGGACCCGAATCGCCCCTTGGACCTGTCGTCGATGGCTCTGCCCAAGGCTTCGCTCTCGTCATGCTGTTGGTGCATGTCGTCTCTGCCACCGTCTGCTGGACGATAGCGCAGCGCTTCGCACGCACGCCCTGAGAAGCCCGCATCTGAGGCGACGCCCGCCTACTTCTTCGCCGGCCCGACTTTGGTGCTCCACCCGCGCGGCGCGCTCTGCAGCGTGTTGATGTAGGCGATGAGCTTGTCTACCTCGGCCTCGCCCAGCGCGAAGTTCGGCATTTCGTCGTGCGGCGCCGCGATCCCGCGGGTCAGAGGTTCGCGAAGCGCCAGAATGGGATGCCGCTGCTGCATTAAACGGAACTCCGGCGCCTTGGGATGAGGGCTCTGACCGCTCGCGCCCACCGCGTGACAGCGTGAGCAATTGCCCTCGGCCAGTACCTTTCCTTCCCGCACCGCCTTCTCGCTCTGGCTCGCCTCGTCGGCACTCACCTTGAGACGCTTCAATCCGGCGGATGCGCCGACCAGGGTCCGATCGAGTTGCAGTGCGCGGCTGAAATCCGCGACGGCGTCCGACCTGGCCCCCTTCGACTCGTGCGCATAGCCGCGGTTGAGATAGGCGATGGCATAGATTGGATTGAGTGAAATCGCCGTAGTGAAGTCGGAGATGGCCTGGTCGAGATTGCCTTTCTTGCGCCAGGCCAGACCTTTGTTGTTGTAGGCGCTGGCGCTCTTCGGATTGATCTGGATCGCCTCGGAGAAATCGATGATCGCTGCATCGACGTTCCCCTTCACGAGAAACGCGTGCCCGCGCGCGATGATGAACGACACGTTTTTGGGCTGCAACCGCATCGCCGACGAAAAATCCGCGATCGCCTGATCGGTTGCCCCCTTGGCAAGACGCGCGTGCGCCCGCGTGTCGTACGCGACGGCATCGTTGGGATCGAGCCGGAGCGCCTCGCCGAGATCGGAGATCGCCTGATCGAAGGCGCCCGCGTCCGCTCGCGCCAACCCGCGATGGCGATAGGCGACGCCCTTCTGCCGGCTGCTGTAACCGGCTCCGGCCACGATCTCCGAGCAGGCAGCAACCCTCACCGTCAGATTCCGCGACTGCCCGCAGTCCGAAATCACATCGGCTGCGGCCGCATCCGCCTGCAACAGTGCAAGGCCCACCAGCCCCGCCGTCTTGATGAACTTCCTCACAGCTACCCCCAGTGCAGAATTCGCTCAGCCTTCGGCCGAAAGCGCTCACGACTTTGCTAGCCTCGCACCGCACCGGCACGTTTGATCCGCCTCAACCGAGCCGACGACCTGGGCCCCCTCTGGCTTTATTCACCGGCGTTCGGCTAGTTAGGCGATCACCGCCACTCGCGAGGACCACATGACCACACCACGACGCCCATGGGGACCGCGGAACCCGGCCACCGACGTCAAGGCCGAGATCGAGCACGGCGCCACGTTCGCCCCGCTGTTCGACCACGACGGGTTGATCCCCGCGATCGTCACCGACCGCGCTACGCGCGAGATCCTGATGTTCGCCTGGATGAACGATGAGGCCCTCGAACGCACACTGGCCACCGGCTACGCCACGTTCTGGACCCGGTCGCGCAAACGCCTCTGGATGAAGGGCGAGGAGAGCGGGAACCGACTGGCCGTGAAATCACTTCACACCGATTGCGATCAAGACGTGCTTCATCTCGAAGTCGAGATCGAGGGCGACGGAGTTGCATGCCATACCGGCGCGCGATCCTGCTTCTACCGTCGAATAGAGGTCGCGCAGGACGGCGCCAACTCCCACTCGACGAAGCTCTCACACCGCTAGCGAAGCTTTGATCCCCATATGGTAGCTATCGCAGACGCATCGACCATATCGGCCGGATCATCGGTCGGGCGGCAGTAGGAACCGGAGGCCTCATCGATGGCCGCAGGCGAAGCAGGCAGGAGCCGGATCGGGCTTGCTCTGGGTGGTGGCGCCGCACGTGGCTGGGCTCACATCGGCATCATCAAGGCACTGGCCGAAGCCGGCATCGAGCCCGACATCGTAACTGGAACATCCATCGGCGCAGTTGTCGGCGGTTGCCATCTGGCCGGACGCCTCGACGAGTTGGAGGTCTTCGCCCGCAGCCTCAATCGCCGCCGCGTCATGAGCCTGCTCGACTTCAACCTTGCGGGCACCGGCCTCATCACCGGCGGCAAACTCGGCGCGCTCCTTGAACGCCACATCGGCGACCGCGCGATCGAGGATCTGCCCAAGCCCTTCGCGGCGGTCGCAACCGAACTCGGGACGGGCCACGAGGTCTGGCTCAGACGTGGCGGCCTCGTCGCCGCCATGCGCGCATCCTACGCATTGCCCGGCATATTCCCACCGGTCGAAATCAACCGCCGCTGGCTGTTCGACGGCGCGCTCGTCAACCCCATCCCTGTCAGCGTCTGCCGCGCACTCGGCGCCCGCTATGTGATCGCTGTAAATCTCAATGCCGACATGTGCGCGCGGGGAACCGTCGTCCCAGAATTCGACGAGCCTGTCTCGATCCCCGAACTACAGCCGTCGGAGAACGAGCCGGCCCAACCCGCAGGTAGCATGCGCTCGCTGCTGCGCCGCCAATGGTTCGGCTCGGAAAAGGACCCCAAGGACCATCGGCCCGGTATATCGGCGGTTCTGGTAGACGCTTTGAGCATCGTCCAAGACCGCATCTCGCGCTCGCGTCTGGCAGGCGACCCTCCCGACACGATCCTCAGTCCGCGGTTGTCGGGGATCGGCCCGTTCGAATTCCATCGGGCGGACGAGTTGATATCCCACGGCCGCGACGCCGCGCGCCGAGAGATCGACGAGTTGAAGCATCATCTCGAACTCAGGGCGCGTTCGGCGCGCTCACCGTCTCAACCCGCTACGATGTAGCCCCGCAGCGCGCTGGCCTCCATCTCGACCGCGGCGATATGATGTTTCACCACGTCGCCGATCGAGACGATGCCGACGAGTTGACGATCTTCCACGACCGGCAGATGGCGAAACCGCCCCGCTGTCATGCGCGCCATCAACTCGTCCAAGGTATCTGCGACATCGCAGGTGATGACCGACTTCGTCATCGTCTCGTGGGCCGGTTCCAGCAGAGCCTTGGCACCGCGCTCTGAAATCGCGCGAATGATGTCGCGTTCCGAGACGATCCCGTCGATACGGCCCCCCGAGCCGACCACAACGACCGCACCGATCCGCTTCTCAGCGAGTTTCCCGGCAATCTCCTCCAAAGTCGAAGTGGAACGCGCCGTCACGACGCTTCGTCCCTTGGCCTTCAGGATCGCGGCCACATTCATGCGCGTCTCTCCTGTCCACGACGAGGCGGACCGCAATTGTCAAGGGCGACTGCAATTCGGCCGGAGTATCGCCCATGCAGACATGGGCTCGAGGTCTACCTCGACTTTGATCGAACGCCCCACGAACGGGATCCTATCCGACCCTTCCCTCAGTATCGGAGCCTCGCACATCCGATGCAAGCCTCTCGAAGAGCATCCCCGATCGAAACATCCGATCGCATTCACCAGGTTGCGTCGGAGGAAACGGTCTCTTCCGCGCACCCCCGGTCGAACAACTCGAAAACGAAGAGCCCGACGAAGAATCCGCCGAGGTGAGCTTCCCAGGCGATCAGCATTCCGTCGCCGAAAACGCCAACTCCGACGCCCACCACCACGTTGATGCCGACCCATACCAAGATCGCCGTGAGCGGCGCGCGGCGCGTCAGCATCGCGCCGACACCGAGCCGGGGAGCTTCGAGCGGCCGCTCCCGGAGAAGTTGCCGCCCCTTGCCATCCCGCGCCGCATACATGAGCCGGAATACCGCTGCCATCAGACCCGAGATCGCCCCGGACGCACCGACCAGCGAAGCGTTGACCCCGGGGTGAAGCAGCATGAACAGCAGTGCGCCCCCCGCAGCACACAGACCGAAAAGCGCCAAGAACGACAGGGCCGGCATCCGGCGAGCGATCGGCGCGCCGACCGCCAGCAACCACGCCGAGTTGATCGTCAGATGCATCAGGTCGCCATGCAGGAAGGCGTGGCTCAAGAAGCCGGCAGGCCCTGCCCAAGCTCCGCCCTGCAGATCAATCGGCG
>LNFM01010123.1_pt1 | contig 13431 bp, 11 predicted proteins | sample 596031 | NCBI WGS metagenome assembly LNFM01 (sample SAMN04254537, study PRJNA301005) | activated carbon metagenome | isolation source: dual media filters at the Ann Arbor, Michigan drinking water treatment plant | place: USA: Ann Arbor
GCGCGCTGCGTCTTTGCACTGGCCGACCGTGCCAGCGGCGCCACGTCGCTTGCCCTCGATCTGGCCGCGCCTGCCGGCAACTACGGCGCGGTGAGCTTCGCCGAAGGTCAACGCCGCCATGCAGTCGGCGCCCGATTGCCGGTGGCGGTGCTGGCGCTCGACGATCTCGGGCTGGATCGCTGCGCGCTGATCAAGATCGACGTCGAAGGCATGGAGCTGGACGTGCTGCAGGGGGCGCAGCGGCTGCTGCTCGAATGCGCGCCGCACCTGTACTTCGAGCAGGCCACGGATGGGCAGCGCTCGCAGATCTTCGCGCTGCTGCGCGGCCTGGGATATCAGCTCTACTGGCACGTGGCCAATCCATTTAATCGCGCCAACTTCAATGGCGCCCACATCAACATGTTCGGCGGTGCCTGCGAAACCAACGTGCTGGCGATCCCGGCCGGCAGTCGGCGCGTCATCAATCCGGCAGCGTTTGGACTGCAGTCCGTGGGCGAGGGCGCCGCTCCGGCGGCGCCTAACCCGCCCGGCGGAAGTGCCGGCGGCTGGCGCTTGCCTGATGACGCGTACGGCAACCTGCCGTCGCTTCCCCGCCTTGCGCAGTGGGCAGCGCGTCAGGTCGAAGAGGCCAGCGCGTTGCGCCAGGAGCTTGCGCAACTGCGCGTGGCCTTCGGCGATCTGCTCGAAGACCGCCGCAAGGCGCAGGAAATCATGGACTGGCAACACGAGCAGTTGCGCCAGCAGCAGCCAGCAGTTTCCGTCTGACATCGATCGGCAACATTGTCGGCAAGGTCGACCGTACAAGCGACTTTCTTGCCGCGGCGGCTGGACTGAGCCCGGCCGGTCCTGCCGCGCTGTCAGGCGCCGCGCTTGCCTTTGTTCGGGTTCGCACGACGCGACGGAGCAGGTGATGGAACCCGACATGGCAGACGACGCAGCGATTGCAGCGCAGGAGCAGGGCGCGCGTGAGAGCAGCGCTCGGTTGGCCGCCGTCGTTGTCTGCTACGAGCCGTCCATCGAGCGGCTGCAAGCCTGCCTGCTGTCGCTGGACGCCCACCCGGCCGTGGACATCATCCTGGTCGACAACTCGGAGTCGCGCGAAGCGCAGCAGGCGGTCGCGCGCATCGCGCGCACGCGGTCGGTCGAGTTCATTGCCAACGGCGAGAACCTGGGCGTGGCCGAGGCCCAGAACCAGGGCCTGCGTCGCGTGCACGCGCGCGGTCTGCCGTACGTGCTGCTGCTCGACCAGGATAGTCGCTTGTCGCCTGCCGACATCGACCGCCTGCTCGGCACGCTGCGCGAGTTGACACTGTGCGGCGAGCGGGTGGCCGCTGTGGGCCCGAGCTTCATCGACGCCCGAAGTGGACGAACGTTTCCGTTTCTGCGGACCGAAAGCGGACGCGTGCGGCGCGTGGCCGTTGATGCCAAACAAGATGGTTCGCTCGCTTCGCTCGATTGCGACGTCCTCATCAGCTCCGGCAGTGTGCTGAACATGGCCGCCGTCACGCAGATCGGCGGCCTCGACAGCGATCTGTTCATCGACTACGTGGACTACGAGTGGTGCCTGCGTGCACGCGCGCGTGGCTGGCGGGTGATGGGCGTGCCGTCGGTGAGCATGACGCATGAACTCGGCGATGAGGTCCGGTCGATCCTGGGTCGTCCGGTGGTGGTGCATCGACCCCGCCGCCAGTACTACCTGATTCGCAATGGCGTGCTGCTGGCGCGCCGCCGCAGCCTGCCGCGTCACTGGCGGATGCACCTGCTGGGTCGCGCACTGCGCCAGTTCGTCGGCCATTCGTTGCTGTGCGCACCACGCGCAACGCGATTCAAGTGGATGCTGCTCGGCTTGGTTGACGGGCTGTTCGGCAACGGCGGGCGATGCCCCCAGGAGCGTCCCGTTGCGCCACTCATCGCGCCAGAGCGCGCGGCGCCGGCGCGTGACGCGCCGACCTTGCAGCCGGGCCGCTAGCCAGCAGGCGCCTGGCGCTTGATGCCCAGCGCCGGTTCGCCGCCAAGGACCAGCAAGCTGCGATTGACGTAGCGACGCAACAGTCGCAGCGGCAGTCCGCGCCACGGATGGCGGTGCGCGCGGTAGATGAAATAGTGCTGGACGAAGCGCGGGTCGTGCTGCCCAAGCGAGTGCACGGGCAGGCCTTCGCGCCAAAGCGCATAGGTGAGGCTCAGTTGGTCGCGCTTGATACCGCTTTGCCACTCCGACCACCAGCGGTCCATGGTGCGGACGACGAGCGGATCGTGATGCCGCCGCACGATCACGTTCGCTTCGAACAAGCCTGCGTGGCGAGGAAAGCCTTCGCGGGCGTAACGCTCGACATGCCGCCGGATCGGCGCCAGCCAGTCCAGTCCCACCCGCGCGCAGGTGAGCGCCTCGTCGTACAGGCAGCGGCGAAACGGATGGTCGTACATCGACAGCGCACCGTCATCGACGGCACGCTGCGCGAGGGTGGCAACGTCGCCAATCAGGTCGATGTTGCCGTCGACGTACATGCTCGCGTCGTGATCCGGAAACAGCAGATGCGGGTGCATCTTGGCCCAACGGTTGCGCGAGGCGGGCGACAGCGGGTTGGCGACGGCGGGCAGATCGGCGCGGGTCCAGCCTTCCGGCACGGGTCGGCGGCTGTCGGTGAAGCAGACATAGTCGACGTCCGGCGTCCGCTGGCGCGGCGCGCGGATCATGTCGTAGCCACCGAAAACTGCGGTGTAGACGACAAGTCTGCTGTTGCGCTTGTGGTTCACTGGACTCACTCTGGTGCGATTGACTGCGCCACGCGTAAAGATTCAGCAGCGACCATAGCAAACCCGCTCGCTCTGCCAATCGTCGAAACGGCGGGCGAAACAGCCGATGCGGCCACCGTCGCCGCGGATAGACGGTGGCGCGGCAAGCAAAGCGAGGCGGTCGTTCATCCGAGGCAAGTTGATCATCAAGGTTGCGTCAGAGGGTCCCGAAAACGCAGCTTCGACCGATTGTCGCTACCGAAATTCGCGTGGGGTCGCAAAGACCACTATCGAGCCTCAGCGTTGGAAAACCGCCAGCAGATGCGGTTTCGGCTCGTCCTTGATCGCCCGGCGCAGGGCGTAGAACGCGGCGCGCAGCGGGTCACGACCGAAGAAGTCGAAAGCTCGCACGCGCTTGGGAGTGAAGCCCAAGCGCTGAACGTAGTCCGACAGCGACATTTCGTCCCAGGTGCGCACGTGCTGCCACTCGTGAAAAATGGCGCCGCACTCCGGACACAGTCGCGTCGATGCGGCGAGGTTCTCCCGATTGGGCGTGCTGATCACGAGGCTGCCGCCAGGTTTGAGGAGACGGTGCATCTCGCGCAGCGTCGGCTGCAGGTAGTTGTCTTCGACGTGCTCGACCACTTCAACCAGGAAGGCGGCATCAAGGCTCCCATCGGCCAGCGGCACGGGCAGTGCGGTGAGATGGTGTGCGCCGCCGAAGCGTGCGTCGCCGGCGCCGCGCTCGGCCAGTTGATGCGCCGAGTCGGCGGAAAAATCGGCGCCGATGTAGGTCCAAGCACGGCCGCTGGCGCGAACATGGTCGTACAGGTAACCCGGTCCGCAGCCGAAGTCGAGCACGGTCAGCGCGGCGGCAGATGGCAGCCCGCTGTGACGCAGGATGCGATCGCCGAAGCGTTTGGCGAAGTACAGATCCTTGAACGGTGCCGTGCGCGCGTACCAGTTCCACAGCTGCGCGACCGTGGCGTCGTCCCATTTGATCGGGTGTTCACGAAACACGCTGTCAGCCCCTGTTGGATGCGGTGGGCGGTGAGGCGGGTGTGCCGGCCGATTCTTCCCGCCAGGCTCGCCATGCGCGCGCCACGACGACCAACTGGCCGGCGACAGCCGCACTGAGCCAGCCGGCACCGCCAAAAAGCGCGGCGCCCACGGCGCCGGCGGGCAAGGATACAAGCAGCACCATAAGCGTCAGTCGCAGGATCTCGCGCGGCGTGCCGCGGACCGTGAAGTAGCCGGTCACCATCGGGCCGAACACGCCCAGCGCAATCCAGGCGTAGGCCAGCCAGAGGAGGGTGCGGCCTTCCGCCTGTGTGCTGCCGAAGACAAAGCGCGCGACGGCATCGATCTGCGATGCCAGCAGCAGCCCGAGGCACAAGACGGCAACGGCGTTGAGCAGCAGCACCTGCCGCAGCAATTGCAGATAGCGGGCTCTCTCGCCCGATGCGTAGAGCGCGGAGGCGCGCGGGTAGGCGGCGGTGTGGGTGAGCACCAGCGCGGCCTGCAAGGCGGCGGCGGGGCGTTCGACAGCGCTGTACAGCCCGGCGGCGCGCACGCCTGAGAGCGCTCCGATGACCAGCGGTCCGGCCAGCGAGTACAGCGCCGCCACGAACTGCGACAGGAACGCCGCCCGGCCGCGCGCCAGCGCCTGCAGTGCGCCGGCCAGCGCCGGCCGACCCGACTCGCGCGGCAGGCGGGCAAGGGCCCAGATGAGGCTGCCGATACCGAGCAGCAGCGGGCCGATGCCCAGCGCAAACGCGGCGCGGCCACTGCTGGCCTGCTCCGGCGTGACGGCGAAGAATCCGAACCCGAGTGCCACCATCACCGAGACGACCGACAGTCCGGCGAGGACGCCGAACTCGCCGCGAGCTTGCAGATACCAGCCCGCGTTCAAGGTGGCAGCCAGCGGCAGCAGCAGCAGAAGCACGCCGTCGCGCAACACGGCAGGCTGTTCCGGGATCAGCCGGTCAATCGTTGCGAGCGCCACCGCAGCGACTGCAAGCACCGCCATCAGCAGCAACCCGCGCGCGACGAGAATGTCCATGAACAACTGGCGGGCGCCGACTCGGCCTCGCAGTCCGGCGTGCTCGGCCGGGCCGGTCAGGTGGAACGCGTATTGCACGACGACGGTGGCAAAGCTCATCACGGCCAGCAGGATCGCCAGCGTGCCGTACGCCTGCAGGCCGAGCACGCGCACGAAATGGGGAATCAGAAGCAAGGGCATCAACGCGCTGGCTGCGTACTGCAGCGCAAGCGCGGCGTTATCGGACAACAGCCGGCGCCACATGGCTCAGCAGACACTGCACGAGGTAGGGCAGGAGAATGGAAGCTGGAAGTGGGCCACGGCTGGGACCAAAAGGGGCGGCGGGCAAGTGGGTCACAATCCGCGCCGGCGGAATGTGTCGGCATCCGCTGTCCGTGGGACGTCCCGCAACCCTGACCGACTGGAGACCGGCCGCGAGGCTAGCACGCACGTCGCGCGGCATTGCTGCATTCGCTCATGGAAGCGTCCTGTCCGCCGGTCTCCGTCGCGCTGCTCACCTGCAACAGCACCCGCTGGCTGCAGCCGCAGCTGCAGTCGGTGCTCGATCAGCTCGGGCCTGCCGATGAGGTGGTGGTGGTGGACGACGCCTCGACCGATGCCACGGTGGCGATGATCAAGTCGCGCGGCGATCCACGCATCCGGCTGCTCGCCAACGACCGCAATCGCGGCGTGCGTGCCAGCATCGAGCGGGCGCTGGCGGCGTGCCGCGGCGAGTTCATTTTCCTGTGCGACCACGACGATGTCTGGCTGCCCGGCAAGCGCGACACGTTGGTCGGCGCACTGCGAGCAGGCGCCGTGCTGGCACTTAGCGATGCCAGCGTGATCGACGGCGACGGCCGCCAGACCGAGTCGTCGTTCATGGCCCGCCGCGGCGGCTTTCGCGGCAGTTTGGCGGACACGCTCTGGAAGAACCGCTACCTGGGCTGCGCGATGGCTTTTCGGCGCGAACTGCTGGCTGACATCCTGCCAATTCCGCTCGCGGTACCGATGCACGACATGTGGATCGGTGCACTGGCCAGCTTGCACGGCCGCGTGGCTTATGTCGACCGGCCGCTGATGCAGTACCGTCGGCACGGCGGCAATGTGTCGCCCGAGCGGCGCGCCGGTCTGCTCCAGATGCTCACCTGGCGCGCGCGGCTGCTGTCCCTTGTCATGGCGCGCCGCCTGCGTGGTCCGCAGGCACTTCCGGAACGATCCGATTGAAGATCAGTGTCATCACCGTCTGCCTGAACGCCGCCGGCACGATTCGCGACACCATCGAGTCGGTGCTGGCGCAGGATCATCCGGACATCGAACACGTGGTGGTCGATGGCGTGTCGCGCGACGGCACGATGGACATTGTGCGTGGCTACGGCGATCGCATCACGCGGGTGGTGAGCGAGCCTGATCGTGGTCTGTACGACTCGGCCAACAAGGGGCTGCGGCTGGCCACCGGCGACGTGGTCGGCTATCTGAACGCCGACGACTGGTACGCCGCGCCGGACGTCCTGTCCACCATGGCGCGCGAGTTCGCGCGTGGTGATGTCGACGTCGTCCACGGCGATCTCGACTTCGTCGATCCGCGCGACACCTCGCGCATCACGCGCCGGTTCCGCTCGCGCCCGTTCGTCATCGGCGACTTCAAGCGCGGCTGGCATCCGGCGCATCCGACCTTCTACGTTCGCCGCGAGATCCTGCAGGAGATCGGCGGGTTCGACGAGCAGTACCGGATCGCCTCCGATGTCGACCTGATGATGCGCGTGCTGGAGATCCGGCGCGCGCGGTCGGCGTTCATCCCGCGCGTGCTGATCAAGATGCGCGAGGGCGGCCTGTCGAACGGCAGCTTTCGTCGGATCTGGCGTGCCAATGTCGAGTGCTACCGATCGATGCATCGAGCGGGCCTGCCGGTGCCCTGGTACTTCGTGCTGCGCAAGCCGTTCGCCAAGACGCGCCAGCTGATGCCGTTCTGAGCCGGGTCGAGCCCGTCGTTTGCCAGTGTTGTCGACGGTCGGCATGATGATGATCCCGCCGTGCTCCGGGACCCCTTGCAGGGACGGAAGCGGCAGCCAGACGCAAGGAGGGCCCCCGACGTGGCCGCCGTACTGATCCCCACCATTTTGTCCGGCGGCGCCGGCACTCGCCTATGGCCGGTCTCGCGCGAAGCGCTGCCCAAGCCATTCATGAAGATGCCAGACGGGCGCACGCTGCTGCGCAAGACGTTCGATCGTGCGGCCGCCTTGCCGGGGGCCGGTCCGGCCTGGATCGTCACCAACCGCGACTACTACTTCCTGTCGCGAGATGAACTGGCCGACGCGCCCGGTGGCGATCGCACGCGTTTTCTGCTCGAGCCGGCCGGGCGCAACACTGCGCCGGCGATCCTGCTTGCGGCACTGGCGGTGGCCGAAGCGCATGGGGACGATGCCTGCCTGCTGGTGCTGCCGGCGGATCACTTGATAGACAACGAATCTGCCTTTGCATCCTGCGTGGCGCAGGCGCAGGCGCTGGCCGCCGACGGCTGGCTGACCACCTTCGGCATCACCGCAAAGACGCCAGCCACCGGCTACGGCTACATCCAGGGCGGAGACGCGATCGCCGGTGGCGGCCGCGTCGTGCGCCAGTTCGTCGAGAAGCCCGATCTGGCTCGCGCGCAGCAGTATGTCGAGGACGGCAACTATCTATGGAACTCCGGCATGTTCTGCTTTCGTGCCAAGGACATGCTGGCCGCGTTCGAGTCGCTCAAGCCGGCGCTGTACCAGGCTGGGGTTGCCTGCTGGGAGGCGTCTCGTGCCAAGACGGCCGGTGGCGACAGCATCGAACTGGTGCGTGAGGCCTTCGACGCTTGCGAGAGCATCTCCATCGACTACGCGATCTTCGAGCAGTCGCCGCGCGTGGCGGTGGTGCCGGGCGACCTCGGGTGGAGCGATGTCGGTGCCTGGAACGAGATCGCCAGCCAGTATCCGGCCGACACGCAGGGCAATCGGGCGGCCTCCGAAGCCATTTTCGTCGACAGCACCGGCTGCTTCGTGCACTCGCATGACCGCTTGGTAGCCACCCTCGGACTGCAGGATGTCTACGTGGTCGATACGCCGGACGCACTGCTGGTGCTGGACAAGACGCGCGCGCAGGACGTGAAGAAGATCGTCGAGCAGGTGCGCGCGCGCGGCGGCGACAAGCACACCTATCACGTCACGGTGTCGAGGCCCTGGGGTACCTACACGCTGCTGCAGGAGGCGCCCGGGTTCAAGATCAAGCGCATCGAGGTCAAGGCCGGCCGGGCGCTGTCGTTGCAGATGCACTATCACCGCAGCGAGCACTGGATCGTCGTCAGCGGCACCGCCAAGGTGGTCAATGGCGAGAAGGAGTTCCTGGTGCGCACCAACGAATCGACCTACATTCCGGCCGGCACCCGTCATCGGCTAGAGAACCCCGGCAAGATGCCGCTCGTGATGATCGAGGTGCAAAGCGGCAGTTACCTCGGCGAGGACGACATCGTGCGGTTCGACGACCGCTATGGGCGGACCTAGCCGAGCGCAGATGCGCCCCTCGAGGGCGCACTTGGTCGCCCGCTAAGTTGCCAGTCGCGCATCTAATCGATCAAGCCCTGCTTGCGACCAAAGGCGATGTTGGCTCGAAGGAAGCCCTCTTTCGAGCCGCAATCGAAGCGCTCGCCGGTAAACCGCCGGGCGATCACCTCGCCCGCCTGCACACGGCGCGCGATCGCGTCGGTCAGCTGGATCTCACCGCCCCGGCCCCGCTCGGTCCGCAGCAGTTCGTCGAAGATCTCCGGGCGCAGCACGTAGCGGCCAACCACGGCGAGAGTCGACGGCGCCTCCTCCGGCTTGGGCTTTTCCACCATGCCGGTGACGCGCTCCTCCAGTGTGTTGAGGACCTGCGTGGCGACGATGCCGTACTTGCTCGTGTCGGCCAGCGGAACGTTCTCCACGGCAAGGACTGATGTGCCGTGCTGTTCGTACGTCTGCACCAGTTGGGCGGTCACACCGGGGTTGGCGTCGATGAGGTCGTCGGCGAGGATGACGGCGAACGGCTCACTTCCGACCACGGGCTGCGCACATAGCACCGCATGACCCAGCCCGAGCGGCTCGGGCTGGCGCACGTAGACGAAGTTCACACCTTTGGGCGTGGCCGACATCAGCGCCGCGAGCAGGTCGAGCTTGCGACTCGCATCCAACTGCTGTTCGAGCTCCGGCGCGCGGTCGAAGTGATCCTCGATAGAGCGCTTGTTGCGGCCGGTGACAAAGATCATCTGCTCGATGCCGGCGGCGGCCGCCTCTTCGACCGCGTATTGAATCAGCGGTTTGTCCACGATGGGAAGCATTTCCTTCGGCATCGCCTTGGTCGCCGGCAGAAACCGGGTGCCGAGGCCGCCTACGGGAAACACTGCTTTCCTGACTCGCCGCTGTGTCATTTTCGTCTCGTGAGTTTTTGCTGCAACTTGACGCGCTGTTGGTGCGCTTGTTGGTGATGTTCAGCGCGGCGGGCGATCCCGTCGATGGTCGCCGCTGCTAGACTGATTTTGCCATCTGACGAACCGTTCAATCCTCTCCCGTTTACATGAAGTTGATGTGCTTCATGCCCCAGTCCGCTTGATTGCCTCCTTCGACCAAATGAGTACCTGATGACCAGCAACGCTGAATCAAACATCGATCCTGGCCTATTCAAGGCCTACGACATCCGCGGCATCGTCGATCGGAATCTGACGGTGGATGCGGTGCGCGCGATCGGCGCGGCGTTGGGATCGCAGGCGGTCGACCAGGGCATGGCGTCGATTGCGGTGGGTCGTGATGGCCGGCTGTCGGGACCCAAGCTGCGCGACGCGCTGACCGACGGCATCCGCTCGACCGGCACCCACGTGATCGATATCGGCATGGTGGCCACGCCGATGTTGTACTTCGCTACGCATCACCTGGGTACGCACTCCGGGGTGGAGATCACCGGCAGTCACAACCCGCCCGAGTACAACGGACTGAAGATGATGCTTGCCGGCGATGCCTTGTACGGCGACGGCCTGCAGGCACTGCGTGAGCGGATCTCCCGCAACGACATCGTGCGGGCTGCCGTGCCGGGTCGGCTCGACAGTGCTGATGTGTCACAGGCCTATCTGGAGCGGATCACCGGCGACGTCAAGCTGGCGCGGCCGATGAAGATCGCGATCGACTGCGGCAACGGCGTGGCCGGTGCGATGGCACCCGCTCTGTTCCGGGCGCTGGGCTGCGAAGTGATCGAGCTGTTCTGCGAGGTCGACGGCACCTTTCCGAACCACCACCCGGACCCGGCTCACCCGGAGAACCTGCAGGACCTGATTGCCTGCCTGCGCCAGACCGATGCGGAGCTAGGCATCGCCTTCGACGGCGACGGCGACCGCCTGGGCGTGGTGACCAAGGACGGCCAGATCATCTACCCTGACCGACAGCTGATGCTGTTTGCGCGGGGCGTGCTCGCTGAAGTTCCGGGTGCGCAGATCATCTTCGACGTCAAGTGTTCACGCCACGTGGCATCACAGATCCGCGCGCATGGCGGACAGCCGCTGATGTGGCGTACCGGTCACTCGCTGATCAAGGCCAAGCTCAAGGAAACCGGCGCACCGCTGGCCGGCGAGATGAGCGGCCACATCTTCTTCAAGCATCGCTGGTACGGCTTCGACGACGGGTTGTACGCGGGTGCCCGGCTGCTGGAATTGCTCAGCCGCGAGCGCGATCCGTCGGCGGTGCTCAATGCGCTGCCCAATGCGTCAAGCACGCCGGAGCTGCAACTGAAGACCGCAGAGGGCGAGAACTTCACCTTGGTGGAGCGCCTCAAGCAGGAGGCGAAGTTCACCGACGCGCGGGAAGTGATCACGATCGACGGTGTGCGGGTGGAGTACGCCGATGGCTTTGGTCTCGCGCGGCCGTCGAACACGACGCCGATCGTGGTGTTGCGTTTCGAAGCGGACAACGATGCCGCCTTGGCGCGCATCCAGGCCGACTTCAAGCGTGCCCTGCTCGGCGTGAAGCCGGACGCGAAGCTGCCGTTCTAGGCAACTGTGCCGCGCCAGCGGCGCGCATTCGGGTTGATCCGCATCTTGTGCATGCGTGCACTTGCGCGATGTTGCCTGTTTCACTGCGGGCCGACGCCTAGAATCGCGGCCGAGCATGTACCCATGAGCGGCCCTCGTATCCTCATCGTCAAGACCTCTTCGATGGGCGATATCGTCCATGCGTTACCCCTGGTGTCCGATCTCGCTGAGCGCCTGCCTGGTGCGCGCATCGAATGGGTGGCGGAGGAGGGCTTCAGCGCGATTCCTCGTCTGCATCCGGCGGTGACCTGCGTGATCCCGGTGGCGTTGCGTCGTTGGCGCAAGCGCCTACTTGCCGCCAGCACGTGGCGTGAGATCCGCGCGACGCGGCATCAGATGCACGATGTGCCGTACGACCGCATCATCGATTGTCAGGGGCTGCTCAAGAGCGCCTGGGTGGCGCGTTGGGCACGCGGTCCGCGTACCGGCCCGGACCGCGACTCCGCGCGTGAAAAGCTGGCCGCCTGGTTCTACGACCACGCCGTGCACGTACCGCCGTCGCTGCATGCGATCGAACGCAACCGGCGCTTCGGCGCGGCGGCGTTCGCGTATCCGATAGACACGCCGCCTCGCTTCAACCTGCGCGTGCCGCGCGTGCCGCCCGACCTGGTGCCGGCCGGCAAGCCGTTCGCCGTGCTGCTCACCAACGCGAGTCGGCCGACCAAGCTGTGGCCGGATGAGCGCTGGCGTGCGGTCGAGGCCTGGCTGGCTGGACAAGGGCTGACGTCACTGCTGCCCTGGGGCTCGATGACGGAGCGGACGGCCAGCCAGAAACGCGCGTCGATGATGCGCTCTGCCGTGCTGCTACCACGCATGTCGCTCGATGCTGCCGCCGGTGTGCTCGCGGGCGCCACCGTCGTCGTCGGGCTCGACACCGGGCTGTCGCACCTGTCTGCCGCGGTCGGCACACCGACGGTGGCGGTCTACTGCGACTATGACCCGGCGCTGGTCGGCCTGATCGGCGACGCGCCCTGCGTCAGCCTCGGTGGTGTCGACCAGCAGCCGCCCGTTGATGCGGTGATCGCGGCAGCGGCGCAGGTCATGCGCCGATGAGCCGCGCCCGACTGCTGTACACGGTGTCGTGGTTCGTCGCGCTGCCGATGGTGGCGCTGTACCTTCTGTGGCGCAGCCTGCGACAGAAGGAGTACCGCCAGCACTGGGCCGAACGATTTCTCGGCCGCGGTGCAGCGCCTACCGCAGGCGGGCCCGTCGTCTGGGTGCACGCCGTATCGGTCGGCGAGACGCGCGCAGCCGAACCGCTGATCGACGCACTCGCCGCAGCGCGCCCGGACCTGCAGTTCGTTCTCACCCACATGACGCCGACCGGTCGTGCGGTGGGCACCGCGCTCATTGCCCGCTGGCCGGGCCGACTGGTGCAGCGCTATCTGCCGTATGAGCTGCCGTTCGCCCTGGCGCGCTTCCTGCGCGCGGTGCGCCCGTCGGTGTGCCTGATCATGGAGACCGAGGTGTGGCCCAACCTGCTGGCGGCCACTCGGGATGCCAAGGTGCCGGTGGTGTTGGTCAATGCCCGGCTGTCGGCCAAGTCGCTGGCGCGCGCCGAGCGCCTGCCGGCGCTGATGCGCGAGGCGGCGACCGGATTCACAGCCGTGCTGGCGCAGTCGTCGGCAGATGCCGCCCGCATCCGCACGCTGTACGACGGCACCATCGAGGTGGTGGGCAATTTGAAGTTCGATCTGTTGCCGGCCGAGGATCTGGTCGCGCGCGGCCGCGCGCTGCGGGCTGCGTGGGGCGAGCGGCCGGTGTGGCTGTTCTCAAGCAGCCGCGATGGCGAGGAGTCGCTGTTTCTGGATGCGCTGGCGCCGCTTTCGGGGGCGGCCGATGTGCACGCGGCCCCGGTGGTCGTCATCGTGCCGCGTCATCCGCAGCGATTCGACGAAGTCGCCGCGCTGATCGAGCGGCGCGGCTACCTCTGCCTGAGACGCAGCCAGGCGGCGTGGCCGCAGCAGCTCGCGCCCCAATGCATCCTGCTCGGCGACACGATGGGCGAGATGACGCTGTACAACGCCGCTGCGGATGTGGCGCTGATCGGCGGCAGCCTGCTGCCGTTCGGCGCGCAAAACCTGATCGAAGCCTGCGCGGTCGGCACCCCGGTCGTGCTCGGGCCGAGCGTATTCAACTTTGCTCAGGCCGCTGCAGATGCCGTGGCCGCCGGAGCCGCGCTGCAGGTTACCGATGCAACCGCAGCAGTGGCGTCGATGTCGGCACTCGGTGCAGATCCGGCGCGACTGGCGCAGATGCGGGAAGCGGCGGTGGCATTCGCTCGTGCGCATCGCGGCGCGACCGCTCGCACCGTCCAGCGCGTGCTTCGATGTGTGGGCGACGGCGGCGACTAGCCCGCGCCTGCCGCCGGCACGCCAGGCAACAGGCTGGTCGAATCTTCTTCAGCGGCCGAGCAGCGTGTTGAGCGCCTGGATGTCCCGCTCATCGAGCGAGGCGACCGAAGACTCCAGTCGCAGCCCGTTCACCAGGAAGTCGTAGCGCGCCTTCTTCAGATCGCGCTGCGTGGCGAACAGCTGGGTGGTGGCATTGAGCACGTCGAGGTTGATCCGCACGCCGACCTGGT
>LNFM01010124.1_pt1 | contig 13428 bp, 11 predicted proteins | sample 596031 | NCBI WGS metagenome assembly LNFM01 (sample SAMN04254537, study PRJNA301005) | activated carbon metagenome | isolation source: dual media filters at the Ann Arbor, Michigan drinking water treatment plant | place: USA: Ann Arbor
TTCCGATGGTGGCGAAGGCGCTGAGCCAGATCATCGCCGAACGCCGGCGTCAGGGCGTGGCTCTATTCCGCAAGTTTGTCGAAGCTCAGGAAGGCGCGCGTCATGGTTAAGCTTGGGTCGCGCCCCATTGGCGTTGCAGAGGCAGTTCTCGGGGAGATCAATTTCCTTCGGCCGCAGCAGGGAAGGGTGAAGGCGGGCGGCTCGTCTTCGCCCAAGCGAGGGTTCAGTTTCTCGACCCGGGCTAGCCAGTTGTGGCGGTTTTCGCTGGGATCGAATGCGGCGGTGCTGAAGAAGATCGGCAAGGGCGGGACGGCGAACGCCAAGGAGTTGGCCGCCCAGATGGACTACCTGTTCTCGAAGTCGGCCTCCATCTTCGGCAACGGGGTCGTGCTGGATGCCGATGCAAAGGGTCTGACCAAAGACGAGCGGAATGAGATCGTCGGCGACTGGGTCGAAGACTGGCGCGGCTCGCCGAAGAACGGCCACACCACACATCTCCTGATGAGCTTCCCTTCCCATGTGCGGCCAGGGAAGGCTAAGCTGATCGCCGAGGCCTGGGCCTTCGAGATGTTCCAGTCGGGCGAGCATCAGGACGATGTTTGGTCCTACGTCGCGGCCCTGCACACCGACAAGGCGCACCCGCATGTCCACATGGTCATCAACAACCGGGGCGCCGTGAACGACAGTTGGTTCTTCATGGCCAAGGAACATGTCTTCAATCTGGATGTCATGAAGGAGCGCATGGTGGCAATTGCGGCCGAGGAGGGTGTGTTTCTGGATGCCACCTCGCGCGCCGAGCGTGGCCTGCTGACCTATGGGCCGTCGCGGGCAGAGATTGAACGGGCGCGGGCTGAGGGCCGCGCCCCGGAAGAAAGGCCGCGCGAGGGTAAGGCGTTGGAGGATGCGTTGGCGACGATGGCGCGGACGGCTGACGCCATGCGCAGTCTGAGCCATGTGGCGGCGCTCACAGGGTTGCCGGAGATTGGCGAGAAGATTGCCAAGGCGGAAGACGCTTTGCGGCGGGGCGGGGTCTTGCAGCCGTTTCTGGGCAATGTGGCGACCGTGGAGCGGGCCGATCTGGATCGGCATTTCAGCGGCTGGATGGCTGAGGCGGAAGGCAAGATCCGGAAGAAGCCGGTCGTCGAACGCAAGGAAATGCGGGACGAGCTCTATGGCTATGCCATCGACATCGCCAAAGGGTTGGGCGACGCCCGCGGCGCGCAGCTCTTGCAGATGCTGCCGCAGACCAAGCTTTACACGACGGGTCTTGAGGGTGACCGGCTGACACAGGGCAGGGAGGCCGTTGATTTGCAGCCAGGAGCCGCCGACCGGCTGAAAACGGACATCGTCAGCAAAGCTATCGGCTTGGGTCTCAGCGGCGACCGCATGGCCGAGCGGCTGGAAACAGGGGCCGCCAATGCTTGGGAAGAGCGCGATTGGGTGCGCAGTGATCTGTTGGTCCTGTCTGGGCGGCGGCATGCCGATCTTGGAAATCCGGATCAGAGTCGGAAGGTCGTCGATGATCTTGAAGGTTTCTATGAGGCGGCGGCCAAACTGATCGGGCATGCCCGCACACATAACGTGGTGCAGGACAATGACCGACTGCTGCGCGCCCTCGGGTCGATGGGCCGGATCATGCAGGCGGATGGCAAGGTTGAGTTCCGGGGAGATGCCCATGCTGAGCGGTTCGCCAATGAGTTGCGTAAGCGGTATGGCAAAGGGGTTGTGGCAGAACTCGCCAGCGGCCGGACGCATGCTCTGGCTGGTGATTTCGAGGACGCGGACGAGCGGAAGTGGATCGCGCGGGCGGTTGTTTCGGCAGCCAAGTCGCATGTGGCGGTCGGGCTGACGCTGAAAGAGGCACGGCACGCTGAGCGGCTGCTCGCGTCAACTCCTGCTCGGGGCGAGCATGATTGGGAGCGGTGATTGCGCTCAATGCCCTCGTCCGGGTTGCGCTAAGGATTCTAGCACGTGCCGTAGTAGCCGCCGGAGTATCGGCAGTATTCTGTGGCAGTGCCGGAACGGATCATCTCTGCCGCAATGTCTCGGCCGTTGGGCAGCAGGCATTGGGCAACAAGGCGTCCATATCGATCAAAGTCCAGAACAGCGCAACGCAGATGCTTCCCGGATATCAAACTGCGCAGGGTCGACGTGGCGGTTGAGCCGCCTTGGTGGTTCCATTCCGGCGCATCTAGGCCCCAGACACGAATTCGACGCGACTCGCCACTCAACGTAAAGGTATCGCCGTCCAAAACCTTGCTGACACGTGCTTCAAGGATGGGTGCTTCCTCGGCTCGAGCCATCCCGCCCTCAAGGAACAGTAATCCAATCCCGATTACCACCAATAGGTAAATGCCAGTGAGATCGGCGCGACGAAGTCTGAAACGGCTCAAGTGTCTATTCATGCGACCATTATCGCTCGGCTCGTCATATCACTGCAAGTTGCTTCCTCTATCAAAACCATGACGAAACAGGTGTGGGTGCCGACGGCGGGCTGACGGAGGCTTGCAATAGGCACTTTTCAGCGCCGCCAAGGGTTGGGCCCGAGGGCATGCTGTTTAGCTGAACTGTTGAAGCTTTTAGGGCTGCAATCATGCTGTGACTTCCTGACAAGTCAGAACGGCATTGGTAGGCTGGTCTCAGAAATCGCGCAGTCAGGGACCATGTTCAATGGCGAAGAGTAGGATCGATGAGGCATTGGCCGCTCTAAAAGCTGCAGGCAATGACGGTTTCGGTGCGCGCCGGGAGGTTCTTGAACGTTTGGGCTTAGATCTGCTGCATCGGCCGGCCCTGGGCGGTCAGATCGTTGCACGGATTTGCGCGATCGCAGAACCAAGCCCACGCGACGAGGGTTTGCTCGACCTTCTAGGAGCAGGACTTGATGCTGCCCGCATCGCCCGTGAAAACAGTAAAGCCCGTGGCCAGACCCTCATTGATGCAGTCGAAGCGGCACTTGAGCTGGCGCGCGGACAGGGTCGAATGACATCCGCTCACAGTTTGCTCTTTGCGCAGCTTTGGACCCGAAACGGCTTGCCCGCCCCGGCTGCTCTCGCACTTCAGGCCGAAGAGGTCGTTCCTGCAGCTGGTCGGCGCGCGTCCAATCCTGCTGAGGGTGATGTTCTGCTGGAAGGACTCTTTGCCGAACTCATCCAGCAGGCGGAGGGCGAACCGCTTGCCCTACATCATGCGCTGACCGAGAGCTTCCCGGCGATGCCGCTGGAAATGCGCGATCATGTCGTCGCCTATTCGGTGGGCCGCAGCGATCCTCTACATGCCGATATGGCCTGCTACTGGTTGATTGACCCGGCGCCGCGCATCCGTCACGCAGCAGCAAAGGGCCTTGCCGACCGACTTGCAAGTGGTGAGCTGCCAGGGCGCATTCTGTCATCACTAGTCGTCCTGCGCAGTTGGATGCCCGAAGATGCCGCGCGGGCGAAGGTGGACGCCATTCTAAAAGAAGCGATGAGAAAGAGCATCACCCCCTCAGCAGAGCAGGTGCCGTGGACGATGCACAGCATTCGTGCGTCTTTGCCCGATGGCGGAGGGGCTCAGAGCATCGGCATTGCGCTACAATCCGGTTCGCAGCGCAAAATGGCGATGCTGCTCCTGAAACAGGGGCAGGGTGTGAAAGACGCATACACCATCACCTGTCGAACAGCGCGGGACCAGAAATCCATCGTTGAGCGCATGACCGAAGAGGTCGGCGCTTTGAAGGTGACCGGAGATTTTGTGCGGCGTGCCCTTTCCATCGCGCTGGCAGATGGTCTGGCCCGAGGTCTGCCGCCCGTTCCGGCGCTGATCGAGGTTGTCCGTGTATGTGGATTTGCCGGCCTGCGGCCTGAGGTGAAAACGACACCGGACCTTATCGCTGATCTAGCGTCAACGCGAGCCGTGCAAGCGCTTGCCCCGCGGCAGCACGGGGATCTGATTACCGCCAGCGAGGAATGGTGGGATCGTCACGAGACCATCGAAAGCTGGTTCGAAGACAGCGATGCAGCCCATTCCGTTCTCGACAAGGCGCGCAGCGCGAAATCTGCCGAGTCGGCACTTTGGAAATGGCTGGAGACCCGACGCGATTGGTGGGCACGCATTCTGGCCCGATCCGCCGATGTTCTGGAGACTGCCTTCCACCCGGACGCGACCGGTTTTGCCGCCTGCGCCATGGCTCTGCTGGATGGTCGGGATCTGAAAAAGATCCCGGTTATGCTTGATGTGCATGAACAGACCATTGAAGCCTGGGTCCGCGATGATCCGGACTTCGACCCGGGCTTGACGTTTGAAGAACTGGCGCAGGAAGCACCCGCGCCTGAAAGGAAGGGTGAAGTCGCCGCGCTATTGCGTGGCACCGATCTTTCGGTGGACTGGCTCGACGGCTACATGACCGGCGTGGTGATTGCGCCGCAGATGATCATGCCAAACCAATGGTTGCCAGCAGTTCTGGAGCCGGTCTTGCCACGGATCAACCCGTCGCAATTCCAGCGCTTCATGGACCTTCTCATGATGCGCGCCCAGGCGGTCTCGGATGTTGCCTCTGACCCTGACCAACTCGTTGCCGCGATATCCGTCCGCTCGAAGAAGGGGCAGGTGGAATGGTGGAGCGGGTTTTCGGAAGCCATGGGGAAGTTTCGAACGGCTTGGCCCAAGAAGGGCATGACCAAGGAGGACCGGCGGCTCTTCGAGGTTGTGAGCGCTGGCTTGGCAAGCACGGATTTGGCTGATTTTGCGGCGCTGGTCGCACTCCGACAGGAGCGCAATATACGCTAGTGGGACGACTTCGAAAGTCGAAAAGGGGCGGGAAGAAGCCTGACGGCAGCGCGGCAAGGTAGCTCCAGCGAAACCGAAAAGCAGTCGCTCAAGCAGCACGCGGCGAGGTGGGCGCGAGCGCTGCTTCTCCTGTGGATTGACAAATTGTCAACACTGCCTTCGGGCACAACTATGCCGCCAATTCGTATTGCAGAACGCGGTTGCCAATGGACTGAACTGAATCGAGCGCAAGCAGGCGCAATTCTTCTTGATCGGCCTGCTGTTCAAGGTCTTCCAGCGCCTCGCTGATGTTGGCTTGCTGTTGGTCAGAAACTTGCGGGTCATCCTTTGGCGGGCGATGCAGGATCATCTCATGTGCTCTAGCCAAGATGCTGTGCGGCTCCCGATCGCGCTCAACCTTGAGGTCCCATAAACGCCGTTTGATCAGATGCACCGAGTTCGTGATGGCGCCAGCTTTTAGTGTCCCGAAATTGGCGACCAGCCTAGGTCCCGCGAAATCAATGACGACGCGGTGGCTTCCACCCTTGGAACGCCGGGCGCGCGCTTCTCTGATGTCGGTACTGAAATACTCCCCGAACCCTTCGCGTTTGGATTTGACGAAATCGCATACCAAGAAGGGGAGTCGGTCTCCTGCCCGTTGGCTCTCGGCATCACCTGCCGCCAACGTCGTCAAGGACTGCACATCGTGGCTGGTGCGAGGTAGATACAAAGACGAAAGCGCAGCCATCCAGCTTTGGGTCAAGGCCTCTAAGCTAGCTCCTTCTGACTCCCGACACTTTCCAATTGTAACACCGGAAACCGGAGGGTCAGGAGAGAACAGCGCCTCAGTCGACCGTTCCGCCAGGTCTTCAAGCAAGCACATGCCAGCCAAGGTGATTGCATTGACGATGGTAGGCGCGTTTTCGCCATAGAAGCATGTTATCTTTTCATGGCAGTTCGCAAGTTCGACGTGAAATCCAGTGGCATTCGCTGCAGCAACACCGATAACAAATCTCTCATCAGATCCTGAAATTGGCTCAAGCAGGATCGGTGCCCAATGAGCGCGGACGCTCTCCTTCAGTGAAGGGAAGCGGCTGGAGTCCAGTCGAAGGGTCATAACATCACCGGCACATTAAGCGCTTTGCTGGCATGGAAAGTGACCTGAGCGCTGCGCTGCGTCAGGAACAGCTTTAGGGCGTCAACATAATTCATCGGCATCAGATCCACCACGCGGCTGGACTTAGTAGGTTCCTCGGCATCAAACCCCGCCAGCGCAGCCTCGAACGCTTGCGCTTCTGTGCGTCGGGTATCCTTTTGATCAGTACTCAGGAAAGGAGTCATCCACTCGGACAGCCGACTGGCAAACTCTTTGGCGGGGTCGAGATCAGATGGCCCCCAAGTCGGTCCAGTGAAGCAATGGCCGTGATCAATCAGCCATGTATCCCCGACGCTGCCGAAAAGAAGGTTGCCGCAATGGCGGTCAATGTTGGCAATCCAAGCGTCGAATGCATAGAGTTTGCCTAAGTCTGGCCATTTTGAGATTTGGTCGATGATGGCACGTTTACCTATCGGTGTTGACGCGCGAAGCCGAAATGTGACGTTCGGTACCTTCACATCGGTGCTGACGAAAACCAAACGGGAACCATCGGGCAGTGCAGGTGCCTTGTTCACGCTCAGTATGTCGGGACGGACCAACCCAAGGAAACTGTCGGGGATGGGCAGGCCAAGCCGACGGGCCAGGCAAAAGGCGAGTAGCTCGTTGCAGAGCTGGATCAGATCGAGATCCTTGATTATTGCCTGCCTGATCTCTCCGCCATGAAGTAAAACCTGCCCACGATACGTCTCGTTGACGTTGCCTTCCGTGAAGCCTGCCGCCCCAAGCAACACTGTTGCGAAGTTGATTTCCGCCATGCCGTTCCTGCGCGATAGGTTGATCTTGTCACTAAGTATGCAGGTAAACCGCTTAAACCCGAGGCGGGCAACTAAAAACGGATCAAGGCGACTTGGGCCTATCCGCCTGCGACATAGTTGCGGTGCTTGCGGAGGCAGTCTAAACTGCTGTCAGGAAAATAGGTCGCGGCGCGGCTAGCGTTTTTATCACATGGATGAGAACAAAGACTTGGTGGGTCTGTGTAAAGGACTCAGCAACGCATTCATGGCGGTCGCCGTTGCGGTCCAGCAGGACAAGAGATTTTTGGCCGGATGACCTTTGGCCACTGATCGGTATCAGCGCGCCGATATCGTCATCAGGCGTGTAGACAGGCTTCCAGTCGTGAGCGCCGAAAATTGTCGTGAAACTGTCAGATTGAACGGGACGTCTTAGGGTGGCGCGGAAGCCATCGCCCTCAACGAATTCGGGCATGTTCAACACCACGACTGCGCAGGCGCGATGATTTTTGGATACGTACTGTCGCACGCACGCATAAATCGACGCGTCGAACTTCTTCGATAGCTTGACCGGCGTCCAGATGCTGAACTTTTCCCCTTCGGCTATGTCACGAAAGCTGTCGAGCTGGAACAGGACTTCGGCAGCGAAGACGTTGGCTTCGCGATCGAAAAGCTCAGCTGCATCGGGGTCCAGAGCATTGTCACAGTCCTCGACCAAAGCGTACATCGGACGTTGCCAGGGCATGAAGCCGTGGCCAGACTCGTGTAGTCGCACGAAGCGCTTCTTCACCGCCATCATTGTTTGATCCAAGAATAGCAGTCCGGCACTGGCGTGGAACAGGCCCATCACTTTGCCCACAGCGCGCTTGAGGGCACCGCCCGCCTGCTCAGCGCTGGAGCGAAGCTTGTCGATGAAGCTGGGGTTAAGGACGTCTTCCTTGACCTCTTCAACCTTCGCAACGGTCATGATCGCCTCAACTGGCGTCGGGAAAACCCCGAGCGCGCCCGCTTCTCGCAGCGCGCGCTCGGCCTCGGCGCGAACGCGGGCGAGCTGCCTTGGGGTTAAGCTACAGTCGTCCGGTCGCCGCATGATCAGCCCTTCTTGGTACGTATGTATGCGAGGTAGTCCAAGAGGGCGGCTTCCTCATCGGCCGTTAGATTATCGACCGCGAACGTTGCGGCCCGCCCATGCTTGACGTCGGCAGGACGTTGGGCCGACGGCACGATGTAGCCCGCTCGCTCCATCAGCGTCTCGTAAGGGACCGCCAAGACGGTCGAGAGGGTATATAGGATGTGCGGAGAGGGTTTGGTGATTTTTCCGCTCTCCAATTGGCTCAAGTAGGCATTCGAAATCTCTTTGCCGGTCGCCTCCTCGACATCGCGTTGCGACATCTGAAGATCGGTACGGGCCTTCTTGATGATCTGGCCGAGGTTGGTTGGCCGGGCGGTTTGATCAGTTTCATCATCGGTCATGCAGGCTCCTCCGCGAACCGGACACGGAGTCCGGCGTGTAGAGTATCGGCTACCCTGATAAGTTCGTCAAGCGAGCAAAGTTAATGCTTGACATACTTAGCACGCTTTCCCATCTTAGCGACATCGGCGATTGGCCGGAGAAGCTGGAGTACGAAATGACTGAGTTGAGTGAAGAAGCCGCGGATCGCGGCAAGCGTCGCCGCATCGAGGTTGCGGATGAGACCCTGACCTACCGAAACGTGCTGATCGACGACCTGACGCCGACTGGCGCCCAGCTCGCCGCTGCAGCTGGCTTCAAGCCGAAGCAACACGCCGTTGTGCTGCAGGTGCTTGCGAACGGCGAACTTGAGGACATCCGCCCGAGCGAAACCGTGGACCTGAAGCGAGCCGATGGCCAGTTCGTGATCGTCGAGACTGATCGCGACTACTTCATCACGATCGACGGTCAGCGCTTCCAGTGGCCGTGCCGCATCGTCTCGGGCGCTATCGTTCGCAAGCTCGGCAAGCTGCCTGCTGGCGTCGCGGTGTACCTCGAGCAGGTTGATGAACCTGATCGTGAGATCGGTGATCAGGACCTAGTTGATCTGGACGGGCGCGGGGTCGAGGCTTTCGTAGGCCGGAAGCCGTCCTGGAAGCTCAACATTCAGGGTGTGACCATCGTATCCGACACGCCGACCATCGTCGTCAGCGAGGCGATGATCAAGGCCGGCTTCGACGTCGCCCAGAGTTGGCACATCTTCCTGAAAGTGGCGGGTCAGGCGAAGCGCGAAGTCGCGTTGACCGATGTTGTCGATCTGCGCACCCCCGGCATCGAGAAGATCCGGCTGACGCCGAAGGAAGTTAACAACGGTGAGGCGCCTCCGGCGCCTCGCCGGGACTTCGACGTGCTGGAGGTAGATGAAACCTATCTCAATTGCACCGGCTATAAGTGGGAGACGGTGAATGACGGCGGGAGGCGTTGGCTGGTCATCCACCACTATCCCGTTCCGGTCGGCTTCAGCGCTAGTCAGACGCGCCTCGCCCTTGAGATCCCGCCGACTTACCCGGCCGCCCAGATCGATATGTTTTACACCTATCCGGCGCTTGCGCTCGTGTCGGGTCGAGTGATCGACTGTACTCACATTCCGGCGACGATTATGGGCGTGCCCTACAATGGCTGGTCACGCCATCGTGGGCCGGGTTCGGAGTGGAATCCTTCGTCCGACAATATCATCACGCATATGGCGCTCGTCGAATCGGCGCTAAGCAAGGAAGTCGGGGAATGATGCCGAACTGGACGCTCAGCTTCGCCGGAGCGACGCTTGATTGCGTCCGCCGGCATCTCTTCCCTGGCGATGGCTGTGAGGCTGCGGCAATTCTTGTCTGCGCCCGCGTGCCGGGCCCTCGTCAGCGCCTACTCGTCCGCAAGGCTGTCCTCGTGCCTTATGAGGACTGCACGCTGCGTGAACCCGACCGCATCGTTTGGCCTGGTCTTTGGATCGAAGAGGCGATCGATTTGGCCGAAGCGGAGAATCTGTCCCTCATCTTGATCCATTCCCATCCTGGCGGCCTGTTCAACTTCTCCGAAGCTGACGACCAAAGCGACGCTCGGGTGATGCCTGGCCTGTTTGAGGCGCTCGGCTCGCTTCACGGTTCCGCCATCATGGTACAGGATGGGCGGGTGCGCGGACGCCTTTACGCCCAAGACGGGACGTGCTGGCCAATCAATCTCGTGTCAGTGATCGGTGATGACATCGACCTGATCTGGACTGGCGAGCATCCACCGTCCAGATTCGCTGATCGGCCCGTCGCATTCACAAGCGGTATGACGCGTGAGCTGGGGCGCCTGCGTGCTGTCGTGATCGGGGTATCGGGCACCGGCTCGATCATAGGCGAGCAAGCCGCCCGTCTGGGCTTCGGCAGAATTGACCTGATCGACTTCGACCGCATCGAACCCCACAACTTAAATCGTATTTTGAACGCCACCCAGGCTGATGCCGCCGAACGCCGGCTCAAGGTCGAAATGTTCGCTTCTGCAGTCGCCAGTCATCGCGGCGAAGGTATAGCGACTGCCATACCGGCATCCATCACAAGCCGGGAGGCGGTGCTTTCGGCCAGCCAAGCTGATGTATTGTTTTGCTGCGTTGATACGCTTGAGGCTCGCCAGATGGCGGACTTCATCGCTCAAGCATTCCTGCTTCCGCTTTTCGACATGGGTGTGGTGATCCCGCTCCGCAAAGCTGCACGAGGAATGGCGATCGCAGATGTATGTGGTCGGGTGGATTATGTTCAGCCAGGCGGTTCCACGCTGCTGGATCGTGAAGTGTACTCACCCGCCAGCTTGCGCGCGGAGTACCTACGCCGTACGGCTCCTGGCGCCCACCAGCACGAACTCGAAGCGGGGTATATCAAGGGCATGATTGAAGAGGCCCCCTCAGTGATCACGCTCAATATGCGGGTCGCGACGGCAGCGATGAATGAGTTCATTGCGCGGGCTTACCCTTTCCGCTTAGACCCCAACGGGAATTATGCCCGCACGGAGTTCAGCTTGGCTGCGGGTGAAGAAGAGTTCACTGCGGAAGAAGCATTTCCCAAGTCTAATCTTGGCCTCTTCGCGCGCGGTAATCTGGAGCCGCTGCTTGGCCTTCCAATACTTAAACCGCGGAGGGCGGATTGATGATGGACATTCGGAAGTGGTGGCGCGACGTTTGGGCACAGTTCGGACCTGGGCGGCGAATGATCGTGATTGAAGGGGACAGTCTGCCTCAATCCATGCCACGTCGTGATCTCGTGCTGGCGCGCGAAGACGGTGAGGACTGGTGTGTCGGCATGCGCTGCCCCTGTGGTTGCGGAGACATCATCGAACTCCTAGTCATCGCTGAGGCCAAGCCTCGCTGGGACGTTAGAGCTGATCGAGAGAACAGGCCGACATTGTCTCCCTCCGTGTGGCGCAAGACTGGTTGCCGGTCACACTTTTGGGTGCGGCGGGGTCGGGTTCATTGGTGCGATTAACTTCGTCCCCAAAGCCCGCTTTCATTGGGGTGCAGACGCCGCGGACGAATTTCTGCGCCACACGTTGAAAGACCGCTTCCGGGAACGCCGCCGCGCAGCAGTCGAACATGTCGAATGTCGGCAAAGGGCCGGTGGCTTCGTCAACCCAACCGAAGCTCAAGCGCGAGCGGCTTCCTTTTCCAGCAACCCTTGCAGCAGCACCAACCGATCCCCGCTGAAATCACCCTCCCTGAGCATCAGCACACGCATGGCCCGCACGAAGAACTGCCGGAAATCCCTGCGCTCTTCGCACCACGCCAGCAACTTCACCCCCTGGGGCGGATGCACGAGGGCCAGGGGCAGGACCATGCGCGTTGTCTCTTGTCCGGAAAGGTCGGTGTATTCGAAGGCCACCGGCTGGCTGGCACGGATCGCCCCGTGGAGTGCGGAAAGATCGGCTGCCGCTGCCGCAGGCAGATCTCCGTGCCAAAAGGCGGCGGGACGCACGTCCAGCAACTGGTAGATTCGACCGAGAAGGGCGGCTTCAGGATCGGTTTCCGCCAGTCGGGCAAGCGTTGTCTCAGCTGCTGCAGCAGCCACCGGATCACCACGATGGCTTGCCAAGGCGAGTCCTCTGAGTGCTGCATCACGCAGTTCGGTATCCAAAGCAGACGTTGGTTGGGCTGCCACGCTGGTCGCAGCACTTTGCCCAAAGCCGATAACGGCGGCAAACCCAGCAAGCCGGGTGCCGAGCGCGCGGCGCGTCAGGGTCAAGGGCGTGGGGCGACCGGGTCGCATGGCGAGTCCTCTACGGCATTGGAAAAGGTGCTTTTCTTCGCACGGGAAAGGCCGTTTGGTCCAGTGTTTTAATTGAAAGCCATCGCCCCCGAACTTAGAAAATGCCCGCATTCACAAGGCCGACGGCCTGTTCAAGTACGCGCGTTGGACCGGAGTCGATCCCCGGATGGCGCTAAAGTTCCAAGCCTGCGAGGTTGTTGGAGAACTTGCTCATCTTTGAGACCGCGATTGTGATGGGCGGTCTCAAGGCTGCGAGATCAACCTCGGGCTCTGCGATGGTTTCGGCCTGTTCCACCGTGACGAGCACCTCAGCATCGACTGCTGTCACCTCGACCTTTGGCGCGATCTCCTCCCGCGCCACAATTTCGGCCGCAAGTTTCGGCTCAGGTTCAACTGGGGCTTCAGCCTTTGCCTTCACCGGCCGCACGAAATCTACCACCATCCTTTCGGCCAGCCGCCGCTCCAACGCCTCCATCCGTTGGGTCAGCACCTGCACATCTGCAGCTTCCTTGGGCGGATAGGGCAGGGCACCCTTTTGCGCCTCGAACAGCTTCTTGAACGTTGGATCCTGGAAGTACACGATCCGGTGCACCAACAGCGGGTTCTGCCGTTCCGGGATGAGGATCGCCTGATCCGGGTTCAACCGCCGCACCTCGTCGGGGGTCAGGAGCGGTCTCTCCTCCATCCGTCGACTGACCGACCGCCGCTGCATGAAATCCCGATCCCGCGAGACGCTATCCGAGACCGAAAGCTTGGTTGTCTTGCCTAGAGCGTCCGAAATCTCGCCCGCCGTCTTCTTGTCGTTGGCCGCGAGGTAAAGCTTCATGCCGGCGGCGGATTCGAGCGACAGGCGGACATTCTCGCCATAGATGTTGTCGAGACCGGGGATCGACTGGGTGATGATCGATACCCGCGCGCCATGACCAGCGAGTTGTTTCAGGGCCTGCTCAACGATTGGCATAGGCCCCAGTTGGTCGAACTCATCCAGCATGACCATCACGGGCCAAGGTTCGGATTTCGGGTCGGGGAGGGTGGATCGCATGGTGGCGATCAGCTCACCGAAGAACAGCCGCACCAAAGGTGACAGGGTGCGGATATCATCGGCGTTGACAACGACATAGATCGACATCGGGCGCTTGCGCAGGTCAGCGAAGGAGAAATCGTTGCCGGAGGTCGCGCGATCGACGGCCGGGTTGTTCCAGAGCGTCATGCCCGCGCCGCCCAGAACGGACGCGTGGGATGAAAGAGTGCGGTCAGAATAGCCCGCAAACTTGCGAAAAGTTTGGGCGGCATTGGGGTGTTTCACCTCCTCGGCATGCTCGCCGTAAACCTCCTGGGTGGCACCACGACCAAAGAGGATGCGGCTGATCTCACCGATGGTTGGCTTGCCGCGCTCAATGGCTAGAAGGCCACCGGCCACGAACAGTTCGCGTCCCTCGGTCAAAAAGTCGCCAGCCGTGCCCTTGTCCGAAACCGTCAAGAAGTAATCCGATATCTTGGCGAGCTCAGTGTAGCGCTGCTCAAGATTTTCAACGCGGGCCACGCGCTCGAGCGGGT
>LNFM01010126.1_pt1 | contig 13426 bp, 14 predicted proteins | sample 596031 | NCBI WGS metagenome assembly LNFM01 (sample SAMN04254537, study PRJNA301005) | activated carbon metagenome | isolation source: dual media filters at the Ann Arbor, Michigan drinking water treatment plant | place: USA: Ann Arbor
CCCGCTGCATGAGCTCTTTTTCGATCCCCACTTTCTCCTTCGCATAGAGGGAAATCGGATTGAGCGGCGACTCTTCGGTGCAGAAGTTATTCTTATCCCCGGTCCCATAGGCGCTGTTGGTCGTCGGCATCAGCACCAGTTGCTGCTTCGACAGCAGCTTCAACATAAGGGTAATCGCGTCATGATTGACCGTTGTGGCGCCCACCGGATCCTGGCTACACATCGGCGCTCCCACCAACGCAGCCAGGGGAATCACGATGTCGGCCTTCTTGATCAACGGCGCCATGACGCTTTCGATGCGGATGTCTCCTTTGACAACTGAAAAGTTTGGATGATGGCAGACATGGTTGAGGCTGGCCTGCTTGTACATGAAACTATCCAGCACCGTGATCTTGTGCCCCAACTGGAGCAGATCCGGAACCATGGTGGAACCAAGATAGCCGGCGCCGCCGGTCACGAGAATGTTGTAGCTCATAGAGGCTTCCTTTTCTTCTACTTGAACCATTGCAGCAGGAACCTAGATTGGTAGGAGGGTGGCGGCTCGATGATAATCATCGGGCACCCCAATATCGATAAAAGATCCGGTGAACTCGATGCCGAAGAGCCGCTGGCCGGCGACCAGCGCGTCAGGAAACAGATCGTCTTCAAGAGACACCTTCTCACTCGATGCACGAAATCCGCGCAACGCCCGCGGATGCACCCAATAGACGCCGCCATTGGCGAAGCGGGATCCCTGCGTGCTGCCCGATTTCAGCGAGGTGATCCGGCCCTGGGGCGAGAGTTCGATACCCATGTATCGCCCCTGCTCGCTGGTCCTGAACAGAGAGAAGCACCAGTCTGCGTCATGGGCCATGGCATAGGCGTTCAACTCCTTCCAGTCTGCTGCAAAATAGGTATCTCCGTTCAGTAATAAGAACGGCTCACCAGGGGAGACTTTTTCCGCGGCCAGCAGAAGCCCTCCGCCGGTCCCCAACGGCTTCTCCTCAATGGCATATTCAAGTTCGGCCTGTTTGTATCGAGGTCCGAAATGACCCATGATGGCCTCATGCCGATAACCGACGGACAGCACAAACCGGTCGATCCCCTGGGCGATCCAATAGTCGAGCTGATATTCGAGAAACGGGCGGCCGCCTATCGGAGCCATCGGCTTCGGCAGACCGGGCACCGCACTGCGCAGCCTGGTCCCGAGCCCGCCGGCGAGAATCACGGCAGAGGTCATGCCCGCCTCATACTGAATTCAAAATCGCACACAGTTCATCGATCTCGGCTTCCCGCAGATCAGGAAAGTTGCCGATGTAGAAGCCGTAGAAGTGGACATGTTCGGTTTCAGGGAACGCCCGATGGTGATTCTCGGGAACGATCCCTTGCAAATACGGCTGGCGGATCTGATTCCCTCCTCCTGCGCTTCCGCGCCGGAACTCAATACCCGACTCACGCATGACCTTCATCACACGCTCGACCAGCTCGTCGTCCGGACGTCTGAGGATCAGATTGAACGCGTAATTGCTTGACCCCTCAAGCTTGAAATCGGTTCGGTACTTTGTGGAATCGATCTGTCCGAGAAAGCGCAGCAGATTGTCAGTCCGTCGCTTCACATTGAAATCCAGGCGTTTCAACTGGCTGCGGCCCATGATGCCGCCGATCTCCGTGTTCCGCATGTTGTAGGCCGGAAAGGCAAAAATGAAGTCCGGGTTCAATTCCGGGTTCGCCGACCGGTAGGCCGCCTGGACGGCGGGATCGCTGGCTTCCCGCACCATGCCGTGTGAGCGCAGCATACGGACCTGTTGGTAGACCTCCTGGTCGTTCGTGCATACCATTCCTCCTTCGATCGTGCTCATGTGATGCGCGTAGTAGAAAGAGAAATTCGAGATCCATCCGAAGCTCCCCAGCTTCTTCCCGCTATGCGTGGCGCCATGCGACTCGCACACGTCCTCGATCAGCGGAATTCGCCGCCGCTGCAACTCGCTTACCAGTCGATCCGTGAGCCCGTCGAATCCCTGGACATGCGTGAGAAACACCGCCCGCGTTCGCTCCGTGATTGCCGCAAGAATTTTATCGGCATCCATAGCCAGCGTTCGGGGATCGATATCTACGAACACCGGCGTGAATCCGTTTTGCAGCACCGAGGCGACATCGGACACCCAGGCCAATGGCGGGACGATGACCTCTCCTCCATCGGGATGGCGGATCTTGAGGATGGCCATAGTCAGGAGGTTAGCCGACGCACCGGAATTGACAAACACACTGTGCCTGACGCCCAACCACGCAGACCATTCGGCTTCGAAGGCCCGCACCTGGGCGCCATGCGTTAGGATGGGATCGTCCTGCTGAAGGTGTTCGATCACCGCATCCAGATCTTCACGAAGAATGTTATTGCGCATCAATGGATATTTCATGCGTCCCTATCCGTCAGTGGCTGGTTGATCTCCCATCCTGTGCTCTTGCCCATATCTCGCCCCCTCTATTTCTCGCCGTAATAATCACCGTATTCGACCAGGATGGTGCTGCGCCCGTCCTCGCGGAGCAAGGCGCGCTCGTAGGCCGGAAATATATCCGCGGGCTCATCGAGCCGGATCACTTCAATCGTGCCGCACATGGACCGAAAGGCCTCGGTAAAGTCTCCCACATGCTGATGCTGGGGATGCAAGGGCCGCTGAGATCCGATCCCCGTACGAATAATGGCCTTGGCCTTATAGCCGCCGTTCGACATGACCTGAATCTTGTCCAAATGATTCACCAGCTGATTGACGGCGCAGAGAAGAAAGTTCCAGCGCGGGAAAATGCTGACAGGAACGAGTCCCGTCAAAGCCATACCGGTCGTCATCCCCATCTGCATCTCTTCGGCAACGGGCAGTTCGATGAGACGGTCGCGGGGCACATCTTTCAGCGTATTGGTCATGGCAGTCCCGGCAGCCGCCACGGCCTGCCCGATAAAGACCGTGCGCGAATCTTGCGCGAGAAAATCCATCGATCGTTTGAGCTCGTCAAAGTATTTCATCCCCATCACCTTAGAACTGAACCCGCACGCCGGCCCCGGCGTGGGGATATTTGGTTTCGTAGCGATAGTAACTGATATAGTCGTCGGCTGCGCCTTCGAAGCTCAATCGAGGCTGATTCCATGCTTCCCGTGTATCCGTGCAGACCGATTTCGCATTGTCTTCGACGATAAAGTGAATGGGCAGGCGGTGGTTCCGGCTATATTTGATCGCCTCATGGGCAATCCCCGTCTCGGCCGTCATATCGCCTGCGAAACAGTACACCCGAGCGTCTTCGCCCCGGCGCTGGATCGACATGGCCGTCCCGACCGCGATCGGCAACACCCCGCCGACGATGGCTGAGGAGTAAATGCGATGCTCCGGAAAGCACAAGGAGATCGATCGTCCCGCCACGATCTCCTCACGGACCAGCTCTTTGGGTACTCCCTTCAGAAGGCATTGATAATGCGACCGCCACGAACAAAACACCCAATCCTGAGGGCGAATGTTCCGGAAAACCCCGATCATCGCCTCCTCATTACCATAATAGAGATGGACGGGAGCACGAATTTTACCCGCGTTGAACAAAGCGGCAATTTCTTCCTCGAATGCGATCAGCTCTTCTTTCGTCATCTCCCCATCCTTCGCATGCTGCGCACCACCACGCAGACGGTTGTTCTCTCCTGTCAGACCAGCACTTCGCACGGGAATACGAAGCCGCACCCACAGTTCCACAATAGCCGGATCATCGCATCTCATTGCCTCGTGCCATCCTGCGGATTCGCACGAGACGCTACTCTGGAGCCTCACGCACAGGTAAGGGCTCAGTCTTGGAGTGGGCGACATACCATCGGTAGGTCGTCGCTAGGCCTTCGGCCAGCCCGACCTTTGGTTTCCACCCAAGCGATTGCATTCGCGTGCTGTCGAGCAGCTTCCTGGGCGCACCATCGGGTTTCGTCAGATCCCAATCCAACCGCCCCTTGAAACCCACCACCCCGGCAATCAATTCGGCCAATTCCTTGATGGACACATCCGCACCGATCCCGATGTTCAGGGGAAGCTCAACGGCCACATCGTCCTGCGCCAAAAGATGCACGCAGGCATCGGCAATATCGTCTGCATGAATAAACTCTCGTCTCGGCGAACCGCTCCCCCACAGTGTGACGGATTCGGCTCCGCTCACCTTGGCCTGATGAAACCGCGCCATGAGCGCAGACAGAACATGCCCGGATTTTGGATCGAAGTTGTCATGCGGACCATAGGCACTATTGGGAATAACAGGAATAAACCGGGAGGTACGATCCTGCCTGTTGTACGCCAGACACATGTATGTTCCTGCAAGCTTGGAAATGGCGTAGGGCAGACTCGTCGGTTCCGGCCGCCCTGATAAGAGGGCGTCTTCAGTCATAGGCTGGGGGCATTCTCTCGGATACATGCACGAAGAACCGAAGAAGATTAGTTTCCGCACACCGGTTCTACGGGCCGCCTGCAATACATTGAGTTGAACGGCGATATTCTCATCCATAAAGTCAGCCGGGAACGTCTGATTTTCGACGATCCCGCCGACTCGACCGGCAGCAAGGACCACGAATTCAGGACGGGCGTTCTCGAAAAATTCATTGACCCTTCCGGCATCCCGCAGATCCAGCTCACGTCGCGGCCTTGTGACCGGAGTTCGACAACCCTCACGTTCCAATCGCCTGACGACCGCCGAACCGATCAGGCCGGCATGACCAGCCACATACACGACGGCATCCTTCTTCATCGTGACCATCAGAAGAGCCCATTGGGCTGATACAACACCACCCGGCTGCCAGAATTCTCAAACCGGAACGGCACATGGATCAGATGCTTGAGCCGCTCACGGACTTTTGGCTGCAAATCCGGCTTCACAAACAGCAATAAAAATCCGCCGCCGCCCGCCCCGAGAATCTTCCCTCCGGTCGCTCCCACACGAAGCGCCTCCTCGTAGAGATGGTCGATGTCTGGGGTAGACACCTTGTCCGACAAACTTCGCTTGTACAACCAGCTTTGGTGCAGCAACCGCCCCACGTCCTCGATCGGAGTCTGCACATTTTGAAGAATGTGGATGGCTTCATCGACCATCTCTTTCATGCGATTGAGCTGATGCTCGCGACTCTTGAAATTATCGATCTTGGACTTGGCAATCTCCGACGCAATCCGCGAGAACCCGGTAAAACACAACATTAAGTGCGTCTGGAACTCATGCAACCGGTCTTTGGTCAGAATAATCGGCGACACCTGGAACGTATCGTTGGTCTTGAAGTCGATTCGGTTGAACCCCCCAAAAGCGGCAGAGATCTGGTCTTGCGACCCGACGTTTTCCTTGATGATCTGTTGCTCCATATGAATGGCCTGCGCGGCCAACTCGTCTTTCGAAATATATTTTCCCCGCAGAGCAGCCAGCGCGTGGATCAACCCCACCGTGAAGGAGGAACTGGACCCCAGCCCGGAACGTGCAGGCAGGTCACCGTCATGATGGACTTCGAGGCCCTGATCGTCGCATCCCGCCCAGTCAAGAATGGCACGGACGGCGGGATGCTTGATCTCCTCAATCCGCTGCACGTTCTCGATCAGGGAATAGACGATGCGATGCTTATGCTCAAAAAACGGCGGAAGATACCGGCAGCTGATATGGCAATACTTGTCGATCGAGGTGGCCAGCACAACCCCGCCATGCTGCTGATACCAGGCGGGATAATCGGTGCCGCCGCCGAAAAATGAAATACGGAAAGGAGTCCGTGTGATAATCATGCTCGTACCTGCATCCTTTCCTGCCTCGCTATTGAAACAAGAGCCGTCCTAATGGCCCAGCAGCTTTCGGCGTAATGGGACCCTGGCCATGGCTTCGACGTTCGCCCGTTCCTTTTCCCCGAATTTCGTTTCGACTAATTGCAAATAGGCGGGGTTCGAAAAATACTTTTGCCACGCCGCATCCCGGAATTGCAGCACCTCTGCGGCTGAAACATATTTCGTCGGAAGCGGCTGGCTGTCGTAGGAGAGAAACGCATATCCGCTATACGTTTCCGGCAGGGCCCACCCGTGCTGCTTAGCCATGTAGTACATCGGACTGCCGGGCAACGCCTGGCAGGGATACATGTTGGCCATTTCCGTATTCAGCTCGAGGGCCAGATCCAGCGTTTCTCCCATCGTCTGCAGCGTATCGTCAGGAAACCCGAAAATGTAGTTGCTGATGACGTTCATGCCACAGGCTCGTACCTTGTCACATACGGCTCGAATATTGACCTCTTGGAAAGAACCTTTTGAAACCTCTTGCCGAACGGTCTGGTTGCCGGCTTCGATGCCGAGGGCCAGCCAATTGATGCCGGCTTTCCTGAATAATTCGATGTATTCATGGCGTACCGTATCGACTCGCGCATAGGCCCACATGCGCAATCGGAGCTGTCGTTCGATAATCTCCTCCAAAAGCGGCTCGTAATACTTGCGATTCAAGAAAAACATCTCGTCGCTGATGCGAACTGTTTCCACGCCCAATTTCGAGAGCGTTTCGAGTTCCCCGGCAATGAGCGTGGGGCTCCAGAAGCGCATGCCGCGCGATTGCGCGGCATCGACCCCGCTCCCGTTATCGACCCGATTGATGATGTTGATCATACAGAAGTCACACCCGAACGTGCAGCCGAGCGAGGTATAGATGGCCGCAAACGGTGTCCGTTTCTCGTGATCGAACTCGGCATGCCAAAAATGCGCCCGATACAAATCGAGCGGACGCGATCGGTACGGAAGAAGATCCCATGCGTAACCGGGCATATCGACATCCATACGGTCCTGCGGAACCACGGATTGCGGCTCGTTCAAGATCGACCGGATTGTCCCTGAAGAATCAGCCGCCTTATATCCGATCCCCTTTACAGCCCCCAACCCGGAACTGAGATCGGTCCGCAGAAGATTGTGCAGCGCGTATACCCCTTCGTTCAGCAGAACGAAATCAACAAACGGGAGCTGCAAAACCTCCAGTGGCAAGGCACTGGTGTGAGACCCCACGAAGCAGACAGGGAATTCCGGATGTTGCCGCCTCAGTTCATTGGCGAGCGCGCTGGCGCCGATCATTCCAGTCGTCCCGGAATTAGGGTTTTGTCCATAGACCACAAAGACGACCAGCCGGGGGTTCGCACTCTGAATCCGGCTTACGGCATCGGACAGCGACAACTTCTCCGCATCACAGTCCAGGATGGCGGCGCCGAAGTGCTTGGCGCGACACGACTGGGCCAGCAACAGCGCCCATGTGGGAGGCTCGATGGCCGAATAGGTCTTCGCCAATCCCTGATACGCCTGCAAAGACGAATCGGCATTGACGAACAACACATCAAGTTTTCTGGAAGGCATGCGCGATGCGGCCATCAATATCCCTACCTCTCCTCTGATGTTCTCAGAATTCCTTTCAGGGGAGTGTTCGGCAACACATCCCCTTCAGATGATTCTACGGCAGCGACGGAGGAACACACTCGCCGGGGAGCACCCCAACCACTCTCAGCTGAATACCCGCTCCTGAAGTTTCAACGCGAGCGTATATGGATCAACTCGAAGCAGACGGGAGCGCAGCAACCGATGTCGCCAGATACGCCTCCTCAACGAGGAGAGCTGTTGCGGCTGAATCTCCCCGATCACCTGCGAACGGCCGTTGCGGAAGCGATGTACCGTAGCTCCGTTGAGTATGCTGCTTCCATAATGTTTGACCGCCGCGGCATAGGCAGCCTGTCCGGGCCTCTCGATATCACTTAAGCGTTGACTGCGCTGATCATGGTGGATGCGACCGAAATTCGCAACCGCTGCAATAAAATACGGGCTGTATCCCTGCGAAACAAAATTGTACATGAACCCAAGATGAGGACAAGCTCGAAACCAATCGCGTGATTGCGCATCGGGAAACCATTTCTTAATGACTTCGCTCCTCGCACAATAGTTCCCCTCAGGCAACGGGAACCCGCTCGCCAGCCAGAACGCGAGAAAGTCCTGTTTCTGTGGAGGCGGATCAGCAAAAAAATCCTGAAAGGAGACATTCAGAAGGTCTCCCTCCTCGGACATGGTTTGGGCGAACCCCCACACCAACGAGACGTCATCATCTCGTTCAAGAATATCGACACACTTTTGAAACCAGTGAGGATCGAGAAACCCATCCGAGACACAACATTGAATAATGTATCGCCCTCGCGCCATCGCAAACGCTTTTTGATACGCCTCCACGACATGCTCGTCCCGCTCGGACACCCACCGGAGATGGGGAAACTCCTTGAGGATCTCCAGGGTGCCGTCCGTCGACCCCCCGTCGACGACAATATGCTCGATGCTTCGGAAGGATTGCGCCGCCACGCTCTCAATCGTTTGCCTCAAAAAACGGCCATGATTGAGCGACGGCGTCACGACCGAGATCATGGGCTGCACAACATCACACCGATCTTTACCAACCTTGGTGTCCATGACTAGACTGGAATGCAGCGGGCGATCACAGTAAATCCATCGGGAGAAAAAACTCCCTGCGCCCTTCTGGCCAGCAGGAACATGAATTCCTTCAATGCCATCTACAGAGGCTCCTTACCAGCATCCTTTCTTCCGACCGGATCATATCCCGCCGCACGAAGTGCAGTTGATCGTTTCTCAAAATGAATATCCTTCTTCACCGGCGGCCCCTCTCTCAATCGAAGCAACACCAGAACCCGGCCAATTACGGCACGCACGCGAAGCACGGTGATCGCCATCAAGAACGTGTAGTACGTCCGTGCCCGCAAGATGAGTTTCACAGTCCGGCTCAGTCGGGACTCATTCACAACCTGGAGGATCTTTCGAACGAAACGCCACTGATGCTGAGCGAAGAACCACCATGCATGGAACGGAGATTGTCCCTTAGGGGTCCCGCTCGCCAGCGATGGATCATACCCTCGATACTTATTGCGATAGAAAAATACGATCTCATCAATCGCGTGCACCTTGCTCTGCACCATGAGCTTGATGAGGAACAGGTTATCCACATCGGCGATCGTTTCGTCGAAGGTATCGAACGGCAGAGCCGCCGAGTACGCTTCGCTCCGATAAACACCGAAAATCGTCGGAACCACCCGGCGCTGCCCGAGATAGCGCCAGACATTCGCCAATGGTGAATCGCTCTGTGCATACAGGTGCCGCGTCGAGAGTAGCCGTTGCGTTCCTCGATTCCCCTCCACATCCACATAGCAGGCATTGGGAAACACCAGCCCAACATCGGGATGCCGCTGAAGATACGTCACCAGAACACTGAGAAAATTCGGCGCCCAGAGATCGTCATCACACGCAATCATGCAGAACTCGCCGGTCATGAATGTGGCGAGATGGTTGGCGGCGTCGTGCGAGATGCGATTGACCGTATCCGGCACATACCGCACCCGAGCATCGCGGCGCGCATACTCACGGCAAATCTCCGGGGTTCGATCGGTCGACTGATTGTCAAGAATGACGATCTCGAACTGCGGATAGTCTTGCGCCAGTAATGAGTCCAGTGCCAAGGGCAGAAAAAGTTCCCCGTTGAGCACCGGCACCATAATCGTGACCAGACCTGGCACCCTCATTAGGCTCTCCTTACCACTGGGCGCACCTCGCGGAGCCAGGATTTGGCCATGGCATATTGCAGGCCCACCATCAACAAACATGAAATCGTGAGGGCAATCACTGCCCCGCGATCATTTAATTCGCCGAGGACCATTCGCATCGTCCATCCCATCAGACACAGCGGAACACCTAACGCTGCCGCATACAGGATCCGCCGGACAGGCCACACAACCGGCAAGGCACGGCAACTGAGGGGAATCACCACGATAAGAACCGCCACTCCGGCTGCCAGAAGCGCCAACGCCGTTCCCAACAATGGCTCATAGGGAGCCAGCAGGTAGACGAATGTGGGCGCGATGAGCGCACCGACTACGACAGGCAGAACGTTGACACTCATATCGAGCTTCACCAACCCAAGCTGGTAGAGCACAGAGGAGATGGCGCGAAACGTCTCCGTCAATGCCGGCCAAAGAAGAATCGACGTTACCGCCTGGAATTGTTCACCTAGGAGCAGCTTCACCATAAATGCGGCATTCCCTGCTAGAAATGCGCCGAATAACATGACCGCAGGAATGTACGCGGCAGCATAGGCATTCCAAGCCTGCGTCATGCCTTCTGCATCATGCCCTTTGAGCGCCCGAAACAGGGTCGGGCTATAAAACTCGTTGAACAATGTTTCAAATGTCTGCATCGGCACCGAACAGATCATATACCCGGCCGCAAACAGGCCCACAGTCGAAATGTCGGCAACCGAGGTGAGCACAAATCGATAACTCTGCGACTGAATCCAATAGAGCGTATAAATGATCGCTTGTGGCCACACAAAGGTGAACAGAGTCCACCGATCAAATGGAAGCATACTACCTTGGTCTGAAACATGCGCAGGGACATTCGCTTTGGCATACCGATCAAGGAGCACATAAGAAAGAGAAGAAAGAAGAAATCCACAGAAAATTCCAAGCAGCCACATCTCCGGGCTTGCCTTGACCGTTGCATACCACAGCGCAAAAAGCAGCCCGCCCCAGACCGCGCTATTCGCAAACAGCACATACAGTAACCGATGGCCGATCAGATTCAGCCCTAACGTCCCCATTGTGTGAAGTGAAAATCCCGCCGTATAGACTGCGACCAATCCGCCAACCCAAACAGCCCCAATACCTGCCACCAACACCAACCAACTCTGAATCGCCCAGGCCCCCGCCCCAAGAACCAGCGTACCAATCATGACGACCAGAAAATATGCCTTTAGTTTGTGGCTCAATGTTCCGGCGTCCATCCACTCGAGACACCCTCGACTGATATACGCCGACACAGGTATCAGCAGAGCCGAGGTCCCCAAGGTCGCAAGACTCATCAACTGATTCATGCTTCCGACTTCACCCGGCGTCAGCAAGGTCGTCGCGGTCTTGATGGTGACCAGGCCCGCAAGCACTTGGAGCCCTCGCCCGAGGCCAAGAATGAGAAGGTCCTGAAGTGGCGTCATTGCCATAACATCCTAGTTCGGAACACCGCGCAGGCCTTCGTATGCATCCGCAATCGGCTGCCGCGCCGGAGGTGAATCGGCGTCATATCGGAAGAACATCTCGAACATCGATCTCCACCGCCGCTGCCTGCTGAATCAAGCGGACACCAATCACCAAACGATGGCGCTTTTCTTTCCGCAACAGAATGCCCTGGATGCCCTGCAACGGCCCGCGCACCACTTCCACCTGCATCCCCTCATGAAGATACGGATGGGGATCATACGGCAAGACGCTGGCCATCAGAGTCTTCAAGGCCTCGATCTCCGCATCGGCGATCGGTTCGGGACGTCGGCCACTGCCGACAATCTCGACGACCCCCGACACTTTCTGCACCGGCAGTCTGGTCTCCGGTGAAAATCGAACGAAGCAATACCCGGAAAACAGCGGGACTTCGACTTCTTTCTTCCGGTCCTTCCACTGACTCAGCCGCCTCACCGTCGGAAGCAGCGGTTCAATCCCCTGTTTGTCCAATTGGTCGCGCACCAGCTTTTCATGGCGGGACTTCGTGCGAAGCGCATACCACTGTGCGGCGGGGAGAGATTCGGACACAGCTTCGCCCTCTCACTTACAGTGAACAAACAAACACGGCCCTGCTTACGCCTCTCAGACTAACGGAGAGAGCGCCAACACTTTTCCGTTCGGCACGTGATACTGCGCCAGCGTTTCGCGGTGCTGCTGCGAGCGCTCAATATCAGCCAAGAGCACGGCGTCAAACTCCCATTCATCCAGCACGCTGGGACGCTTCACCGGATAGGAGAGAAAACTCTCCGCCTGCCCCTCATCGATAAATCCAACGAGCGTCAGCTCCATCTCGCGAAGCGAAAGATACGCCATCTCCGCAAATTCGCTCGTCCCGAAAATCACCACCCGTTTGACACCGTTCCCTGTCGCGCGCGACAGCGTGTCACGCAGCCGGCCGCGCATATCCCGATAGTGCGACAGGGAGTACTGCATGTAGAGATAGGTGAGGCGTGATTTTTCGGAAAGCCCCTGCGGTGTCAGTAAGTACCGAATCCGGTGAGAGGGAATCGTCGTGATCTTGACGTACCCTTTTTTCGCGAGCCGCTTCAGATACAGATTCGTGAGACCGAGCGCCACACCCAATTTTGTGGCAAGTGACCGCTGCGTAACCGCACCATCCCGCTCCAACTCCGTAAGCAGAATAAGGTCTCGTTGTCCCTGAAGATTCATCTCACTTGCGGCTCCGCTAAAGAACGTTCAGGATATGAACACAATTAGCAGAGGGAGTCAAGAAAGAATTCCACAATAGGTAGGGATTTCAACAATCTAGAAGCACTGACCAATTCGGTGGAGACTAGATATGGTGGATCGTTAACGGCTGGGCGGACTGAACCACCGCACCGAGTCGAGCTGCGACATCCGCAACGGTAAATCGATCGAGGCAATCCCAATACGGGCAAGCCTCGCCGATACATTTTTCACAGGTTGGCACATCCGGGCGAAGCAGCACGCCACGCCCCAATGGCTTCCATCGGGTCGGCAAATTGTTTCGGCGCGGATCAAACAGACTGACAGTAGGCACACTCAGCGCTGCGGCCAGATGGGCTGGACCGGTTGCACCGGACACCACCACGTGGGCAGTCCCGATCACCGCCATCAACTCCCGGACAGCGAGCTGCCCCATGAAATTGATGATTCCCGGATGGAGGACGACACCGTCCAACGCCTCGCTCTGGAATTGATCGCGCTCAACCTGGCTGCCGGTCAACCCCACCGCATATCCTTGTTGCGCCAACATCTGGGCAAGATCTCGATACTGTCCCGGCCGCCAATGCCGGGCCGACACACCGCCGGGGTGAATCACGACTCGCGGCATTGTCGTGCCGCTCCATCGCCGCTCCCCATCGGCTCGCTCCGCATCAGTGAGTCGGAGCACCGGGGCGACCACAGGCAAGGGCTTTAACCGAAGGCCCTTGAGCATCTCCACGTTGCATTCGGACTCATGCTTCTGAAAACTGCTTCGGTGTTCATAAATCCAGCGATTGGCCAAGACACTCTGCCAGCGGAAGCCCGTCGCCACACGACGCGGGATGCCGGCCCGCCAGGCCGCCCACATCAAGCGCCGGAACGGTTTGAGGAAAATGACCGCATCGATTCCCCCGGAAAAAGCCCGCATCATGTCGGGGATCGGCGCCTGTAAGGACACCGTTCGCACATAATCCACATCCGGATGGTGCTCCAAGATCGGCGCGGCAATGGGATTCGCGAGGACACCTATTCGGACTCCAGGCATCAATTGCCGCAATTGCGTCGCCACAGGAAGCGAGAGCACCAAATCGCCGATCCCGTCGGGACGCACAATGAGCACATTCATCGTGACACCGCACGGCAGGACTGTTGAGACACAAC
>LNFM01010786.1_pt1 | contig 13426 bp, 16 predicted proteins | sample 596031 | NCBI WGS metagenome assembly LNFM01 (sample SAMN04254537, study PRJNA301005) | activated carbon metagenome | isolation source: dual media filters at the Ann Arbor, Michigan drinking water treatment plant | place: USA: Ann Arbor
ATCGTCAGGTCGCGCTGTGCGGTGCGCAAGGTCACGGCGAAGCCGCCGAGCACGTCGACAAAGCTGATGACCAGCAGCAGAAAAAAGGTCGAGGTCGCGGCCTGCGGCACCAGCAGGAATTCGACCATCGCAGCGAGGAACACGACCAGCGACAGACCGTGATCGACGACGCTGCGCACGCCGATGCGGGTCGACTTCATGGTCTCGGCGAACAGCAGCAGGATCGCCAGCACGATCAGCATGTCGCCGGCCGACATGGTCCAGTCGGCGCCCGACACGATGCGCACATTGGTGACGACGCCGGTCCAGCTCACGCCCGGCATCAGAAACGCAATGATGTTGTAGATCGCGAAAGGAACCAGCAGCAGGGGAAAGCCAAGGATGAACATCGGCAGCTTTCCCCGGGCGGTTCGCGGCGGTTACGCCTCGGTCTTCACCTTCAGAACCTGACGGCCTTTGTACATGCCGGTCTTCAGGTCGATGTGGTGCGGACGGCGCAATTCACCGGAATCCTTGTCCTCGATGTAGCTCGGCCGCTTCAGCGCATCGGCGGAACGGCGCATGCCGCGGCGCGACGGCGAGGTTTTTCTTTTCGGCACAGCCATGGGAAGGAACTCCTCGGACAATCCACATTGTCGGTTTGAAGCCGGGCTTATAGAGGATCGGTTGCGTCAAATCTAGGGGCAAACCGCGGTCAAAGGCGCCGTCAGCCGCCCCGGACGCAGGCCGCCGATTGCGGCGACCGCGCCATCCGCGTCCCATAGAGCCCGCCCAGCCGGCGCAAGCCCGGCCCCGGCTTGCGGGCGTCGCGCACCACCGGATTGGGCAGAACAGCCGCCAGCAGGGCCGCCTGGGCCGGGCTCAGGTCCCGCGCCGCGCGGCCGAACGCCCTGCGGCTGCCGGCTTCGGCGCCGAACTCGCCGTTCGGGCCCCATTCGGCGACGTTCAGGTAGAGTTCCAGGATCCGCGGCTTCGACAGCACCAGGTCGATCCACAGCGCCAGCGGCACCTCCAGCGCCTTGCGGACGTAGCTGCGGCCGCCCCAGAGGAACAGGTTCTTGGCCAGTTGCTGGGTGATGGTGGAACCGCCGCGGAGGTCATCCATCTCCTCGGCATCGGCGATGGCCTGGCGGATTTCGTGCAGGTCGACGCCGTAATGGGTGCAGAAGCGGTCGTCCTCGGCCACGATCACTGCCAGCACCAGAGATGGGGAAATCCGCTCGAGCGGCACGGTTTGTCGTTCGACGCGCTGGCCGGTCACCGTCCGCCACAGCATCAGGGTCGAAATCGGGTTTACCACCGCATAAAGCGGGGTCAGTGCATAAGGCAGCAGCAGGACGAACAGCACCGCAAACAGCACCCAGCGCAGCAGCCGCGGCACCCGCGGCAGCCGCAGCATATCATGAGCAAGGCTGAGCCGGCGCGGCCGGGATTTGTCGGATCCGAACATTCGACAGACCATACCCCATCCGTAGCCGATCCTCGCCATTTGCGCAGGATGCGGCTAATTATCGCCAATGGACGCGGTTCCCGATCACGACTTCACCCGACGTCTCGGCGCCGTCGCGACCGAGACGGAAACGCTGCTGGAGCACGTGCTCGGCTCAGGTGCGCTGCCCGGCGAACTGGCGCGGCCGCCGCGCCTGCTCGAGGCCATGCGCTACGGCGCGCTCGGCGGCGGCAAGCGGCTGCGGCCATTCCTGCTGGTGGAGGCCGCCGCCCTGTTCGGCGCCGCGCGGGATGGCGCGCTGCTCGCCGGCTGCGCGCTCGAATGTGTGCATTGCTATTCGCTGGTGCATGACGATCTGCCCGCCATGGATGACGACGATCTGCGGCGCGGCCGGCCGACCGTGCACAAGGCCTTCGACCAGGCGACCGCGATTCTCGCCGGCGACGCTTTGCTGACGCTGGCCTTCGACCTGATGGCGCGCGACGCCGTCCATGCCGATCCCGCGGTGCGCATCGCGCTGGTTCTGGAGTTGGCGCGCGCCGCCGGCATCGGCGGCATGGCCGGCGGGCAGATGCTCGATCTCGCGGCCGAGGGCCGGTTCGAGGCGAAGCGCGCCCGCGGGCAAAGCGAGATCGCCACCTTGCAGGCGATGAAGACCGGCGCGCTGATCCGCTTCGCCTGCCGCGCCGGTGCCATTCTCGGCCAGGCCGACGCCGCCGCGCTCGCCGGCCTTGACGCCTATGGCGCCGCGATCGGCCAGGCCTTCCAGATTGCCGACGACCTGCTTGACCTCGAAGGCGACGCCGCCACGCTGGGCAAGGCGGCCGGCAAGGACGCCGCCGCCGGCAAGGCCACGCTGGTCGCCAGCCTCGGCGCCGCCGGCGCCCGCGCGCGGCTCGATACCCTCATCAAGGAAGCCGACGCGGCGCTGGCGCCGTTCGGCGCCAAGGCCGACACTTTACGCGCGACCGCCCGCTTTATCGCCGAACGGCGCGCCTGACCTTTCACGAGACCCGCACATCATGGCCAAGAGCAAGAAACGTCTGACCGCGCAACCTCTCCGGTCGCTGCCGGTGCGCTTCCTGCGGCTGCACGGCAAGCTGGCCATCGCCGCCGTGATCGGCGGAATCATCCCGTTCCTGATGCCGGACACGATCGGCCGGCCGATTCGCTTCCTAACCGGCTGGGATATCGGCGTCGCAATCTATCTGATGCTCACGCTGACGATGACCCTGCGCGCCGACGTCCCGACCATCCGCAAGCGCGCCTGCGAGCAGGACGAAGGCGGCTTCGCCGTCTTGCTGCTGTCGATTTCGGCCGCCATAGCGAGCTTCATCGCGGTTGTCTTCGTACTCGGCGCGGCGAACGAAGCCGAAGACGGCGAATGGTACGCCCTGATGGCGCTGGGCACCATCGTGCTGTCCTGGGCTTTCATCCACACCATCTTCACCTTGCGCTATGCCCACGAATATTACGGCGAGGGCCGCGACGGCGAAGTCGGCGGACTCGATTTCCCCGGCAAGGGCGAACCGGATTACAGCGATTTTCTCTACTTCGCGCTGGTGATCGGCATGACCTCGCAGGTCTCCGACGTGCCGGTCACCAGCCGCAGCATCCGCCGCATGGCGACGGCGCACGCCGTGCTGTCGTTCTTCTTCAATGTCGCGGTGCTGGCGCTGACGGTGAATTCGCTGTCGAACCTGATCTAGTTACGGCCGCTCGACAAAGGTGACCCGCACCGACCTGGTGACGTCGATGTCGCGGGTGCGCGGGCCCTTGTGGTCGGGCGCGGTCGAGCCCGCCGCATAGGCAATCTGCAACGCGGACGGCGATAGCCATTCGATTTTCGGCGACGCCTCGCCATTGGCGAAGACGCCGCAGGTCGCGGAATAGATTTCGTATTCGCGCCGGCGCTCGGCCGATCCGTCCGGATAGACGCCGAGCAGGACCGAAATGCTGTCGAAGCAGAACGGCGCCGCACCGCCGCCAGTGACCGACACCTTGACCGCATTGAACTTGCCGTCCGGCGACGGCACGGTGACGACGGTCTTGTCGGGCCGGTCGATGGTGGTGCCGATATAAAACGACCCCGCCGCGATGATCACGACGACGGCCGCGCACGCGATAAGGAATGGTTTGGCTTTCATGGTCACGCCCGCTCACCGGCGGACCGCGGGCTAAGCTGCATCGCGGTGACCGGACCGGCTCGCGCGTGCGGCACTCTTGGGCCGAATGACCATCGTCACGTCGCGGTCGAGCCGGCGAACACAGCGCAGCAACCGCTCGAGCGAGAATTTATGGACGCCACCCCTTAGCAAGGCCGACACGTCGGGCTGCTTGAGACCGAGCAGTTCGGCCGATTTGGCCTGTGTCAGCTTGCGGCGTTTGACGATATCGCGGATCTCACGCACCAACTGCGCCTTGAGCAGCTCTTCTTCCGGGCGATCGAAGCCGAGGTCCGCAAAAACGTTACCGCTGCTGCGTTCCACCGTAACCGCCTTGGGGGCTTTCTTTCGGCGGGGCTTGGTGCTCACGACGATATCCCTTTCACATAATTCATTCTGTAGTGTTCTTCAGCACGCTTGAGGCGCGACTTGACCAAATCAATCTCATGCCGCGGCGTAGCGATGCCCTTCTTTGACTTCTTTTGAAAGGCATGAAGGACATATACAACGCCCGCGAACCTAACCGTATACACGGCCCGATAGGTATCGCCGTCAAAATCGTCAACGACCTCGAGCACGCCGCGGCCGGCGAAGCCCTTCAACGCCTTCGCTGCCAGGCTTTCTTCGCCGCATTGTGCGTCGTCGATGGCCTGTCCCATAACGCGACGCACACCTTGCGGGAACGCGCGCAGATCGCTCCGCGACGACCCGATCCAAGCAACGGGTTTACGGACTGGCATGGCGGATGAGATATAGCAGTACAGCTATAAGTCTACAAGCCGGCAACTACTCCGCCGCAGTCCGGCCGGCGCCGCTGCCGAAGCGGCGTTCGATGTAGTCGATCACCATCGCCTTGAAATCGGTGGTCAGCGTCGGGCCGCGCAGCGTCGCCACCTTCTTGCCGTCGACAAACACCGGCGCGGTCGGCTGCTCGCCGGTGCCGGGCAGCGAAATGCCGATGTCGGCGTGCTTGGATTCGCCCGGGCCGTTGACGATGCAGCCCATCACCGCGACGTTGAGCGTCTCGACGCCGGGATAGCGCGTCTTCCATTCCGGCATCGAGGTGCGGATGAAGCCCTGGATGTCGGCGGCCAGTTCCTGGAACGTGGTCGAGGTGGTGCGGCCGCAGCCGGGACAGGCGGCGACCAGCGGCACGAAGGTGCGCAGGCCCATGGTCTGCAGCAGTTCCTGCGCCACCTGCACCTCGAGCGTGCGGTCGCCGTTCGGCTCCGGCGTCAGCGAGACACGGACCGTGTCGCCGATGCCCTGTTGCAGCAGCACGCCCATCGCCGCCGACGAGGCGACGATGCCCTTGGAGCCCATGCCGGCTTCGGTCAGACCGAGATGCAGCGTGTAGTCGGAGCGGCGCGCCAGTTCGACGTAGACCGCGATCAGGTCCTGCACCGCCGATACCTTGGCCGACAGGATGATGCGGTTCTTCGGCAGGCCGATCTCTTCGGCGCGCGCCGCCGACAGCAGCGCCGACTGCACCATGGCCTCGTGCGTCACCTCGCGCGCGCCGATCGGCGCGGCCGACGCCGAGTTCTCGTCCATCAACTTGGTGAGCAGTTCCTGGTCGAGAGAGCCCCAGTTGACGCCGATGCGCACCGGCTTGCCGTAGCGGATCGCCATCTCGACGATCTGCGTGAACTGCGGATCGCGCTTGTTCCTGAAACCGACATTGCCGGGGTTGATGCGGTACTTGTCGAGCGCCTCGGCGCAGGCCGGGTGATCCGCCAGCAGCTTGTGGCCAATGTAATGGAAGTCGCCGACGATCGGCACGCGCACGTTCATCTGCGCCAGCCGGTCCTTGATGCGTGGTACCGCCGCGGCCGCCTCGTCGCGGTCGACGGTGATGCGCACGAGTTCCGAACCGGCCCGCGCCAGCGCCGCGATCTGGCGCGCGGTGCCCTCGACGTCGGCCGTGTCGGTATTGGTCATCGACTGCACGACGATCGGCGCACCGCCGCCGACGATGACGCCGCCGACATCGACCGCGACGGTCCGATGCCGAGTCTGGGCCGATGTCCCGCTCATGCAGTGGTCCTACCAAGCGCTGAGAATGCCAGTCAACCGGTGGCACACCCTATTCAGTATCAGGTGGCCACGCTAGATTGCGCGCACCTTACGTCGCACGATGTACGCCCAGGGGATATGTGGGGATGAATCAAGACGGTCCAATGACCCTGGTCTTCAGTTGCCCGCCCGAATTGGAAGGCTTTTTGCCGCCACCGATCCCCGCGGTACAGGGTCTTCCGGACTGGTTCAAGGCCATGCCGGCGATGCAATTCAATACCGTCGAGCAGAAGGAGGACCAGACGGTCAAGCGCTGTCCGCCGTTTCTCGATGCCATGACCTACGGCTTTCTGATCCTGTTGCCCTGCGATCTCAAATTCGAAAACGGCGTCTTCTCGTGGGATCTGCCGCTACCCTTCAACACCCTGAACAACGAGATTCGCTCGCCGATCTATTTTCACGACGCCAGCCAGGTCAGCGGCACGCCCTATCACGAGGAAGACCGCTTCCTGCTCAAGTTCATCAATTTCTGGACGGTCGCGGCACCATCCGGCTATTCGATTTTGTTCACGCACCCGGTCAACCGCGCCGACTTGCCCTTCACCACGCTGACCGGCCTCGTCGATTCCGATCTCTATATCGACAACCGCGTGCATTTTCCCGCGCACTGGCACGATATGGAATTCAACGGCGTCGTGCCGAAGGGAACGCCAATTGCGCAATGCATTCCGGTGAAGCGCGAATCCTGGACCATGCAGATCGCGACAATGTCGCCTGAGGAAACCGCGCGCGCGCGCGAGCTGTCGCAGGCCATTGCCCGCGAGACCGGTCTTTACCGGCGGGAATTCCGGGCAAAAAAACGATAGCTACTTGCGGAGAAACTGCCTGGCTGCGCTCGGCTTCATGAAGAAGCGGCCGCGGCCGGCCGACGCGAGCGCCGCCACCGTTTCGTAATACAGACGCTCATTGGCGCGCGCGGCGATGCGGAGATTCTCGATGCCCGCTTCGTCGTCGCCCAACTCAATCTGGCAGATGCCGAGTCCGATACGGAACGCCGCCTCTTGCGGCGCCGCCTGCAGCAATTGCCGGTAGATGCCGGCGGCCGGGGCAAACTCACGCTCACTTTGCATGAGGCGGGCCATGCTGAACAGGCCGTCAATATGGCCCGGCGCATCGGCAAGTCCGCGCGACAGCATCGCACGGGCGCGCGCATTGTCGCTCCGGGCGGCGAAGATCATGCCGAGCTGGATGGCGAGCTCTCCCGATCGCGGCGCGAGCGCAAGGCCGCGTTCAAGGACGTCGATGGCCTCGCCGGCGCGTCCGAGCGACATCAGCAGGCTGCTTTTTTCCAGACGGGCAAGCGAGAACGAGGCGTGCCGCTTGATCACGCGATCGAGCTGAGCGAGGGCATCGTCAATGCGGCGGTCGTGCCGCAGCGCCACCGCGAGCTGGGTTTCAATGGCCGGATCGCGGGTGCGCCGCGCCGCCTTTTCCAGCAGAGGTATGGCTTCGCGTGCGCGCCCTTGCAGCATCCGCGCATAGCCCACCATATGTTGCGCGCGCGCGTCGTTCGGACTCTGCTTGAGTACATCGCCAGCGATTAACTCGGCTTCGTCCGGACGCCCGGCTTGCAGCGCGAAAGCTGCGCGCTGCAGCGCGGAGTCACTCGAATGCGGCCGGGCCTGCGGTGCAACGACACGATGGGATGGCATGGGCTAAGCTAACATCAGCGCGCCCGGTTCACCAGCACCAGACCGCCCGCAACCAGCACCACGGCGGCGGCAAAAGCCGGCGTCAGCGGATCCCCCAGCACCAGATGGCCGGCGGCGACGCCGAAAAGCGGCGTCAGGAAGGTGAAGGCGGACAGCCGGCTGGCCGAATAACGCATGATCAGCGCGAACCACACGCCGAACGTCACCGGCACCACCCAGATGGTCTGGTAGGCCAGCGCAGCGACGGCCTGCATATCCGGCATATGGTCGATGCGATTGCCGGCGACCCAGGCTGCCGCGCCCAGAAGCGGCGCCGAGACGACCAACTGATACAGCAGCACTTTTTCGGCGGAGATGCGGTTCAGTACGCTGGCCTTGATCATCAACGTTGTCGCTGCCCAGAACAGTGCGCCGCCGATCATCAAAAGATCGCCGATCGCCTGCCGCGGATCGACTGCCGGAGTCGGCAGCCCGAACGCCACCAGCATTCCGACAAATGACAGGCCGAGACCGATCCACTGCGCCAGACCGAACCGGTCGGCCGGCAAAAAGATGCGCGCACCGAGCACCACGAAGAATGGCGCCAGATACACGAACAGCACCGCGCGGGTCGCCGTCGTATAGACGAGCCCCTGATAGATCAGGATGAACTCGATGCCGAACAGGATGCCGACGCCCAGGCCGGCCAGGCCGCTGCCATCGCGCGCGAACAGCCGCACGCCGCGCAGCCAGCACCACAGGCCGACCACCAATGCGGCACCGACCGAACGGATGGTTCCTTGCAGCAGCGGCGGGATGTCGTGAATAGCCAGCTTCACGGCCACCTGATTGAAGCCCCAGGACAGGCACAGCACCACCACGATGGCTGCAGCGGCAGGGTCGAGCCGGCGCGTGATGTGATGTTGGGATGGGGTGGACATGGAGGCAAAGTCCGGCGGAAGCGAAATGAGTTCTACCTGTCATGGCCGGGCTTGTCTCGGCCATCCCGCTTAGTCATGCTCAGTGACTTATAAGCGGGATCACCGGGTCTCGGCGCTATGCGCCGGCCCTGTGATGACAAAATCATTTGCAATGCGCGCAGGTGCCGGAAATCTCGATCACCGGCGTTTTCGGCGTGAAGCCGGCAGCGCGCGAGGCGGTACGGATGGTGTCGGCGACTGCGGCCGCGGCGGCCTCACCGACCGCGCCGCAGGTCTCACAGATCAGGAACACGACCGGATCGCCGCTGTCGTGATTGTGCACGCAGGCGATAAAGGCGTTGCGGCTTTCAATGCGGTGCACCAGCCCCTGCTCGCGCAAAAAGTCGAGCGCGCGATAGATGGTGATCGGCGCCGGCCGCGCGCCATCCCGCGCCAGCCGGTCGATCAACTCATAGGCGCCGAGCGGCGCGTGGCTGGCGAGCAGCGCCTCCAGCACCTTGCGGCGGATCGGCGTTAGCCGTTCCTTGCGCGCATCGCACAGCGTCTCGGCGTGGGCGATGGCGTCGCTGGCGCAGCGGTCATGGTCGTGACCGGGCGCCGGGAACGTTGCATGGGAATGGGCTTTTCTGACCACGATTTGCTCCGGCTGTCGGCCCAATGTAGCGCGACAGCCCCTGAATTGCGAAAATCCCGTCCCCGGCCGCTTCTACATATATATTGCACCGCAATAAAAATAGAGGCACGTTTCGACGCTCTGCCGCCTGCTATCTCACAAGGGACCGCCATGCTTAAAGGCAAAACCGCACTGGTCACCGGCTCCACCTCGGGCATCGGCCTCGCCACCGCGCGCGCGCTGGCGGCCGACGGCGCCAACATCATGCTCAACGGTTTCGGCGACAAGGATGTGATCGAAAAAGAGCGTAGCGGGCTGGAGAAGGAGTTCGGCATCAAGGCGCTCTACTCGCCCGCCGACATGACCAAACCGGCCGAGATCGCGGCGATGATCGCCGCAACCGAGAAAGCGTTCGGGGCACTCGACGTGCTGGTGAACAATGCCGGCATCCAGCACGTCGCCAATATCGAGGATTTTCCGGCCGAGAAATGGGACGCCATCATCGCCATCAATCTGTCATCGGCGTTCCATACCATTCATGCGGCCATCCCCGGCATGAAGCAGCGCAAATGGGGCCGCATCATCAACATCGCCTCGGCCCACGGACTGGTGGCCAGCGCTCAGAAGGTGGCTTACGTCGCCGCCAAGCACGGCATCGTCGGCCTGACCAAGGTCGTGGCGATCGAAGCGGCCAATGGCGGCGTCACCTGCAATGCCATCTGTCCGGGCTGGGTTCTCACACCGCTGGTGCAGAAGCAGATCGACGACCGCGCCAAGGCGTCCGGCAAGCCGGTGCGCGACGAAGAGATCAAGCTGCTGTCGGAAAAGCAGCCGATGCATTCCTTTACCAAGCCGGAAGGAATTGGCGCGCTCGCGGTATTCCTGTGCAGCGAGGGAGCGGCAACGATAACCGGTTCGGCCTATTCAATCGATGGCGGCTGGGTGGCGCAGTAACGATCGCCTCTGGTTCCGCGGCCGGTGCAACGCGCCGGTACGGAATGACAAAGGATTGCAATGATCGACTTCATCGCCCGCGCCCTTGGCGGCGCCAAGCCCGACCCAAAACCCAACGGCACCAAGCGCATCAATCTGGCCTTGCAGGGTGGCGGCGCGCACGGCGCCTTCACCTGGGGCGTCCTCGATCATCTGCTCGAAAACGGCCGGCTGACGGTCGAAGGCATCTCCGGTACATCGGCCGGCGCGGTGAACGCGGTGATGCTGGCCGACGGACTGACCCGTGGCGGACCGGACGAGGCGCGCAAGCGGCTTACAGACTTCTGGCGCGCCGCCAGCTTCGGCGGCGATCTGCCGCCGCTGCAGCGCGCCGTAGCCGGCAAGCTGTTCTCGCTATTGCCCGAGCGCGGCTCACCTACCTACAACTGGCTGTCGGCCTGGTCGCAGTATCTGTCGCCCTACGACCTCAACCCGCTCAACATCAATCCGCTCAAGGACCTGATCGAGCGCTTCGTCGACTTCGAGGCGCTGCGCGCCGACCCGCGCTGTCTCTTCATTGCTGCCACCAATGTGCAGACCGGGCGCCTGCACATTTTCTCGCAGGACAAGATATCCGCCGAAGCGGTGATGGCCTCGGCCTGCCTGCCGGCGGTGTTCCGCGCCGTCGAGATCGACGGCGTGCCTTACTGGGACGGCGGCTATCTCGGCAATCCGGTGCTGTATCCGTTCTTCCGCGCGACCGCGACCGAGGACGTGCTGATCGTCCAGATCAACCCGCTGGAGCGCAAGAAGCTGCCGCAGTCGACCCGCGAGATCATGGGCCGGGTCAGCGAGATCACGTTCAACTCGGCGCTGATGGCGGAGCTGCGCGCCATCGAGTTCGTCAACCGGCTGATCGACCAGGGCCGCCTGCCGCACGGCACCGGCAAGAACGAATATCGTCAGATCAAGGTGCACCGCATCGTCCTCGAAGGCCTCGGCGAGCGGTTCTCGTCGTCGAGCCGGTTGCGCAACGACATGGAGTCGCTCGAACTGCTGCGCAAGCTCGGCCAGCGCGCGGCGCGGCGCTTTCTCGATGCGCATTTCGACGACATCGGCGTGCGCTCCAGCGTCGACTTCGAGGCCGAGGTATACGCGGAGCGCGGCTGAATCGTCGGCGGCCCGCTCCGTGGTCATTTGGCGGCGCTTTGCTATAAGCGGCCTATGACCATCCTCACCGCGGAAATCGGGCCGGCCCGGCTGGATATCGTCGTCGCCGACATCACCACACTCGACGTCGACGCCATCGTCAACGCCGCCAATACGTCACTGCTTGGCGGCGGCGGGGTCGACGGCGCGATCCATCGGGCCGCGGGGCCCGAGTTGCTGGCGGAATGCCGCGTGCTCGGCGGCTGCGACACCGGCGCGGCCAAGATCACCCATGGCTACAACCTCAAGGCCCGCGCCGTGATCCATGCCGTCGGCCCGGTCTGGCAAGGCGGCGATGCGGACGAGGCCGACCTGTTGGGCAGCTGCTACCGCAGCGCGCTCGACCTGGCGGCCGCGCATGGCCTCACCTCGATCGCGTTCCCCGCCATCTCGACCGGCGTCTACGGCTTTCCCGCCGACCTCGCCGCGCGCATTGCGGTCGGCACCGTGGCGTCCGAGCTGGCGGCCCAACCGCGCCGCATGGCGCGGGTCATCTTCTGCTGCTTCTCCCGCGAAAGCGCCGAGCACCACGTCAACGCGTTCGCGGAGCTGGGGTTGGCTTGAGGGCCTCTTCACCTCTCCCATAGGGAGAGGTCGACGTGCCATAAGCGCGTTTACGCGCGTCTTCGACGCGCTATGGCACGTCGGGTGAGGGGTTTCAAACTGTCGAGAGTCACCTACCCCCCTCACCCCAACCCTCTCCCCCAAGGGGAGAGGGAGTCCGGCCGAGATCGCCGACCGGCTAAACCTTCGGCGCCACGTCCAGCCTGGCGATCCAGTCCTCCAGCCCCGGCTGCGCCGCCGGGTAGAGCTTCATCACTTCCGGATCGTGGCCCGGAATCATGTGGTGGCGCGACGACGACAGCTTCAGCAGCGTGCGATAACCCTCCAGCGTGTCGCCGACGCTGTAGGTGATCGGAAACACGCGGCCTTCGTCCATGTGCGAATAGAGGTGGCAGCAGTCCGACGCCACCACGACATAGCCGCGCTGCGTCTTGACCCGCACGCATTGCAGGCCCTTGGAGTGGCCGCCGATCTTGTGCACGCTGATGCCCGGCGCCAGTTCCTCGCTGCCGTCGTGGAATTCGCAGCGGCCGGCGAACACCTTGCTCACCATCGCGTGCACGTCGGTCTCGCTGAACGGGATGCGCAGCATCTTGTGGCACATGCAGCGGCCGGTGGCGTAGGCCATCTCGGTGTCCTGGATGTGATAGCGCGCGTTCGGGAACATGTCGTGGTTGCCGGCGTGGTCCCAGTGCATGTGGGTGGCGATGACATGGTCGACCTTGTCGGGCGCGACGCCGATCGCCTTCAGGCCCTCGTCGACCGGATGGATGATGCGGCGACCGCGTTCCTTGCCGGCCTTCTCGTCGAAGCCGGTGTCGCAGACGAAGGTGCCGTGCGGCCCCTTGATGACCCAGACGTAATAGGCGATCGCGGTCATGGCATCGTGCGGGTCGCCGAAGATGTAGTTCTCGGAGCGAAGCCGCGCGTGCTCGGCATAGCGGATGGCATAGACCTCGTGAATGTCGTCGCTCATGACTTCTTCCCTGTGGCGGCGAAGGTGACGCCGGCGCGGCGCTCCAGCGGCTGAATGACGGTGCTGAAATCGGAGTCGCCGCCATTCTCGGCGTTGACGGCCTCCCAGTTGGCGGCGACCGCGCTCATCACCTCCAGCCGCACGTCCTTGAGCATCAGCGCGGTGGCGAAGCCGAGATCGAAACTGCGCGGCAGGATCGCCTTGGGGAATTTGTCGGTTGAGGCGGTGTTGCGGCCGGAGCCGGCATTGATGACGTCGATCATCACTGCCGGATCGAGGCCGGCCTTGACGCCCATCACTACCGCCTCGGATGTTGCCGACAGTGCCGTGGCGGACAGGAAATTGTTGGCGAGCTTCATGGTCTGCGCCATGCCGGCCTGGTTGCCGATCACGAAGACCTTGCCGAAGACGCCGAGCGCGTCCTTGACGATATCGATGTCTGCCTGCGGGCCGGACACCATCACCGCCAGCGTGCCCTTCACCGCGCCGGAGACGCCGCCGCTGACCGGCGAGTCGATCTGCACGATGTTCTTCTTCGCCAGCGCGGCGGCGATTTCGGCCGCCACCTGCGAACCGGTGGTGGAGAGATCGATGAAGCGCTTGATGCGCTTGCCCTCGATGACGCCGCCAGCGCCGGTCGCCACCTTGGTGACGATGGAAGGCTCCGGCAGGCTGGCCATCACAGTCTCGACCCGGTCGGCGACGTCGGCGGGCGACGAGGCGATCTGGGCGCCGAGCGCCAGCAACGGCGCCACGGCGTCATTGCGGGTGTCATAGATGACAAGTTTGTGCCCGGCCTCGATCAGCCGCCGCGCCATCGGCTGGCCCATGTTGCCCAGCCCGATAAATCCGATGTCCATTTTTCCGT
>LNFM01012213.1_pt1 | contig 13426 bp, 18 predicted proteins | sample 596031 | NCBI WGS metagenome assembly LNFM01 (sample SAMN04254537, study PRJNA301005) | activated carbon metagenome | isolation source: dual media filters at the Ann Arbor, Michigan drinking water treatment plant | place: USA: Ann Arbor
GCGCGCAGGCCGGCCAGGACGTGGCCTCGGGCCAGGCGCAGATGATGTTCTCGGCCTCGCTCGAGGCGATACCGTTCCTGCAGTCGGGCAAGACACGCGCCATCGCGATCTCCAGCGCCAAGCGCTCGCCCAGCTTCCCCGATATCCCGACGGTGGCCGAGTCGAGCGACCTCAAGGACTTCGACGTCGTGTTCTGGCAGGGTCTGGTGGTGCCGGCCGGCACGCCCAAGCCGATCCAGGACAAGCTTCACGCCACCATCGCCAAGATCACGGCCGAGCCCGAGGTGATCGAGCGTTTCAAGAAGCAGGGCGTGGAGATCAAGAGCTCGACGCCGGCCGAATTCAAGGCCTGGTATCTGACGGAAGAGAAGCGCTGGGTGACGCTGATCAAGGAGCAGAACCTCAAGCCGGAGTGAGCTCATTTGGACCGCGAGCGTCACAGGGCGGAGGTTACTCCGCCCGGGCTCGCTCATGAGCGAGCGGGACGCTCGCGGTCCGGAAGATTTAGAGCGCCTTCCTGAGCGTGAGATTGAAGCGGCGGCGTCCGGTCATCGGATGCTCGCCGCTTTTCAATGCGAGCACGCCGTGATGGGCGAGGCGCGAGGGCCCGCCCCAGACCACGACATCGCCGTGGTGCAGTGCCACCTTCTTCAGTGGATCGGAGCGCCTGGGTCCGCCGAACTGGAAGGTGGCGGGCAGGCCCAGCGACACCGACACGATGGGATGGCCAAAATCGGCCTCGTCCCTGTCCTGGTGCGGCGACAGCCGCGCGCCGGGTTCGTAGCGGTTGATCAGGCAGGCATCGGGCACGAAGTTCGGAAAACCCGCGGCGTCGGCCGCTTCGTCCGCCAGCTTCAGGAACAGCCGAGGCATCGCCGGCCAAGGCCGGCCGGTCTCGGGATCGTCCGCCGTGTAGCGATAGCTCTTGCGGTCGGTGATCCAGCCGGCTGCGCCGCAGTTGGTCATGGCGACCGACATCTCGAAACCGCCCGGCGTCGTCATGTGCCGGAACGGCGCGGCGGCGGTGACCGCGTCAATGGCGGCGAGCAGTACCCGGCCGTGCGCCTGGGCGAAGCCACGCAGCAGTGCGGCGCCAGGGCCCAGCGCCTCCATTCCGCCATCAGTATCGAACAGGCTCTGCATCGGAACCCAGATATAGGGCATCATCGCCCGGAACATCAGGAGTAGCGCGATGAAGAGTTTGATCACTGCCGCCGCCGTGATCGTCCTGGGGGCCTCGGCCACGGCCGTGCCCGCCCTGGCGCAGTCGGGCGATGCCGCCCGCGGCCAGCGCGTCTTCAACACCCAGTGCCGGGCGTGCCATACGCTCGAGAAGGATGGCGCCAGCACGGCCGGTCCCAACCTCCACGGCGTGTTCGGCCGCAAGGCCGGCACCGGCGGAGGCTACGACTCCTCCGACGCCATGAAGAAGTCGGGCATCGTCTGGGACGACACCACAATGGCCGAGTACAACCGCGACCCCAAGGGCAAGGTCCCCGGCACCAAGATGCTCTTCAACGGCGTGAAGAACGCCGGCCAGCTCGCCGACCTGGTCGCCTATCTCAAGGAAGCGACCAAGTGAGGAACTGGATCGGCGTCGCAAGCGTGCTGGTGGTGGGCTTGGCGGCGTCCGCGGCGTCGGCGCAGGACGTGGCCAAGGGCGAGCGCGTGTTCGCCACGCAGTGCAAGGCCTGCCATACGCTCCAGAGGGGCGGCGCGACCACGACCGGACCAAATCTCTACCGCATCATGGGCCGCCGGTCGGGCACCGGGCAGGGCTACGGCTACTCCGAGGTCATGCGCAAGTTCGCCATCGAATGGAACGACGCGACGCTGGCCGCCTATCTCCGCGACCCCAAGGCCGACATGCCCGGAACGAAGAAGGTCTTCGCCGGCATAAAGCAGCGGGACCAATTGGCCGACGTGATCGCCTATCTCAAGGAAGCGACGAAGTAGCCTTTCAGGGCGAGAAGCTGTCGCGCGCCCGCACATAGGCGATCGAGCCCAGCGCGAGGCCGGCCGCCAAAGTGCCGAACACCCAACGGTAGGCGAGGTCGCCGGCGCCGAAGGCTTCGACGATGTAGCCCATGCCGGCCGGCAGCACGGCCAGGCCCAGGCATTGCGCCATGTTGACCGTGGTGACGCCGCGGCCGGCCAGGCGGTCCGGGAACAGGCCGCGGCCCTGGGCCACGATCACGGTGCCGTAGGCGCAGAAGAAGCAGAAGGCCACCAGCAGCATGACCGCGAGCCAGAGCGGCGGGTTGGCCAGCGCCGCCATGATCGCCAGCAGCGCCATCGAGATGGCGGCGCCGCCGAACACCACCTTCTTGCGCGAGCGCAGCACGCGGTCCATCGGCCCGTAGGCCAGGATGCCCAGGATCTGCGCCACGCCCATGGCAAGCAGCACGTTGCCGCGCGCCACGCCGTCGAGCTTGTGCACGTCGTAGAGATAAGGTCCGCCCCAGACGCCCAGCACCGTCAGCATGGTGGCATAGGCAAAGAAATGCATGGAGAGTACGGGGCCGAGACCCGGCGTACGCCACACCTCCCACAGCCCGCGTAAAATCTCGGACGGCGTCTCCTTGCGGGTTTCGGGCCCGCGATACTCCGGCGGTCGGTCGCGCACGAAGAGATAGAAGCCCACGGCGACCAGCAGGGTGATTGCGGCGAGGCCGAAAAATCCGTGGCGCCAGCCCACGGTCGCGGCGATCCAGGCGAGCGGCGTAGCTGCTGCCAGGGTGCCGATGTTGGAGGCGGCGAACACCCACGACAGCGCCGTGGCGAGCTTGGCCTGTTGGAACCAGCGCGAGCACAGGAACACCACCGACATGAACGAGGCGGCGCAGCCCACGCCGACGATGGTACGGCCGGCGATCAGGTCCGTGGCGTCCGCAGCGCGGGCGATCCAGAGCGAACCCAGCATGGCCAGCAGCGACAGGGCGGCCACCGTGCGCCGCGCGCCGAAGCGGTCGAACCACATGCCGACCGGGATCTGCACGGCAAACAGCGCGAAGAAGAAGGCGCTGCCCGCCCAGCCGAGCTGCCGCGCGCTGAGGTCGAGGTCGCGCGTGAGCTCGGGCGCGATCACGCTGCTGGAGACGCGATAGAACTGGCTGAGGCACGTCACCGCGATCAGCAGCGCGAGGAGCGGCAATTTCGATGCCATTTGGCGGCTCCCGTAGCACGCGGCGGGCGGCACTGTCCTTCGGCGTGGACCGAAGCATCGCCTTGCGCCACGATACGAGGACCCATGGCCGCCGTCCGCTCCCGTCCTTCCCCGATCGCCTGGCTGGTCGCGCCCGCCGCGCTCCTCTTCGTCCTGTTCTTCGTGCTGCCGTTCGGCGTGATGGCGGTGATGTCGTTCTACTCCGGCAACCCCGTCACCAACCCCAATGTCTTTGTCACCACGCGCCACTACGAGCGCTTCGTGTTCGATACCGCCGGCATCTACCACGAGGCCTTGTGGTCCACCCTGCGTATCGGGCTGGTGACGACGGTCGTCTCGCTCCTGATCGGCTATCCGCTGGCGCACTGGATGGCGCGCATGCAGTCGAGGCTCGGCCACGCGCTGGTGCTGATGGCGGTGATCGCGCCCATGCTCACCGGCATCGTCGTGCGCACCTTCGCCTGGATGACGATCCTGCAGGACAAGGGCGTCGTCAACACGCTCCTGATCCAGTGGGGCGTGACCGACAAGCCCTTGCCGCTGATGTACAACGAGTTCGGCACCATCGTTGCCCTGGTTCATATCTACGTGCCCTTCATGGTGCTGACCTTGACCGGCGTGATCGGCCGCATCGACGAGCGGCTGGAGCAGGCGGCGCGCAGCCTCGGTGCCGGCCGGCTCACGGCCTTCGTCGAAGTCACCCTGCCGCTCAGCCTGCCGGGCATCCTGGCGGGCTCGCTGCTGGTGTTCGCGCTCTCGATCAGTGCCTACGTCACGCCCTCGCTGATGGGCGGCACCGACGTGTTGACGCTGCCCATGCTGATCGCCCAGCAAGTCGGCACCAGCTTCAATCCCAATTTCGCCGGCGCGCTGGGCGTGATCCTGCTGCTGGTCTCGCTCGTGATCGTCGTCGCCTACAATCGCATTCTCGCGCGCCTGTCGGGCGAGCAGGGGATGGCATGAGCGCCGCCCTCAACAAACGGCCGTTCGATGGCGGTCGCGCGGCCTATCTCGCGCTCAATGCCCTGCTGCTCGCCTTCCTGCTGCTGCCGATCGCCATCGTGCTGGTGTTCGCGCTCAATCCGACGCCCTACATCTCCTTCCCGCCGGTGGGCGTCAGCCTGCGCTGGTTCGCGAAGTTCTTCGCCGGCACCGAATTCATGAACGCGCTCTGGCTGTCGCTGTGGGTAGCGTCGGTGGTGCTGGTCCTCTCGATCCTGATCGGCGGCGCCTGTGCACTCGCCCTGGCGCGCGGCAATCTCCCGGGACGTAGTTTCCTCACGGCCTTCTTCATGTCGCCGCTGATGCTGCCGGCCATCCTGACCGGCCTGGCGCTGTTCCAGGCCTATCTGCTGTCGGGCATCGGCCGTCCGGTCTGGGGCCTGATCCTGGCCCATACCCTGGTCGCCGTTCCTTACGTGATCCGCACGACCCTGGCCGTGCTGCACAATTTCGACCGGCGCATCGAGGAGGCGGCCGCCGTGCTGGGGGCCAGCCCGGCCCGGGTCTTCTTCGAGATCACCCTGCCGTTGATCCGGCCCGGCGTGTTCGCGGGTGGCGTCTTCGCCTTCATCGTGTCGTTCGACCAGTTCCCGGTGTCGCTGTTCCTGGTGGTGCCCAAGGGCGAGACCCTGCCGGTGGTGCTGTTCAACTACATGAAATTCGACCTGGACGGCGCCATTGCGGCGGCCTCGATGGTCTCGATCTTGCTCGCACTTTCGGTGGTTCTGGTACTCGAGAGGCTGATTGGCCTAAAGGCTTACGTTAAACTCTAGCGGGAACAAATGAGGGGGTTGTCATGATTTCACGTCGTTCAGCGCTACGCGCCGGTTTGGCTGTTGCCGCCATGGGCGCACCGTCGATCCTTCATGCCCAGACCAGGACGCTCAAGATCACGACCTGGGGCGGCAAGTGGGGCGAGGTCATGAAAGGCACGGTGCTGCCGGCCTTCGAGAAGGAATTCAAGTGCACCGTGTCGGCCGACCAGGCCTTTCCATTCGTGCCCAAGCTGCAGGCCAGCTCGAAGAGCGACCCGATCTACGACGTGCTGCACACCAACTCGAACGAGCAATGGAACTCGCTCAGCGAAGGGCTGGTGATGAACAAGATCACGGCCAAGGAAGTGCCCAACGTCGCCGACGTCTATCCCTATGCCGTGAGCGACAAGATCGTGGGCGTCACGATCTTCACCAGCGCGATCGGGCTGGGTTACCGCACCGACAAGGGCCTGGCCAAGCCCGCCTCGTGGAAGGACCTCGCCGATCCCAAGCTCGCGGGCGCGCGCGGCGGCTACATCATCCCGGTGAACAGCCTCGGCCAGGCGCACCTGATGATGCTGGGCAAGGTCTACGGCAAGGGCCTCACCGACCTCGACGCCGCCTACAAGGCGCTGGAGGCGCTGAAGCCGATCAAGCTGGTCGATTTCACCGGCCAGATGGAAAAGATGCTGCTCTCGGGCGAGGTGTCGATGGGTGTCATCCACGACTCCGGCGTCTTCCGCTACGACGGCCAGAACCAGCCCGTGGACTTCGCCGGCCCGTCCGAGGGCGTACTGGCGCTCGAGCAGGTGTTGAACGTGACGCCGGGATCGAAGGTCAAGGACCTCGCCTTCGGCTACATCGACTACATGCTGCGCCCCGACGTGCAGAAGATGCTGGCCGAGGCGGTGTGGTATTCGCCGGCCAACAAGAAGGTGAAGCTCGACGCCAAGTACGACGCCAAGCTCCTCACCACCGAAGCCAAGGTCGCCACGCTGATCCAGCCCGACTGGAAGTGGTACAACGCGCGCAAGGAAGACATCGATGCCCGCGTCACCAAGATCCTGAAGGGCTAGTGACCTCCGCCACCATCAAGCTGGAGCAGGTGACGAAGACGTTCGACGGCCGCGTGGTGGCCGTCGATGACGTCACGCTCGACATCGAGGCCGGCGAATTCTTCTCGCTGCTGGGGCCGTCGGGCTGCGGCAAGACCACCAGCCTGCGCATGATCGCGGGCTTCGAACTGCCCGATTCCGGCCGCGTCCACGTCGGCGGTCGCGACATCACGGATCTGCCCGTGCACAGGCGCGACATGGGCATGGTGTTCCAGTCCTATGCGCTCTTTCCCCATCGCACCGTGGCCGAGAACGTGGCCTTCGGGCTGCGCATGCGCGAGGTGCCCAAGCCCGAGATCGGGCGCCGCGTGAAGGCGGCTCTTGCCCTGGTCGAGCTCACCGGGCTGGGGGACCGCAAGCCGGCCCAGCTCTCGGGCGGCCAGCAGCAGCGCGTGGCGCTTGCCCGCGCTCTGGTGGTCGAGCCGCCGGTGCTGCTGTGCGACGAGCCGCTGGGCGCGCTCGACCGCAAGCTCCGCCAGCAGATGCAGTTCGAGCTGAAGGAGCTGCAGAAGCGGCTTGGCGTCACCCTGGTGTTCGTCACGCACGACCAGGAGGAGGCGCTGGCCATGAGCGACCGCATCGCCGTCATGAACAAAGGCCGGGTCGAGCAGGTGGGCGCCCCTACCGAGATCTACGAACGGCCTCGCACCCGCTTCGTCGCCGACTTCATTGGCGAGATCAACATCCTGGAAGACGGCGACCGCGCCCGCGCGCTGCGGCCGGAAAAGATCCGCTTCGTGGCCGAAGCCGAAGCCCGCGTCGCCGGCACCGTCGAGACGGCAAATTTCCTCGGCGGCTCGACGCTCTATCGCATCCGCACCGCCGACCGGCGGACGTTGCTTGCCCGTGAAACCCACGCCGGCGAACGCTCGCCGCGCGCTGCCGGCGATCCGGTGGGCCTTGCCTGGACCGATTCGGATACGGTGGCGCTGGAAGGTTAACGAATGACTCGTATCCTCGGAATCGCCACCATCGGCCAGGCGCCGCGCGACGACATCGCCGCGCTGTTCGCCGAGCACGCGCCTCCGGGTACTCGGGTGATGCTGCGCGGGGCACTCGATGGGCTCTCCGATGCCGAGGTCGATGCACTGAAGCCCGAGTATGACGGCGACACGCTCTACACCCGCCTGCGCGGCGGTCGAGACGTAAAAATTTCCAAGAAGGCCGTGATCGCCCGCTCGCCCGGCGTGCTGGAGAAGCTGCACGCCGACGGCTGCGACGTTCTGGTCTATGCCTGCACCGGCGAGTTCCCGCCGATGCCGGGCGACGAGGGCGTGCTGTTTCCGTCGCGCATCCTGAATGGCCTCGCGACCGGCCTGCTGCCGCGTGGCCGGCTGGGACTCCTGATCCCGCTCGCCGAGCAGGCCGAAAAGCTCGGCGCGAAATGGGCGCGGCCCGGGCTGGACGTCGTGGCCGAGGCGCTGGCGCCCAGCGCCGGTGCCGCGGAGGCCGCCGCCGCTGCCCGGCGTCTTGCGGCCTACAAGCCCGATCTCGTGGCCATGGATTGCATGAGCTACACCCCCGTCACCAAGGCATGGATAAAGCCCGCGCTCGGCGTACCGGCCCTGCTCGCCATCACCGCCACGGGCCGCGTGCTTCGGGAAATGCTGGAATGACGACGATGAAAACCCAGGGCTGCATCGTGGGCGGCGGTCCCGCCGGCATGATGCTGGGCTTCCTGCTGACGCGCACGGGGGCAAGGTTGGCCGTGCCGCCCGAGCATGAAAAGACGAAGGCAGTCTAAGCTGGGAGCGCGCAACTGGAATTGCACGCTCTCGGCAAAGATTACTTCGCGCTCGCCGCCGCCCTGGCCTGCCGGATCGCGAGCGCGAGCGAGGCACCGAGATCGGCCAGAAGCTTGGCCCCCGCCTCGTCGGTGAACTTGCCATCGACGAACTTAGTGTGGGCAACGCCGATCATGACTTCAGGCTTGTTCACCGGCCGGCCGTCGAGGAATACCATCATCTGGCGCAGGTGATACTGCGCGCGCGCCGTGCCGAGCGGGCCGCCCGCGGCGCCGAACATCGCGATCGGCTTGGCGGCGAAGGGCTGCGGGGTCATGCGCGACAGCCAGTCGATGGCGTTCTTCAGCACGCCCGAGACGGAATAGTTGTATTCCGGGGTCGCGAAGACGATGCCGTCGGCCTCGAGCATGGCTTTCTGGGCGGCTTGCACGCCCGCCGGGAAGCCCTTGGCCTGCACGTCGGCGTCGTAGAGCGGCCAATCGCCGATTTCGATCGTCGAAAGCGTGACGCCCGCCGGCAGCCGCTCGGTGAAAGCAGCGAGTGCCAGGCGGTTAAAAGAGCCTTTGCGCAGGCTGCCGCAGAAAGCGACGAGTTTGATTGGCTCGGACATTGCTCGGTATCCTTTTGGTGACTGGCGCTTTGTCAGCGATGAGACAGGCGGCTACATAGGTGCCGCGGGGAGAATTGGCAAACGCATGGCTTTGGACGACATCACACTGGACGACATCGAATCGCTGGCGGTCGGCGCCTGGGTGCTGGGCACCGGCGGCGGCGGCAGCCCCTATCTCGGCCTCCTGAACATGCGGGCCCTGTACAAGGAGGGTCGCCGGGTCCAGCTCATGCCGTCGTCCGATCTGGCCGACGACGATTGGGTGGCGGCGGTGTCCAACATGGGAGCGCCGCTGGTCGGTCAGGAGCGCCTGACCGACAGCCGCACCATCGCCCGCGCCGTCGATCTGATGGAGCGCCACACCGGTTATCGCTTTCGCGGCATCATGGCACTGGAAATCGGCGGCGGGAATTCGATCCAGCCGCTCATGGCGGCGGCGCACCTCGGGCGGCCCGTGATCGACGCCGACATGATGGGAAGGGCCTATCCAGAGGCGCAGATGACATCGGTCGCCGTGGCCGATCTCGCGCCCTGTCCGCTCACCACCGTCGATGTGCGCGGCCTCGAATCGGTGGTCGAAAAAGTGCCGACCTGGAAATGGATGGAGCGGGTCAGCCGCAAGATCTGCACCGAATACGGCTCGATCGCATCGACCTGCAAGGCGCCGCGCACGGGCGCCGAGGTCAAGAAGTGGGGCATCCAGGGCACCACCACCAAGGCCATCGCCATCGGCCATGCCGTGCGCGAGGCCCAGCGCAAGCACGAGGACCCGATCGCCGCCATCCTGTCGGTCGAGCCGGGCAAGTTGCTCTACAAGGGCAAGGTGATGGACGTCGAACGCCGTGCCACCGAGGGATTTTTGCGCGGCAGGACGCGCTTCGACGGCATGGACGAGTGGCGTGGCGCCACCATGGAGCTCAACTTCCAGAACGAATGGATCGTGGCCTGGCTCGACAAGAAGCCGGTCGCCATGTCGCCCGATCTGATCTGCGTGCTCGATTCGGTGTCGGGCGAGGCGGTCGGCACCGAGACCATCCGCTACGGCCAGCGCGTCACGGTAATCGCCCTGCCGCCGCCGCCCGTGTTCCTCAGTCCCAAGGGCCTGCAGCACGTAGGCCCGCGCGCGTTCGGCTATGACATCGACTTCAAGAGTGTGTTCGCAGCATGAGGCGCATTGGCATCGACGTGGGCGGCACCAACACCGACGCCGTCCTGATCGAAGAGGGAAAAGTGGTCCGCGCCGTCAAGGCGCCGACCAGCGAGGATGTCACCACCGGCATTCTCGACTCGCTCAAGAGCCTGGGCTCGACCGGCGCGCTGAAAGACTCCGCCGGCAAGCTGAAGCGCATCGACGGGGTGATGATCGGCACCACGCATTTCATCAATGCCGTGGTCCAGCGCCGCCACCTCACCAGGGTGGGCGCCTTGCGGCTCGGCATGCCGGCCTCGGCCTCGCTGCCGCCCTTCTGCGACTGGCCGGAAGACCTCGCCAACCTCGTGCGCGGCGGCGTCTGGATGGTCGAGGGCGGCCACGAATACGACGGCCGGCCCTTCATGCCGCTCGACGAGGCCGCGGTCACCAAGGCAGCGCAAGAGATGAAGGCGGCGGGGCTGAAATCGGTCGGCATCTCGTCGATCTTCTCGCCGCTCGATCCGAGCCACGAGCGGCGCGCCGCCGAACTCGTGGCGGCGGTGATTCCCGAGGCCGCCATCACCTGCTCGTCCGATCTCGGTCGCATCGGCCTCCTGGAGCGCGAGAACGCGGGCCTCCTGAACGCGGCGCTGGCTGACCTGGCGCGGGACACCATCGCGGCCTTCGAAAAAGCGATCCGCGATTCCGGTATCGCCGCGCCGCTGTTCATCACCCAGAACGACGGCACGGTGGCCGAGGCCGCGCAGGCCCGGCGCCTGCCGGTCTACAGCTTCGCCTCGGGCGCCACCAATTCGATGCGCGGTGCCGCCTATCTGTCGGGCCTGCAAGACGCGATGGTGATCGACGTCGGCGGCACCACCACCGACGTCGGCCAGCTCAAGAACGGCTTTCCGCGCGAGGCCAACTCGGTGGTGCAGGTCGGTGGCGTGCGCACGCTCTTCCGCATGCCCGATCTTCTCTCGATCGGTCTCGGCGGCGGCAGCCATGTCACGCTCGATCCCTTGAAGGTCGGCCCGGTGTCGGTCGGCTACCGCCTGCTGAAGGACGGCGTCGCCTTCGGCGGCAAGCAGCTCACGACGACGGACATCGCCGTCGCAACAGGTCTGCTGAAGCTCGGCGACAAGAGCAAAGTCTCGCATCTCGACGCCGCGACCTGCCTGAAAGTGCTGGCCGAGGCCGCGCGTCTGGCCGAGGAGGCCATCGACCGCATGAAGACCGAGGCGGGCAGCGTGCCGCTGATCGCCGTCGGCGGCGGCGCTTTCCTGATCCCGGAGAAGCTCGCGGGCGTCAGCGAGGTGATCCATGTCGAACATGGCGACTGCGCCAATGCCGTGGGGGCGGCCATCGCCCAGGTCTCGGGCGAGTGCGACCAGATTTTCAAGGACATGACCCGGGCCGAGGCGATCGCGGCCGCCCAGGGCATCGCCCAGGATCGCGCCGTGGCGGCAGGCGCCGACCGCGCCACCCTGGCCACCATCGAGAGCGAGGACATGCCGCTCGCCTACCTGCCCGGCAATTCGGTGCGTGTGCGGGTGAGGGTGGTGGGCGACGTCGCGGCGGGCTGATATGGAGTGCCGGAAGGCAAGGGAGTGAACAGCCGATGATACGATCTCTACTCGTGGCGCTTGGCGTGCTCACCCTGGCGTCGCCCGTGGCAGCCCAGGGCATGGGCCAGAACCAGCCGCCCGATCAGTGGGTGATGAACTGCAATACCGAGCGCGGGCTCGACTGCACCGTGTCCAACATGATCGACGGCGGCCCCAACAACCTGCTGGGCACCTTCCTGATCGTGAGCTACTCGGCGGCCTAAGAGGGCGAGCCTCCAGGTCGACGGCAATCCCTTCATCTCGACGGAGATCTGCGGCGGCACCGGCGAGTGCTCGTACGTCCAGGAGAAATCGGCCGAGCTGCTGCAACAGATGCGGTCGGGCTCGCAGATCGTGGTCCAGATCAGCCTGCAGGACGACACCATGGCCGGGCCGTTCAGGCAAAGCCTCGCCGGCTTCGAGACCCAGTACCGCCGGGCCGTGCAGGCGCAGCAGCGCCGCTGAGCCGGCGACAGGGCGCGCGATCTGCCGCGGCAGGATGTTGACTGGCGTAAATAGGAATAGTATATATCCTCCTACTAGAGGAGGAGTCGATGCAATACAGCGAACCGCCGCCGCCGGGCGGCTGTCCCGACGTCAAATGGTACGTGCCGCCCAGGCGGCCGAGCCTCGCCCGCCGCAAGTACGATTTCCTGCGCTGCCTGCTGCGATGGGGCACGATCAGCGAAGCAGCCGCACGCATCGGCATCGACCGGCGCACGGCGCAGCGCTGGCGCCAGGAGGATCCAAAATTCGACGAGGATTGCCGGAGCAGGCTCGAATGGCGTCGCGAGGCGATCATCCTTGCCGCCAGCAATCGCCTCGCGAAGCCGACCCGCCGGCCGATCTTCCGCGGCGGCCGGCAGATTGGCCATATCGAGCGCGCCAACGACAAGCTCCTGCTGGCATTGCTCAAGACCATCGCGCCGCCGCGTCCGAAGCGGAGGACCACTGGGCGTACGGATGTCGCATCCGGCGCGACATCGCATCCGACGTTCGGCCCGAATCCGGCTGTCGAGACAAAGGGTTAAGCGGACGGGACGGGTGATCAGGTCGTTTACTTGTTTGTCCCGCGCGGTGAGTCCTACTTCTGCCGGCGGTAGAGGAAGCAGTTGTCGGCCGCGGGCATCTTGATGCCCTGGTAGAACGTCATCGCCGTCGGCGCCGACAGCAGCAGCGTGGTGGTGAGTTCGCCGCCGGCCGCCGTCCGCGTCTCCTCGATCAGGCGCTTGCCGATGCCCTGGCCCTGGCAGGCCTTGTCGACGGCGAGATCGGAGAGATAGCAGCAGAAGCAGAAGTCGGTGAGGGACCGGGCGAAGCCCACCAGCCTGCCGTCCTGGCGGGCGGTCAGGATCAGGTTGGCGTGAGCCAGCATGCGCTCGACGCGGCCCCGGTCCCCGATCGGCCGGTTGAGGCCCGATTTGGCGACCACGTCGATGTATTCGTCGGCGCCGAGATAATCCTCGCGGGCATAGATCGTGTTCATGCGTCGAGCCATTTTCTGAGGGCTGCCGTCACTTCGGCGGGTTTTTCCAGCGGGGCCATGTGGCCGCACTCCTCGAGCACGACCAGCCGCGAGTTGGAAATGTCGGCGGCCATCTCCTGGGAGCGGACCAGCGGTGTCGTCAGGTCCTGGCGGCCGACGATCACCACGGTCGGCACTTCTATGTCGACCAGCAAAGGCCGGCTGTCGGGCCGCGCGATGGTGGCGCGGGTCTCGTTGACGAAGCCCTCGGCGCCGACTTCGAGCGCCATGTCGAGGATCGGTTGGACGATCGCCTTGTCGTCGATGTGCGAACGGTGAAGGATCATCGGCAACAGCGAGGGTTGCACCCCATGGAAGCGGCCGATCTTGGTCTGCTCCATCAGCCCGTGGCGCCGCGCCGTCGCCTCGGCGGCGTCGGGCGTGGCCTGGGTGTCGATCAGCGCCAGCCGCTCGACGCGCTGAGAAGCGCGACGCATGATCTCGAAAGCGACGTAGCCGCCCATCGAGAAGCCGGCGAGGGCGAAGCGTTGCGGCGCCATTACCAGCGCCGCGTCGGCCATGGCGGCCATCGAATCGTAGTGCCAGAGCTCGGGCACGACGATGTCGACGATGTCGGAAAGGGCGTCGATCTGGGGCTGGAAGACGCGCCGCGTGGCCAGCAGGCCGGGCAGCAGAACGAGCGTGGGTCGCGGCATGTCTGCCCTCGGGCCTCAAACCTGGATCTGGTTGCCCAGTTCGATAGCGCGGTTCGGCGGGATGCGGAAGAAGGTCTTGGTCGCCGAGGCCGAGTGCGAGAGCGAGATGAACC
>LNFM01010127.1_pt1 | contig 13425 bp, 5 predicted proteins | sample 596031 | NCBI WGS metagenome assembly LNFM01 (sample SAMN04254537, study PRJNA301005) | activated carbon metagenome | isolation source: dual media filters at the Ann Arbor, Michigan drinking water treatment plant | place: USA: Ann Arbor
CGGCTGCCTTTTCGGATTCTCCATCTCTCGGACCTGCACGCCTCCGAGTACATCCCCATGCGGTATCTCGTTGAAGCCTTTGAAAAGGGTCTAGCCGCGAAGCCGGACCTGATCTGCCTCACCGGTGATTACATCACCAGCGATCGCGACTTCGACGCCGCCGCCTATGTCCAGGCCCTGAAGCGGTTGACCTCCGCAGCGCCCACCTACGCTGCCCTCGGCAACCACGACGGCGGCGACTGGGCCGCGCGGGCGGGTTGGTACCCCACTCCCGACCCGGTCATCCAGATCCTCGAGAAAGCGGGCGTCACCGTCCTGCGGAACCGGAACGAGCAGGTGGCGACCACGGCCGGTGCGGTGCACCTGGTGGGACTCGGGGATTGGTGGAGCAATGACTGCCATGGTGCGCGAGCGTTCGAGGGCGTCCCGCTCGAAGAGTCGCCCATCATCTGCCTGAATCACAACCCGGATGGCAAGGAAGAGTGCCTGCAGGCGCCCTGGGAGTTAATGCTCTGCGGCCACACGCACGGAGGCCAAGTGATGGTTCCTTTCTACGGCCCTCCGCGCATTCCCATCATCGACAAACGCTACGCCCACGGATTGAATCCATTCGACGGCGGCCGCTGGATTCACACGACGCGCGGCGTCGGCAACATTCTCGGCTTTCGCATCAACTGCCGGCCGGAGCTGAGCACGCTGGTGCTGACGTGACCCGGCGGAACTGGATCCTGCTCGGCGCGGCGGCGGGGGCTGGGACCGTCTACACCGGAGCCGCGCTTTGGCGGGCCAAGGAGAGCGAGGACCGGGCGGCCAGCATTCAGGCGATGAGTCAAATCGTTGGCGCCACCGACCGGTGGAGGGACGCCCCCCCGCCGACCGGCTTCGAGCCGATGCCGGCGCCGGCCGACTTCCGCGCCGCAGCCGGACGCTATATCGCCGCCGCCAACGGCTTGCTCGCCTGGAACCCGGACGGCACGATCGCGCAGCAGTGGCGCTGCGGCTGGGAGCTGCCGCCGGCGCCGTTGACCGGAATCGTCGAGGTTGGCGAAGCGCTCTGGATAGCCACCGAAGGCGAAGGCGTCCTGGTGCTCGAAGGCGGGCGGATCCGGCATATCCGGCCGGTCGACGCCAACTACGCCCGGGTGCGGGCACTGCTGCCGGTTGCCTCCGGCGGGATGCTGTGGGGGACCGACGGCGGCGTCATCCGCTCTGACGCGAAGGGATTGAGCCTGTCCCACCCGGCGCTCCGACGGGTCGCCGTGACGGCGCTGGCCGGTAAGGAAGAGGACCTCTATATCGGCACGCGCAACGCTGGACTCTGGCGGCTGCATGCCGGGCAACTCGATCAGTTCAGCGAGGCCGACGGGTTGCCGGATCCCCACGTGCAGACCGTAGCCGTCTACGGCGATCACGCAGTGGCCGGCACGCCGATCGGCGCCGCCCTCTTCCGGGCCGGCAAGTTCGACCGCAAGCTGGCCGACGGCTTCTTCGTACGCTCGGCCCTGGTGGACGGCGAGACGCTCTACGCGGGGACGCTCGAAGACGGATTGGTCACGACGCCACTGGGAGCGCGAGGCCGGGCCGTGGTGAGCGGGAAGCAGGAGATCCGCCAAGTGGTTTCGCCAACCCGCTTGCTGACACGGCGGGCGCTGATTTCGACCGAGAGCGGCCGCGAGGAGACACTCGTGGCGGCGCCGGCCGGGCTGCTCACCGATGGGAACGTTTCCGCCCTGGCGATGGACGGGGCCGGTCGGCTCTGGGTCGGCTATTTCGATCGGGGCCTCGATATCGTGGGGGCCGACGGGAAGGTGACGCACCTTGAAAACGACCGGCTGTTCTGCGTAAACCGGATTGTTCACTCTGCCGACCGGACGGCGGTGGCGACGGCCAACGGGCTCCTATACTTCGACGCGGCGGGGCGCCAGCGGCAAGTCCTAACGAAAGAGGACGGCCTGATCGCCAACCATGTGACCGATGTGGTGCTGGCGGACGCCACGGTGCTGGCCGCGACGCCCTCCGGGCTCACCATCTTCGACAAGTCCGGAGCCCGGTCCTTGAACGCCTTTCACGGGCTGGGGAACAACCATGTCTACAGCCTGGCGTTGCGCGGCCAGGAAATATTTTGCGGAACTCTCGGCGGGATTACGCGTATCCAACAGGGCGTAGTACGCGTGAGCCACTCGACGGCCAATTCGGGACTAAAGGCAAACTGGGTGACGGCGATGGCCGTGGCCGGGAACGATGTGTATGCCGGTACCTATGGCGGCGGGGTGCAGCGGCTGGACGCGAATAACGCCTGGCAGAGTTTTAAAGATCTGCCAGCGGATCTGGTGGTAAACCCCGGCGCCCTGTTGGCGACGGCGGCGGGAGTCTATGCCGGAACGTTGGCGCACGGTCTGCTCTGCTACGACCTGGCGCGGCTGCGCTGGCGGCGGGTCACCGACGGGTTACCGTCTTCTAATGTGACCGCCCTTGCTTGGGCCAACGGGTCCCTTTACGCTGGTACGGATAACGGTCTTGTGAAGATTGCCGAGGGAGTGTTGCAGGTCTGATGCGCTATAGCTTGTTCTTTCTAGCGGCCAGTTTGTTTGCGGACGCGGGGGCGTTGATCCCGGCCAATAAGCAGGCGCCGGACCCGGCGGTTCTGTCGATGGAAGAGATGGCGATCGACGTCGAGATCGACGGGTCGTCCGTGAAGGTGTTGACGCGGCAGATCTTTGCCAACAAGACGGCGGCTGTGCTCGAAGGCAACTACGTTTTCGCGCTGCCGGGGAACGCGCTGCTGAGCGATTTCGCGGTGTGGGACGGGGCCACCCGCATCCCGGGGGTGATCCTCGAAAGGCGGCGGGCCGAGGAGCTGTACAACGACATCCGGCTGCAGGCAATTGATCCAGGCCTGTTGCAACTCGGCGAACGCGACGTCGACGAAGCCCGGCGGACCAGCGTGTTCAGCGCGCGGGTGGTGCCGATTCCCGGTTACGGAACCAAGCGGATGGAGATGGAGTACCACCAGCGGTTGGCGATGGAGAACCTGAGTTCCGTCCTCTCGCTGCCGCTGAAGCCGGACGCTTATAAGGAGCAGACGGTGGGGCGGCTATGGATCACGGTGACGGTCACGGCGCCCCATGCCATCAAGCAGTTCGAACAGATTTCGACCGTGTATCCGCTGCAGATTGTCGAGCGGACGCCCAACAAAATCCGGGCGACGCTGGAGGCGCGGAACGTTGCGCTGACCCAGGATTTCGCCATCCGGATTGACCGCGAAGATCCCAAGGGGGACCGGCTGTTGGTGACCGCGCAACGGGAATCCGCTAACGAGCCGGGCTACTTTGAAGCGGCGGCCGTGCTAGCCCCGCAGACCGTGGCGGAGGGGGCGCCGAAGACGGTGGTGGCCTTGTTTGACGCCTCACTCTCCATGCAATGGGAGAAGCTCGAACGGAGCGTCCGGGCGCTTACCGCGCTGCTGAACGGATTGCGCGCCGAGGACAAGTTCCATCTGTTGGCGTTTAACTCGCAAGTGGCGGCCTATGCGCCGGGGCCGACGGCGGGCGGGACGGCGAATGCGGAGCTGGCGTTGAACTGGCTGAAGACGCAGCCGCTCCGTGGGGCGACGAACCTGGGCGCGGCATTGCAAAAAGGGCTGGCAGTGGCCGATGCGGAGACGGCGCTGGTGCTGTTCACCGACGGCGGCGCGACCGAAGGCCAAGTGCGAACCGGGCAACTGCTGGCTGAGTACGGCAAGGCCTGGGCCGCGCGCAAGCCGCGAACGTTCGTCTATGCCGTGGGCGATGACGCGAACGCAAATCTATTGAAAGCGCTGGCCCGCCAGAACGGCGTCTTTGAATGGGTCCGCTCGACGGAGCCGGAAGAGTTTAAGTTGAATGGGTTCCTTTCGAAGTTGAACCGCAAGGCGGCCGATGGTGTGACGTTGACGGTGCAGCCAGCAACGGCCGTTTCGCTCGTTTACCCGTTGCATGAGGCCGTGTACCCCGGCAGTGAGGCAACCTGGGTGGGGCAGTACGCCCAGCCGGGTTCAGCGACGTTCAAGGTGCGGGGGGCGACGGCGACCGTGAACCTGCCGGCGGCGGAGACGGCGCATCCCCAACTACCGCGGAACTGGGCAAAGGCGCGGGTGGACGCGTTGCTCGAAAAGATCGACCGCGACGGCGAGGACAAAGGGACGATCGACGAGATCATCCGGTTGTCGAAAAAGTACAAGTTCGTCACGCCCTACACGAGTTTTCTGGCCGCGCCGCGCAGCCTGTTGCGGCCGCGGCTGATCCGGCCGGGAGACCCTGTGCTGCGGGTGCGGACGGACGAGGCGATCGCCAGCGTCGTGGCCGTGTTCCCGTTTGGTTTGACGAAGCCGTTGAAGTATCTACCGGAAGAGAAGGTTTGGCAGACGCGCTTTCTCGCGCCCGAGAGCATGACCGACGGTACGCACACGGTGCAGATGGTGCTGCGCGACAAAAACGGACGCACCTACCGGGAAGGGAAGACGTTCCTGATCGTTAGCAAGCAGCCGCTAGTGAGCGTGAAGCTGGCTTCGAATTCCGTGCGGGCTGGTTCGACGTTGACCGTGATGGCGAAGGCGACTGAGTTGACGCGGACGATTACGGCGAAGATTGCGGGCGCAGCGCCGGCGCGTCTGCAGTGGAACGAACAGAAGCGCGTCAACATTGGCGAACTGACGATTCCGAAGTCGTTGCCGCCGGGGAAATACATGGTGAAAGTGACCGCCGAAGATGTGGCGCACAACGTCGCGAGCCGGGAGGTGGCCCTTGAAATACTTCCTTAGTGTTATCGCGTTGGCCGCGGCGGCGTGGGCGGCCGATCTGCCCACCTATGTTTCAACGATCGAAGCGGGTAACGCCTTCGAGCAGGTGTTCTACCGGGTAACGACATTTGCCGGCAACACCCTGGCGTGGCGCAAGTCGCCGGCGGAGACGCGGGCGGCCTTGACGGCGCAGATTCAAGCCCAAGCCACCGAAGCCCGGCTCTACTACCTGCGGGCACGCGAAGCCGAGTTGCAACTTGATTTCGCTGCGGCGGAAGCGGACCTGGCGAAGTACATCGAACTGGTCCCCAATAAGCAGCCCGCCTGGGCGGAGAAGGCGAACTACCACCATCGGCGATTGGAGCCGGCCAAGGAGATTGCCGCGCTGCTGCAGGCCAAGCTCTTTGCCCGGGCGCTGAGGGAGGCGCGCGAGCAGTTACTGGATCCGCTGCCGGTCTATCAAGCCTGGGAAGCCGCCGAACCGGACAATGCCAAGCTCTACGACGAGTATTTGCCGTACCTGCTCAGCCAGAAGAAGTACGCCGAGTACGAGGCCGTGCTCGGGCGGCGGACGGTGGCGAATCCGCTCGAACGGCGGGCGGCGTTGGAATTGGCGCGCAGCGGCGCGGCAGCGGCCCTGGCGGTGTATGACCGGGAAGCGCCGGAATCGGTGAAGCACTATGAGTTGCTCGTGCAGACCAAGCAGTTGCGGCCGTATTTGACCACGCAGCGGCAGCGGTCGTTGGCCGAGCCGCGGAGTTTCGAACCGGTGCGGCGGATGTTTTGGGTGCACCTGAACGCGGGTCGCGCCGATGCCGCGCAGCGCGTGCTCTACGAGTTCCGGCAGCGGGGCGGCACGGCTCCGCTCGAGTTGGCGAAGCTCTACGAAGCCGCCCGCAATGTGGACGAAGCGGCGCACTGGTATAGCCAGGTGGATAGCGAAGAGTCGCTCGCCGGACTGGCGATGCTGCTGCTCAACCACGCCGGCCAGCCGATGCGGTACGGGTCGGCGGACCTGGGTTCGTTTTCTGACATCGGGTCGATGGACCGCTCGCCGGGCCTCCTGAACGGCGTGCTCTCGCTCGTCTTCAACACAACCTATCCGGCATCGGAGTTGGCGACCGAGGAGAACCGCGCGCGGCCGTACTTCCATCGGGCAAAAGCCGCCGAACTCGTAACGCTCTTCGACAGCCGTTTTCCGAACTCGACGCGGCGGCCGGCGCTGCGGGCCAAGGTGGTGGAGGCGTTCTCCATCCATGGCGTTCACGGGGCCGTGATCCGCGAAGGGCGCCAGTTCTTGACGGCGTATCCGAAGGCGCCGGAGCGGGTAAGCGTTTCGCTGCTGATGGCCGGGGCGTATGCGGCGCAGGGCAATACGGCGGAGGAGTTCAAAGTTTACGATGCGGTGCTGGCGGACCTCGGATCGAAGCATCCGCAGTACCGGGCGATTCTCGACCGCGCGATTGCCCGCTATGTGGCCATGAAACGGGTCGCCGATGCGCTGGCCCTGCAACGCAAGGAACTCGACCGGAACCCGGCCGATCCAATCCTGTATGAACGGCTCGCGGCGTTCCTCGAACAGAACCGGATGGGTGCGGAGATTGAAGCCGTCTATCGCCGGGCGATGGCGCAGTTTCCCGACAAGTCGTGGTCGCATAAACTGGCGCGCTGGTATCTGCGCGGCAAGATGAACGCGAAGTACGATGCGCTCTCGAAAGAGGTCGCGGCCGTGTTCTCCGGCACTGAGCTTGAGGAGTATCTGAAGGTGACCGCCGTGAAGGGGCAGCTCGACGCGGTCCTCTACCGCAATGTGAATACGTATGCGCTGACACGCTTCCCGCACCACATCCCGTTCGTGAAGAACCTGGTGGACGCGCATGGCACGCGGGCGACGGCGAACCCGGCCGAGCAGGAGCGGCTGCTGCGCAGCTACTGGATTTACGACGAGGCGTTGCGGCAGCAGTTCTTTGCGCTGCTCTCGCGGACGAACCGGTTGGACGCGGAGCTGACCGCTGTAAAGGCGGCCCTGCCGCGCGGCGATGCGGCTGCGCAGACCCGCGCCAACCCCGCGGCGGCCGTGTGGGTGGCGGAAGCCGAAGCGTGGCAGAGCCATTGGGAAACGGCCGCGCCGTATCTGCGCGCGGTGTCCGCTTCCTATCCCGCCGACATCTCTCTGCTCGCCCGGACGGCGGCGGTGCATCGCAGCCTGGGCAACGCGCCGGTGGCACTGGAGATGGAAGGCGCGCTGGCCAAGGCGTGGCCGCGCGAGTCGCAATTCCTGACCCGGATGGGCGAAATTCAAGCCGACCGGGAGCAGTTCGCGGCGGCCAAGCCATTGTTCGATCGCGTCGCCCAGATTGCGCCCGGCAAACCCGAAGCCTGGCTCGAGTCGGCCACTTTGCACTGGGACTACTATCAGTACGACGATGCGATTCGCCAACTCACCGCGGGCCGGCAGCGGCTGAACCAGCCGGCGGCGTTTGCCTTTGAAATGGGCGCGATCTATGAGAACAAGGGGCAGCCGGCGGCCGCGCTGAAGGAGTATCTGGCCGGGGCGCTCGCGGCGGAGGGCGACTCGCTGGCGCGGGGTCGGCTGATCCGGCTCGCGCGGCGGCAGCCGGTTGAATCGCTGATCAAGAGCCTGCCGGTGAGCGGGCCTTCGGCGAGCCTGCGCGTCGCCTTGCTCGAAGCGCAAGGCCGGCGTGAAGATTTGGAGAAGTTCCTGACGACTGCAGCGGCCCAGACGACGGATCGGGACGTCCTGACGCAGTTCGCCTCGGTCGCCGAGCGGAACGCCTTGCCGGCGGCCCAGCGAGCGGTGATGGCGCGTGAGATCGCTTTAGCCGGCGATCCGCTCGAAGCGCTGAGCTTGCGGATGGCGCGCGCGAAGTGGGAGGAGAGCCAGGGCAACCCCGCAGCGGCGCGCAGCGAGATGGACGCGTTATTGAGCGAACACGGCAAGCGCTTGGCGGTCGTTAAGGCCGCGGCGGATCTGCATCGGCGCACCGGCAACGGCGCCCGGTCGATCGCCATACTGCGGGCGGCGGCCGACGCGGCTCATCCGGCGCTGCAGCGGACCCTGCGTCTCGATGCCGGCCGGCAGGCGGATGCGCCGACGGCATTGGCGCTGGCCGATCAGGTGTTGGCCAAGGACCCGGCGGATGCCGAGGCGATTACGCTGAAGGCGTCGGCGTATGCCAAAGCCAACGACGACCGTGGCTTGGCGGCTTTTTACAAGGCGAAGCTGGCCGAGTTGAAGGACCCGGCCCAAGTGGCCGCGCTGCGCCAGGCGACGATTCCGGCGCTGACCCGCCTGAAGGATTTCAACGGTGCGGTGGACCAGTACATTGAACTGGCCAAGCGGAGCCCGGAAGACGAAGGCCTGTTGCGGGAAGCGGCGCGCTATGCCGCCGACAATGGCGGCAAGGATCGGCTGCTGGCTTACTTCGTCAAGGCCGAAAGCGATTCGCCGCGCGATGCCCGCTGGCCGCTGGTGCGAGCGCGCCTCGAGGGCGAGTTCGGCAACTATCCCGCGGCGCTACAGGCGTGGGGCCGGGCGGTGGCACTGCGGCCGGAGCGTACGGATCTGCTGGCGTCCCGCGGCGATCTCGAAACGCGGCTCGCGCGTTGGGAAGACGCGGCGGCGACCTATCAGAAACTCTATGAGCTCAGCTACCGGAACCCGGTGTGGCTGGTGCAGACCGCGGAGACGCGGGCGCGGCAGGGCCGGATGCAGGAAGCGGCCACGCTGTTGAAGCAGGCTTATTCGACGGGACGGCCCAACCCGGAAGCCATGGCGGACAAGCTCGAAAGCTGGGGTCTGCTCGAAGAGGCGCTGGCGGCCGGACCGGCGCCGGCCACGCGGGCGCGGCTGCTGACGCGGCTGCGGCGGTATGAGCAGATCGCCGGGCGCGAGCCGGAAGTGGTAAATGCTTCGGCCCAGGCCGCGGGAACCGAGTTCACGCCCGAGGAGAAGGCGAAGTACGCCGTGTGGCTGGAGGCGCAGGGGAATGCCGACGCGGCGCTGTCGGCCCAGTTTCTGGAGGTGGCGGCGAAGATCCTCTACCGGCAGATGATGGCGCAGCCCGGCGCGGAAGAAAGCGCCGGCCGCATGCACCAGTTGTTCGATCTGCAGGTGCGGCGCGGCCGTTTCGCGGAAGCGGGCCAGCAGTTAGAGGCGTATTGGAAGGTGCACCCGGCGACCGAGAGCAAGGAGCAGGTGTTGCGTTTGGCCGGCATGGCCTACCGCCGCGCGGGCGACGCGACCGGGGAGTTGCGGACCCTGGCCGGCGGGCCGCTTGAAGGCGAGTACCTCGAACGCTATCTACAGTTGCGGCCCACCGCGGAGGCCGCCCGGGCCGAAGCGTTGGCCAACTATGGCCTGCGGACGGAAAACGCCGCGCTGGCGCTACGCGGCATCCAAGCCGCACCGCGACCCCCGGCTTGGAAGAGCGCCTACCGTGCGCTCACCGGCCTCTACTTCGGCCAGACAACCCCGGACGTGAAGAAGGCCTTTGCGGATACGTTGGGGCCGGAGACGATCGGCGCCAAGCTGGCGGCGCCGAAGACTGGGCTGGCCGGCGACACGTGGTTCTACTACGCGGCGCGATATGCGGACTATCTCGGCCTGACCAAGGACGCGGCCGAAGCGGCCTACAAACCGGCGATGGTGGAGAACCGCCCGGCGAGCGCCAAGGCGTTCTTCGCGGCGGGCGACTATCCCAACGCGATCGCGCTGGACCCGCACTACGGAGCGGCGTACGCGCGGCTCGGCAACCATGCCAAGGCCCTCGAAGAGTACCGCTGGATGATGGACAACGGCCGTTACGGCGAGACGTGGTGGGAGGATGTGCGCGTGTCGCTGCAGGCGGCGCCGACGGCTCCGGCCGGCGAGGCGCTGTTGACCGCCTACGTCCGGCGGAACGGCGCGTACCGCGTCAACGAACTGGTGCAGGGAACCAGCGCGGACCGGCTGGTGCGGCTTGCGCAGTTCGCCGCCGAACCGGCCGAGTTCCTGCTGGAGTTCGCCGCGACCGAACCGGCGCTGTTGGCGCAGGCCGAAGCCTTAGCCGAACAACGCCTGGCACGGGCCGTGGGTGAGACGCGGGAGATGGCCACGGGGTCTCTGCAGCGGATCCGGACGCGGCGGCTGGAAGCGTTAGTGAAGGCCGGCCAGTGGGCTGCCGCGGAGCAAGTGCTCGCCAAGTTCACCCCGGACCAGTTGGAGATGGAGTCGTATACGCTGCTGCCGTTGCGGCTACGGGTGGCGGCGAAGACGGGTCAGTTGGCGAAACTGCTCGAGACGGCCACCGACACAGAGGCGCTACGCAGCGCGGCGGCGCGGTTGCAAGAGGAAGGCGACCCCGAATCGGCCCGCCAGATTCTGACCTTGGCCTACGAACGGGAACTGGCGGGACCGTATCCCACCGCGGCGAGCTATCTCGGCCTCGCTGCTGTGCAGCCGGCCCGCGCGGTGGCGCTGCTCGATCGGCTCGTGATGGCCGTGGGTGAACCCTTCACCAACCATGCGGCGGCGGCGAGCTTGTTGCTTGAACAGAAGCGGCCGGCCGAGGCCCTCCGCTACGCCGAGCCCTTGGCGGCAGCGAAGCCATGGAGCACGGAAGCCAAGTTGCTGCTCGCGCGAGCGAAGAGTGACGAAGCGACGCTTGTGACGGTAGCCATGGATCGGAATGCGGCTTACGCGATTCGCCTGCAAGCGGCCGAAGCGCTGAATCGGACCGTGACCACCGGTTCACGGGAGCTGGATCTTCTGGCCGCCAAGGTGACCTCGGCCACTGAGGCCGAACAGCCCTACGTCGTAACGGCGCGGCTGCGAGCGGCCGAAAAGGCTACTGACGCGGCCGTGAAAGTACGCCTGCTGCGGGGAGCGCTGGCGATCGACCCGAGTCAGCGGCTGCCGCTGTTCCGCGCGTTGCAGGGGGCGCCGCTGTTGGCCCTGGCTGACGACGGCAACGTACCGCCGGAGATGCGCGAGGCCGTGGGCGATGCGTACCTGAAGGCCGGCCAGGCGGAACGCGCGGTGCTGTATTTCGAAGGCCTCCCGGCGAAGCAGAAGCTGGCACAGGCGGAAGTGGCGCGGCGGGCGAAAAATGAAAGCCGCCGGCCGATCGTGAATCAGGGATTGGAACAGCCGCACGATGTGCGGGTGCGGTTGCTGGCAGGTGCCCAATGAAAACGAAGCTGATGGGATTGGCGGTGATCGTGGCCGCGGCGGGCGTGTACTTCGCGCAGCAGGCCACGGGCGTCGAGCCGCTGCCGCGTTGGGTGCCGGCCGGGGCACAGGTGTATCTGGAGGCCAAAGACTTCGGCTCCTTGCTGCGCGAGTGGAACGCTTCTCCGGAAAAGCGGCAGTGGGTAGGCAGTCCGAACTACAACGTCTTCTCGAAATCCCGGCTGTTTCTGCGTTTGGGCGACGCACAGGGCGAGTTCGCCGCAGTGAGCGGACTCGGGCTCGACAACGCGCTGCTGGAGCAGTTGGCCGGGGGCGCCTCGGCGATGGCGGTCTATGACATTGGCAAGCTGGAGTTTTTGTACCTGACGAAGCTGGCCGCGGCGCCGGCCTTACAGGCGGTGGCGGGGCAGTTCACCGCGCGGACCGTGGCTGGCACCACCTACTACGTGAAGACCGACCGGGGCACCGACCGCACCGCTGTCTTCGCCACCAAAGATGGTTGGTTGCTGCTTGGCACGAGCGAGAACTACGTGGCCCGGGCGTTGCAACTGATGGCCGGGCAGGGCGGCGGGGCGCTGGCGAACGAAACCTGGTTCCAGCGCGCCGCACAGGCGCAAGGCGAACTCCGCATGGCGGCCAACGTCGAGCAGCTTGTGAAGAGTCCGCACTTCCGCAGCTACTGGGTGCAGCGGAATGTTTCCGAGTTAGCCGAGATAGAAGGCGCGATGGCGGACCTGACGCGGACCGCCGGGGCATGGGTGGAGACCCGGACGATGGTCCGGAAGCAATCGGCTTCGCCCGGCAGCGCCGCGGCGCTGCGGACGGTAGCGCGCGCCGTGCCGAACGACGCCGGCTTCTACCGGTTGGCGCTGGGCGCCCCGGCGGCGCGCCTGCTGGCGACCTCGGCCGCGGCAACGTTCGTCGAAGGGCAGGACGCCGAAGACCTGGAGACATTGATCGACGTCGCGCCCTTCGCGGCGGCCGGATCGTCTAACGAAGCCGCCGTGGCGGCGCTCCTGCGGAATGCGACGGCGCACGCTGTGGTGCGCGGGACGCGGCTGCAGCAGGATCAGGTCTTCGTGGCGCAGACCTTGGGAGTCGCCATGGCCGGGGCGTCGAACTGGGACGTGGCCGCCGTGCGGACGTTGTTGCCGGGGTACGCGGTAGCGGCGGCGGGGCCGATGCTCTATGTTGCCAACCATGAGCCCCTTCTCCGCGCTATGCAGGCCGGCGGCACCGTGGCCGTCGCTGGTGACCGGACGGTGTATTTGGCTTCGTTTCGTCATGCAGCCGAACGCCAGCGCCTATTCCAGATGACCGGCCTCATCGACCGCGCCGGCGCAACCCCCGCCGAGCAGCCCGACCAGCGAACGCCCGAGTTCTTCTCCGAAAACGTGGCCAGCTTTTCGGGCGTCCTGGAGCGGTTCGGCACGGCGACCGTGGCGCGCAGGGACGAAGGAGATAAGCTGACTGAGACGGTAACCTACTCGCGCCAGCCATGAACATAATGCTCTATAGCATTCCCGAGCGGCGCGTTCTGCGGGCGGATTGGCCCGAGCGGGACGTGCCCGTGAGCCCGGGGAGCATTGTGAAGCCCTTCACCGCACTGGCTTACGCGCAGGCGAACCACTACTTCTACCCCGACCACTTCTGCCGCGGGGCGGCCGACCGTTGCTGGTGGGGCCGGGGCCACCAGAAGATCGGCATTCGCGATGCCGTGGCCCATTCCTGCAACCACTACTTCCGCGAACTTGCCCGGGCCCTGCCGCCGCATGCCACTCCGGCGTTGCTCGCGCAGTTTGGCGTCGAGGTTCCCGAAGGCTCGCCGGACACGCAGATCGGCCTGGGCTCCGATTGGAAAGTGCGGCCGGAGGCCCTGGCTGGCGCCTTCGCGGAGCTGCTGAGCCGGCCCGCCGACCCCGGCATTTTCCCCTTGATTGATGGCATGCGGCGCGCCGCGCGTTATGGCACGGCGCGGGCGCTCGGCGCCGGGTACCTGGCCAAAACCGGCACCGGACCCAACGCCAAGCTCGATGGGGACGGCTACGCCATCATCGCCTATCCGGAGGCCGCTCCCCGCGAGCTCGTCCTGTTGCAGGCGCCGGGCGTCACCGGCGCCAAGGCCGTCGAGATGTTCACCCGATGATTGAGATCGCCATCTTCGTGCTGTTTCACCCGCAGGCGCTGACCGTGAAGCCCGCTCCGGGTCACATCCTGAAGGTGAACGGCGTAAGCCTTGCCGGCGGCCGGGCGGTGGGCGTGCGGCGGGAAGGGTACGAAGTGGACTGGTTTATGAACCGGCAGACACACACGGGCAAGTCCGTGCGGTTTGACGGAGAGATGCTCGTGAGCGTGCCCGGCAAAATCGAGCGGCGCTATCGCGGAAAGTTAACGGTGACAGAGGCGTTGGGCGAGCTGCGGGCGGTGTTGACGGCGGACGTGGAAGACGCCGTCG
>LNFM01010128.1_pt1 | contig 13425 bp, 18 predicted proteins | sample 596031 | NCBI WGS metagenome assembly LNFM01 (sample SAMN04254537, study PRJNA301005) | activated carbon metagenome | isolation source: dual media filters at the Ann Arbor, Michigan drinking water treatment plant | place: USA: Ann Arbor
CCCTGCGCCGGACCATGCATGAGTTCGGGTTGTACTCCGGACTGAGGCCGGGAACGCTCGTCTCGCTCCGTCGAGACTGGATCCAATGGCGCGATCACGCAGTCTCGATCCCCAAGATGAAATCGGGGCGCAGCTTTGACCTGCCCCTTTCCGATCACATGGTCGCCGTCCTGAAGCGCGCCATCGCCATCGGCGACGTCCTCTTCCCGAACTCAGAGTGGGTGTTCCCGACGCGGGCCCTCAAAGACAACCCGAAGCGCGGCATCAAGCGTGGCGACACCATCCCGACCCAGATCTGGCGAGAAAAGTCGCTCCCCAGCGAAACGGGCCACCTCTTGCGCCACACCTACCGGACGATTGCCCAGCGCATCTGCCTCGACAAGATCGAGGCACGGCTCCTGCTGGACCACACCGTGCCCGGGATCGACGGGGTCTACATCCACGAGAAGTCGTTGTTTGACAGGCTGCTTGTCGCTCAGGAGCAGATGACGGCAGCGATCGACCGACTCAAAGCCAGGAAGCCAGCCATCGACATGGACGAGCATAAGCTAATTGCAGCGCAATAGGTTCGTACGCCGGATCTGATCCGACGCCAACTAGATCCCACAAACAGACATGGAGGTCACTGCGATCTGCGGCGCCAGTGTGGCGGACAATCATGTCTGGAAACGGAGGGACCGCGTTTCGGCGCATGAGACAGCAGACAATACGAGCTGCCGACACGAACGTTCTTAAATGAATGCCGACGACACCTCACGTCGAGAACGCTAACTGATCGAGCGTCAGCAAGGCTTGGAGTGCAGCAACCTGCGTGTAGGTATCCGCGGCTGCTTCCCCGTGCCCCACGGCGTGACGAGAGCCGGCAGTTCCGTTGCCTACCGTGGGATCGAAGTGCGCATACGTTCGCGCGGCGAGATACGAGGCGAAGGCTTCGGGCAACAGGAGCGTGTGTGGACTGCCCGCTTTGCGCTCGGCGCTCTCGGTCGCAAACGCGAGAAGGGTCTTGATCTTGGCGCCCGTGCCATTGGTAGCCCGGTGTGCCGCGTTCAGAACACCCTCGATCTCCGTCAGTACAGTCTTGATGACCGCTACGGGATCATTGGCATTGAAACTTCTGAGCGCAGATCGTAGCACGATCTCGCGCGAGGCGAAGTGGGGCTTTGCAAGCCATCGTTGCAGCATCCGGTCGAGCCGTTGTTCGTCAAACGCCGCGACAATCTTGTCCTCGACGTCCTTGAGATCAAAACCTGCCTCACAGTGCCGAATGAGCTCGTGGAACTCACTGGTGATTATCTCTGCAAAAGGAAACCAGCCAGCAGCCACAAGCTTATCGAAGATGTCCTTCTGCCCGATGGCGTCGTAGATATGGCGGTACTTGAGGCTGCGATAAAGGCTGCCGAGGGTGCGCTGGAACTCGTCCTGATCGAAATTCTTGTCGGGATTGAAGTTGAAATAGAGTGCGAACCGCCAATCCTGACGGAACAGACAAATCACCTTGTCCTCCGCGCCTATGTCGACAAGAGGAAACGCCATCTTACCGACATCGACGATGTCGTGCTCGAAGACAACTGTACCGGCAGCGATGGATCGTTTGGTAAGAATGCTCAGCCACATTGCAGCAGTGTCCGCCCATAGCTCTGCAGTGTGGTCGGGCTTGATGACGAGGAGGAGCGTTTTCACGCGCTCAATATCGAGCGGCACTCCAGCGACGCTGATGTGATGCCGGATAGCGTTGGAGAGGCCTTCGGCCATGCGGTGAAAAACAGGATCATCCGAGGTCAGCGCGAGCCGGGTCCAGACCTTGAGCATTTCGCCGCCGCGCGCGGCTTCAGCCGACACACCATCGATGGTGACGTTCGCAAGACGAATGGGATCGCCAAGATTTCCGGCGAGCACACCAGGCGCCTGCGTCATTGCATCAGGCTTGTCGTTCGGGGGGTCTGAGGTGCTGTCCTTACTCATGTTCGCCGGCCCCAAGGAAAAGCAATTCACCATCTGGCTGGACCATCGCCGCGCAGGCAAAGTAGTTGGAAGCATTGGCGTGCCCAGGATACTGAGCGTCAGCTATAGCTTCCGCTTGGCAGGGATCACAGGGCGGGTCGCGCTTTCCGCGATCACATGTAGAGCACCCAAGATGAACTTGCAGGCGCCCAGGAACTGCTCCCTGCCGCCCGGTTTCTTGCGCCGCTGCAGAAGGCCGTCGATGACCTCAAGAGCAGCGGTTTTGGCCTTGATCTCGTCGGAGCTAAAGGTCAGTGGCCGCATATCGTGCGCGAAGGTATTTCTGATCCGGCGCAGCGCGTGAAGAGCCTTGGTCAGGTCCGCTCCATATAGACCGAGAAGAATACCAAGATCAATCTTGGCTGAGAAGGTGGCCAGCGGCCCCATGCCGTTGAACATGCCATCACAGATCTTCTTGTGATCAATCAGGTGCGCCTTGATGGCTTGCGTGAGGTGATCCTCGACAATGGCGACGAACACGATCGCCAGCGACCGGTCTGGCTGCTTCTCGGCGTCGGGCAGAATGATGTTGCGCAGCTCGCTGAAGTACGGATCGTCGGTCGGTACGTCGGGCATTGCATCCTCATAGCCTTTGTTGGTTGCGGAACTACACCAGTGCAACAGAACGCTACAGGTTCGATCTCTGCTGACAGCGGCCTTTCCGAAGACGTCGTTGGCAACGGCAGGCAGGCTACATGCACACAGAGTCCCACTCCATCAACAACGTAGATATTGTGCGATCAGCTGAATGAGATGAAGTGAGCCGTCGACCTGATCAAATCATCTAACCGCACGAGTTCGAAAATGTCCGCTTCTTGAAGTGCTCCGGCCGTGGCACGGTGTTACCGCCGGTTGGTGATTGAGTGCGCGACTGATGTCGCCTTTCTCTGCACAGTCTCCGTCGCTTCATGGAGCGGCGACGTGAATGACCCACTGCAGACGAAGTGCATGTTTTCAAAACTCATGTTGCGAACTTGCAAGCCATGGCGGAAGGCGCCGTGTGCATCGCAACAGACTCACTTCTGACCAGTTGCGGCTGCGATGGCCGCTTGCCACCCAGGACCGCTTTCGTTCTCAACTTCGGGACGGGCCATGTGCAGTCAACGATGAGCCAAGGCTAGCGAAGGTGGTGAGCGGCGCCCGGATACAGAACGTCCTTTGGACATCCAAGGGTAGCGAGAAGCTTCGGCCCTTCCCTACGTCCGCTATGAGAAGCGACGCCGACGACCAAAGGATCACGAAGTGTCTCGTGGTGGCTCAAATGCAAAATAGAAGCTGACCGATACCACTGCCGACGACCCTCACCTCGGCACAGCCTACCCCGCATGACGGCATCGGCCAGCCCACTGTGCGGTACCGTGATCTAGATCCCTCGTTTATACGAAAGAGTGATGAAGGTGTTTTTCCAAATCTATGCCTATGACCGCGGCACCTGTTGTCCAAGTATGAGTGCCGCACGATCTATCGTCCTTGCTTAGTGCTCTTCCAAGACTTCTCCCAAGCCCCGGCAGCTTCCCCAGCTATCGGGGCTTCCGCTATATGGCCGACTGATGAGCTCGCCAAGCTACCTTTACATCTCGACGGCGCCCCACAGGAACTGGGTCGGATTGCAGTCGCGAGGGAGCGGCAAACGGTAACCTCACTTCCGCATTTGAATTGAGAGCGGGTGTGGATTGCGAGGGGCCAAGCAGCCGTGGCCTACTTTATCACCGGCGTGTCACGCTACGGCGTCGGAGGTGCACTGTCTTGCCAGAGCTGCGTCGGGAATTGCCAGACTTCCAAATCTTCCTTGCGCTTGACGCCCTTTGCGGATGCTATGCTTGGCCTCATCGTCGGCGTGCCGCTTTTCGCCGGAATGGTATTTGTTTCCCAGTTTTGCGCGGAGGTGGTCTTATTCGCTGTGTCAGGTGTCGCGGGTTTGGCCGGAGTCGCGGCCCTCGGCTTCGAAGCGCCGCCGGCCTTGTTCGATGCTGAGCGCCGCGCCTTGTGCGCCGCGCGCGCGATGCGTGCGACCTCCTTCTTAGCCTTGGCTTTCGCTTTCGTCGCTGAGCTCACGTTCGCACGCAGTTGCTCGGCGCTAGCGCTTGCCGCGGCACGAGTGTTTCGTTCCCGCTCGATCTGGCGTGTCAGATCGACGATGGCTGCATCCAGTTCCTTGCGCGGGTCATCGTAGGTCGCGCGTTCTTCCGCGCGCGCTGTCTCGGCACGTGCGGTCGCTTGGTCAGAAGCAGCTTGACCTGACGCAGGATATCAAGTTCGTCTGAGACGCGCTGGAATGTTGCTTCGCTCGCCTTCAGCGCCGTCTCGATAATTGCAAGCCGCTTTTGCAGTTCGCTCAGTGCAGTTTCGGCGTTTTCTTTTGCCTCAGTCGCCTCCGCCAATCGGCGCGTCAATTCTTCGACTGTTCGCAGAGCGTCATCCTTTGCAGCGCGCTCAGCTGCGACTGGTCATCGAAGTTTCTTGTGAACTTCACTTGAGCGGCCATTGACGAAGATCTCGGAAAATTGATTGTCTAGGTCAACACCTAGTGTATCATAATTGCGGGACCTAAATCCCATCGCTCCAAAGGTGCTGCGACTACTTGGCGGTCGCGATAGTTCGGTGTTGGATGAAACTGGCTCAATCAAGCGACCGCATTGGGCAAGAACCAAGCGTCGAAGATGGCAATCTTTGCTTGTTGCGCGTTGCGATTTCCGTTCAGGCCGCGATCTCAGGTCACGCGAAGTTTGACGCCCAGGCCGTCGCTGATGCCTTGATCGAAGCAATCGCTGCAAACATCCCTCCCGATCGCAACCACTGATCGAGCTTGGTTTTGGCTTCCTCAAGGGATGTAGTCGTACCTAGCAACTCGCAGACCATAGTGACCGAATACCGGCCATTGGCGTCTTTTACGACTACAGCAATACCCGGTGCGCCATTGATTTCTACCGGACGCCAGCAAGTGCCGTCATCGCGTAGCAACCATTCGCGCTGTGGAATTAGTTTCCCCATGTTAAAACCCGCCTTCTCCAGGACTGGACAACTGTAACGTGTCTGAGAAAACCGAAAGTTTCAACACGATTATGTTGGTGTCGGAACCAACTAAGGGTCGATGCGTTTCGCTGCAGAATCATTCCGGAACGCGTGGCGACGATAGACATAGAATCATCAAGGAGATTTGCGTAACATGAAGCCAGTGGACGAAAGCCCTGACGATCGTGATTTTCGGCTTCTGGGCGTCGCACTTTCTGTTTGCGCGGCGAGGAGAGCCGATACCGCCTCCAACCCCGAAGCTCTCGCTGACGCTTCTATTGGAGCCATCCGAGGCGTCCGCGATGGCGGCAACCCTGACCGCCCCTTGACGTCAGTAGTGGGAAAAACCAATCGTCCAAATTGAACTTGTTGGATGTGCGCCCCCAAGATGACGACCGGTGCGGACACCTTCGGATGTTATGTGCGGGGTGCTTCACTGCGTCGGTAGAACGTCCTCAAACTCGGTGCCGCGCAGCTGGACCCGATAGCACCCAGGGTGCTCGAAGGCTCCCGCCCACAAGCCAGCGCCAGCAGTACGGGCGCTGAAAGGTGCCTAGGCCTCAATCTTTTGATTAGAATTTTCCGCTAAAGTCCTCCGCTGTTCCCGGGATGTTTGCCGGGACAACTATGAGCATGACGCTCACGAGCGGATCAATGGATTCGGCGGAGCAGGGCATCATGCGTACATTCGGCAGGCGATCGAGCCGTTCAAATATTGCTTGGCTGTTAAAGCCGAAAGCGTTCCCCGTGACCTGCCACATCCTAAGACGCTCTGAACGCATGATTTGCATGACGGTGTCAGAGCCGGGAGACGTTACAGAGAAATTTAGAATAATCAGTGGCTCTGACACCGAACTATGTGATCTTCAGAGGGTAGGTCCGAACTACGTGATCGCCCGCGTTAGCGACGAACCGGTTGACCACCCCAACACATATGGAAAGAACCAGAAGGTTCAATTCCGGGACGTTCTCGCCTCGTAAGCCACCGGACCCAAAGTGATCGGACCACCCAGCCAAATCACACCCAAGGCTGAGACAAGGTCTTCGTCCTAAGCAAGTTAGCTGGCTATCGACATCACCCGTTTGATTGGAGCCGCCAGTTTCCACCTGAGTCCATTCCTGCCCCAGGGATGAACCACTGGAGCTGACCCGCCTCGATGTCCCTGCCCGGGCGTTATGAGGCGGCTGTCCCGTCTCGGCGGGTCAGCGTTGCCCACCGACAACTTTGCAAGCTGTGGAAGAGGCCGACACCGCGTGTGCCTGTAATGCTGACACCGTAACCCGCGCCCAGCTCTAGGCAGTCGTTGCCGAACGGTGCGACGGGAGCAACTCCCGATGTGATGCGCCAGCGGCGGGTTGAGGTTGGCCAGCTGATCGGCGGCGCCGGTGATGATCAGCGCAACCTGCAAGCGCTACCGGCGGCGGCAACGAGGGGTGGGGCCTACACTCCGACTTCGCTCCAGCGGGCGCTGAAGGCGAAGGGGCGGATTCCCTTCGCCAGTCGGCAGTTCAGTGAAATCGATAAGAATCTAACCAAAGTTTCGATGGGTTTCCTGCTAACTCATCGATCGTTTGAATGAGCATCGCATCACATTGCAAACTTCTTGTGTATAGTCTCCCGACTTGCTCGGCATGAAGTCGAGCGCCGTAGAGCATGAAGCTCGCACTGGCTCTCGTGTCTGCGGTGTGCTCATGCGTTCATTTGGGAGGAGAACGAACAGCATTGATATAGCGTGCATCCTACTGCCGAGGTTCGCTCCAATTCCGTGTCGAGTCCGAGAGAGAACTCCGAGGATCGTATGCCTCGAACTCGACAATCCAGCCAAAGTCTCGAGCCGGTTTGAGCTCGTCCTCGCCAACGGTGCAGATACGCTCTACTGCGAAGTCACGTCTCTAGGGCATGACTATCTCACAGCACGTTACAGATCAGAGCCATTCACAACCGTCACAATAGCTGCTGCCCTTGGCGAAAACGAAAGCTGGCGTGGCCAAAATTGAGGGCTGTGGCGGGCCGCACACTGGGCGTGCTGCGGGCGAAGGGGCGGATTCCGTAGTCATGTCAGTGTGAGGCAAGGTCGTCACCATAGGCAGGTCGTGCTAGCGATGATCGTCGACCGTCTGTCGTCCGTCGCTGGTGACCACCAAGTTGCGAGTCCATTCCTGCCCAGGGGATGAGCCACTGGAGCTGACCCGCCTAGATGTCCCTGCCCGGGCGTCGTGAGGCGCATGTCCCGCCTCGGCTGGTCAGCATAAGTGCCACTTGCCAGATCGTGATCCCCAGTCCGAGGTGTGCGGGCTCGTTACCGGAGACGACGGCTCGTTATGTTGTGGTCAGGATTTTGACTGCTGCCCCATTTCTCAGAGACAGCTTCCAGAAGCGCTGGGTCAGGCTACCGGACCAACGCACACTAATTCAACTGCGCCAGCGACGGTTCTAGTGGCGTATTCTGTTGCGCATCTACATTTGCGGAAGTCGCTCCGTCTGTAAGCGATGCGCCGCCCCCACGTTGCCGGGTTAGCCGCGGTTGGGTGATGGTCGGGCATGGCCCGCGATCGATACGTTCGTAATGACGACCATAGTGACGTCACTACGCCCGTGGGGCCACGGCGGGTGGAGTTCCTGACCGGACCAGAGCGCCGGCGTAGGTGGCCGGATGAGACCAAGATCGCCATCGTTGCTGAGGCACTGGCCGATGGTGCGGTGGTCTCCGACGTCGCCCGCCGTCACGATGTCAGGCCGTCCCAGCTGTTCGGCTGGATACGGCAGTTCCGCGATGCGGCTCTGGGTACGATTGCTGAGCCAGATGCTCCAATGTTCGCGCCCGCCGTTGTCGAGGTCGCGCCAATGCCGATGCCGCCGCCACCGGCAGAGCCGCCAGCCGAGATCGAAATCAGAGTTGGCGGCGCGACGGTCCGGATCCGAGGCGCGGTCGAGGTGGGGACGCTGGCAACGGTGCTGACGGCCCTGAGGGCGCTCCTATGATCGTTCCGCCGACCGGCATCCGCGTGCTCATGGCGACCAAGCCCGTTGACTTCCGCAAGGGTATGGACGGACTGGCGGCCTATGTGCAGGAGGCGTTCAAGACCGATCCGTTCTCCGGCGTCGTTTACGTCTTCCGTGCCAAGCGCGCCGACCGCGTGAAGCTTCTGTTCTGGGACCAAACCGGGCTGGTTCTCATGACCAAGCGGCTCGAAGACGGCTGCTTCCGCTGGCCGGTGGTTCAGGACGGCGTGATGCGCCTTTCACCGGCGCAGCTGTCGGCGCTGCTTGAAGGCCTGGACTGGTCCCGCATACATGCGCGCCGTGTCGCGCCGCCCACAGCAACGCAGTGATCCACACCTGAGCGGCGTTCGACACTGGCGGACGAGGTGGCAAATCGGCGATTCTGCCGGCATGACGCTAGCGAACGACGAGCTTCCGAACGATGTCGAGACCTTGAAGGCTCTAGTGCTCGCGGCACGCGCGGCGTCGGATGCCGCTGAAGCCAGGTCGGCCTCGCTGGCGGCCGAGGTCGACCGTCTGACCGCGCGTGCCGAGCGCCTTGATCATATCGTCTCTGTTCTGCGCCGTGCCCAGTTTGGTCGCCGCTCGGAGCGGATTACCGAAGATCAAATCGAGCTGGCCCTCGAGGATGTCGAGACGCAGTTCGGCGCCGATGATGCCGCCACCGAAAAGGCCGACACCATCGTCAAAGCCGAGGGCACCAGGGCCCGCCGTGCCAATCGCGGTCACCTCCCTTCACATCTGCCGCGCGTGGAGATCGTCATTGAGCCGCAAGCTAAGTCATGCCCGTGCTGCAGTGGCGCTCTGTATGTTATCGGCGAAGACGTGTCGGAACGGCTCGACAAGATCCCGGCGTGGCTACGCGTGATCGTCACGCGGCGCCCGAAATACGCCTGCCGCAGCTGCACGGACGGCGTGGTTCAGGCATCGGCGCCGAACCGGCTGATCGAGGGCGGCTTGCCGACTGAGGCGCTCGTCGCCGACGTGCTCGTCTCCAAATACGCTGATCATCTTCCCCTTTATCGGCAGGCACAGATCCTGGCGCGCGAAGGGTGCAGCTTGATCGTTCGACGCTGGCGCACTGGGTGGGCTTCGCCGCCTTCGAGTTGGCGCTAGTGCACGAGCGGTTGCTCACGATCTTGAAAACGTCCAGCAAGCTCTTCGCTGACGAGACGCGCTGCCCGGTGCTCGATCCGGGACGCGGTAGGACGAAAACTGGCTACCTCTGGGCCATCGCCCGCGATGATCGACCTTGGGGCGGCAGCGACCCACCGGCCGTCGCCTACACCTACGCCCCTGGACGCGGAGCCGAGCACGCCGCATCGCTGCTCGCTGGCTTCTCCGGCGTGCTACAGGTCGACGGCTATGCCGGGTATAACAGGCTAGCCGATGCGACACGGCCTGGCGGTCCGCTCGTGGTGGCCTATTGCTGGAGTCACTTCCGGTGCCGCTTCTACGACATCGCCAAAGCCGGCAATGCACCGATTGCCACCGAGGCCTTGAACCGCATCGGCGCGCTGTATGCCATCGAGGCCGAAATACGCGGCCGTTCGGCAGACGACCGCCGTATCGAACGGCAGGCGCGGGGGAGGCCCCTTATCGAAGCGCTGCGTGCTTGGCTCGATGAGCAACTGACGCGCGTCTCTGGTCTTTCGCCGATCGCGGAAGCCATGCGCTACGGCACGAGTCACTGGCTGGGTCTCTGCCGCTTCCTCGACGACGGTCACATTGAGATCGATACAAACATCGTCGAACGCTCCATCCGGCCTATCGCACTCAGCCGTAAGAACGCATTGTTCGCCGGCAGCGACGAGGGCGGCGCAAACTGGGCGATCATCGCTTCGCTCATCGAGACCGCCAAACTCAACGGAGTCAATCCGCACGCATGGCTCACCGACACACTCACCAAACTCGTTAATCGCTGGCCTATCGCTCGCATCGACGAACTGATGCCATGGGCCTATGACAAGGCCATGGCTGCCTGAACCGTCAACGTGTGGTCGGCGCATCGCTTACCTCCGTTTGTCGCCAACGACATGACCAAGGCTACCGCGCCGGGCGAATTCGGGTTGGGTCGGCATTGCGACGTGCCAAACGGACGCCCGGCACCTTCCAGTTTGTCGACTTTAACGCGAAAATTGAACGATATAAGCTCGATATCAGCATATAAAATGTGCGAAATGTGATTGGACCGACATTCGGATAAGCACATAGTATGCTCCCGCGGTTCACTGCCCACCCCGCAGATGGGCCGTTCAATAGCGATTAGCCTTCACCCCCTCTGTGAAGGCTAACTGCCGTCGAGGCGGATGAAACTCCCGGTTTCATTCGCCTCTCTGCCGCTTCGATGGCGAGTCTCTCCAGCTTGGTGCCCTTCTTCAAAGCGGCCAACAGCCACGCGGGGCGACCGCCTTGGCCAGTCCATGTCTGCGAGGAATCGGCAGGATTGGCATATTTTGGTGCCGACTTGCCCTTGCTCCCGCGTCCAGCCGTCGGATACAGATCAGCAATAGTCAACCCATGGCTGCACTGTTCTGCCTAGAAGTTGATGCATCTTGACCCTGTGATTGGGAACAGAAGTGTTCGTCATGAAGGCCAAGGGATTTCAGGCGCTTGTATCGCAGCTGGGTGATTTCTCGGCGGTCCAGCGCGAGGCGCTGATTGCGGCACTCAAACGCCGTCTTCGGTTGAGCAAGGCGGTTGACCTGATCGATACCCGGTTCGATGCGGATCCATGTTGAGGCCATTGCGGATCACGGCGCGTTGGTGGTTGGAGTTTGCAAGCGGGCCCCAAGCGCTATCGCTGCAAGGACAGCGCGAAGACGTTCAACGTGCTGCCTGGTACCCCGATGGCGCAGCTTCATCGCAGCGATGCGTGGTTTGCCTATGCGCAAGCTCTTGCCGACGGGATCAGTCTCAGGAAGGCAGCCACGCGCTGCGGCGTCTCGCTCGATACGGCGTTCAGTTGGCGTCATCGCTTTTTGAAAACGGCCAAGGATGCCAAGCCCAAGGTGGTGGCCGGCGTTGTCGAGGCCGAAGAGACGTTCATTCACAAGTCCGTCAAGGGCTCGAAGCGGCTCGTAGGCCGTGCCCACAGAAAGCGCGGCAGCACAGCAAAATATGGGCTTTCCAGCGACGACTATGCGCCGGTGCTGATCGTGCGCGACCGGCACGGCGAGACGACCGATCAGGTGCTGCCCGATCTCGAAGGATCGACGTTTGTGCGCGTGCTGAAACCGGTCGTCGCCAGCGATGCGTTGCTGGTCAGCGATGGCCGGTCGGCCTACGCCGCGTTCGCCGATCATGCACGCCTTCTGGACATCGCGCTCAACGCCAGCAAGGGTGAACGCACCTATGGCAGCTATCACATCCAAAACGTCAACGGATACATCAGCCGCTTGAAACACTGGCGTCACCGCTTCAAGGTCGTCGCGACGCACTATCTGCCCAGCTATCTGGGATGGCGGAGAATGATCGAACGAAACTCAGACCTGACGCCAGCGGCTATTCTCATCCAAGCCCTGCCTCACGCCCCAACTTGAAAGTCGAACAGAGCCATCAAGATATTCAGTCCCGCTGAGTATTTGAAATCTGTGTTTTGCAGTAACATAGTATTCTTCAGCGATTGGAACACTCATCATGTCGAACACCTCAGGAAACGGAGCGTGCATGAAATGTGATCGCCAAAGAGGTGGCGTTGAGCCAAGCGGTGCCTCCTTCGTTAAAAAGTTGACGACGCGCGTGACGTCGCCATTTCTGACGATGTCTGCCATGGCTTTATAGTTTTCTGCCAACATTGTGGCTTCGTTTTTTCCTGAAAAGGCGGCCACTGACATTCCCTCCGCATATCGAAATGTGCCCCACATGCGCTTCGTCTCCTCACTCATCGCAAGGACGACGGCTTCAGGACCGATGTAGAGGGATCGTTCGTAAGCAGAGTTACGAACCTCAGTCAAATAGGACTCCGGTATCAAAGCACATCCGTACCGATAGAGGCGATTCGAGTAACGTGTGGTGGACGCCCAAATGAACTTCAAGAAGGGATTGAGATTGGGGGGCTCGACAGCCTCCCACTTTGTTATTGTTCGGACGTTGACTCCCAACGTAGCGGCCATAGCATCCTGCGACCAGCCGAAGGCATTTCTGATCCGCGTCAGTGAATTTGCCACTTGCACAACCCTTCGCAGATTTGGACGTACGAAACTTCTAATCGCTAACGACTCCGAACACAGGCGAGTGGTTGCGACAGTATGAAGATAGTGCGAACCAGGTCGAATAGACAAGTTGTGTAAACGGCGCTTCTCCCAGAGGCCAACGCTGTCGTCGCAGTTAAGTCGGGGAGCTCTCAGATAGCGGTCGGCGCGCAATGCAAAACTTCTGTTGTGGCTCTAGCACTTCGTCCACTGGGGTCATAACTCCCAGTCAGGCGATAGTCGTTCGGCTGACGCGGCAGTATGCCAAGCAGACGCCGACGACATGAATCGGTGCGTCCATGATGCAGCGCGGAACTTTGCAGTGCGCAAGACAAGCAACAGAGGCGCCGATAGAACACGCTGCTGCGGACCGTCTTGTCCGTCTGTTTTAGGTAATGGCCCTCAACGAAGAACGGAACGAAACAGTTCTCGAAGGGCAACCGGACATACGGTCTCGATGACCTTTGCACCGGCAGTTTTACAACGCATCATGTGCCGATCCGTTCGATCGCACTCGATGCAACACACGTGTTGAGCGCGGGCACTGAGTCCGGAGTGGGTCTTGTGTCACGAGTGTAGCCGGTCCAAACGGCCACGCGCAACTATATGGGAGATGAAGGAAGGCCCTTCGGGTTCGGCGATCAGGTCGCTGATCCCAAGCCACCGCGAGCGGCTGTGGTCAAAAGCCATGGTCGTGAGCGTCGCGGAAACGTCGGGACGAAGATCCCGACAGGTATGGTCGAGAGAGGCGAACGCAAGTGAACTGCTTCTGAAGCGTCGAAAGCGGATTAGGTGATGTCAAAATCGCGGGTTGACCCTACCTGCGAGATCAGTTCGGGCGATGTCCTGATACGGACCGAACGGCATCCGGCGTGTAGGCAGCGCGAAGCTCGACCGGGCTCCTGTATAGAACGTGAGAACCTGGCCGGTGATGGCAAGGGAAAAGGCACAAGCGGCGAAAATCGCGAGGCCGAAAGTATCGATGCACCGGAGAGGGACGGACCGCCTCGTAGTAGCGTCGAAGGCCCTGAAATGGGGGTGGAGCGAAGGGGGCGGGTCATCGCTGCTGATTTGGGCCAACGGGTTCGCCCGGAGGAGCCCTTCGTTCAGTGGAAGGCGGCGGCCTTCGCGCGGTGGCACGAGCCGGATGAGTCGAGAGGCTCAAGTCCGGATCTGTGAGAGGCTCGGGGTGAAAGTCCCCGGGCCTACTCGGCA
>LNFM01010732.1_pt1 | contig 13425 bp, 15 predicted proteins | sample 596031 | NCBI WGS metagenome assembly LNFM01 (sample SAMN04254537, study PRJNA301005) | activated carbon metagenome | isolation source: dual media filters at the Ann Arbor, Michigan drinking water treatment plant | place: USA: Ann Arbor
CGCATGGACCGCGTTCTTGAATTTCTGCTGGGGGATAAACTCGTCTGATGCGCAAACCCCAGACCTTCAAGCTCGACGATCCGGAACTCGTCTTTTCCGAACCGGAAGCCGACGTCGCTGATCTTCTCGTCGAGCCGCCCACCTCATCAGGCGAGATCACGGAAGCCGCAACCGTCACCGCGCCCCCGCCGAAGCGTTCGACGCTTGCGACCCTGTTCTGGTCCTCGCTCGGCGGTCTGATCGCCCTCGGCTTCGGCCTTGGCGTCACGCGCCTGATCGAGGACCTGTTCTCCCGCAATCTCTGGCTCGGTTATATCGGCCTCGGCCTCGCGGCGATCTTCGCGCTTGTGGTTTTCGTCCTCATCGTCCGCGAATTCTTCGCGCTGCGCCGCCTCGGCCGCATCGATGGCCTGCGCGCCCGCGCGGAAGACGCCATCGTGCAGGACGACCGCAATCTCGCGCTGGCGGTCGTCTCCGACCTCGACCGTCTGTACGCATCGAACCCGCGGACCGCCCGTGCCCGCGCCAATCTTGCGCGCGACAGCAAGGCCATCATCGACGGTTCGGATCTTGTCCAGCTCGCAGAGCGCGAACTTATGACGGCGCTCGACCTCGAAGCCCATCGCCTCGTCGCCAATGCCGCCAAGCGTGTCTCTGTCGTCACGGCTGTGGCGCCGCGCGCCGTCATCGATATCGCCGTCGTTGCCGCCACCGCCATCGCGCTCATTCGCAAGATCGCGGAGGTCTATGGCGGGCGTCCCGGCACGCTGGGTTTCTTCCGCCTGCTGCGCCATGTGCTGACGCATCTTTCTCGATCAGATCGTGGGGCAGGGGCTCGCCGCGAAACTGTCCGCGCGGCTCGGCGAGGGCGTCATCAACGGCATCCTCACCGCGCGCATCGGCCTGGCCGCCATCGCCGTCTGCCGTCCGTTGCCTTTTGCGGCGCGCAAGGCGCCGACGCTGCGCGAGGTCGCGGGCGGGTTGTTCAGCAAGAAGCCGGACTGACGCCCGTCTTTCACATCCTGTATTGTTCGCCGGGTCTAGCCGGGCCTGGCCGCTGTTCGTGCACCGCGCGCAGCAATGTCTTGGCGTCGTTGCCGAATGTCATGATGAGGCGTCGTGCGCGTGCGACGGGAATTCCGGCCGTCTCTGCAAGGTCCATGACGGTCAGCCTGGCGGCTTCCGCGGCGGGTTTGCTGTGTTTCATGCCCCCTCCGAATCTCTCACCCGACGAAAGTCTATGTGCCGCTGCCTGAGCGTGGTCTAACAATTTCGTGATGGGAATAGGGTACGTACGAATAGGTAGGGCCCGGCGCTCATGGCGGCCGTCTGGCGGAAATGGTGCTGTTCGTGCGAGAGAAGCAGCTGCAAAAGGGCAGACCGATCATGATCCGTATTGTTGCCGCGCTCATCCTGGGGTTGTTCGTCGTCTCCGCTCATGGCGAGGAACAGACCTCCCGGCAGTTCCTGCAGTCGATCTACGGCAGCTACACCGGCGAGAACGAAGGCGGGCCTCCGCTCGATAACGCATCTCTCGGCCGCTATTTCACGCCCGAGCTCGCGGCGCTCATCAAGGCGGATTCCGATCAGGCCGCGGCGCGCGGCGAAGTGCCGATGATGAACGGCGATCCTTTCATCGACGCCCAGGAGTGGAAGATCAGCGGTCTGAAGATCGTCGTCGAGGAACCGAAGCCGGGCTTTGCCACCGGCATCGTCACCTTCCGGAACTATGAGCGGGCAGATGAAATAAGGCTCGATCTGCTCAGGCTCGCCGAGGGCTGGCGCATCGCCGACATCCATGCCCCGAGCGGCGGCCTCCGGGCGCTCTACGGCAGGTGAATTCGCAAGGCGGGCCAGCGGCGTTAACCGCAAGCCCTAACCTTAGATTGCAAATTGGCTCCAATTGTTTTCTATTCGTGGGTAGATGCGGCCATCCGATGTATTGCGGGGATGGCAGATTATGAGACTTGCTGCAGCCGTCATGGCCCTGTTCGGCCTGGCGTTCGTCGCCCAGCCTGTCTTGGCCAACGAGGAAGCGTACGCGTTCATCGAGAAGGTCTACGCCACCTATGAGGAGGGCGACGGCCACGGGATTCCGCTCGAAGGGCCGACGCTCCGCGACCACTTCACCGACGAACTCGCCACGATGATCGAGGAAGACGCCAAGCTCGGCGAGCAGAAGCGTATGAACTACGATCCGCTGGCGGACGCCGAAGAGTGGGAGATTTACGACATCCGCATCACTATCCGCGAACTGACCTTCGACCATGTCCTCGCGGCGGTGAATTTCTACAGCTATCTTGAGGCCCGGCTCGTCAACGTCGATCTCGTCAAGACGCGCAATGGTTGGCGTATTGACGACATCCAGGTTCCCGATGGCCGTCTGCGCGAACTGTTCACCGAGGACCCGGAAGCCGACGACGATGATGAGGTCGCCGTAGACGGCGGGCCGACAACCACCGAGTCCGTGTCGGAATCCCGTGCCTCCGCGATGGGCGAACCGGCGACGCCGCCGATCCATCTGTCCGGCGACCGCGTGCCGCTGCCTCGTCCGGTTCCCGTACACGCCGAGCCGAAATCGCCTGACGTCGAGCCCCCCGCGCTGGAGGCGGCTCCGGCCGTGCCAGCGGAACCCTCCGGCGACATTCCCGGCGCGGTTGAAACCGCCGCCGCGCCCCTGGATACACCGGCCGTCGCGCCGGCGAGCCTGACAGAGACGCCGGCCGAGCCGGTCGTTCCGGAAGCCTCCGTTCCCGCGGATATGTCCGATCAGCCTGCCGCCGTGCCCGCTGGTCCGGCCACCGAGGCGGCCAAGCCCGCTGACGCCGCTCCCGTGGAACCGGCGCCGCCGCCGGCCGTCGCCCCGCCGGAATCTCCGCGCAAGGCCGCAAAGCCGCCGGAAAAGGAAAAGCGGAAAAAGAAGGCCGTCGCGCCCAGGAAGGGCAAGCCCAAGCAGATCGCGAAACCCAAGGCGCCGCCTGCCGCCGCTCCGCCATCGCCGCCGCCGGCAGCCGAGAAGCCGCCCGCGCCACCAGCCTCCGGCGCGCCGCGTTTTTCGGTGACGCGCGTTCCGCCGCCGCCAGCCGCAAAGCCGGCGAAGCCGCCTTTGCAGGCCGCCGCCGAAAAGGCCTCGCCGAAAGTCTCGCCGAACAGGTCGCGGCCAAGTCTACCCTGATCGCTGCGCTCGTGCGCGGATACGAAAAAGCCCGCCGGGCCTGAAGGGTCGCCGGCGGGCTTTCGAGTCGTGGTGGATTAGTTCTGCGTCTCGCCGAACTTCGGTGCGTTCTCGAGATCGTCACGCGACGTGTTGAGCACGACCTTCATGTTCGCCAGCGGATCGTCGTCGGCCATCGCTGCATCGGCGTCCGCGTTGGTGTTGGCGGCCATGTCGTTCTGCGTGTTCGCAGTGTCCGCACCCGCTTGCGGGGTCTGCTTGGCCTGGCCGGCGCTTGCAGCCGCATTCTCCTGCGCGTTGCCCTGATCCTTCACGTTCTGGTTCGGAAGGGCTGCGCTGGTCGAGGTGCCCGACGGCGAACCGGCCGCGCCCGGCTGCTTCTCGATATTTGCGTCCGTCGCGGCGCGGCCGCTTGCGGCGGTGTTGGCGTCGGTACCCGCGACCGCGTCCTCATCCGGCTCGAAGCGCAGCGCGTTCATCGGAACGGCGACCTCGCTTACGCCGATGCCGAGGAATCCGCCGACATCGATCACGACGCCCGCCACGCGGCCGCCGCGGTCGAGAATGAGATCGCCGATACTGCCGATGTTCTCGTCTTTCTGGTTGTAGACCGTCTTTCCGACGAGGTTCGTGCTGCGGAACTGCTGGCCCTGCAGGTCGCGGATGAAATTGACCGAGCCCGCCTGCGCGGAACGTTCCTGCTGCGGCTTGGCGTCCTGGGCGTAGGCGACCGGTGTGAGTGCGGCGCAGGCAAGCAGGCCCGCTGCCAAAGAGTGCTTCAGCATGTGTGTCTCCCTCGGAGAATGTTTATGTCCAAGGCGCGCGCATCGTTCGCGCCCCTATGAACACAACCAAGGCAGGCCGTTCATGTTCCGCCAAAAATGAGAAAACCTGCCGCAGATGCGGCGCGCGCGGCGCTCAGCTCTCGAGCTTCTCCGTGGCGGCGATCTCGATGCCGAATCCGGAAAGGCCGACATAATGCCTTTCCTTCGACGCCAGCAGCCGGATCGAGCTGACGCCGAGATCCTTCAGGATCTGCGCGCCGAGGCCGATATCCTTCCACTGCGCCTCGCGCTTCGACTCGGTCGTCTCCGCGCCCGGCGGATTGACCGGCACGCCCGCGGTGCCATCGCGTAAATACACGATGATGCCGCGTCCATGGCGGCCGAAGCGGTTCATCGCCGCCTTGATCGTGCGTCCGCCGCCGAACACGTCGGTCAGTGCGTCGGCGCGGTGCAGGCGGGCAGGGACATCCCGGCCGTCGCCGATATCGCCATAGACCACCGCGATGTGATGCACCTCGTCGAACGGCGTCACATAGGCATAGCCCTTCAGCACGCCGATCGCTGTCTCCACGGGGAATTCGGAGACGCGCGTCACCAGCTTCTCGCGCGCCTGGCGATAGGAGATCAGGTCCGCGACGGAAATGCGCGTCAGTTTGTGCGTCTTCGCGAAATCCTCGACCTGCGCGCCGCGCATCACCGTACCGTCGTCGTTGACGAGTTCGGCGATGACGCCGACTTCCGGCAGGCCCGCGAGGCGGCAGAGATCGACCGCCGCTTCCGTATGGCCGGAACGCATCAGCACGCCGCCGTCGCGCGCGATCAGCGGAAACACATGCCCCGGCCGCACGAAGTCGCTCGCGCCCATGTTTCCGTTGGCGAGCGCGCGCACCGTCAGCGTCCGTTCTTCCGCCGAAATGCCGGTCGTCGTGCCGTGCTTCACATCGACCGAGACGGTGAACGCGGTCTGCATCGGCGCGTCATTGTCCGTCACCATCGGGGTGAGGTTCAGCCGCCGCGCCTCGGCCGCGGTCAGCGGTGTACAGACGATGCCCGATGTGTTGCGGATGGTGAAGGCCAGCTTCTCCGGCGTCGCCAGCGAGGCGGCGAAGATCAGGTCGCCCTCGTTCTCGCGGTCGTCGTCGTCGGTCACGACCACGATCTCGCCCTTGGCGAAGGCCTCGATGGCGGAGCGGATACGGGCGAGTGTGTCTTCGGTCATCTTACTCTTTCAAACCTCATCCTGAGGGGGCCCGAAGGGCCATCTCGAAGGATGGGCGTCAAATCCGGTATGTGCGGCTATGGTTCGAGACGCGATGCTCCGCATCGCTCCTCACCATGAGGGATCAGCCCACCTGTCCCCGATGCCTCAGATAATGGTCCGCGAGCACGCACGCCATCATCGCTTCGGCTATGGGCACGGCGCGGATGCCGACGCAGGGGTCGTGGCGGCCCTTGGTCGACACCTCGACCTCGTTGCCCGCCCGGTCGATGCTCTTGCGCGGCGTCAGGATGGAGGAGGTCGGCTTCACCGCGAACCGCGCCACGACGGGCGCCCCGGTCGAGATCCCGCCCAGGATGCCGCCGGCATGGTTCGCCAGGAAAACCGGCGTGCCGTCATTGCCCATCCGCATCTCGTCGGCGTTCTGCTCGCCGGTCAGCCTCGCCACGCCCATGCCGTCGCCGATCTCGACGCCCTTCACGGCGTTGATGCTCATCAGCGCCGCCGCGAGTTCGGCGTCCAGCTTGCCGTAGATCGGCGCGCCCCATCCGGCCGGCACGCCCTCGGCCACGACTTCGATGGTCGCGCCGATGGAGGAGCCCGCCTTGCGGATGCCGTCGAGATAGCCCTCCATCTTCGCCGCCGCCTTGGCGTCCGGGCAGAAGAAGGGGTTGGTGTCCACCTCGTCCCAGTTCCAGTTGGCGCGGTCGATCCCGATCTCGCCCATGGACACCAGCGCGGCCCGGATCGTGACATTGGGAATGACCCGGCGCGCGATCGCGCCGGCCGCCACGCGCGCCGCCGTCTCGCGGGCGGAGCTGCGCCCGCCGCCGCGGTGGTCGCGGATGCCGTATTTGGCCTCGTAGGTATAGTCGGCATGGCCGGGGCGATACCTGGCCTCGATCTCCGAATAGTCCTTGGAGCGCTGGTCGGTGTTCTCGATCAGCATGGCGATGGGCGTGCCGGTGGTCACCAGCCCGTCAGCCAGCTCCATCGTGCCGGAAAGGATCTTGACCGCGTCGTCCTCGCGCCGCTGGGTCGTGAAGCGGTTCTGGCCGGGCTTGCGCTTGTCCAGATAGGCCTGGATCTGCTCGAGGCTGATGCGGACATTGGGCGGGCAGCCGTCCACCACGCAGCCGAGCGCCGGCCCGTGGCTCTCGCCGAAGGTCGTCACGCGAAACAGATGGCCGAACGTGTTGTGGGACATGGTGTCAGAGGTTTAGGCGGGAGAAGGGGGCGGGGGCAAGGGAGGTTCTAGCCAGAGTTTCAGTTATTAGAGCAATAGTATTTAAACGTTGAATTTTATGCCCCCGGCAAGAATTGCCTGCCATCCTGTTTCCCTTGAGAAATGAGGCGAAACAGGCCTCTCCGGGGGGCGCAAATGCCATTGTTCAGAGTTGGCGCCGCAGCGGCGCTTTCGATCCTTTTCTGCAGCACCGCGCTCGCGGGCGAATGGACCATCAGCAAGATCGCCGGCCGCGGCTATCTTGTACGCACGATGGACGCGCCGCCGGAACCGGCCGCGGAAGGCCAGACCGTGCCCGCTGGCGTCACCTTCGCGACCGGCATCGGGAGCCGCGCCATCATCACCGATGGCGAGACGGTCATGGCGGTCGGTCCCGAGACCAATGTCAATATCACCGAAAAGGGAGCGATGACCTCCGTGCGGCAGGCCAGCGGCGCGATCGGCCTCGATGTCGAGACGCTGGGCAAGCCGCATCTGACCGTCACGACGCCGTATCTCGCGGCGGTGGTGAAGGGCACGAATTTTAGCGTCTCGATCGGAGAGGATAGCGCCGAGGTGTCGGTCGCGCACGGCGTGGTCGGCGTCACCGACAGGGTGACCGGCAAGCGTGCGGACGTCACCTCCGGCCAGAGCGCATCGGCAGGTGCGGGCGGTATGTCCGTAGGCAAGAGCGTCGGCGCGAAGGCGGCGTCGTCGCTGTCCGCACAGGCAGCGGAAGCCAAGGCGAAGGCGGCCGGCAAGGCCGGCGCGAATGCCGGCAAGGCTGGCGCGAATGCCGGGCAAGGCAAGGGCAACGCGGGAGGCAAGGGCGCGAGCGGCGGTGCGGGGAATTCCGGCGGCTCGAACGGCAAAGGCAATTCCGGCGGTAAGGGCAAGGGCCGCGGCGGCAAAAAGTAACATGGCCGCTCTTCGCCGCTCCCAGCGCTTGGTCGTTCCGCTCGTCTTTGCAATCGCGGCAGCGGCGTATGCCTGCGGAACCCTCGCGCCGTTCCAGACATGGTTATCCGATCAGCGTTTCCGCGTCGGCGAGCGGTCGGCGACCGGACAAATCTTGCTGGTCGACATCGATGCCAAGAGTTTGGCGGAGATCGGCGTTTGGCCATGGCCCCGGACCGTGCATGCGGATCTGGTCGATCGACTCCAGGATGGTGGCGCCAAATCGATCGCTTTCGACGTCGATTTCAGTTCCAGGTCGCAGGAGGCCAACGACGCGGCGTTCGCCGCGGCTCTCGATCGCGCTGGCGGAAGTGTCTTCCTGGCCGCGTTCTCGCAACGTCTCACGCAGTATGGCGCCGCCGAGACGGCCTCCAACCTCCCCATCCCGTTGTTTGCCAGCCGCGCGTGGCTGGCGCATGTGAACGTGGTCAGCGATCGCCACGGCGTTGTTCGCCGTGTTGACTTGAGCCGCAAGGTCGGCGAGCAGACAATTCCCGCAATGGCGCTCATGCTCGCCGCCATTACAGCCGACCTTGGGCGAACCATATCCATCGACTACAGCATAGACCCCGCGTCGATGCCGCGCGTTTCGGCCGTCGATCTCTTGGAAGGTCGCGTCCCTTCAGACGTCGTGTCGGGCCGGAACATCATAGTCGGCGCCGCTGCTCTTGAGTTGCGCGACGTCTTTCAGGTGCCGGTCCACGGTCTGCTGTCAGGACCTTCGATCCAGGCCTTGGCGGCAGAAACACTGCTGCAGGCGCGTGCAATAGAGCCAGCCGCCTTGCATTGGGTTCTTGCCGCGCTTGCGGTTGCTGGGCTCCTTTGCATGCTGGCGTGGCAGCGGCTGTCCTGGATCTCTATTATGTGCGTACTGGCCGCTGGCGCTGTCGCGGCCGAAACCGCATCGGCAAGTCTTCAAGTCGTTTCCCCGGTTTCGTTCGACACCAGCCCGCTGCACCTCGCCTTCGTGTTGATGGCGGTGGCAACTGTGATGCGCGAGATTTACCAACGCCGCGTGCTTCTTGCCGGTTCGCGCGATCAGGTGCGCAACACCCGCGCCATCCTGGACCGGGTTGTAGCTGATAACTTCGCGGGAGTGCTCGTCATTGATGAGACTCGCCGAGTCCGCGCCATGTCGCGTCGCGCCTCGGAAATTCTCGGTTGTCCGGATATTACGGGATCGGCCATGTCTGCGACAGGCGCGAAGCCTCTTTGCGATATTGTCGAGAATGCGTTTATCCGCGCACAGTCTGGTGTGGACGTAGGTGCGATATCGGGTGAGATCGAGCATGGATCGGCGCCTGCAAAGAGGCTTCTCCACTATGCTCTCACTTTCTCGCGGCTTACCGATCAGGCGCTTCGCGGCGCTGATCGGCTGGTTGCTTGTCTTACTTTCCAGGACGTGACCGAGGAACGCCACGCTCAGGAACGCCTGAATTTTCTTGCGAGCTATGATGCTCTTACCGGACTCCGTAATCGCCATTCCTTTGGCGAGTCTCTCACGGCGGCGCTGGCCGGGTTGGAGGGGCAGGTGGCCGTACTGTTCTTCGATCTCGACAGGTTCAAGACCATCAATGACACGCTTGGACATGTCATCGGGGATGCTCTTCTGCGCGCGGTGGGCGAACGCGCGAACGCCCTTCTGGCACAGCGCGGACAAGTGAGCCGGTTCGGAGGGGACGAGTTTGCTGCGTGGGTTGAAGTCCGGAATGTGGGGGAGGCGGAAGCATTAGGCCGCGCACTCATCGATCTCATGGCGAAGCCGCATCTGCTCAATGGTCACCATATCATGGTCGGCGCGAGCGTCGGGTGTGCCGTCGGCGGCCGGAGCGACTCGCCAGACACGTTGATCCGCAACGCGGACACAGCACTTTACCGTGCTAAAACGTCGGGCGGAAATCAGATCGTTGTATTTGACAACCGCATGGACGCGGACTTGCGCGCGCGTCAGGCTATGGAAATAGACCTTTGGCGCGCCTTCGAGGATTGGCAATTCGAGCTTGTCTACCAGCCCCAGGTTTCCATTCCGACGGGCAAGTTGACCGGTGTCGAAGTGCTGCTTCGCTGGCATCATCCGCAGCATGGCTATGTTTCGCCTGCTGACTTCATACCGGTTGCGGAAGCAGTCGGCCTTATCAGTCAGGTTGGTCGCCGCGTACTTTTGGATGCCTGTACGGAAGTGGCGAAATGGCCGGGAGAGCTTCGTGTCTCAGTCAACGTCTCGCCGAGCCAGTTCCTTCGCGGCGATCTGGTGGCGGATGTACAGAATGCGCTGGAACATTCTGGCTTGCCGGCAGATCGGCTCGAACTTGAAATAACCGAATCACTATTCATCCACGATGCCGACCAGATTGAGCATACAATGCGCGAAATCTGCGCGGCCGGTGTGACATTTGCCATCGACGACTTCGGTACGGGCTATTCGTCCCTGAGCTATATCCGTCGTTTCCCGGTTCGGAAGATCAAAATCGATAGAGCTTTCATCTCCGGCCTGCCACTTGAACAGGAGTCGGTCGCGATCGTGAGTGCCGTCGTTGCTCTGGCAAACAGTCTCGGCCTTGCCGTGAATGCGGAAGGCGTGGAGACCAAAGAACAGGCCGACGCTCTCCGTCTTCTCGGGTGCGACGAGGGACAGGGGTGGCTGTTTGGGCGTCCAGAAAAGGCGGGTGAATTGATGGGTCTGATCCGCAGCGCGGCGTGATTTGAACCCTTATCGCGGAGCGCGGCGATCAGCCCGCCGCGCGGAGGCCGGATTCGGGGCCGATCTCCGGCAGCGCCTCGATCGCGGGTTTTGCAAACAGATAGCCCTGGAACAGGCTGATGCCCGCGGCGCGCAATATGCGAACCTCGTCCGCGCTCTCCACGCCTTCGGCCAGCAGCGTGATGCCGAGTTCGCGGGCGATATGGGCCATGCCGGCGACGATCACCTGCCGCGCGCGCGATGTATGCACGTCGCGGATCAGGCCCATGTCGAGCTTGATGAGGTTGGGCTGGAACGAGGCGAGGAGGTTCAGCCCGGCATAGCCCGCGCCGAAATCGTCCAGCGCCACCGTGAAGCCGAGTTCGCGATAGGCCGACACGATGTTCTCGATGTGCCCCGTGTCCGCGATCTGCTCGTCCTCGGTGAATTCGAACATGATGCGCTCGAGCGGAAAACGGCTGTTGCGCGCCGCCGCCAGCGTCGCGCGGATGCAGGCCGAGGGTTCGTAGACCGCGTTCGGCATGAAATTGATGGACAGCATTTCCGTGCCGCCCTGCGGAAACAGCCGGGCGGCGAGGGCAATGGCCTTCACGCGGCAGTCCTGGTCGAAGCGGTAGCGATTCTCGTCCGTCACCTGTGACAGCACATGGCCGGCGCCTTCGCCGTTCGGCCCGCGCACCAGCGCCTCATAGCCCCAGACGCGCCCCGCGGCGGCGTCCACGATCGGCTGGAAAGCCATGGTGAAATCGATCTTGGCCGCGTCCTCGCGGCAGCCCTGGCAACCCGTTGTCATGATGTCGTTCCTGGTCCAGGGCGTATTTCACAGAGCAAACGTGAAAATTTGGTTGGCGGCGGCCAATGCCCTTGACTTCAACATTATACAATCTACTTAATCATATAATGTATCGAGCCACGGAGAGGGCCATGACCACGCAAGTTCGGGAAAAGCCGGCCGGAGCAGGGGCGCGCGGCGCGCCGCGGCCCGACGTGAAGGGGTTCTTCGATCCCCGCACCTTCAGCATCCAGTATGTCGTGTCCGATCCGGCCACGAAGACATGCGCCATCATCGATCCGGTGCTCGATTTCGACGAGAAGTCCGGCGCCGTCGCCACGAAGAGCGCCGATGCCATCCTCGCCTACATCGCGGAGCAGGGGCTCGCGGTCGAGTGGATCCTCGACACCCATCCCCATGCCGATCACTGGACCGCCGCCGAATATCTGCATGAGAAGACCGGCGCGCCCACCGCGATCGGCGCGCATGTCGTCGATGTCCAGAAGCTCTGGAAGGGCCATTACAACTGGCCGGATTTCCCCGCGGACGGCAGCCAATGGAGCCGCCTGTTCGAGGACGGCGACACGTTCACGGTCGGCAGCATTCCGGCGCGCGTGATGTTTTCGCCGGGCCATACGCTGGCCTCCATCACCTATGTCATCGGTGATGCGGCCTTCGTCCACGACACTCTGTTCATGCCGGACAGCGGCACCGCCCGGGCGGATTTCCCCGGCGGCGATGCCCGCACGCTGTGGCAGTCCATACAGGACATCCTCGCTCTGCCCGACGAGACGCGCGTCTTCACCGGCCATGACTATCAGCCGGGCGGGCGCGAGCCGCGCTGGGAATCGACGGTCGGCCAGCAGAAGCGCGAGAATCCGCACGTCGCGGGCTGCGACGAGGCCAGGTTCGTCGCGCTCCGCGAGGCGCGCGACAGGACGCTCGCCATGCCGAAGCTCATCCTGCATTCGCTGCAGATCAACATGAATGGCGGCCATCTGCCGACGCCGGAAGGCAACGGCATCCGCTATCTCAAAATCCCGCTCGGCCTTCTCGAAGCCGCTGCGTGGGACGACCCGGAGGACATCTGATGGACATGCGCGTCGCGCAGAAAATGGAGAGCCGCGCCGGGGAAGTCAGCGCGGTCCTGAAAGGCCTCGCCAACAAGAACCGGCTGATGATCGTCTGCACATTGGCCGGCGGCGAGCATTCCGTCGCCGAGCTGGAAGACCTTCTTGGCATCCGCCAGCCGACCCTTTCGCAGCAACTCACGGCGCTGCGCGAGGCCTGCATCGTGCTGACGCGCCGCGAGGGCAAGCACGTGTTCTATCGCCTCAGCGACGAGAAGCCGGCGAAGGTCGTCGGCGCGCTCTACGAGATCTACTGCGGAGGCAGCAGGAAATGAGCTGGTATCTGCAGGCACTCTTCGGCGGCGTGCTGATCGGCCTGTCGGCCTCCATGCTGCTGCTTCTGAACGGCCGCATCGCGGGCATCAGCGGCATCGCCGCGCGGATGTTCTCGGGCGATGCGCCGTCCGCGCTGCCGAACGTGCTGTTCGTGCTCGGGCTTCTCGCCGGGCCGATGATCTATCTCGTCGCGACGGACTCATGGCCGGAAGTGCGGATCGCGGCGTCGGTTCCGGTGCTCATCGTCGCTGGCCTTCTTGTCGGCTTCGGCTCGCGCATGGGGTCGGGCTGCACCAGCGGCCACGGCGTCATCGGCATCGCGCGCCTGTCGCGCCGCTCCTTTGCCGCTACCGCCACCTTCATGGCGGCGGGCATCGTCACCGTCGCGCTGATGCGTCTGGGAGGTGTGTTGTGACACCGCGCAGTCTGCGGCTGGTCGCCGCCTTCGGTTCCGGCGCCGTGTTCGGCCTTGGCCTGGCCATGTCCGGCATGATGGACCCGGCGCGCGTCCAGGGCTTTCTCGACATCTTCGGCGTATGGGACCCGACGCTTGCCTTCGTCATGGCTGGAGCAGTCTCCGCTGCCTTTGCCGGCGTCACGCTGTCGGCGCGCATGGCGCGGCCCGTGCTCGACACACGGTTCAGCGTGCCCACCTCGCGTGTCATCGACCGCAGGCTGATCGTCGGCTCCGCCATTTTCGGCGCCGGCTGGGGCCTTGCGGGCTTCTGTCCGGGCCCGGCGCTCGCGGGTCTCTCCCTTGGGCTTGTTCCGGTCGCGATCTTCGTCGCCGCGATGCTGGCGGGGATGATCGTCCATGACCGCGTCTTTGCAGGGCGGGCGGCGTGATGAGCGTCGATATCATGGCCGTTCTGTCCGGCGGGCTGGTCGGCTTCTTCCTCAGCCTTGTCGGCGGCGGTGGCGCGCTTCTCGCCGTGCCCCTGCTTCTCTATGTCATTGGCGTTCCCTCCGTGCAGGCCGCCATCGGCACGAGCGCCGTCGCCGTCACCGCGAATGCGTTCGTCGGACTTGCGACGCATGCCCGCGCCGGGCATGTGCGCTGGGTGTGCGCCGCAATCTTCGCTTCCGTCGGTACAACCGGCGCGCTTGTCGGATCGACGGTCGGCAAACGGATGGACGGAGACGTTCTCTTGTTCGCGTTCGGCTTCGTAATGGTTGCCGTCGGCA
>LNFM01010529.1_pt1 | contig 13422 bp, 13 predicted proteins | sample 596031 | NCBI WGS metagenome assembly LNFM01 (sample SAMN04254537, study PRJNA301005) | activated carbon metagenome | isolation source: dual media filters at the Ann Arbor, Michigan drinking water treatment plant | place: USA: Ann Arbor
TCGTCATCGTCGAATCGCCTGCGAAGGCCAAGACGATCAACAAATACCTGGGACCTGGATACGAGGTTCTGGCCTCCTATGGCCATGTCCGCGATCTTCCGGCCAAGAACGGCTCCGTCGATCCGGATGCCGATTTCAGCATGCTTTGGGAAATCGACGCCAAGTCCCAGAAGCGGCTGTCCGACATTGCCCACGCCGTCAAAAACGCCGACCGCCTGATCCTCGCCACCGACCCTGATCGCGAGGGTGAAGCCATTTCCTGGCATGTGTTGGAGATCCTGCGCCAGAAGAACGCGCTGAAGGATCAGAAGATTCAGCGTGTCGTTTTCAACGCCATCACGAAGCAGTCCGTGCTGGATGCGATGAAGCAGCCGCGCGACATCGACGCCGCGCTGGTGGACGCCTATCTCGCCCGCCGCGCACTCGACTATCTCGTCGGCTTCACGCTCTCGCCGGTTCTGTGGCGCAAGCTGCCGGGCGCGCGGTCGGCCGGGCGCGTCCAGTCCGTCGCGCTGCGCCTCGTCTGCGACCGCGAACTGGAGATCGAGCGCTTCGTCTCGCAGGGAAGAAAGACGAAACCTTCGAGGCCCGCCTTGTCGGCGCCGACGGCAAGAAGATCGACCGGCTGAGCATCGGCCGCGGCGAGGAAGCCGAAGCCTTCAAACGCGCGCTCGACTTCGCGAAGTTCACCGTGGCCGCGGTCGAGTCGAAGCCCGGCAAGCGCCATCCGTGGCCGCCGTTCACGACCTCGACGCTGCAGCAGGAGGCCTCGCGCAAGCTCGGCTTCTCCGCGACCAACACGATGCGCGCCGCGCAGCGCCTCTATGAAGGTATCGACATCGGCGGCGAGACGGTCGGACTCATTACTTATATGCGAACCGACGGCGTGCAGATCGCGCCTGAGGGCATTTCGCAGATCCGCGGCTTCATCGACGGCTCCTACGACAAGCGCTACCTGCCCAACGCGCCGCGCATGTACAAGACGAAAGCCAAGAACGCGCAGGAAGCGCATGAGGCCATCCGTCCGACCGATATCTCGCGCAAACCGGCCGATGTGCGCCGTCATCTCGATCAGGACCAGTTCGCGCTCTACGAACTGATCTGGAAACGCACCGTCGCCAGCCAGATGGAATCCGCCGAAGTCGAGCGCACCACCGCCGACATCGTGGCGCAGGCCGCGGGCCGCGGCCTCGAACTGCGCGCAACCGGCACCGTCACCACATTCGACGGCTTCCTCACGCTCTATCAGGAAAGCCGCGACGAGGATTCCGAGGACGAGGATGGCCGCCGCCTGCCGCCGCTCGCCGCGCATGACGAACTCGACCGCCGCGAGATCAAGGCGACGCAGCATTTCACCGAGCCGCCACCACACTACACCGAAGCGTCGCTGGTCAAGAAGCTCGAGGAACTCGGCATCGGCCGCCCGTCAACTTATGCCTCGACGCTCGGCGTGTTGCGCGATCGCGGCTACGTCAATCTCGACAAGAAGCGCCTCGTGCCGTCCGATAACGGACGCCTGCTGACGGCGTTCCTCGAAAGCTTCTTCCTCCGCTACGTCGAATACGACTTCACCGCGGGACTTGAAGAAAAGCTCGACCAGATCTCGAACCACGAGTTGTTCTGGAAGGATGTTCTGCGCGACTTCTGGCGCGATTTCGACGCCGCGATTTCAGGCACGACCGAACTGCGCACCAGCGAAGTGCTTGATGCGCTGAACGAGATCCTCGGTCCGCACATTTTTCCAAAACGGGCTGACGGCGGCGAGCCGCGCCAGTGCCAAGTATGCGGCACCGGCCAGCTCTCGCTCAAGACGGGCAAGTTCGGCGCTTTCATCGGCTGCTCGAATTATCCGGAATGCCGTTACACGCGCCAGCTCTCCGCCAACGGCGCCGATGACACCGCCGGTGTGGGCGGCGACGGCGTGAAGGTGCTCGGCACCGATCCCGAGACGGGTCTCGAGGTTTCGTTGCGCGACGGCCGCTTTGGCCCTTACATCCAGCTCGGCGAGGCCGTCGAAAAGGAAAAGCCGAAGCGGGCGTCCATTCCGAAAGGATGGGCCGTTGCCGACATCGACCTCGAAAAGGCGCTGTCTTTGCTGGCGCTGCCCCGCGAAGTCGGACCTCATCCGGAAACCGGAAAGACGATCGTCGCCGGCATCGGCCGTTATGGTCCCTATGTTGCGCATGACGGTACCTACGCAAGCCTGCAGTCAGTGGAAGAAGTTTTCGAGGTCGGGCTCAACCGGGCTGTCACCGTCATCGCGGAAAAGAAGGAACGCGGGGGGCGCGGCGGACGCGGCGCTCCCGGCAAGACGCTAGGCGACCATCCGGAAGGCGGCGCCATAGTACTGCGCGACGGCAAGTACGGACCGTATGTCAGCCACGGCAAGATCAACGCCACCATTCCGCGCTCGCGCGAGGCCGAAAGCATCACGCTTGAGGAAGCCGTTTCGCTGATCGCCGCGAAGGCGGCGGCCGGTGGGGGCAGGACGCGCGGCAAAGCAGCTTCGAAGAAAGCGCCGGCCAAGAAGGCATCCGCCACGAAGGCGAAGAATCCAGCTGCAAAAAAGCCTGACGCAAAAAAGCCGGCCGCCAAGAAACCGCCGGCGAAGAAACCCGTTTCCAAAAAGACAGCAAAAGCCGCTCCCGCGAACTGACGGACGACGATCTTGGCATCACCGAAGAAAAAGCCGGTCTTGCCGTCCAAGGAAGAGATCGCCGCTTTCATCGCCGATCATCCTGGCAAGGCCGGCAAACGCGAGATCGGCCGCGCCTTCGGCATCAAGGGCGGTGCGGAAAAGATCGCGCTCAAGGCGATGCTGAAGGAAATGGAGCGCGAAGGCTCCGTCAGCCGCAAGCGCGGACGCCTCACCAAACCCGGCCACCTTCCTCCGGTCGTTCTCGCCGACATCGTCAAACGCGACAGCGACGGCGATCTGATCGCTGTCCCCGCCGAGTGGGATGAGGCCGAACACGGCGCCGCGCCGCAAATCCTCGTCATCATTGCGCGCCGCGGCAAAAAGCCGGAATTCGCGCCCGGCATCGGCGACCGCGCCCTGCTCCGCACCGACAAGAACCACGATGACGGCCCCTCGCATGTCGGCCGGATCATCAAGGTGCTGTCGCGCGAGAGCCAGCGCCAGCTCGGTATTTTCCGCGCAAAACACGGCGGCGGCGGGCTGATCGAATCCGTGGACAAGAAAAATCTCGGACGTTCCCTCGCCGTCCCGCCGGGAGAGGAAGGAGACGCCAAGGACGGCGATCTTGTTTCCGTCGATGTGCTGAAGCAGGGCCGCTACGGCGTGCCCTCGGCGCGCGTGCGCGAGCGGCTCGGATCGCTGACCAGCGAAAAGGCGATCAGCCTTGTCGCGATCCACGCCCACGGCATTCCTAACGTCTTCCCGAAGGACGTATTGGCCGAGGCCGACGCGGCACAGCCGGCGGTGATGGCCGGACGCGAGGACTGGCGGAAGCTGCCGCTTGTCACCATCGACCCCGCCGACGCCAAGGATCATGACGATGCCGTCCATGCCGAACCGGATACGGACGAGACGAACAAGGGTGGTTTTATCGTCACGGTCGCGATTGCTGATGTTGCGGCATATGTACGTCCCGGTTCGCCGCTCGATCGCGAGGCGCTGCTGCGCGGCAATTCGGTCTATTTCCCCGACCGTGTCGTGCCGATGCTGCCAGAGCGGATTTCGAACGATCTATGCTCGCTGCGCGCGCACGAAAACCGCCCTGCCCTTGCCGTACGCATGGTCATCGGCGCCGATGGCCGGAAGAAAAGTCACACATTCCACCGCGTAATGATGCGCTCGGCCGCGAAACTGGCTTATCCTCAAGCCCAGGCCGCGATCGACGGCAAAACCGATGATGTCACCGCACCGCTGCTGGAGCCTGTACTGAAGCCGCTTTGGGCTGCTTACGCTGCCGTCAAGAAGGCGCGCAATGCGCGCCAGCCTCTCGATCTCGATCTGCCGGAACGGAAAATCCTGCTCGACGAGAACGGCGCGGTTGACCGCGTGATCCTCCCGCCGCGTCTCGATGCGCACAAGCTGATCGAGGAGTTCATGATCCTCGCCAATGTGGCGGCGGCGGAAACGCTGACGGAAAAGCGCGTGCCGCTGGTCTTCCGCGTGCATGACAGTCCGTCGCTGGAGAAGCTGACGGCGCTGCGGGAGTTTCTCAAAAGCCTCGACATCGACCTGCCGGCGACCGATGCAGTCAAACCGGCGACGTTCAATGCGATCCTCAAGAAGGTCGAAGGCACCGAACACAACCAGATCGTCAACGAGGTTGTTCTGCGCTCGCAGGCACAGGCGGAGTACACCTCGGAAAACTACGGCCACTTCGGCCTCAACCTACGTAAATACGCGCATTTCACTTCGCCGATCCGGCGTTACGCCGACCTCATCGTGCATCGTGCGCTGATCCGCGCGCACGGGTTTGGCGAGGATGGCCTGCCTCTGAACGTGACAAACGAGATGCTGGCGGAGATCGGCGCATCCATCTCGGCCGCTGAAAGACGCGCGATGGCGGCTGAACGCGAAACGGTGGACAGGCTCATCGCCCACCACCTCGCCGACCGTATCGGCGCAAAATTCAACGGCCTCGTATCAGGCGTCGTGCGTTCCGGCCTTTTTGTCTCGCTCGTCGAGACGGGCGCGTCGGGCTTCGTGCCGGCCTCGACCCTCGGTACGGACTATTTCGTGCATGACGAGAGCCAGCACGCCCTTATCGGCCAGCACACCGGCGAGGCGTTTCGTCTCGGCGACGAGGTTGAGGTGCGGCTCGTTGAAGCGGCTCCCGTTGCTGGCGCTTTGCGGTTCGAAGTTCTATCTGAGGGACGCCGGATGAAGCCGCCCGGACGTGGCAAGCGCGGAGAGCGCAGGACCCGCGCCGCTGCGAAGCCCGGCAGGAAGGCAAAACGCCGATGAATATGCCCTCGACACGCTCTCTACCGTCCCGCGATACGGGCCAGGCCGCCATGCTCGGCCTTCGCGGCCGCTGTCCGAAATGCGGTGAGGGCCGTATGTTCCGCGCTTTCCTGAAGGTCAGCGACTGCTGCCCGGTGTGCGGCGAGGAGCTTCATCACCATCGCGCTGACGATGCGCCGCCGTATGTGGTCATCACCATCGTCGGCCATATCGTCGTCTTCGCCATGCTGCTGGTGGAAAAGACCTATCGCCCCGATATCTGGGTTCATATCGGCCTCTGGGTGCCGCTTACGATCATTCTGGCCATTGCGTTGCTGCCGCCCGTGAAGGGCGCGCTGGTCGGCGTCCAGTGGGCGCTGCGGATGCATGGCTTCGACCCGAACTCGCCCGAGGCGCTGGAAGCGCCACCCGGCGCAAGGTGACGTCCCAGACTAGCTGGTCCGTGGCCGAGATGAATCCCGGCCTCGCGGAGCAGCCGCGTCCTCCCCATCATCCCTCCCAGCGGCGGCCGCGCGATGCGGCCGTCCTCATGCTGCTCGATCGCTCCGGTCCGGAGCCGAAAGTGCTGCTGGGGCAGCGGCATGAAGGCCATGTGTTCATGCCGGGCCTGCATGTCTTCCCCGGCGGTAAGGTCGAGCGGGCCGACGGACGGGTTCCGGCGGCCGGCCAGCTGGTGCCGCATGTGGAGCGCCGGCTGCAGGCCTCCGTCCGGGCGCCATCCGCGGTTCGCGCGAAGGCCTATGCCCTGGCGGCCGTACGGGAGCTAGCCGAGGAAACCGGCCTCATGCTGGGCGACAAGTGTCCCTGCCCGGCGAACATGAACGGCGAGTGGAAGCCTTTCGCCGATTGCGGCGTGCTGCCCCGTCTCGATAATCTCTGGCTCGTCGCCCGCTCCGTCACTCCGCCCGGCCTCGTCAGGCGCTACGACACCCGTTTCTTCGCTGCGGACGCGGCGGGCGTCTGCCATACCGTCCCCGGGGCGGTGCATGCGGACGCGGAACTGGTCGAACTGCGCTGGACGCCTCTGAGCGATACGGCCGGGCTGAACCTGCACATGATCACCCGGCTGGTCCTGGGGGAGCTCTCGGCCCGCCTTAAAGCCGGCATCGAGGAAGATCTGCCCGTCCCCTACTTCCGCTCACGCAGTGGCGTTATGAGGCGTCTGGAAATCTGACTGCTACCTTGGGCCGCCGGCGCAAAGACCTTGACTTGATGAGGGCTATGCGTAGGTTGCGGCCTTCAATTTCACAGGGCGCGCTGCGCCGGAAAAGGTTTCGCTATGGCCAAGGCCGCCATGACCAAGATCAAGCTCGTCAGCACGGCTGATACGGGCTTCTATTACGTCGCGAAGAAGAACGCGCGCACCATGACCGAAAAGCTCGTGCTGAAGAAGTACGATCCGGTTGCGCGAAAGCATGTCGAATTTCGTGAGGCGAAGATCAAGTAATCTCGCCTAAGCGATTGATATAAAAGAAAAAGCCGCTGCTCTGCAGCGGCTTTTTTCATAATAGTGGCCGGACGGGGACGGTCTTCAGTTTGAGGCCACCAGACCGCCCCCGCCGACCGACCTCACGAAACCCAGGAGATGCGGCGGACCTGTTAGTCCCGCGAGGTGACCACTAGGGCAAGGCCCTGTGGCAAGGCAGAGATTATAGTATCGATAATTTGATGCAATCTGAATCGTTCGTTTACAGCTTGGGCGGATGGATAAACCCTAACTGTTAAACTTACTTGACGAACTTGTGACAAGTTCACGCGGCGTCGGAGACCACGCGATTACGGCCATCTCTCTTGGCCCGATACAGGGCTTCATCTGCCCTTTTGATAATTGTATCTGCTTTGTCGCCATCCTGTCGCATGGCAATACCAACGGAGATCGTAACGTCCAGTTTTCGCTGACCGTTGGATACTGAGAATGGCAAACCGCCGATCTTCTTCCGAAGTCTTTCTCCAACTACGGACGCGATGGAAAGATCCGCGTCTGGCATCACGATCACGAATTCTTCACCGCCATAGCGGCACGAAAGATCAATGCCGCGAACGCTTGCCTGAACACGCGCAGCAAACTCGCGCAGAACCGCATCGCCGGCATCATGCCCGTAATTATCGTTGATCGGCTTGAAGTGATCGATGTCGATCATGATAATTCCGAGCGGTCGGCCGCCGTCTTCAGCTTTCTCAAGCAACGTCTCAAGATGAGTTTCCATGTAGCGGCGGTTGTACAGGCCGGTGAGCCCATCGGTCAGCGCAAGTTCCATGCTCATCTGCACATTCGTGCGCAGCCGGTCCGCATAACGCTTGCGGCGAACCTGAGTCATCACACGCGCGAGCAACTCGTTGCGCTCGATCGGACGCAGCAGATAATCATTCACGCCGAGATCCAGTCCGCGCAGAACGCGGGCGGTGTCTTCGGGCTCGGCAATGACGAGGATCGGAAGATTGCGCGTGCGTTCAAGGGAGCGTGCCTGGCTGCATAAACGCAGCGCGTCGAAATCCGCAAAACCAAGACTGACGATCATCAGGTCATAATCGGTTTCAGCGGCACGGAAGAGCGCTTCCTGCGGCGATGTCTCGACATCCACCTTGTGGCTGTCGCGCAGCGCGATCTGAATACGCTCATAAGATGCAGCGCGATCGTCGACGACCAGCACGCGGCCATTCAATCCATCATCAAGAACACTGTCGCCGAGCGCGTTGATGCCGGCCTGGTGACCGGAGATCGCGCGCATGCGCAATTCGTCGGTCATCATCTTCAGGCGCGTCAGGCTGCGCACGCGCGCAAGCAATGCGAGGTCGGAAACAGGCTTGGTCAGAAAATCGTCAGCGCCGGCTTCCAGCCCCTTCACACGATCGGACGGCTGGTCGAGCGCTGTGATTATGACGATTGGAATATGATGGGTTGCCGGATCGGCTTTCAGACGGCGGCAGACTTCGAAACCGTCCATGCCGGGCATCATGACGTCGAGCAGCACGATATCGCACGGCGTCCGGGCACAGATGTCCAGCGCCTCCTGTCCGCTCATCGCGGTAACGACTTCAAAATATTCGGCGGTGAGGCGTGCTTCGAGCAGCTTCACATTGGCCAGAACATCATCGACGACGAGGACGCGCGCGGACATGGATCAATCCGGAAGAAAGTGGCGCACGGTCTCCAGGAATTTGGCGACCGAGATGGGCTTCGACAGATAGGCCTCGCACCCGCCTTCGCGAATGCGCTCCTCGTCGCCCTTCATCGCGAACGCGGTGATGGCAACGACCGGAATGGCCTTCAGGTCCGGGTCTTCCTTCAGCCAGCGCGTGACCTCCAGGCCGGAGACCTCGGGAAGCTGGATATCCATCAGGATCAGGTCGGGACGATGCTGGCGCGCGAGCGCGATCGCCTCAATGCCGTTACGCGTCTGGACGGTTCCAAACCCGTTGGCCTCAAGGAGATCGTTGAAGAGCTTCATATTGAGCTCGTTGTCTTCAACGATGAGGATGGTCTTCCCCATGGAATCACTTCCCCCAACCCAATAGACACCTAGCCTCGTGATCCGAGTACTAGGCGCCACTTTCGTTCTGTGTTGATGAAAATAGTAGCCTCTAAACGTTGACGAAGGCCGAATCCGGACAATGAAAAAGACCGACCCATCGGAAAAATTCAGCGCAGCCAAAGATATAGCCATTCAGGCTCTGGTATTTATTGCGGCCGACGAGGAGCGCCTGGGACGGTTTCTGGCGTTTTCGGGAATAGACGCAGCCTCGATTCGGCAGGCGGCGCGGGAGCCTGGTTTCCTTGTGGGGGTGCTCGACCATCTGGGCGGAGACGAGCGCCTGCTGCTGGCATTCGCCGATCAGAGCGGGATGAGGCCTGAGCAAATCGCTGCCGCCCGCGCTCTTCTGGCCGGACCTGACGGGACATGAGCACGCCCGGCTTCTGCCGCGACTGCCTGGCGGTCGCCGGGGGCGCGCCGCGCTGCGTAGCCTGCGGAAGCCCCCGCCTCTTCCGCCACAAGGAAGCCAACCGGCTGGCCGTCGCGCATGTCGATTGCGACGCTTTCTTCGCCACCGTCGAAAAGCGCGATAACCCCACCCTGCGCGACAAGCCGGTCATCGTCGGCGGCGGCAAGCGCGGGGTAGTCGCAACCTGCTGCTACATCGCGCGCATCAACGGCGTGCGCTCGGCCATGCCGATGTTCAAGGCGCTCAAGCTGTGTCCGGAAGCCGTGGTCGTCAAACCCGACCACGCGAAATATTCCGCCGTGGGGCGCGAAGTCCGTACGATGATGCGAGAACTCACACCGCTGGTCGAGCCGGTATCAATAGACGAGGCTTTTCTCGATCTGACCGGCACCGAGCAGGTTCATCGCATGTCTCCGGCGAGAGTGCTCGCGCGCTTCTCAAAACGGGTAGCCGATGAAATCGGCATCACCGTATCCGTCGGGCTCGCACCAAACAAATTCCTCGCAAAGATTGCTTCGGACCTCGACAAGCCACGCGGTTTTGCTGCCATCGGAGCAGAAGAAGCCATCGATTTCCTCGACCAGAAGCCGGTCGGCATGCTTCCCGGCGTCGGCGCAGCCGCCCGCGCGCGCCTCGAAGCGGACGGATTCCATACCATCGGCGACATCCGGCGTGCGGACCCGCGCGACATCGCGCGCAGCCAGGGAGAGCATGGCCTGCATCTCTGGCGTCTGGCGCACGGCGAAGATCGCCGCAAGGTGACGCCGGATCGGGAGACAAAGAGCGTAAGCGCGGAGACGACGTTCAACGAGGACATCTCCGACGCCGAAGAATTGACCGCGATCCTCTGGAAGCTGTCCGAACGCGTGTCCGCACGGCTGAAAGCCGCTGAGTTCTCCGGTTTGCGCGTGACGCTGAAACTGAAATCGACCGACTTCAAAAGCCGGACGCGCTCGCGCACGCTCGACAGCCCGACACGGCTGGCAAGCCGCATCTTCGAAACCGGCCGCGAACTGCTGAGGCCGGAAGCCCGCGGAGAGAGATTTCGCCTCATCGGCATCGGCGTCGAAGAACTGTGCCCCATCGCCGATGCAGACCCGCCCGATCTTCTGGACACCAATCTCAAACGCCGCATCGCGGCCGAGGAAGCCGTTGATCGCATTCGCAGCAAGTTCGGCAAGGAGAGTGTCGGACGAGGCATCGGGTTCGGGCGGAAAGCCTGACTTGCGACGGATCGCGGACTGCGCGATGAACGCTCAGGCACCCTCCCCGACGGGGAACACCAATTTGGAGCACATTCTGATGGCCGGACAGACCGACAAGCGCCTCGCCGAAATCGGCGTTACCCTCCCGACCCCCGCCGCTCCCGTTGCGAACTACGTCCCGGCGGTCGTGACCGGCAAGCAGCTCTTCATCTCCGGCCAGCTGCCGATGAAGGACGGAAAAGTGGCGCTGACCGGCGCGCTCGGCGATGGACCGTCTGTGGAAGACGCCGCAGCCGCGGCGCGCCTGTGCGCCATCAACGTGCTGGCCCAGGCGAAGGCCGCGCTCGGCGATCTCGACAAGATTGTGCGTCTTGTGAAGGTGACGGGCTTCGTCGCGTCGGCGCCGTCGTTCGGCGAGCACCCGAAAGTCGTGAACGGTGCGTCGGACTTCTTTGTCGAAGCGCTCGGCGATCGCGGCAAGCATGCGAGATCGGCCGTCGGCGTCGCCGCCCTGCCCTTTGGCGCGTCGGTCGAAGTGGAAGCCATTTTCGAGATCGCCTGAATGGATCTGGACCGGCTGTTCGAATTCCCGATCGCGCATCGCGGTCTGCACGACGCCGCGAACGGCGTGATAGAGAATTCGCGCACGGCCGTCTGGAATGCCATGCAGCACGGTTACGGCTTCGAGGTCGATGTACAGATCACCGCGGACGGCGAAGCTGTCGTCTTTCACGACGATGTGCTTGACCGGCTCACAGGCGAGACCGGGCCTGTAAAGGCACGGTCGGCGTCGGAACTCGTCGAAATTCCGCTGACCGGCAGCGTCTACGGCGACACGATCTGGACGCTGCAGGAACTGCTTGAGCTTGTGGCCGGAGAGGTGCCGGGCGTCATCGAGATCAAGACACATTGGGACGGCGACACGCGCCTGGCGAAGCGGACGGCGGAGCTGCTTGCCGCCTATCAAGGCCCCTCGGCGGCGAAAAGCTTCGACCCGGCTGTGGTCGCGGCGTTCGGACGGGCCGCGCCGGGCATTGCGCGCGGCATCATCGGCTACGGCTATGACGACGAAGAAGCCGAGAAGCTGAGTCCCGCCCGCCGGTTCATCCTGCGCAATCTTCTGCACTGGCCGCGCACGAGGCCGCATTTCATTTCCTGGGGCGTGAAGGACCTGCCGCGCCGCTCGGTCGACATCGCCAACCGCCTGACGGGCGCGCCGGTGATGACCTGGACCGTCAGAACCCCCTCGGATCAGGCACGGGCCGGTCTCTATGCTGATCAGATGATTTTCGAGGGCTTTCTGGCCTGAGGCAGACTGCCGCTTGGCCTGCCGCAATCGGTTATTAGATTGAGGCCATGCTGAGCCAGCCCGAAACGCGCGCGAGCCTGCGCGTAAACCTTCTTCCCTCGCTGACCGCGTTCGAGCCTGCCGCCTGGAATGCGTGCGCGAACCCCACCGAATATCCGACTGGCGAAGATTGTTCGGCCGTGCCGCCTTACGATCCGTTCGTCAGCCACGAATTCCTGCTGGCGCTTGAAGAGTCCGGCTCGGCCACGATGGAAACCGGCTGGGCGCCGGCGCATCTGGCCGTCAGTGACGAAGACGATGTCCTGCTCGGCGTCATGCCGGTGTATGTCAAATCGCATTCGCAGGGCGAATATGTCTTCGACCACGCATTCGCGGATGCGCTGGAACGCGCGGGCGATGACTACTATCCGAAAGTGCAGGTGTCGGTGCCGTTCACGCCGGCGACGGGGCGCCGTTTTCTTGTGCGGCCAGGCCCACACGCCGAGCAGACGCGCATGGCGCTGGCGCAGGCCCTGCTCGGCATTGTCCGCAAGCTTGAAGCATCCTCCGCGCATGTGACCTTCATGACGAAGGACGAACAGGATTTCCTCGTCGGTACAAAGCTGGGATTTCTGCCGCGCACCGACATCCAGTTTCATTGGGAAAACGAAGGCGGCTGGGACAGCTTCGAAGACTTCCTGAACTCATTGGCCTCGCGCAAGCGAAAGGCACTGAAACGCGAGCGGCGCAATGCGCTGGCGGACGGCCTGACGGTAAAATGGATCACCGGCAAGGACATCACCGAATCCCACTGGGATGCGTTCTGGGAGTTCTATCAGGACACCGGTTCGCGCAAATGGGGCCGCCCTTACCTGACGCGGGATTTCTTTTCCCGGATCGGCCAGACGATGGCTGAACGTATTCTGCTGATTTTCGCCCTCCGGGACGAAAAACCCATCGCCGGAGCGCTGAATTTCATCGGTGGGGACACGCTGTTCGGCCGTTATTGGGGGTGCATAGAAGAGCATCCATTCCTGCATTTTGAACTTTGCTACTATCAGGCAGTTGATTTTGCGCTCGCACATGGGTTGAAACGTGTCGAGGCTGGCGCTCAGGGCGGGCATAAGCTCGCAAGGGGATACCGTCCGGCCCTCACCTATTCGGCGCACGCTTTCGTCCATCCCGGACTGGCGCGCGCCGCAGAGGACTATCTCGAACGGGAGCGGCGGGAGATCCTGCACGCGCAGAACGAACTGAACGCCGACGCGCCGTTCCGGCACATGACCGATCAGGAGTAACGATGGCCGACTACGATCCCAACAATGTATTTGCCAAAATCCTGTCGGGCGATCTGCCGTCGCACAAGGTTTACGAAGACGACCGGGCGCTGGCCTTCATGGATGTGATGCCACGATCCGACGGCCATGTTCTCGTGATCCCCAAGAAGCCCGCGCGTAACATTCTGGACGTGCAGCCGGAAGAACTGGGCTACGTCATCGGCGTCGTACAGACGATCGCGAAAGCCGTGAAGAAGGCGATGGGTTCCGACGGCCTGACCGTGCAGCAGTTCAACGAGGAAGCCGGCGGACAGGTTGTGTTCCACCTGCATTTCCACATCGTGCCGCGCAAGAAGGGCCAGCCGCTCCGCCCGCAGACAGGCGAGATGGAAAACCCGGAAGTGCTTGCCGCCAACGCCGAGAAGATCAAGGCGGCGCTGGGAAAGTAGGTACATGGTTCGCCTCTCCCGCTTGCGGGAGAGGTCGAGTGCGCGAAGCGCACCGGGAGAGGGGAATGCAGGATGTACCCCTCTCTCCGCTCGCCTTCGGCGAGTCGGCTCTCTCCCGCAGGCGGGAGAGAGGGTTTCCGTGGCGCGATCTCGGCAATCTCCGAAACCTACAGACGCGCGAAATCCGCTCTCGTGTTTGAGGGCTCTGCGGTCCGACATCTGCCCCTTTGGAGGGGCGCGCGGGACGCCGGGAGATTGGCCGCTCCCTCGGCGATGTGGTCAGAGAGTGAAAGACCACATCAATTGGGTACTCACCTCGGGG
>LNFM01010131.1_pt1 | contig 13420 bp, 12 predicted proteins | sample 596031 | NCBI WGS metagenome assembly LNFM01 (sample SAMN04254537, study PRJNA301005) | activated carbon metagenome | isolation source: dual media filters at the Ann Arbor, Michigan drinking water treatment plant | place: USA: Ann Arbor
TTGGCGCTATCGCCAACCATTTCACTAACTCTTTCGCTAGCCTGGGCTCTGCTTGACTCGCTGTTTGATTCTAAACGTTGGCCTTGCATTAACGCCTCAACTTACTCATCTATGAAAATGACAATACGCTTCGTCCGGTAGTCAAGCAATCGGGAAAATACGTACTTACCCCCAGCATTTCGGGTAGGATGGCTGTATGGCCCACTCAGTCGAAGATTTCTATGAAAGTTGTACAGAGCGCTAGTCGAGTATCTTTAGACCAAATCCGCAGGTCCATTCCACTTCTGCTCTCTTTCTTGTTTAATATTAACGCCGCATTTGGCCTCAATGCTGCAGACGAGAGTGAGTTCTGGTACTGCCCGCCTCATATGGCATCACTAAAAAGGCAGATCGACAACCAGTATAAAAATGAAAACTTCGAAACCGTGATCGCTCTTGCGACCAAAGCAATCGCTGCGAGCCCGAAAGAGACACTGTTCTACGCACGGCGGGCCGACGCCTACCTGATTTTAGGCAAGCTCGACTTAGCAATGGCAGACTTCACCACCGCAGCAAAACTAAAACCTACTATAGGCTGGCCGCTAGTTGCCAGAGGTCGTATCTATGACAGCCAAGGCAAAGACGACTTGGCTCTAGCAGACTACAACCGCGGCATTGCATTGGGCTGCCTAGCGGGCTTAAAAGATCAAGCACGAATACTAGAGCGCACAGGCAAGCTAGAACAGTCAGCAGACAGCCTGACTAAGCTCATGCCAACCATAAGGCCGCTAGAGAGAATTCCATACCTCTTCCAGAGAGCAAAAATATACGAGAAGCTCGGTAAAAAAGAGCTAGCAAAAGCTGACAAAAAGTTGGCCAACGACCTAGTAGACAAATCGGGCGGCGAAAATGCCGACCGCTATTCCAGATAGCATCAATAGATATCTACAATCTTCTGTGAATATCCATGGTGTCGCGAATGGTGCCAAAATCGTTTTATTTCAACAGATTGCCACTGTTCAAAGGTACAATGTATTTAGTTCTCAAAAATGGCGGAGAGGGTGGGATTTGAACCCACGTGGCTTGCGCCCATCCGCTTTCGAGGCGGCGCCGTTATGACCGCTTCGGTACCTCTCCTCATCAGAAGAAGGTCATTCTATCAGCAAAGTGCGATAATTCGGAAAGGCTAATCTGAACTCCTCCTCACAAACTTAACCATATGCTTGCCCAAGTTAGATCCCTATTAGATGAAGAAGATGTAGACCACCAGTCACTTCTAGAAATCGCGCTCGCCGATGGCCAAACTATGTTCGCCTTCCAAACCAGCGGTAGTAAAGCAGTAGACTGTTGGCATAGACTGCGCGAGGTCTTGACTCGGACAGCTAAAACTTCCACAGCTGATCAGAACCTACTACCACTCACTCCAGTGATTCTTGGTACAGAACATTCTTTCGAACTCTTGATGGAGCATCTCGGCGACTTGAGCGAAGAGCCTCCAGCTTCAACCCAGGCACTAATCGCCCAAGCAAATAATATTGATTGTCAAAACTGGCTTGCCGAAAGACTTGAGCGCTTTGTTTGCCCAACTGGCGAATGGCCCTCTGCTATCAAAGTCGGCCTTGTGACGGAGCCAGACCTCTTCGACATGAAAGATCAACCGCTTGCCATCAACAATTGGGACCAAGAGCAACACAAAATGACCCTTGGCGAGCGCGTTTACATAGGGCTGTTACCGACCACAAAATCTTATGAAATTCCAATTCTCTTGCGATTTGGCGGTGAAGCCCCTTGCCCAATTTCGCCGGAGCATTGCGCCATGCTTAAGCGCTGGAGCGAAATCTACAGAGCCAACTTGATGGCAATTGAGCCAAACGTAGTTGAATGCTTTGTAGAAGAGCCACCAATGACCAAAGAGCAAGCCCTAAAGGCCGCCCGTGAGCACTATGGATATTGCAGTGACCGGGTAGAACAAGCAGAAGGCGAGCTGGCGCCATACGCCTATGAACTTCTCAACAGCAATTTATGGACATTCTGGTGGGACTGAGCGACTAGGTTCTTCAGAACTCTATTGAGCGCGTGCCTGTGGCCGTCCGGCAATTTGAACGCCAGAATGAACTTCGGCTTGTGTTTTTAACGTAGTCATCACTTCAGGCATATCAATGCGGCACTGACGACGAACGAGAGGCTGAGGCATCAAGAATCCGCCATCAACATAACTAGCATAAGTAACTAGGGTTGTATGACCACCGTCTAATGGCTCTAATTTCCAATAACCGTCAACTTGCTTAAAAGCACCAGAAATACGGTGCCATTCTAACGAATGAGGGGCTGACTCTTTTACTTCAACGACGTACTCATAAGTACCAGGTAAGCCTGAAGGAGCTAAGACGTGCTTAACGATCTTGCTAGAACCATGGTCTTGCATCAATTTGCTTTTCTTCAGCTGAGGAAAAACTTTTGGTGCATTGTCGTAATCGGAAAGAATTTGCCAAACTTTATCGGGCGTAGCCTTTATTGATACACGGGCAACGGTGTATGTCTTGCCGTGCATAAGCTCTTCAGAAATATTTTCATGCTTACTTTCATGATGACCCTTTGCAAAAGCGGCCTGACCCGAGTCAGATGTACCTGCAAAAAGAGAAAGCGACATAGATAAGGCTGCTGCTGAAAACAAAGCAGCTACCGATTTATCGAGAAATTTCACTAGATTCCTGCCTTTCTGTTCGGAAGACTAATGTCTTGCGATGAGGAAATTGCCGCCATGTCGAATTGCCGTTGTGTGGAACTACCTTAGTTTGGAATACAATACTGAAATCCATTTAATTGTCAACCGTGCCATTGAGAACGGTATCACATTACTTCCAGATTAGGTAGCAATAAGAAAGATATAGAAGCCTACCACGAGAGAGATACGAGCAGTGAATGAGAACAACAGTTATCTGCCGCACAAGCAACACGAGCGCTGATTCTACTTGCTATTGACTTCTATCGCAAGCAAGAATGCTCAATAGGTAACGAATGTAAGAAAGTATGAAAGAAAGGTCACGAATATGACTACAGCTTTACTGATCTATAACCCTACTGCTGGCTCAGCTGCAGGCCCCGAGATATGGCTAGGGGCCTGCGTTCACCGTCTTTGCACCGAAGGTGGTCACGAAGTTACTACGATTTCTACCACCGCAGACACAACCCATGACAACTTACTAGAAGGCCTTAATCGTGACTTCGACCTCATTGTCGCCGCAGGTGGCGACGGTACCGTACGCATGGTCATTCATGCACTAGCGAGCCAGGGACTTGAGACAAAACTAGGGATAGTGCCACTGGGAACCGGCAACTTATTAGCTCGCAATCTCAAAATATTCGAAGAGAATTTACTATCAGACCCTGTGGATATTGCCCTCGACGTAATTTTGAACGGCGAGGCCATGAAAATAGACCTCGGCATAATGAACGGCAACTACTTCGCCGCCGCCGCTGGAGTGGGCCCTCTATCAGACGCTATCGTCACACCAGGCAAGGCTGATAAAGAAAATTGGAAAATGTTAGCCTACGCTGGCTCAATGGTGCAAACTCTGGCCCAAGCGCCAGTAATTTTCAAAGTCACCGCCGATGGTGAAGAATTTAGAGTTACTGCCTCGGGTATCTTCATTACCAATATTGCCGATCTCGGCGTCGGCATGCTCTCTGAATCGGCTTCAATGCACGACGGGCTGCTCGACCTTTGTGTTTTGGCGCCAAAAGAATTCGGAGATTATTTGAAATACGGCTTTCATTTTGCCACTGGCTTGAGCCCAAACATCACAGGAAACACAGCACCCTATTACATCAAGAAAGTGCAAGAGGTTGTTATTGAAGTGGTACCACGGAGAAAGCCACTTTCATTTATAGAGCAAGGCTATCACAAAATCAAATATGCTCTAACTGGTCAAACCGACGGCCGCAGTCAGCAGAATCAAGGCTTAGCCATGATTGATGGTGACGCCTGTGGCATGACGCCGATGCATATCAAGGCAATTCCTAATGCCGTGCAAATGATTGTTCCTTCCTCTGAGCAATTGCAGAAGAGATCTTGGTTGAAGTGAGTGCCCGGGTTAAGTAATGAGGGCGAAACACAACTGAGAAATGGAAACTAAAACTAAATAGAGACTAAATCGATTAATCATCAAACTAGTTTTGCCAAAACATTTTCTAAAAGGGAAGATTTTTTCGAAAAAATCTTCCCTTTTAGAAAACTGACTTTTACAAAGAAAACCAAATCATCGCTTCCCGCCGCCTAACCACTCGATAATAACTTCAGCTAGCTCTTTTGGCCTATCCAGCGGTATCCAATGTGTGCAGTCGGTCATTTCTACGTATCGCCAAGGGGCGTCAACATACTTTTTACTATTGATCATCTGCTCCGCAGTTAAGGCTATATCTGGGCCGTAAATACCAAGAGTTGGCACCGTGCAGTTACCAGTTTTCGACAGAAACAAATCACGGGCATTGGCACGATACCAGTTAAGACCAGCAGTCAGACGGCCTGGTCGGCTGAGATCACGCACACGGCGATCTGTATTTTCCTTATCGCCTGGCCGCGGATGCAGGGAACCCATTTTTCGAAACGAGCGGAAATTATTTCTGCTAATTAAAAACTCACCGAGACCGCGACAAAGAAACAGCCAAATATACCAACCTTTGATTTTCTGCTCCCATCCCGACTGACGATACGCAGTAGGATGACCGACTGAAATTGCCACCAAGCGCTCCACAAGCTCCGGGTGACGAATAGCAAAGAGCCAGCCAATGACAGAGCCCCAATCGTGGCCAACCACAATCACTTTCTCTCTAATATCTAGAGCCTTCAAAACACCAATGGCGTCGCCAATAATGGCATCTACCTTGTATGCACTTTCTGCGGCAGGCGCATCAGAGAGACCAAACCCTCTTTGATCATAGGCAATTACCTTATGGCCAGTCGCGACAAAAAGAGGTAATACTTCGTCCCAAAGATGCAACGAGTCAGGGAAGCCGTGAAGAAAGAGCACCGGCGGCCCTTCGCCAGCGACCATTACATTAACGGCGATGTCATTGACTTCAATTATCTTCGAATCATAAACCACTGGTTTCTCATTCTTACAATCACTTCGTCGGTGTAGTGTATATTATCCAGCGACCACTGCTGCTATTTTAGTAAATTGAGAGAACAAAAAGTGACTGAAAAGAAGGAGCGGATACCCTGCATCAAACCTGATTGCAAGGGTGATCTCAATCCTTTGTTTGAAAAACACTTGCTTGGATACTGCATGCCTTGCTTCGACGCCATCGAGAAAGCAGCTAAAGAACAGTACATCAAGGCTAATATAAAAGATCTCAATCCCTATGAGGGCATGGCGGACCCAGTAGAAATACTCCTAACACTATTGAACTATCAACAGTTCCACGATCCTCTCATCAATTTGATCACGTATCCCAAGACAAAGTTTGAGCTAGTTGCTGAAATGACAACCAGCGAATTAGCGAGACTCTCGCAGAGACTTGTCGAGCGTTTGTTATCAAAAATTCAACGAACGCGTGAACATGCCGTTGAAGTAGTAAACATCATTGCTGGCTTAACTAACTTTGATCTTGAGCCATTGTTGTTGCTACTCCTCGACGTCCCCGAGAGCGGAGATGCAATCTTCCGACGTTCTGGTTCAATAGTAATCAACGAGCTTTTCTCAAGACTAAATCAAGGCGATTCAGAGGCCCTTAGGCGCTTGGCATTCATCGATGATGAAGAGGTCCCAGCCAAACTAATTTCTCTGCAAAACGAATCTGGAAACCAGATAGAAGACTTTCGTGAAGCTCTAAAAAACGCAGCTATCGGTGCTGGTTGGGAACTGACACCAGACAATCGGAAACGCCATCTTTACTATCAACAAAGTAGAACTCTAAATTTGACGGAACCAAATAGCGCAGCAGAAGCCAGGCTGGAGCTATACACTGACGCGCACCTTGCCTGCCCAATGTGCAAGGGGCCACTCCTTCTTCAGGCAAATTTAGCACCACAGATTGTCGAGAAACTACTGGGCACAAGCTTGGCAGAGACTGACACCCCTTTCTATTATTGCAACCAGTGTTCACTGTGCACGGACGAACTTTTCTGCGAAATAAATAGCGTTGGCCAAGCAAGTTGGCATAAGGGAAACTACATCAAGTATCCACCAATTATAGAGCCAGATTCTCTGGCCTTTGAAGATCTGCCCTATAAGAATCTGTCATTTAGAGCTGGTTCAGAACTACAAGATCCATTTCTATACAGTGAATTCTTACTGGATGGTCTCACAACGCATAACTCGAAATTTGGAGGCGCGCCCGATTGGTTGCAAAACTGCGACTATCCTACATGTCCGGACTGCCAGAGATTAATGAAGTTTGTATTCCAAATTGACACACAAGGCCTAGACATTTTTGAACTCGACTCACACTATGCTTTCTTCTGCGATCTTTGTCGTTCGTTCACAGCTACAGTTCGTCAATGCACCTAGTAGCTACTTAATATAACTAAGGGCCACTTGCAATTCTTGCTCACGGCCGCTCACCTGGCCATCAAGACGCTCAGCCAAAACATGCTTCAATGCCTCACCAATTCTTGGGCCAGGCTTAATGCCAGTAGCAATTAAATCAGCGCCAGTGATATCAAGTTTGGTATCAGCTAACTCTTCCAAATAGAGCTTAATAGATCGGCGCAAATCAGTGCCAATTTGCCCCGCAGCGGCAGCAATAGCGAGAGCTTCACGAGGCCGGCCATGCATCATTTCGTAGAGTTCGGAACGTTTCATTTCACTCATACTCAAAGGCATATAGCGGTGCAATTCAAGACCACTTTCAATCACTTCTTTTTGGTGATTAGTGAGCATCAAGCGCTCAAGCACGCCAGAGACACGCTCTGGTGGCAACTCCGAAAGCAGTGCGCCTAAGTAAACCACCCAAGGCTCATCGACGCTATAGCGACCAAGCAAGCGCTCGGCCCGTCTAATTGTTTTGCGCACACCATCGCCATAATCAAGGCGTGAATCAAGATAACAGAGATTGCCGCTTTGCTCAGCCAATAAGTTAAGAGCGCGCAAGCGATGGGGAGACTCGAGAATCATCTTCAATTCAGCTTTTATGCGCACTCCGCCGAGGTCGTCAAATATTCCCAGCTGACTAGCGCGCCTGGCCTGCTCTTTGGTTTTAGCATCAAGGTGAAAACCAAGGCGACCAGCAAAGCGTGCAGCGCGGACCATGCGGGTTGGATCTTCAATGAAACTAAAGGGGTGAAGTATGCGCACTATTTTGTGCTCGAGATCGTGCAACCCATTAAAATGATCGGTCAAATTGCCAAAGCGATCAGGATTAACACAAACAGCCAGTGCATTAATGGTGAAGTCACGTCTAAGCAAATCTTGTTCTAACTTCGAAGCTTCAACCTCCGGCAGTGCCGCGGGAAATTCATAGAACTCAGTGCGAGCTGTGGATAAATCAACTTCTCTTTCTGCTTGTTGTGCACCGCCGCGCTCGGCTTGTTGTTCTCCGCAGACAGCTGCTCCTGCACCATCGTTCTCCAAACGACAAATTAGCGTAGCTGTTTGAAAACGATCATGAGTAGCGGCCAAGGTCAGCTTATTCGGATAAAGCTCAAGCAGCCTGTCCGCGAGCTTTTGAGCCGATCCTTCAATAACATAGTCAAGATCAAAGTTAGGAACATTGAGCAAGAGGTCACGCACAAATCCACCGACAGCATACGCCGACATGCCCAGTTCTTGAGCTGTCTCACCAATGGTCCTACAGAGCCAAGCTGTATCGCTGTCCACTTCGGCTAACTTCCCACTCAAATTTGCGGCAGCAGCCGAAGAGCCCTGCTGGGCTGTAGTATCTTCTTGCCGAGCATACTGGCTACCAAACAATCTATTGAGAACATCGCGACGCGAGACAAGGCCAATCAATTTCTTATTTTGATCCAGCACTGGCAAGCGGCCAATATCTTCAGCCACCATCAGTTCCTGAATTTTGCTCAGTGGAGTATCTTCAGAAACACAAATCACTGGTTTGCTCATGAATCCAGAAACTTTTGCATGACCAAGTTTATGGTGACTCGACTGGTCTATATCACGGCGCGAAACCACGCCCACCAATTCCTCGCCTTCAGTCACTAAAAGACCATCTAGGCCATAACGCAGCATCATACGTCCTGCTTCATCCATTGAAACACTCGATTTAATTGTACGCACCGGGCTGACCATCAAATCACGCGCTAGAGGCTGTGGTGGTGTCTGTTCTTGCAAAATTGTCTTGATACGCTCAGCAATTTCTCGAACGTTTCCGCCTTTGACCACGGCCGATCCAGCCCCGGGGTGTCCGTCTCCGCCAAAAGCTTGCACCACAGGTTTAACGCTCATGATACGGGGATCGGCGCGACCAACAATGTGCACTCGATCTTTCATATGCACCACGGTAAAGGCACCATCAACAGCTTCAAGATCAAGTAGTTGCCGAGTTAGTGAGGCAAGTTCTTCAATATATTTTGGTACATGGGCCGTCGCTACTACGAATTTGTGACCCTGAACATCTACAAGCTGAGCTGCTCTCAGCAATTCTTCAAGCAATGCCACTTGCTCTTGTTCTATCTTGGGACGAATGTATTCACGCACCACAGACAAATCAGCACCATGCTGAATAAGAAAAGCGATGCACTCGGCATCACGAGGTGTTGTACCAGCATAGGTTAAGCAGCCTGTATCTTCAAATATACCGATAGCTAAAACAGTGGCATCAAACGGCGACAAGGCAATTTTTTTCTTGCGAATTTGCTCCACCAAAATAGTAGTAGCTGCACCCACAACCTCAACTTGCGAATCTTCGCTAGCTAGCGAAATTAGACTTTTACTGTCTCTCTCATGATGATCAAAAATTGTCAGCGGCCGACAGAGGTGAATGACGCCTGGCTCACTATCAATTGTCTCTTCCATCAGCTTGCGCACGCCACTATCGAGGCGTTCAAAATGCTGACAGTCCACAAGAAAGAAGCGCGTTACCTTTGAGAGATCTACATATTTAACTTCGACAATGGGCAAATAGCCTCGATTTAAGGTAATGAAGCTGCGCAAATTACCAGTCAACGGATAGCCCAACACCATTTTGCAGCTCGGATAGAGCTTTGTCAGTGCAAATTGCGCTGACAGAGAATCAAAATCCATATTATTGTGAGCGAAGACTAGTTCCATTTTCTCGTTCGACTTCTTCTCGTTCGACTTCTTTTCGTTCGGCCTCTTTTCGTTCGGCCTCTTTTCGTTCGGCCTACCCGCCCTCTTGATTAGTCTTTTCTTTAGTATTGGGCCTGTTTTTGGAGTTTACCAGTTATCTTTTCGGGGTATCTGAATTGACAGTAATTGAATAGAGCTTAGTCTGTAACTAAAACTTAGCTTGTAACTAAAGTCTACTTAGTCAGTTCAGTTTACTTCGTGAATACAGTTTACTTTGACGCCGGTATTTTAAAACATGACAGGATTCGACCTTCTAGGGCAAACCTACTTGATGTGCACAGTGTTTGGCTGGGGCTTCATTGTCTTCACCTTGTTAATGGGTCAATTCGGTCATGACAGTAGTGACGGTGGCGACGGCCATTCCATTCAATCAGATAGTTCAGGCGGAGAGAGCGGAATCAGCGGCCATGCCCAAGGAGTTCTCGATGCCGCCCATGGAATTCATCACCTCGACGGCGGAAGCGTGGACGGAATGCACGTTGCCCACGGTCACAGCGGGCTCACCGGAGGCCATCATACAGCCGACGGTCACAGCGGCCACGACGCCGACGGAGATGGAGATGGAGACAATGGTGGGCGCGACTCCAATTTGGCATTGAACCAAGGGCAAGGACACAGCCAGAAGAACCTCTATTTCACTCTACTCAGTATTTTCAGCCCAATGTCCATCTCAATTTTTATTGGCTTCTTTGGTGTGACCGGCATCGCAGTGCGCTCAGCTCTGCCATGGATGGGGCCATTTACGTTAATTCCAGCAATCCTTGCCGGAGTGGTTGCCACGAACATCATGAAAGCCGTGCTAGCCTGGGCTACACGAAAGTTATCAGCCTCAAGCTTAATCAGTGCGCAACAAGCAATTGGCCAAATTGCTGAAGTCAACACACCAATTAAGGAGGGCCGACTGGGCGAAGTTAGCTACGTAATCGGGCTCACTCGCTTCAATTCAGCCGCGCGGACGGCCAAAGAGGGCTGCGAAATTTCTCGCGGCTCTAAGGTGATAATTGTCGAAACAGATGGTTCTGTGGTACTTGTAGAACCGTTTTCTGACTCCCAGCTTGAGGGCCACTAAAGGCTTATTAAGTGTCAAAATAGTCAGCGAAAAGTTGGCAGAAAAAGATAGTCAAAAAGAGACAGCCAGCGAAACGGAAAGCAAGCGAAGACATGCCGTCCGATAAACAGATTAAATATCGGGAACAAAAGGTTGTCAAGATTATAAAGAAAAGAACTGGAATCCCGTGTTAGGCACCACATACGGTATAGGATTGAAAAGTTATTAGGAAGTCATTAGGACATCTGATAGACAACGGTTTTCACTAAAAATAGGGAATAAGTCCATCGAGGAAGCTCCGACTAAGGGGCTTTTCGAAGGCTTTTGGAGGAACGCAAAGATGGATCCAAATATTGTGCTTTGGGGCGGAGGAGCGATTGCTTTTGTCGTCATTCTAAGCATCTTCTACTTCTTGGCCAACGTATATCAAAAATGCGGCCCCAACGAAGCAATGATTATTACCGGAGCTGTTCCTGGAGGCATCAAGGTGCTAAGAGGCGGCGGCGGAATAGTTATTCCGGTCATGCACCAGAGACACTTGCTCTCTCTAGAAGTGATGACCATAGAAGTGCACTCAAACGCCGCAATGATCACTAAAAATGGTGTCCCGATCTACGTAGAAGGTGTAGCACAGGTCAAGGTGCGTGGCGACGAAGAAGCCATTGCCACAGCTGCTGAACGCTTCCTCAACAAATCCAATGATGAGATTGCCACAGTTGCTCACGAAACACTCGTCGGCCACTTGCGCGCTATCTTAGGTACGATGACCGTAGAAGAACTGATTCAAAGTTTTGATTCATTCGCCTCTAGAGTGCAAGAAGTATCGGTTGCCGACCTGGCAAAAATGGGTCTAATAGTTGATTCATTCACTATCAAAGAAATTCGCGACTCTGTCGGCTATCTAGAAGCACTAGGTAAAAAGCAAACAGCCGAAGCCAAGCGAAGTGCCGCAATCGGTGAAGCTGAAGCAACCAAAGAAACTCAAATCGCCCAAGCTAGCGCCTCACGTGATGCTCAAATTGCCCAAGCACAAGCGGCTGAGGAAGGTGCAAAAGCAAAACTAGCAGCTGACACCAGGGTGGCAGAATCGTCAAAGAATTTCCAAGTGAGCCAAGCTACCTATCAATCTGAAGTAGCTAGAACTAAGGCCTCATCGGACATGATGTACGAAATTGTCAAAGCGCAATCGCAACAAAAACTGACTGAAGAAATGCAGAAAGTAAAAATCGTGGAAGCGCAGAAAGAAGTCGAACTGCAACAAGTCGAAGTTATGAAGCGACAAGTAGCCCTAGAAGCTGAGATCACGAAGCCCGCTGAAGCAGAGCAATCAAGAATTAGATTGATGACTCAAGCAGAAGGTTTGAAGAGAACAATGTTAGCCGAAGCCGATGCTCAATCGGTGAAGCTGGCAGCTCAAGGTCAAGCTGAAGCGACAAAACTGAGAGCAGTAGCCGAAGCTGACGCCGTACGCACAATGGGTATAGCAAACGCTGAAGCCAGCCGCGCCAAAGGTCTCGCCGAAGCCCAAGTAACAGCAGCGAAAGGTCAAGCCGAAGCCGACGCCATGTCGAAAAAAGCTGAAGCCTACAAACAGTATAATGACGCTGCCGTTATGCAGATGATTATCGACAAGCTGCCTGATCTCGTACAAGCTGCCGCTTCTCCTCTGGCCAAGGTCGGATCAATCACCTTGCTGTCCACCGGTGGTGATACCACTGGCGCCAGCAAGATAAGCGGAGACGTCTTGAATGTTGCCGCCCAAAGTCTGACAATGATCAAAGGGCTGACTGGTATCGACTTAGCCGATCAAATGCGCCGGCGTGGTCAACCAGAAGAAAGCAACCACCAGGCCAAACCGGCTCCGGCTGTTGCACCAGCAGCAAGACCGCCACAACAACAACAACAACAACAACCACCAGCTAATCCAAACAACTAAGAAGTACTGCAATCAAGAGTAAGACCATAAGCAAACGCATCATAGTGATTGGAGCAAGCGGAGTCGGCAAAACCACCCTGGTGGAAGCGCTGACTCCGCTTCTGGCATTGCCAGTGATTCCCGAACTAGGGCGAAAACTTTGCCTGGAAATGGGTTATCAGTATCCTGGCGAAATTCCCGACCAAGAACTATTTAAGAATCAAGTCTTAAAGGCGCAGGTTGCCGAAGAGAATAATCTTGGCAGCTTTATTGCAGACCGTTCCACCCTCGATGCCTGGGTTCTCTGGCAACGCTGGAACATCTGTCAAGCAATGACCTATGACAGCGAGCGTTATTACAACGAAGCTCGCCAACAAAGCACTCTATACACAGATATCATCTACATTCCGCCCATGTTTCCGCCCAGCGACGACGGTTTTCGCTGGACTGACCCAGACTACCAAAAACAAATCGACCGATTGGTTAGAATGACTCTGTTCGATTGGCAATTGCTTGATCGCACTCTAACCCTGCAAAGTCTCGCTCATCAGGAGCGCTTGAAAGAAGCCCAAACATGGCTGGAAAACCGTCTTTAACTCGATACTTATCGATTTCGTCAATAGCCGCTGGCTCAGTGATCTTTGCTGTGGCTAATTGGTGTAGCTTGACTAGTTCGGGCGTGACTAGCTCGGGCTTGGCCGGTTCAGCCCTAGCCAACAACCCAAATAAACTTAGCCTTCCTAATAGAGCCAGCTGCCCAGTCAAACCGCGCATTGCTTCTCTAGCTCCATCCAACACCGAGTTATTGTGCTCAGTGGGAGCCAAAGACCAGATTATTGGAGTTTCCTCCTTCTGCGACTATCCCAAAGATGTAGCCGGCATAACCAAAGTCGGTACTTTTATCTCGGCTAACTTAGAACGCCTCGCCCGGTTGAAGCCAGATCTAGTCATGCTGGTCTCTGGACAGGAAGAACTGGCCGGCAAAATCAAGAATCATCATATAAAGACAGTGGTCATCGAGAACGAAAAATTGACCGATATCGGTAAAAATCTAAGACGAATCGGTGAACTTACAGGCCATTGCCAAGAAGGTGAGGAAGCGGCCCAAGAATTTGAGGCTAAACTTCAAGAGTTGGCTACAATCATTGACAAGGGCAAGCAGCGGCCTAAAGTTTTCTATTGTGTTTGGCCTCAACCACTGATGACCGC
>LNFM01010132.1_pt1 | contig 13420 bp, 13 predicted proteins | sample 596031 | NCBI WGS metagenome assembly LNFM01 (sample SAMN04254537, study PRJNA301005) | activated carbon metagenome | isolation source: dual media filters at the Ann Arbor, Michigan drinking water treatment plant | place: USA: Ann Arbor
CCGCGGCCGCATGATGCCGCGATCCCGAGGAGAGAGACATGACCCAGTCGCGCGTGCCCGTACACCACATCAACATCGGCTGCCGCCGGTCCGACCTGCCGAAGATCGAGACGTTCTACGAAGGCCTGCTGGGCCTGAAGGTCGGCTACCGCCCGCCGTTCCCGTCCGAGGGCATCTGGATGTACGACGGCGACCACCCGCTGCTCCATGTCGTCGTCCGTTTCCCGGAAGACTGGGCAGGCATCGACGAGGCGCATTCGGGCTATGACCACACGGCCTACCACTGCGTCGGCATCGACGAATACCGGTCGCGCCTGAAGACGCTCGGCCTCGAGTACGAAGAGCAGCTGGTGTCGACCAATGCCTACCAGGTGTTCACCAAGGACCCGGTCGGCAACAAGGTCGAGCTGATCTTCCCGGACGAGACCGTGGCCAACGGCGTCGCCGAAGGCACGCTGTCATCGTCGCAGTTCGGCACCCGGACGAAGATGCCCGAAACGGTCTGAGTTCCGACCGGCCGTACCCGGAAGCCGCGGTTCGGTAGAATCGCGGCTTTTTTGCGCCCCGCGTCCGCCCAGCGCGCGCGCGGCGCGCCAACCGCCTGCCAGGAGCCGCACATGGAAGAAGTCACCCGAATCCTTGCCCGTTACGTCGTCGAATCGCGTTTCGAAGCGATCCCGGCGGCCACCCGGCACCATGCGACGCGTACCTTCGTGAACTGGCTCGGCTGCGCGATCGGCGGCTCGCAGCACGAAGGCATGGACATCGCGCTGGCCGCGCTGGCGCCGATGGCAGGCCCGGCCCAGGCGTCGGTGCTCGGCCGCGGCGAACGCCTCGACATCCTGCATGCCGCGCTGCTCAACGGCATCAGCTCGCACATGTTCGACTTCGACGACACGCACCTGAAGACGGTGATCCATCCGGCCGGCCCGGTGTGCTCGGCGATCCTCGCGCTGGCCGAGCACCGGCCGGTGAGCGGCGAAGACTTCGTCCATGCACTGGTGCTGGGGGTCGAGGTCGAGTGCCGGATCGGCAATTCGGTCTATCCGAACCACTACGACACCGGCTGGCACATCACCGGCACGGCCGGCGTGATGGGCGCGGCCGCCGCCTGCGGCAAGCTGCTGGGCCTCAACGAACAGCAGATGGTCTGGGCGCTGGGCATCGCCGCCACCCAGTCGTCCGGCCTGCGCGAGATGTTCGGCACGATGTGCAAGCCGTTCCACCCGGGCAATGCCGCGAAGAACGGCCTGATGTCCGCGCTGCTTGCCGAGAAGAACTTCACCAGCTCGAACCGCGGCATCGAGGCGCCGCGCGGCTTCGCGCATGTGCTGTCGACGAAGTTCGATCCGTCCGAGATCATCGATGGGCTGGGCAGGACCTTCGAGATCGACCTCAACACCTACAAGCCGTTCGCCTGCGGCATCGTGATCCACCCGATCATCGATGCCTGCGTGCAGCTGCGCAACGAACATGGCCTGACCGGCGACGAGATCGAATCGGTGCTGGCGAAGGTCCATCCGCTGGTGCTGGAGCTCACCGGCAAGAAGACGCCGCAGACCGGGCTCGAAGGAAAGTTCAGCGTGTACCACTCGGCTGCGGTCGGATTCATCCATGGCGCTGCCGGCGAACGCGAGTACAGCGACGCGGTGGTGCGCGACGCGAAGGTGGTCGCCCTGCGCGACAAGGTCACCGCGGTGGTCGACGGCACGATGCATGAAGACCAGACCCGGGTCGAGGTGAAGCTGAAGGACGGGCGCACGCTCGGCAAGTACGTCGAAGCGGCGATCGGCAGCCTGAAGCGGCCGCAGACCGACGCCGACCTCGAGGCGAAGTTCCGCGGCCTGGCCGAGGATGTCCTGCCGAAGGCGCAGGTGGACAAGGTGCTCGGCCTGGCGTGGAAGGTCGGCGCACTGGCGAGCGCGGGGGACGTGGCGGCTGCAGCACGGAAGTGACGGCGGGCGTTGCTGGCCGGGCCTGAACCCTGCCCCGGCTAGGTACGCCGGGGCGTGGGAAACCGCAGCACCTCCGCCTTCGCGTCGCTCAGACGGAAGGCGGAGCGGCGGTCGTGGCGGAACAGGATGCGGCGATCGGGCGCCGCGGCCTGCGGGCAACCGAGCGAGATCACGCCGGCACCGGACACCAGCATCTCGGCGCGCAGCAGGTGGCACTCGTCGCCGCCTTCGGTGGTGACCCACGTGCCGTTGATGCTCTGGTCGACCAGGTAGAAGTGGGTGCGCCTGAGCTGGATGGTCAGGTGCTGGCGCGACACCTTCGCCGCGTCCACCACCAGGTCGCATCCTGGCGCACGCCCGATGCGTACCAGCGGGCGCTCGGCCTTGACCTCGAGCACGTCCTGGCCTTGTTCGAGCAGCAGCGCGCCCATGTCGGGCGGCAGGCGGCGGTCGAAATCGAAACTCGCCTCGGTGAGTTCGCCCTCGCTGCGCGACCAGACGACCTGGTAGACGGTGGTCTCGCGTCCGGACCCCTTGAGGACCGCACGGTACACCGGCCGCACGCAGCTCTTCAATGCCGCCGACAGCTGTACCGCCGCCGCCTCGCTGGCGACGATCTGGTCGGCGGCCGCCACCGCGGTCAGGTAGCCGGCGACGTTCACCGTGTCGCCATAGACATCATTCACCGACACCAGCGCCGGCCCGTAGTGCAGCCCGATGTGAAGCTGGATGGACTCGCCGCCGAACCTTCGCTCGGCCACGGCCACCTGCATCTCGCTGGCGGCCAGCACGGCCTGGTCGGTGGTCGGGAACACGCACAACACCTCGTCCCCGATCGTCTTCACCAGGCGCCCTTCGAACTTCGCGAGCAGCAGCAGGATCCGCTCGAAGCACTCGTCGATGGCGGCCTTGGCCAGGGTGTCGCCCAGCTTTGCATACAGCGCCGTGCTGTTGCTGACATCGGCGAACAGCACGGCGAGCACGCGCCGCTCGGTGCGGGCGACCCACGGCGCCGGCAGGCCCTGCGAAACAGCCGCTGCCGCGACCTCGCCGGTGGCCGCATCCGCGACCGGACGCCGCCCCGGCAGCGGGCTTGCCTCGTCGTTCGGATCGGGCAGGAAAAGAGGATTCTCGCTCAAGGCCTTGGCTCGGGATCGGTCACTGGCCGGGACAGCCGGGCGCGGCTACCCGTCATCCACTCACCGGTGATCCGGTAACGGCCCGCGGGCGGAAAACTGTAGTCGCCGCCGCGCCGTCAGGCCGGTCGGCGCGGCACCAGGACGTTGGCCACCAGCTCCTGCATCACGTCCCGCTTCTGGTTGTAGGTCAGCGTCCGCAGCTTGACGATCCCGCGGTCCGGCCTGGAGCCGGACGGTCGCGCCTCCAGGATCTCGGTCACCGCCGTCAACACGTCGCCGGGACGGGTCGGGACCGGCCAGCGCAGCAACTCGATGCCGAGCCCGATGCGCCCCCGTTCGTCGGAGCGCATGTCGCCGCCGAGGACCAGCTTCATCGTCAGCGCCGCCGTATACCAGCCGCTGCCGATCAGGCCACCGAACAGCGAGGCCCGCCCCGCCTCCGGATCCGTATGCATCGGCTGGGGATCGAATTCGTTGGCGAAGCGGATCATCTCCGCTTCCTCGAGGGTCACCGTCCCCGTGTTGAAATGCCGCCCCACCGTCATGTCCTCGAAGTAGATGACGCCATCCGGGGAACCCTGCTTCTCGTCGTTCAACACGTACTCCTGTATCCGATCAGTCCATCCATCCTGCTACTTTCCTGTTCCTGCCGCATTCCCTGCCGCTGTTGCTACTCCATGTGCCAGCCATGGCTGACGACCACCGACTGGCCGGTCAGCGCATCGGTCGGGAACGCCGCGAGGAACAGCGCGGTCTGTGCGACATCCTCGACCGTGGTGAACACGTTGTCGACCGTGTCCTTCAGCATGATCGTGCGCACCACTTCGTCCTCGCTGATGCCGTGGCGCCGCGCGAGTTCCGGGATCTGCGCGAGCACCAGCGGTGTCCTGACGAAGCCGGGGCAGATCACGTTGGTGCGCACGCCCTGCGGTCCACCCTCCTTCGCCACCGTCTTGGCCAGGCCGACCAGCGCATGCTTCGCGGCGACATAGGGTCCCTTCAGCGCAGAGGCTTCCTTCGAGTGCACCGAGCCCATGTACAGGACGCAACCCCCACGGCCGGCTGCGTACATCCGGCGCAGCGCGGCACGGGTGCACAGGAAGGCGCCGTCAAGGTGGATGCCGATCATCCGCCGCCATTCCTCGAAGCTGAACTCCTGCACCGGCTTGACGATCTGGATGCCGGCATTGGACACCACGATGTCGATCCCGCCGAAGGCCGCGGTGCAGGCTTCGAAGCCGGCCTCGACCTGCTGCTCGTCGGTGACGTCCATCGCCACGCCGATCGCACGGCCGCCGGCCGCCCGGATGGCCGCAGCCGCCGCGTCGGCACCCGGCCCGTTCAGGTCGGCCAGGGCCACCGCGCAGCCGGCCACCGCGTAGGCCTCGGCGATCGCCCGGCCGATGCCGCTCGCCGAGCCGGTGACCAGCGCAACCTTTCCATCGAGCCTCTGTTCCATCATGCACGACCCTCCCTGCGCAGCACGCGGCCGGGGCGTTCCCCGGTCGCTCGTCCATCGCGCCATACCGGCGTGCCGTTGACCATCACTGCGTGGATGCCGGCCGCCGCCTGCACGGGCGACTCGAAGGTGGCGCTGTCGCTCACCGTCGCAGGGTCGAACAGCACGAGATCGGCGAACACTCCCGGCGCGATGCGCCCCCGGTCCTTCAGCCCGAAGCGCGCCGCCGGCAGCCCGGTCATCTTGTGCACCGCGGTTTCGAGCGGGAACAGCCCGAGGTCGCGGCTGTAGTGGCCCAGCACGCGTGGAAACGTACCCCACAGCCTCGGATGCGGGCTGGCATCGTGCGGCAGCCCGTCCGAGCCGATCATGGTCTCGGGAAACGCGAGGATGCGCTGGACATCCTGTTCGTCCATCATGAAGTAGATCGCGCCAGCCGGTTGCAACCGGCGTACCGCCTCCTCGGCGCGGACGCCCCAGCCGGCCGCGATGTGCGCGAGGTCGTGCCCGGCGCATTCCGGATGCGGCGTCGACCAGGCCACGAGCACCCGCGACGACATCGACAGCCGCGATGCGCTGAGCACGGTCGACGACGCTTCGTACGGATAGCAGTCGAGCGCGACCGGCTGCCGTTGCATCGCCTCGGCGATGCGCGCGAGCGTCTCGACCGACCGGCCATGGTTGGCGAGGCCCGCGACCTTGTGGTGCGAGATCACCACCCCGATGCCGCAGGTGCGGCCGATCTCGAGCGTCTCGTCGATCGCCGGCAGGATGTCCTCGGCCTCGTTGCGCATGTGGGTCACGTACAACCCGCCGCAGTCGGTCAGCCGGCGAGACAGTTCGACCAGCTCCGAGGTCGGCGCGGCGGCCGCCGGCGGATAGAAGGTGCCGCTCGAAAGCCCGATCGCCCCTGCCTGCATCGCCTCGTCGATGGCCGCGCACATGCGGCGGCATTCCGCAGGCGATGCCGCGCGCGACAGGTCGTCCATCGCGGCCGCGCGCAGCGTCGAGTGGCCGACCAGGAACGCGGCATTGGTCGCGGCGGGTTGCCGTTCGAACGCGGCGAAGTAGTCGCGGAAGGTCGGGAAGCGGAACCACTCGCCGCTCGCATCGAGCAGGTCGAGCGGCTGCGGCGGGCCACCGCGCCCGGCGCCCACGGCAAGTCCGGCGAGCGAGATGCCGCAATTGCCGGCAACCACGGTCGTCACGCCCTGGCTGACCTTCGGGGCCATGCCGCCGCCGTCGAGCAGCATGCGGTCGTCATGGGTATGCGCGTCGATGAAACCGGGTGCCAGGGCCAGGCCGGTGGCGTCGATCGACGCCGAACCGCGTAGCGTGCCGGGCGCGCCGATCGCCGCGACGCGGTCGCCGTCGATCGCGACATCGCCGGCGAAGCGCGGCGCGCCGCTGCCGTCGAGGATGGTCGCATTCGAGATCACCATCGCCGGCCGGCCCTGCGCGGCCCCATCGCCCGGCCTGGCGGCCGGCTCACGCTTCATCGGGAAGCACCTTGCCCGGGTTCATGATGCCCAGCGGATCGAACGCCCGCTTGATCGCCTGCATCGCGCCGACCGCCGCCTGGCCATGTTCACGCGCCAGGTAGGAACGTTTGCCGATCCCGATGCCATGCTCGCCGGTGCAGGTGCCGCCGGCATCGAGCGCACGTTCGACCAGGGCCTCGTGCAGCGATGCGGTCAGTTCGCACTCGTGCGCGTCGCGCGCGAGATAGGTCACGTGGAAATTGCCGTCGCCGACATGGCCCACGATCGGTGCCAGCAGTCCTGCGGCCGCGCTGTCGCGCTGCGCGGCGAGCACGCATTCGGCCAGCCGGGAGATCGGTACGCAGACATCCGCGACCATGCTGCGCCCGCCGGGCAGCAGCGCGAGGGCCGCGTAGTAGGCCGCATGCCGGGCCTTCCACAACCGGTTGCGCTCCTCGGTCCTGTGCGCCCAGCGGAAGACCCCGCCCCCATGGTTCGCGGCCAGCGCTGCGACGGTGGCCGTCTGTTCCGCCACGCCGGCCTCGCTGCCATGGAACTCGTAGAACAGCGTCGGGGCAGGGACGAATTCGTCGAGCTTCGAGTAGGCGATCGACGCCTGCATCTGCAACGTATCCAGCAGTTCGATGCGCGCGACCGGCACGCCCAGCTGGATGGTCTCGATCACGCTGCGCACCGCGCCCTCGAGCGTGTCGAACTGGCACACCGCCGAGGCGATGCGCTCGGGCTGTCCGTAGAGCTTCACCTGTACCTCGGTGATCACGCCGAGGGTCCCTTCGGACCCGACGAACAGGCGGGTCAGGTCGTAGCCGGCGGCGGACTTGCGCGCGCGACCGCCGGTGCGGATCACCTCGCCGGCGGCGCTGACCACGGTCAGGCCGAGCACGTTCTCGCGCATCGTTCCGTAGCGCACGGCGTTGGTGCCCGATGCACGGGTCGAAGCCATGCCCCCGAGGGAGGCATCGGCGCCGGGATCTATCGGGAAGAACAACCCGTGTTCCTTCAGCGCCTCGTTCAGCTGGAGCCGCGTCACCCCTGCCTGCACGCGCGCATCGAGGTCGTCGACGTTGACCGACAGCACGCGGTTCATGCGGGACAGGTCGAGCGACAGCCCCCCGCGCACGGGGATGGAGGCGCCTTCGATGCCGGTGCCGGTGCCGAACGGCACCACCGGCAGCCGGCATGCGGCCGCGAGACGCAGCACCGCGACGACATCCTCGGTGGACTCGGCGAACAGCACCGCGTCGGGCAGCGCGGGCGCATGGCCGGATTCATCGTGCGAATGCTGTTCGCGCATCGCCTGCGTGGTCTGCAAACGGTCGCCGACCAGCGCACGCAGGCTGTCCAGGGTCGTTGCTTCGATCATTGCTGCCCTCTGTCGCGGCGGCCGCCGCCGCGTGTCGGTGGGATTGCGGTGTTGGTGAGATAATTCTAGGCCGTTTCCCCGCCCCCGAGCAGCCCTTGCCCCTGTCGCCCGCCACGCCGGCCCCGCCCTCGCCCTCGCCACACCGCTTCTGCGTCGCGCCGATGATGGACCTCACCGACCGCCACGCGCGCTATTTCCTGCGCCTGCTGTCGCGCCATGCACGGTTGTATACCGAGATGGTGACCACCGGTGCGCTGCTGCATGGCGATCGCGCACGCTTCCTGCGCTTCGACACGGCTGAACATCCGGTCGCGATCCAGCTCGGCGGCAGCGACCCGGCTGCACTCGCGGCCTGTGCAGCCTTCGCCGAAGCCGAGGGCTACGACGAGGTGAACCTCAACGTCGGTTGTCCCAGCGACCGCGTGCAGTCGGGGCGCTTCGGCGCCTGCCTGATGGCTGAACCGGCGCTGGTCGCCGAAGGCGTGGCAGCCATGATCGCCGCGGTGCGCATCCCGGTGACGGTGAAGACCCGCATCGGCATCGACCGCGACGATTCCACCGAGCGCCTCTACGCGCTGGTCGATGCGGTCGCAGCCGCCGGCTGCCGCACGCTGGTCGTGCATGCACGCAATGCCTGGCTCGACGGGCTGAGCCCGAAGGACAACCGGGAGATCCCGCCGCTGCGTTATCCGGTGGTCGGCCAGCTCAAGCGCGACCGGCCACGGCTGTCCATCGTGATCAACGGCGGGCTGCAGGCGCTCGACGACTGCCACCAGGCGCTGGACACGTTCGGGCTCGATGGCGTGATGCTCGGCCGCGCCGCGTACTACTCGCCCTGGATGCTGTCCGACGTCGACCGCAGCCTGTTCGGTGATGCCTCGCGCACGGTCGATCGCACCGAGGTCGTCGAGGCGATGATCGACTATGCCTGCGCCCGGATGGCCGAAGGCACGCCGCTGGCCTCGATCACCCGCCACATGCTCGCGCTGTACCAGTCGGTGCCGGGTGCACGCGCCTGGCGCCGGCTGCTCAGCGAACGCGCGCCGAAGGTCGGCACGGCGCAGCTCCAGGGCATCGAGGTGATGCGCGCGGCACTCGCCTGCGTCGAGCCGGACCGGGCGGCGGCCTGATGCCGCAGGCGGCGGACGCGGCTGGCGCGCAGAAGGCGGCAGCCGCGCAGGCGCGCGGCATCGTCGCGATGATGATCAGCGCGCTGCTGCTGATGCTCGGCGATTCCATCTCGAAGTTCCTGCTCGAGACCTATCCGATCGGCCAGGTGATCGCCATCCGCCAGTTCGCGGCGCTGGCGGTGATCCTCGCCTGGGCGCTGTCGGTCGGCGGCCCGCGCGTGCTCCGGATCGTCTCCTGGCGTGGCCAGCTGATGCGCGGCGGCCTGTTCCTCGCCGGCACCTACGTGATCCTCACCGCGCTGCACCTGCTGCCGCTGGCGACGGTGACGGCCATCACCTTCGCCAGCCCGATCTTCGTCGCGGCGCTGTCCGCACCGGTGCTCGGCGAGAAGGTGGCGCGCCGGGTGTGGATCGCGATCATCGTCGGCTTCGTGGGCGTGCTGGTGATGATCCGCCCGGGCGCGGCCAGCTTCGAATGGGCGCTGCTGCTGCCGGTGATCGGCGCCGCGGTGAACGGCCTGCGCGACCTCGCATCGCGGCGCCTGTCCCGCACCGACCATTCATTGTCCATCCTGTTCTGGTCGACGCTGATCGTCGGCGTCGGCGGCGCGCTGATGACGCCGTTCAGCTGGCTGCCGGTCAGCGCCGGCGTGCTCGCGTGGTTCGTGCTTGCCGGGGTGATCAACGCGGGGGCGCATTTCGCGATGATCGAAGGCCTCCGCCTGGGACGCGCCGCGGTGGTCACGCCGTTCAAGTACACCGGGCTGGTCTGGGCCGTGCTGCTGGGGATCCTGCTCTGGAACGAGTGGCCCGACCGCTGGCTGCTGCTCGGCGCGCTGATCGTGATCGGTGCCGGCATCTACATGAGCCGGGTACCGCCCACCACGCGCTGACCACACTGACCGCGCAGCATGGCCGGCGCCAGCACCCGCCTCAGCACCCGCCTCAGCGCCGCAGGTCGGCCCCGACCGCCTCGCCGACGCTGGCGAAGCCATCCCTGCGCAGCAGCGCCGCGAGGTCGCGCTTGATCTGGTTGACCAGCGGCAGCCCGTAGAACACCAGCGCTGAATACAACTGCACCAGCGACGCGCCGGCACGGATCTTCGAATAGGCATCGGCGCCGCTGGATACGCCGCCGCACCCGACGATCGGCAGCCGGCCACCGGTGGCCTGCGCGAACTCGGCAAGGCAGGCATTGGCTCGTGGCAGCAGCGGCGCGCCGGACAGTCCACCCTCCTCGGCAGCCGCGCGGCTGGCCAGGCCCTGTGGACGTTCGATCGTGGTGTTGCCGATGATCAGGCCGTCGACGCCGGTGGACAGCGCGACCTCGGCGATGTCCTGCACCTGCTGTGCATCGAGGTCGGGCCCGACCTTGGCCAGCAGCGGCGGCGGCCGGCGCCCGGCGGGCGTCGCCTCGCGCCGTGCCTCGATCACCCGATGGAGCAGGTCCTCGATCGGTGCCCGGGCCTGCATCCCGCGCAGCCCGGGCGTGTTCGGAGAGGAGATGTTGCACACGAGGTAGTCGGCGAGGCCGGCGACCGCACGGATTCCGATCACGTAGTCCGCCGCCCCGTCCACCGTCTCCTTGTTCTTGCCCACGTTCGCGCCGACGATGCCGCGTGCGCCACCGGCGCGGCACCGCGCGCGCAGCCGTTCCACGTAGGCATCGATGCCCTGGCTGTTGAATCCGAAACGGTTGATCACGCCCCGGTCCTCGGTCAATCGGTACAGGCGCGGCTTCGGGTTGCCCGGCTGCGGCTTCGGCGTCACCGAGCCGGCCTCGACGAAGCCGAAGCCGGCGCGCAGCATGGGATCGATCACCTCGGCGTCCTTGTCGAAGCCGGCCGCCAGCCCGATCGGGTTGGCGAACTCGAGGCCCCAGACGCGGGTGGCGAGCAGCGGATCCTCGAACGGCCGGGGCATGGGCGCCACGCCCAGCTTCAGTGCGGAAATGGCGGCGAGGTGGGCGGCCTCTGGCTCGAGGCGGTGCAGCAGGCGCTGCGACCAGGGGATGTCGTTCATGGGGCGCGATTCTAGCGCGCCACGGGCCGCGCCGACGCTGCTACGGCCGCGCCGCGCAACTGCGTCCCCGGCGCATCTGCTAACCTCGCGGCCTTCGAGATTCCCCTCCCCTGGCTTTTCAACCGTCGGATGCACGTGCCGGATGCACGTCGCCCCGACCGGACGGACTACCTGCATGAAGCGAATGATCATCGGCATCACCGGCGCGTCGGGCATCATCTACGGCGTGCGCGCACTGGAGATCCTGCGCGACCTGCCCGATGTCGAAACCCACCTGGTGATGTCGCCCTCGGCCGCGCGCACCCTGGTCGAAGAGACCGACTACGACCTCGACCACGTGAAGTCGCTGGCAAGCGCCCAGCACAACTACCGCGACATCGGCGCGTCCATCTCCAGCGGCTCGTTCAAGACCGAGGGCATGCTGGTGGCGCCCTGTTCGATCAAGACGCTGTCGGGCATCGCCAATTCGTTCGACGACGAACTCATCGTGCGCGCCGCGGATGTCTGCCTGAAGGAACGTCGGCGCGTCGTGCTGCTGCTGCGCGAGACCCCGCTGCACGCAGGCCACATCTCGCTGATGGAACAGGCGACGCGCAATGGCGCGATCATCATGCCGCCGGTGCCTGCCTTCTACCATCGGCCGAAGACGCTGGACGACATCGTCACCCAGACGGTCGGTCGCGCGCTCGACCTGTTCGGCATCGACACGCGCACCGTGAAGCGCTGGAAGGAGTCGCCCGAATCGTGACCACGGGCGCGACTGCCACGATGGGCAGGGACAGCTTCTGGGATTTCTCGCTGCGCATCTATTCGCGTCGCGAGGTTCCCCCGGCCTGCCTCGCCCTGCAGGATGAAGGCGGCGCGGACGTCAACCTCGTGCTGTTCCTGCTCTACCTCGCCGACTGCGGCCGCATGCTCGACGATGCCGGTGTCGCCGCACTCGACGAGGCGACCTGCGACTGGCGTGAACAGGTGGTCAAGCCGCTGCGCGGCGTGCGCCGCCTGCTGAAGGACGACATCGGCGCGTTCGCCGTCGAAGCCACTGCACCCCTGCGCAGCGACGTGAAGCGCATCGAGCTGGCGGCGGAGAAGCTGCAGCAGTTCACGCTCGAAGCACTGGCCCCGCCCGACAGCGCGGGCGAACCGGCCTCCTCCCGCCGCCTCGCCGCCGCCACCCACCTGGCCAGCTATGCCGCACGCTGCGGCAACTGGCCGGAAGACGCCCTGCACGTGCTGGTGGATGCCTGGGCGGACGATGCCGCCGCGCGGGGTACGCTGGACTGACCTGGACGCTCAAGTTCGCCGGTGCCGTGCCGATACGGACGCCGTACCCCGCGAGAGCCGACAGGAATGCCCGATTCCCTGCTTCCCCCACCGTCCGGACAGGACATCGGGCGCACGGTCACCGTGCCCGCAACCGTGCGCGCCCGGCCGGCCGGCCGGCCGACGCTGGTGCTGGTGCTGGTGCTGGCCGCCGTGTTCGCCGCGTTCCTGCCGGCCACGGCCGCCTTCATCGCGTGGCAGATGCAGAGCATCGAACAGGATCTTGCTGCGCTCCACCTGTCCGCGCAACTGCGGGTGACCGCCGACACGCTCGAACAACAGGCGCGTGCCGCTCTGCGCGAGGCGCCCGATGGCATGCCCATGCCGGCCTGGTACGTCGAGGAACTGCGGCGCCAGGCGCCGGCCTGCAGCCGGATGGTCGATGCGCTGGCCGCGCGCGACCTGCCGCCTGCCCTCACCGGCCTGGCCCGGAACACACGGTTCACCACCGGCGAGACGGCCAGCCGCCGCATGGAGGCCAATGCCGCGAGCTGGCTGGCGGTACGCCACCAGATCGAACCGGCACTGCGCCCCGGCAGCGCGGATCCGGCCGTGCGCGCCGCCGCAGTCACGCTCGAGGCGCTCGGACCGATGGTGGTCGAATCGTCCGCAGACCTGTCCCGAGCCCTGCGCGACGCGCTGCGGGACCGCTGGCGCCTGCTCGCTGCCGCCCAGTGGACGCTGGCGGCGGCGATGGGCGCGGCGTCGCTGTTGCTGGTGCTGCTCGCGATGCAGCGCCTGCGCAGCGCGCGCCGCGCGGCCGGCCGCGAAGGTGCGCCGTCGCAAGGCTGAACGAGCGCGCCGGGCTCGCGGCCGCAGCCGCCGCGGAGGACAATCCCCGTGCAGTCGGCAACCGCCCGCTGCGAGCCTCCTGCAGACCGGCGCAGCCCGCCGCGCCCCGCCCTTGCCGATCTTCCGTTTTTTCGAAAGCCGCGTGCAGCAGACGGCGCCGCCCCCCGGCGCGCCCCCCGCAGGCCTGATCGCCTTCTACTGGCACTTCATCCGCCAGACCCGCGGCCTGTACGTCGCGATGCTGTGCACCGGCCTGGCGGTCGCGCTGATCGACACCGTGATCCCGCTGTTCATCGGCCGACTGGTCGGCCTGATGGAAAACGCCGACCGGGCCGCGGCGTTCGACGAGTCCGCGCCGATGCTCGCCGGCATGGCGCTGCTGATCCTGGTCGGCCGTCCGCTCGCACTGCTCGCGGACAGCCTGGTGCGCAACAACGCGGTACTGCCCGGCGTCACCAGCCTGATCCGCTGGCAGAGCCACTGGCATGTCGCACGCCAGGGCTGGTCGTTCTTCCAGAACGACTTCGCCGGGCGCATCGCGAACCGCGTGATGCAGACCAGCAATGCGCTGCGCGAATGCGTGGTGAGCAGCATCCGCGCGATCTGGTACATCGTGATCTACGGCCTCACCGCGCTGCTGCTGATGGCGGCGGTGGACTGGCGGCTGGCGGTGCCGACCGCGCTCTGGTTCGTCGGCTACGTGTTCTTCCTGCGCCGCTTCGTGCCGCCGATGCG
>LNFM01010133.1_pt1 | contig 13419 bp, 12 predicted proteins | sample 596031 | NCBI WGS metagenome assembly LNFM01 (sample SAMN04254537, study PRJNA301005) | activated carbon metagenome | isolation source: dual media filters at the Ann Arbor, Michigan drinking water treatment plant | place: USA: Ann Arbor
CGACGTCCGCGGCTTCGCCATGAAGTTCTACACGACGCAGGGCAACTGGGATCTGGTCGGCAACAACATGCCGGTGTTCTTCATCCAAGACGCGATCAAGTTCCCCGATCTGATCCACGCGGTGAAGATGGAACCCGACCGCGGCTTCCCCCAGGCCGCGAGCGCCCACGACACCTTCTGGGACTTCATCTCGCTCACCCCCGAGTCGATGCACACGATCATGTGGGCGATGTCCGATCGCGCGTTGCCGCGATCACTGCACGACATCGAGGGTTTCGGCGTGCACACGTTCCGCCTGGTCGACACCGAGGGCGCCTCGACGTTCGTGAAGTTCCACTGGCGCCCCAAGCGGGGCGTGCACTCGACCCTGTGGGACGAGGCGGTCAAGCGCGCCGGCGCCGATCCTGATTCCCAGCGTCGCGCGCTGTTCGAGTCGATCCAGGCCGGCGACTACCCCGAGTGGGACCTCGCGGTGCAGCTGTTCACCGAGGCGCAGGCCGAGGGGTTCGCGTTCGATCCGCTCGACGCGACCAAGCTCGTGCCCGAGGAGCTCGTCCCGCTGGAGGTCATCGGACACATGGTGCTCGATCGCTGGCCGGACAACTTCTTCGCCGAGACCGAGCAGGTCGCGTTCTGCCCCGCCAACGTCGTGCCGGGGATCGACTTCAGCAACGACCCGCTGCTCCAGGGCCGCCTGCCCTCGTACCTCGACACCCAGCTGCTGCGGCTCGGCGGACCCAACTTCCACCAGATCCCGATCAACGCGCCCAAGTGCCCGTTCGCCAACCATCAGCGCGACGGACACATGCAGATGCAGGTGCCCAAGGGCCGCGTCGCGTACGAGCCGAGCTCGCTCGATCGCGGCGGACCACGCGAGGCGGCCGAGGGGTTCGCCAGCGCGGCCGTGCCCGCGGACGACGGCGTGAAGGGCCGCGTGCGGCCCGAGCGGTTCGCCGATCACTACAGCCAGGCGCGGCTCTTCTACCGGAGTCAGACCACCTACGAGCAGGCGCACATCGCCGCCGCGTTGGTGTTCGAGCTGTCGAAGGTGGAGACGCCACACGTACGCGCTGCGATCGTCGGCCACCTGCGCAACATCGACGAGGATCTCGCCACGCGGGTCGCCGGCGGCCTCGGCCTCGAGTCGCTGCCCGACGCCCCACGCCCCGCCGCACCCGTCGTCGACTACCCGCCCTCGCCTGCGCTGCGCACGATCGGCAACGGCAAGCCGACGCTGCACGGCCGGCGCATCGGCGTGCTCGTCGCGGAGGGTTCGGACGGCGACACGCTCGACGCGGTGCGCCAAGCGGTCGAGTCCGCGGGTGGGCGGATCGTCGTCGTCGCGCCGAAGCTCGGCGGCGTCACGCTCGCCGACGGCGCTCGCCGGACGGCCGATGGTCAGCTCGCGGGCACGCCCTCGGTCGCCTTCGACGCCATCGCGCTCGTGCTCTCGTCCGACGGCGCGCGCAGCCTGACGCGCGAGGCCGCCGCGGTCGACTTCGTCCGCGACGCCTTCGGCCACCTCAAGGCGATCGGGTTCGATGCGGGGGCGCAGCCGCTGCTCACCGCCGCGGGCGTCCCGATCGGCCCCGGGGTCGTGTCGGTCGGCGATCTGCCGGCGTTCCTCGCCTCCGCGATGACGCGGCAGTGGGACCGCGAGAAGCAGGTGCGCACGCTGCCGTAGGTCCGTCCTCCGGGACGTACCGCTGACGCAACGGGCACACCGCGGCTACACGCACTGGCTGGTCGGGTGCTCCTGCGCGTGGAAGCAGTGCAGCTCGTAGTAGCCGGGGCCTGGCATGGGGTCGAAGGTCAGGTGGGCGACGCGGCACTCCACGGTGTCGCCGGAGAACTCGCCCTCGGGGCCGTGTACGAATCCTTCGCAGGTCTGCAGGCAATCGGTCTCGTCGTCGTAGACCTCGACGTCGGGGATCGCCGAGCAGTTGGGGATGAACTCCGCACAATAGGTCATGCACTCGGGCGAGGCCTCGACGCCACCGGAGCTCGAGCCCTCCGAGCTGGCGCCCGTGTCGTCGACACCGCCGCTCGAGTCGACCGCGCCGGTAGTGGCCGTCGACTCGGAGCTGGACGCCGCGTCGGTCGGGTCCGTGGGATCCACCGACGTGCTCCCCGACGCATCGTCGGTCGTCGAGGTGCTCTGCGGGGTCTCGGTGGTCGAGCCCGCGGTGGTGGCGTCGGCGGCCGTGGCCGTGCCATCGGCGTCGTCCGAGCCGCAACCGAGCACGAGGAGGGTGGCGGCGAACAGGCAATCGCGTCGCATCGTGTCCATCATCCGATCTGGCGCCCCGTGGGGCGCAGCAGGGGGTAGGACGCGAGTCTAGGGGGGCGGCGCGAGGTCGCGCAGATCCGCTTCGACGATTTTCGCGGGTACCGGTCGACGGACCCGGGGCCCCTCCGGCAGGGCTCGCCGCAGCCGCCCGACCGCCTCGACCATCCGCGCGGCGTCGAGGCTGGCGAAGCCGAAGCGCGCGTGTCGGCTCGGCGCCGCGTCGAAGTCGAACGCCCGCTCGGGCACGAACGACACACCGGCGGCCAGCGCCCGGACGTGCCAGGAGTCGACGTCGATGTCGGGACGCACGGCCGCCCAGATCGCGGTGCCGCGCGCCGGACGATCGAAGCGGACGACGTCGCCGAGCTCGGACGCGAGGGCCGACAAGAGGGCGTCGCGACGCGCCCGACAGACCACGCGCATGCGTTGCTGGTGTCGACGCAGCTCGCCGTCCTCGAGCAGCTCGGCGACGGCGCACTCGAGCGCGTGATCGCCCTGGCGATCGATGCTCGCGCGCACCTCGGCCATCCGACGCAACAACGGCGGCGGCGCGACCACGAAGCCGACGCGCACGCCCGGCGCGAGGAGCTTGGCCAACGATCCCACGTACAGCACCGCGCGATGGGGATGGGTCGCCGCCAGCGGCAGCACCGGATCCTCGCCGTACTCGAAGTCGTTGTCGTAGTCGTCCTCGAGGATCGTCGCGCCCGACGCGGCCGCGAAGGCGACCAGCGCCGCGCGTCGCGACGGTGACATCACCACGCCGGTGGGGTGCTGGTGCCGCGGCGTCACGTACACCGCCCGGATGTGTCGCTGCGCGGCCACGCGGCACAGCGTGTCGACGCACAGTCCATCGCCATCGAGGGGGATCGGTACGGGCGTGGCGCCGGCCGAGCGGAATGTCTCCCACACCGGGCTGTAGCCGCGTGCCTCGACCGCGATGACCCCGCGCGATCCCTCGGCCGCGCCGTCCCCCGCGCCCAGCAGCGCCCGAGTGGCCAGGAACAGCGCCATCTGGGCGCCGGCCGTGACGAGCACGTCGTCGGCCCCGATCGCCATGCCGCGCGCCCGCGTCGACAGCTCCGCGAGCGCGGCCCGCAGGCGCGGATGCCCGAGGGTCACCGCAGAGTCGCCCCGCTCGGCGTAGTCGAGCACCCGCGCGCCGCCGTGCCGGAGCGCGCGACGGTACGCCCGCGCCAGCGCGACCTGTGGGGCCTCGGCGGGCGCGGGCAGGTGACCGAGCGCGAGGATCTCGCGCGGCCGCGTCGGCGTCGCGACCCGGGCCGTCGGCACCGCGATCGGCCCCGCGTCGGCGACGCCGAGCACGAACGTGCCGCGACCTGGGCGCGTGTCGATCCACCCCGCGCTGGCGAGCTCGCGATACGCCGCGATGGTGGTGTTGCGATGCACCCCCAGCTGCACGGCCAGGCGACGCGTCCCCGGCAGCTCGGCGCCCGCTCGCAATCGACCGCTGCGGATGTCGCCCGTGATCGCCGCCACCACGCGCCGATACAGCGGCTGCCCCGGATCCGGCGCCAGCGACACATGCAGCTCCCAGCCCATACTCGCGGGTCTACCGACCGCCCGTGCGCGGATCAACCGCGGTGACGCGGTTCGGGGCGCGAGCCATCCCTTCGCCGCGACGGATTGCGATACGGTGCTGCGATGACGCTCCTGCGACTCGCGCGAGGCCTCGCGCTGCCCGTGCTCGGCCTCGCCTGCGCCCCCGCCGACGACGCCCCCGCGACCGGGGACACCACCGGTACAGCCGCCGACACGACCGCCGCCGACACGTCGAGCGGGCCCCCGCCGACCACCGGATCCACCTCCGACGACACCACCACCGCCGACGACAGCAGCAGCGGCACCACCACCGACGACGGCCCGCCGCCCGACCCGGCGATCCTGATGCTGCTCGACGAGGTCATCTTCTACGACGGCTACGCGGCCACCGTCGACGAGCCGGTGCCCGAGGGCGTGATCCGTCATGCCAACTCCTTGGTCGCGACCCGCGTCACCGAGGCGCAGCGCGACCTCCTGCAGGAGACGCTGATGCTCGGCGTCGTCGTCGGGGCGCGCTGCGACAACTACGATCGCATCGGCTCGGTGCACCTCGCCCTCGTGCCCAAGGGCAGCGAGACGTATGTGCCCGCCGAGGTCGAACGGCTCGAGCTCGGCCGGTTCATCACGCCGTTCATGGACATGAACGACTCGCCGATGACGGTGCCCTACGAGTTCGTCGCCGACAGCGTGATCCCGATCCTGAAGGACGACGCGCTGTGGGAGCAGTACGATCTGTGGTTCGAGCTGATGATCTTCGGGGTGCCGTACGCGGCGAACACCGAGATCGCCGGCTGCGCCGACCGCAACGACACCCAGGCCGGGTCACTGCTGCTGTACACCGACAGCGCGCATCCGGCCCAGGACTTCGACGTTCTGTTGCCCCTGGCGATCGAGCAGCCCTTCAACAACTACGCCGAGGGCGCGAGCGACGAGGTCGGGCTCACCCGCAAGACCATCGCGTTCGAGCTCGCGGCCGACGCCCAGGACGCCCAGCTGGTCCTCATCACCTCCAACCACGGGGCCAATCAAGGCGGCGAGGAGTACATCCGCCGCGACCACTTCGTGTACGTCGACGAGTCCTTGGTGCTCGAGTACAAGCCGGGCCGCCCGAGCTGCGAGCCGTTCCGCCACTACAACACCCAGGCCAACGGCATCTACGGCCCGACGGAGATGACCGACGAAGAGTGGCAGTCGTTCAGCAACTGGTGCCCGGGCGACATCATCGACACGCGCATCATCCCGCTGGGGCCGGTCGCCGCGGGCGAGCACTCGTTCGTGATCGACGTGCCCGACGCGACGTTCGCCGGGGGCCAGGGCGACTTCCCCTTCTCGCTGTACCTGCAGGCGCGGTGACGCATGCGGCCGGCCCTCATCGCGATCGTGGTCGTCTTCGCGTGTGATCGTGCGCCCGCGCCCGCCGCGACGGCGGAGCTCCCCGCCGAGCCCGCGTCGCCCGCGAAGGCGGCCGCGAGGCCCGAGCCCGCGCCAGCTCCCGCCGGCACGCTGCTCGTGGGCGGGCTCTACGTGCACACGTGCGCCGACGCGACGGCGTGCCCGTCGCTGCTGCAGCCCGCGGGCGCGGCCCACTGCAAGGCGCTGGCGCTGGACGGCAAGACGTGGCGACTCCCCGAGCGCGCCGAGATCGCGGCGTGGCGCGGCAAGCCCGGGCTCGTCGGCGCCGAGGGCTTCCACTGGAGCGGCACGCCCTTCGCCGACGACCCCGGCCAGGTGTGGATCCACGATCCGAGCACCGGCACCGAGACGACGATCCCGCCCGACCGCAAGCCCTTCCGGGTGCGCTGCGTCGCGAAGCCGTGAGGTATGGTGCAGCGGTGAAGTACCTCCACACGATGATCCGCGTCCTCGATCTCGATCGCGCGCTCGCGTTCTTCTCGGTGCTCGGCCTCGTCGAGGTCCGCCGCCGCGACGTGCCCCAGGGCCGCTTCACGCTGGTGTTCCTCGCCACCGCGCCCGGCGAGCCGGAGGTCGAGCTCACGCACAACTGGGATCAGACCGAGCCCTACGGCGAGGGCCGCAACTTCGGCCACCTCGCGTACGAGGTCGACGACGTCTACGCCGCGTGCGAGCGCCTCGCGGCCGCGGGCATGACGATCAACCGGCCGCCGCGCGACGGCCGGATGGCGTTCGTGCGCTCGCCCGATGGGATCTCGATCGAGCTGCTGCAGGCCGGCGAGGCGCTCCCGGCCGCCGAGCCGTGGGCGTCGATGGCGAACACCGGCACGTGGTGAGCGCGGCCGGGCTCAGGCGCCGTCGTCGACCCGCACGAACGTCATCGTGCCGAGCGAGCCGGGCCCGATCAGGTGGTCCTCGAACGAGTCCACGACGGCGATGGGCAGCGGCGGCTCCTGCAGCGCGCCGTTCATCGTGAAGTCCACGTCGCTGCGCGTGCCGCCGTCGTACGGCCGCAGGTCGATCACGAGCTCGTCCACCCACGCGCCGTCGACGAGCAGCGGCAACCCGCTCACGCCGACGAACAGATCCGGGCTCGGCCCGAGCATGCTCACGAGCGTCACGTTCGGGAAGTCGAGGCTCACGTCGATCGCGACGGTCTCGTCCCCGCACACGGCAACGTCGGTGACCGGCGGACAGAACCACTGCTGCCACTGCAGCACCGCGTCGGCGTGGCCGGCCTCGACCGCGGCGGCCACCTCGGTGGAGAGAATGTCGGTGTTGCCGATCTCGGCCATCTGCACCATGCCCGGGCTCGCGAGCGCGCCGACGGACCAGAACGACACGGCGTCGTCGTGCGTGCCGCCGCCGAGCCACGAGAAGTGGGCGTACTCCGGCACCGCGCCAGGGTGATCGGCCTCGCTCCACGTGTTGAGGATGGTGACCTCGTAGTGCGCCACGGGATCGGGGAGCACGGGCTCGCCGGTCGATCCGCCCGCGGTGGTGTCCCCGGTCGTCGCGTCGGTCGTGCCGCCGTCGGAGGTTGTGGGGTCCGAGGTGCTGACGTCGGACGTGCTCGCGTCCGTCGGATCCGCGGTCGTCGCCGTCGCGGTCGTGCCGGGGTCGGACGACGACTCTCCGCCCTCGGACGTCGGCACGGACGAGGTCGACGGATCGGCGGGAGATCCATCGTCGCTCGATCCGCCCGGCAGTCCGGTGCTCCCGTCCTCGCCCTGCCCCGCGTCGACGCGCGGCCCACATCCGGCCGCGACGACGAGGAGCAGCGTCAGGCTGCGGTGGGCGGCGCACACCATGCCCGAGGCCATGGCCGCCGCCCCCCCGATCCGTGCATCACTCCTTCGGCGGGTTCGCCAGGCAAGCATCCAGCTCCGCGGTCTTCGTCCAGCCGCAGGCGCCGTCGTCCTGGCGGGTGCACGTCGCCGTCTTGTAGCAGGCGTACTCGGGCCGATACTCGCACGTCGTCATGACCTCCTCGTCGGAGCACACGATGCCCGAGCAACCGGTGGGCTTGCACTCGGCAGCGCCCGCGGTCGCATCGCCAGCGGTCGCGTCGGGGGTCGGCGTCGTCGCGTCGCCGGTGTCGGGCGTGGCGGTCGTGGGGGTCTCGGTCGCGGGGGGCTTCTCGCAGGCGGCGAGGGTGAGCAGCGCGAGCGCGAAGCAGCGGAACGTCGTCATGGGCCGTGTATGCCCCATCGCGCGGCATCCTTCAAATCGCGGCCGAGCCCCACTCGATGCGCCCCGCGTCGCCTCCGGACAAAAATGCTACAGCAGGGCGCACCCCGCTCGGATCGATCCCATGCGACACAGCCAGGCCTTCTACGACGCTCGTCTCGGTGATGCGCTGCGGCTCGCCGCCGAGGCGTTCGCGCACATCGAGCGCAAGGGCACCGGAGTGCCCTATCTCAGCCACCTGCTCGCGGTCACCACGACGGTGATGGAGCACGGCGGCTCCGCCGACCAGTGCATCGCCGCGGCGCTGCACGACTATCTCGAGGACATCGACGGCAGCAGCGCCGAGGAGCTCGCGGCGCGCTTCGGCGACAACGTCGCGACGCTCGTGCTCGCGCTCTCCGACACCACGCAGGCCGAGATCGAGGCCCACCGCGCCGCCGCGATCCCCGGCGCCGATCCCAACGCGAAGCCGCCGTGGGAGCAGCGCAAGCAGCGGTACCTGGCGCACCTGCGCGAAGCGCCGCCCGAGGTCAAGCTCATCAGCGCAGCGGACAAGCTCCACAACGCGTCGTCGCTGGTCCGCGATCACGCGGAGCTCGGCGACGCGCTGTTCGATCGCTTCACCGCGAGCAAGGATCAGACGCTCTGGTACTACGGCGCGGTGCTCGAGGCGCTCGGCCACGGCTGGGACCACGCGCTGCTCGACGAGCTGCGCCGCACCGTCGCGGCGCTGCACGCCAGCGCCGCGCGCCCTACCGGATCCACACGAACGTCTGCTGGTTGAGCGCGACGAGCTCGCCCGCCTCGGTCCACAGCTCGCGCAGCTCGACGAAGAACCCCTGCGCCGACGCGATGACCCGGGCGCGGTGCAGCAGCGGCGCATCGGCCGGGAGCACGCGGCCGCCGAGCAGGCACTGCATCGTGTAGGCGACGGTCGCGATCGGACGGGGCGCGCGCTCGACGGAGAACGCCGCCGGCCACCACGCGTCGCACAGCGCGACGAGCTCCGCGGCACCGATCCCGCGGCCGGCGACGCGCGGACGGATCCACCCGGCGCTCACCGGCTCGGCCGCGCCGGTGAACGGCAGCGGGCCGAACGGCCGGTACTCGAGGTGCTGGGAGAACTCGGGCACGAAGGGCAGTTCGGCCGGCAGCGCCGGGCACTCGCGCCACGGCGGCGCGGGCTCGGGCGTCGGCGACCACGTGCGATCGATGTCGCGGTTGCGGCCGAGCACGACGTTGGCGGTCGCGAGCGTGCCCTCGCCCTGCTCGAGGCGCGCCGCCCAGGTCGACACGCCGTTGCCGCGGCGCACCGCCTCGACGACGAGCCGCGCCGGGCCCGCGACGACGGGTCCCGCGATCTCGCCCGAGAGGGATCGCAGCAGTCGGGAGTCGTCGGGCTCGCTGCGCTCGATCGCCCGCAGCAGCGCGCCGAGGACGAGGCCGCCGAAGGTCCCGCGGGCCTGGCCCCACCCGGCCGGCACGTCGAGGGCGAACGCGCCGGACCCGAGGTCGCGGGGCTCCATGAGGGTCGAGAGATCATCGGTCGCCGCGTCCATTGCCACCTCGCCTGGTCGCGCGAGCCTACGCGAGACTTCCCCGCGTGACGGCTCGGATCGCTGCAGTCCGTGGCTGCACCCCGGCGGCGGTGCGGGCGCGCGTCGTGATAGCATCCGGCGTGCACGCGTTCTGGCGGTGCTCCACGTGAGCCGGGCGGGGGACGGATCCTCCGGCGAGGCCTCGCTGTGGAACGAGGATCTCGCGCCGACCCCGGCCCGGCTGCGCACGTGGACGCTCTGGCACGTCGCGTCGCTGTGGGTCGGCATGGCGGTGTGCATCCCGACCTATCTGCTGGCCGCCGACATGATCAAGGCCGGGATGAGCGTCGCCCAGGCGATCCTCACCGTCGCGCTGGGCAACGTCGTCGTGCTGGTGCCGATGGTCCTCAACGCCCACGCCGGGACCGCGTACGGCATCCCCTTCCCGGTGTTCGCGCGGGCCTCGTTCGGCGTGCGCGGGGCCAACCTCGCCGCGGTCGCGCGTGCGCTGGTCGCCTGCGGGTGGTTCGGCATCCAGACGTGGATCGGCGGCGGGTCGATCTACGCGATCCTCGGCGCGATGGGCATCACCGGCGGCGCGCCGCTGCCCGTGCTCGGCATCAACGGCCTCGAGCTTTCGTGCTTCACCGCGTTCTGGGCGATCAACGTCTACTTCATCGCGCGCGGCATGGAGTCGATCAAGTGGCTCGAGGCCCTCGCCGCGCCGGTGCTGCTCGCCGGCGGCACGGCGCTCTTGGTGTGGGCGTGGACGACCCATGGCGGCGGCGAGTTGCTGTCGCGGCCCGGCCTGCAGGGCGCGGCGTGGTGGTCGACGTTCTGGCCGTTCCTCACCGCCATGGTCGGCTTCTGGGCGACGCTGGCGCTCAACATCCCGGATTTCTCCCGCTACGTCCGCAGCCAACGCGACCAGATCCTCGGCCAGACGATCGGCCTGCCGACGACGATGACGTACTTCTCGTTCATCGGCGCCGCGGTCTCGAGCGCGACCGGGACGTGGGACCCCAACACGCTCATCGCCAGCTTCTCGTCGCCGGTGGTGGTGGCGCTGGGCCTGCTGGGCCTCGCCATCGCGACGCTGTCCACCAACATCGCCGCCAACGTGGTCTCGCCGGCCAACGACTTCGCCAACCTCGCCCCGTCGAAGATCACGTACCGGCTCGGCGGCTACATCACCGCCGCGATCGGCTTCGCGATCATGCCGTGGAAGCTGACCAACAACTACGTGTTCGGCTGGCTCAACGGCTACGGCGCGCTGCTGGGACCTGTCGGCGGCATCCTCGTCGCCGACTACTGGATCGTGCGCAAGCGGGTGCTCGTCGTCGACGACCTCTACCGCCGCGGCGGAATCTACGAGTACGACCGCGGGTGGAACCGCAGCGCCGTCGTCGCGCTGGTCGTCGGCATCCTGCCGAACCTCCCCGGTTTCCTGCACGCCGTCGGCGTCGTCGATGGCGTCCCCGCCATCTTCGACACGCTGTACGCATACACCTGGTTCATCGGGTTCGCCCTCGCCGCGGCGGTCTACGTCGCGCTCATGGGATCACCGCGGAGCTCGCCGCGCTGACGCGCGGCCACGAAATCGCCGCGTCGTGGCGCGGCCAAGAAACTGCCGCGCCGAGGCGCGGCCAAGGGAGAGAAGACATGGAACGCGACGTCACCCAACTGACCGCCCGTCACACCTACGGCACCTGGCGCTACCAGAAGGGCTGGGCGCCCCTGCACGTCACCCGCGCCGAGGGCTGCCACTTCTGGGACGCCTCCGGCAAGCGCTACCTCGATCTGTCGTCGCAGCTGGTGTGCAGCAACCTCGGCCACCAGAACCAGGCCGTCGCCGACGCGATCTGCGAGCAGGCGCAGAAGCTCGCGTTCATCGGCCCCGCGTTCGCGTGCGATGTCCGTGCCGATCTCTCGGTGGCGCTGCTCGACGTGATGCCCCGTGGCATCGACAAGTTCTTCTTCGCGACCTCGGGCACCGAGGCCAACGAGACCGCGATGCGCATCGCCCGGCTGTACACGGGCAAGAACAAGATCCTCGCCCGCTACACCAGCTACCACGGCTCGACCGCGGGCTCGATGGCGGCCACGGGTGACTGGCGACGCTGGGCCACCGAGCCGGTCGGGACCATGCCGTGGGTGCTCCACGGCCCCGAGGTGAACTGCTACCGCTGCCCGCTGGGTCGCACGTACCCCGAGTGCGGCACCGCGTGCGCCGACTACCTGGCGTACATGATCGATCACGAGAACGACATCGCTGCGGTGATCGTCGAGCCGGTCGTCGGCACCAACGGCGTGCTCGTCCCGCCGCCCGAGTACCTGCCGCGCCTCGCCGCCCTGTGCAAGCAACGCGGCGTGCTGCTCATCGCCGACGAGGTGATGACCGGCTGGGGCCGCACCGGACAGTGGTTCGCCGTCGATCACTGGGACGTCACGCCCGACATCCTCGTGACGGCGAAGGGCATCACCAACGCGATGGCGCCGCTCGGCGTATGTGCCACCAGTCGCACGATCGCGGATCATTTCGACGATCACTTCTTTGCGTGCGGCCACACCTACGAGGCCCACCCGCTCACGCTCGCGCCCGCGATCGCGGCGATCGCCGAGTACAAGCGGCTCGATCTGATCCAGCGCGCGCGCACCGTCGGCGAGCAGCTCGGAGCACGCCTGCGCGAGCTGGCGGCCAAGCACCCGTCGGTCGGCGAGGTCCGCGGCATCGGCATGTTCTGGGCCCTCGAGCTGGTCCGCGACCGCGCCACGCGCGAGCCGTTCAACACGCCGCAGGACAAGGTCGCGCGCAAGCCGTTGGTCGTCGACGCGGTCACCGCCAAGCTCATGGAGCTCGGGGTCTTCTGCATGGGCTGGGTGTCGCACCTCGTGATCGCGCCACCGCTCATCATCGACGACGCCGCGATCGACGACGCGATCGCAGCGCTCGATCAGGCGTTGGCCATCGCCGACGCGCGCGTCTAACTGCGTTCTCAGGCGGCGTTCTTCGGGGGATCCGGCCTCAAGGCTTCCCGCGTCCCGGTCGAAATCCCGGGACGCATGGACCCCCGTGAGCGCCGCGCGCGGATCGTCGACGACGCGAAGACCTTCGTGATCTCGGAGGACGATGCGCGGCCCGATGGCGCCCGGATCGCCCGCATCCGGGCCGCGGCCGAGGCGCTGCTGCAAGCCGCCCAGTCGCCGGGCATGAAGCTCCCGATGCTGCCAGAGACCGCCAGCGAGGCCCTGCAGCTGGCGAACGATCCGCGGACGCCGATGAACCGGCTCGATCGCGTCATCGGACGCGATGGGGTGCTCGCGGCGCGCATGCTCACGGTCGCGGCCTCGAGCGCGTACGCGGGACACCCCGTGCGCAGCGTCGGGCTCGCCCTGTCGCTGCTCGGCGCCGGGGCAGTGCGAGATCTCCTCTACCAATCGGTGATGGAGTGCCACGTCTTCCGCGGCAAGGACGAGGTCGCCGCCCGCACCGAGCGGGATCATGCGATCGCGGTGGGCCACCTGTCGCGGATGGTGTGCAAGCTCGTCGGCTTCGATCCCGATCAGGCCTTCGTGTGCGGGCTGCTCCACGACATCGGTCGCCTCGCGCTGCAATCGCTGGGCAACCATGCCGCGCTCGCCGGGCTCGATCCCAGCGAGTGCGCCGCCGTGTTCGACGTCGCCCACACCACCCTGGGCGCGCACATGGTCACCAAGTGGAAGCTCTCGGCGCTCGCGGTGGAGGCCGTTCGGCGGCACCACAAGTACTCGGGCTTCGGGCCCGACGGCGACGGCTACTCGCAGATCGGTCACGCGGTCGCGGTCGCCGATCGCCTCGCCGCGCACCTCGGCGCGGGCCGACCCGCGCGGCCGCTGAACGACGGCGACCTGCAGGCGATCTACGCACTCGGGCTCGACCCGGCGACGCTGCTCGAGGCTGCCACCGGGGCGCTCGCCCAGGCCGCGTGAGCCCGACGGCCGTCAGTGGCCGCGGACGCACACGACGTACGCCGCGCTCTCGTCCTTGTCGACCGCCGAGAGCCCGCCCTTGGTGACGAGCACCCAGTTCTCCCGGGGGCGACCGAAGACGCGGGTCCCCGACCACTGATCGCGACCGCCGCTGACGAGGCCGCGGCGTCGCAGCCAACGCAGCTCGTCGATCGACGGCAGTCGGAACCCGCGGGCGCCGTCGATGCTCCGCGCGCGGCACGTGTTGGCCGCCCCGTACCAGTCCATCGCGCGGTCCGGGCCCTCGACGACGTAGAGGCCGTCGAGGCGACCGAGGCGACCCTCGGCCACCGCGCGATCGAGGGCCGACAGCGGCGGAGTCGAGGCCGATCTCTCCACCATCGCCGACACCGCCGGGGCGGCGGGTTCCGGTGCGCTCGGCGGCGCGGGCCTCGGCGCCGCGGCGGATGGCACGGG
>LNFM01010135.1_pt1 | contig 13418 bp, 9 predicted proteins | sample 596031 | NCBI WGS metagenome assembly LNFM01 (sample SAMN04254537, study PRJNA301005) | activated carbon metagenome | isolation source: dual media filters at the Ann Arbor, Michigan drinking water treatment plant | place: USA: Ann Arbor
GCCTTCAGGCCCGAAGCTTTTCGGCGAAGGGCTTCGGGCCTGAAGGCCCTCCTACAGAAAGCAAAGGGATCGGGAATGAATTCCCTCCCACAGAGGGTGTTCACCGGGCATCATCAGGGTCACAGACCCTCGATGGATCCGGCCCCATGACGCTTCGCCCGTTCGCGCTCGCCCTGGCCCTGGCGGCACTCTGCGGGACCGCCTCCGCCGTCGACCAGCCCTCGACCTACCCCGGCTGCGCCACCCGCAGCATCACCGTGCCCTGGGGAGGCAGCGTCGCGGTGGATCTGAAGGATTGCCATTCCTTCGGCCTGGGCGCCGTATCGACAGCCCCGGCCCACGGCATCGCCACGCCCGGCATGAACGATCCGGTCGACGGCTACCGCTACACCCATGGCGGCAACGCACCCGCCGGCGGCGGCCGCGACCGGTTCGTGGTGCTGGACGACAACAGCGACACCATCACCGTCGACGTGAGCATCCAGGCATCCACCTCGGCGATCACCGTCGCGCCAGCCGCGCTGCCGACGCTGACGACGGGCAAGGCCATCGAAACAAAGCTCGAAGCCGGCGGCGGCACCGCGCCGTACACGTTTCGGCTGGCCGCCGGCGCCCTGCCGCCGGGGCTGAAGCTGGCGGATGACGGCACGCTGACGGGCTCGCCAACCGAGCGCGCCGGGTTTGCCTTCGACGTGGCCGTGGCCGACGCCCGCGGCGGCTCGGTCCGCCGCAGCTTCGCCGGCAGCGTCGTCCCGGCCCCGATCTCATTGATGGCCGAGGCCCGGACCATCCGCCGCGGCGAACCGGTGACCTTCGAGCTCCGGGCCCTGGGCGGCGTCCGGCCGCACCGCTTCCAGCTCGAGGGGGACCAAAGACTGCCCGAGGGCCTGAGGCTTTCCGCTGCCGGCGTGGTCAGCGGCAGCACCACCGTGTCCCCGGGCCGCTTCCCGCTGACGCTGCGGGTCACCGACGCCAGCACCGGGTCCGGCGAATATTTCGAACTCGAGCCCTTCGTCCTCCGGGTCGTCGAAGCGCCGTCCCCCGCCGGGACCAATCCCCCGTAAGCCGCGCTCCGTCACGGTATTGCCGCTTGCTGGCGTGCTGATATCCAGATATATCTGACAGGGTAAATCAGGGGTGGGGGAATACCATGAGCCGCAGCGACATGATGGCGCGGCTGCTTCGCATGGCGCGTCTGGCAGAGCGCTGCGAGCAGACCGGTGAAAGTCCGCAGGAAGCCGTCGACCGGGATCTCCCCGGAAGCGAAGGACGGCGCAATTTCGCCAAGGGTGTCGTTGCTGCTTCCACCGCTGCCGCGGCCTGGTCGCTGGCGCCTGGCGCCTGGGCCAACGAGAAGCGCATCGGCCTCAAGCCGAGGGCGCCCCGCCGGTCGGGCAACATAGCCATTGTCGGCGCCGGCATCGCCGGCCTGGCCTGCGCGACCGAGCTGACCCGCCAGGGCTTCAATGCCAGGCTGTTCGAGGCCTCGGATCGTGTCGGCGGCCGCATCGCCAGCCTGCGCGGGGTGTTCCCGGGCCAGGTGGTCGAGCGCGGCGGTGAGTTCATCGGCGCCTCGCACCACGCGATGCTCGGCTATGCCCGCGAGCTCGGCCTGCAGATGGAGAGCTACAGCACGCCCACCGGCGATGCCTACTACCACTTCGGCGGCAGCCGCTACACCGAAGCCCAGGTGGTCGCGGAATACCGCGAGTTCACCGCGTCCATTAGCCAGGACATCAGCACCCTGGGCTCGCCCAACGCGGATCGCTTCAAGGAAAGCGACGCGGTGTTCGACTTCATGAGCATCGCCGACTACCTCGACCTGCACGGCGCCGGACCGCTGCTGCGCCGGGTGATCGGCAGCGCCTACCTCGCCGAGTACGGCGCGGGCATCGACGAGCTCAGCGCGATCAGCTTCCTGCGCTTCGTCCACGGCGACAAGCGCAGCAAGCAGGCGCCCTTCGGCGTCCACGGCGGCGAACACGTGCGCGTGCTCGACGGCAACGACCGCATCACCTCCGGCCTGGCCGAGCGCCTGCCGTCCGCGCCGATGCTGGACCATCGCCTGGTCGCGATGCGCAAGCTCTCCGGCGGCATGCTGCGCCTCACCTTCGACGTCGGCGGCCGGCGCGTGGACAGCGACCACCACGCCGTGGTGATGACCCTGCCCTTCAGCGTGCTGCGCGACGTCGAACTGCATCCGAGCCTGCAGCTGCCGGCCTGGAAGACGCTGGCAATCAAGTCCTCCGACATGGGCAGCCACAGCAAGCTGATGGTCGGCTTCAACGGCGCGGTCTGGCGCCATCGCCACGGCCTCAACGGCACCGGCTTCAGCGACCTGCCGGCGGTGCAGGGCACCTGGGAAACCAACCCGAGCGGCGCGACCGCGTCGCAGGCCGTCCTGGCCGGCTACTTCGGCGGGCAGCGCGCGAAAGGCATGAGCGCGGCCTCCATGCAGGCCGATGCAGCCGCGTTCGTCGCCGGCCTTGAGTCGGTGATGCCGGGTGCGAGCCAGGCTGCGTCGCGCGATGGCCGCGGCCAGTTCGTCGCCCACACCGAGAACTGGGCCAGCAATCCGCTCAGCAAGGGCTCGCACAGCACCAACCGGCCGGGCTATTTCACCACCACCGCGCACCACGAGGGCAAGGCCGTCGGCAACCTGCTGTTCGCCGGCGAGCACACCTCCAGCTTCTACGAGTGGCAGGGCTTCATGGAGGGCGGCGCGCTGTCGGGCCTGCGGGCCGCGAGCGAAGTACTTGCCCTTGCCGAAGCGTGACGCGCACCGCTCGCGCACGGCCTGACCCGTGCGCGAGCTTGATCCGGTCCTGCTGACCTCGCCGACGGTCCGCAGCGGAACCACGCTGCTGCAGCGGCTGCTGTGCTCGTCGGCCAACGCCATCGTCTACGGCGAGGAGGTCGGCAAGGACCTCGAGCTCCAGCTGCAAATCCTGAGCTCGCGCCAGCTCATCTATCGACAGGCGCGACAACACCTGGCCCATCGCCTGGACGGCGTGCTGGCCGGCGACCGCAACCAGTGGATCGTCGACCTGATGCCGGACATGGGCGGCTACCTCGACGCGCTCCGCGACGGCGCGCTGGCCGGCCTGGCCCACTGTCGCGCGCACGCGCTGTCGGTGGGCCGCCCGGTCTGGGGCTTCAAGTACCCGGGCTGGTCGCCACCGCTGCTGCGGATGCTGATCGGGCAGGCTCCCGCCACGCGGGTGGTCTACGTGATTCGCGATCCGGCCGATACCGCCCGATCGGCCAAGGCCTGGCACAACTTCAGGTCCGAGCAGGACACCGAGTCGCTTTGCGCCCAGTGGCTGGCGCACGTGCAGTTCATGCGGCAGTTCGCGCAGTCGCACCCGGTGCTGGTGCTGCGGCATGAGGCGCTGGTCGCCGATCCCGGCGAAAGCCTGGCGCGCTTGGCCGCGTTCCTGGACGTGCAGGGCATGGACACGGGCCTGCTGGCGTACCGCATCAACAATGCCGGCGGCGACCAGGGATATCTCCCGCCGGCCGAACTCACGCCGCGCGAGCAGGCCTGCGCGGATGCCGTCCGCACCGCCGCTGCACTAGACTAGGCGCGATACCGGGGAACCCAGATGCATTTACTGACCGTCGAAGACTTCGCAGGCTGCCTCAACGAGACCTTCCACGCCTCGCTCAACGACGGCGAGATCGAGTTCGTGCTGGTGGAGGCGCGTCCGCTGGACAAGGCGCCCCCGAACGCGCTGCGGCAGCCGTTCTCGCTGCTGTTCCGGAATGCCGCCGCCCTGCTCTTCCCGCAGCAGACTTACCGGATGCGGCATCCGCGCGGCAGCCACGTCGAGATGTTCCTGGTGCCGATCGCCCGCGAGCGCGAAGGTTTCCTCTACCAGGCGATCTTCAACTAAGGGACGGCGCCGGCCAGTCCATGCGGCGGTGGGTGTCCCCGTCGTCCTGGGCCAGCGTGAAGCCCAGCCGAAGGTACAGCCGTAGCGCCGCCTCGTTGCCGCGCATCACGTGCAGGGTCATCCCGCGGCCCTGTTCCGACGCGTCGCGCTGGGAGGCCTCGATCAAGGCACGTCCGATGCCGTGTCCCCGGCAATCCGCCATCAGGCTGATGTCCACGATCAGGTCGGCCTCGGCCTGCTTCAGCAGGTAGTAGCGCCCCTGCAGCACGCCCTCGCGTTCGATGACCAGGAAGTCCGCGTCCGCATAGTGCTGCAGGTAGTGCTGGTGCTGGAGCGCGAACTGCTGCTCGAGGAAGCTGCGCTTGACCAGTCCGGGCCAGGGCACGCGCGCCATTTCCTCGGCGCGGGTGTCGGCATAGAGATCGCGCAGGCGCGGCAGGTCGGCATCGCGGGCGTGGCGGAGCTGGAAGCCGCGCTCGACGAGGCCGGCTGGCGTCGCCGGACCGGGACCAGTCCGCTGCGGGAAAGGCAGGGCCGCGATCATCCGGTCACGGTCGGGACGGGTAGATCCCCTGCAGCGCGATGCAGAAATTGAGGGCGAGATAGGGTTGCTGGTTGGCGTGCGGCTGGCCGCCGCCCGGCAAGGGCTGCAGCATGTTCGGAGCAAACGAGACGTTGGGACCGCCGCTGGCCGCGGGCCGGAAGGACGTGACCGTGGAATTCGAGGACACCGACAGGGCATTGCCGCTGGCGGGCGAACTGCTGCGTTTGGTCGGGTCGTTCTGGGCATAGATCGAGAACCCGTGGGTATGCGCGGGTATCTGGGCCGAGTTCAGCGTCACGGTGTTGACGCCGAATCCCTCGCCCAGGTCGCGAATGGACAACCCCGGCCCCTGGCCGCGGCTGGCACTGGCGCGCCCCGCGTAGTTGGGCAGCTGGAACGTGGTCTGGCCATTGCCGCCGTAGGTGGTGCCCAGCAGCGAGAACAGCGCCGTGTTCTGCTGGATCGGAATCGTGGCGCCGTTACAGAAGGCCCAGCCGCGCGGGTTGAAGTTGAACCCGAAGATCTGGATCTCGCCAATGAAGGGGTCGGCCATGGTGTTGCTCCAAGAGGGGCGGAGATCAGCTCTGCGTCGGGAAAATGCCGAACAGCGAAATGCAGTAGATCGCGGTCAGTGTGGGCATGCAGTTCTCGTGGGGCTGGCTTCCGCCGCCCGGGCCGATGGCGGCCGGGCCCTGGGTGAACGCGCGGCCGCCGGTCAGGTCGGTGACGTACTGGGTCTGGTCCGACACGGCGCCAGGGATCACCGAATCGCCCGGGGTACCGGTGTTCGCGGCCTGGGTGGTGGCGACGACGGTGTGCGAATGCGCCGGCATCTGCAAGGTCGTGACGGTGACGTTCTCGGTGCCGCCGAGTTCACCGATCACCCGATTGCTCAAGCCCGGACCCTGGAACATGTGAACCGGCACCCGGCCGCGCAGGTCCGGCACCGCGAAGGTGACCTGGCCGTCGCCTCCGTAAGTGGTGCCGATCAGCGCGAACAGGGCATCGTTCTCGGAGATCGGCAGCAGGGCGCCATTGCATTCTTGCCAGCCGAGGGGCGCGAAAGTGAAGGGGAAGAGGCGAATCTCACCAATGTAGGGCTGGCTCATGCTGCGGTGCTCCGGGGATCGTGGCGTGGGTCGCGCGGCCTGGGGCCGCCGCGGGTCCGATCGAAGGCGTCAGTTCCGGGACGGGAAGATGCCCGACAGGAATACGCAGAAGTTAGACACGGCGTACGGCTGCATGTTGTTGTGCGGCTGGTTGCCGCCAGCCGGCGCTACGGTCGTGGGATGCAGGGGCACCACCGCGCCGGCGGCCGGCCCGTGCAGCGGCAGCGAGGCGCCGCCGTAGTAGCCATTGCCAGGGTTGCGGGTGCTGCCCGCCGCCGTGCTCGCGTTAACGCTGTGGGCGTGCGCGGGCAGGTTGGTCTGGAGCAGGGTCACGTTCTCGCTGCCGCCGGACTGGCCGATCTGCACGCCCGGGGGCTGCCAGCTGGGATCCACTGATGATGCGTAGCCGATAGGCGTGCGGCCGCGCAGGTCCGGCAGTGCGAAATTGGTGGTGCCGTTGCCGCCGTACTGGGTGCCCAGCAGCGAGAAGAGCGCCTGGTTCTGGTTGATCGGCAGCAGCTGCCCGTTGCAGAACGCCGCGAAACGGGGCGCGAAGGTGAAGCCGGCCATCATGATCTGGCCGATGAACTTGTTGCTCATTGCCGCTCCCCCCTGGAATGCATGCTGCACGCGGGGAGCTCTCGCCTGGACGGGCCCCCCGACCCCGATGGCCACTGTGCCGCCACCGCAACAGCAATACAAGCCCGTCCTGCCGGCCCGAATGCGACGGCCTGCCCAATTGCGAACTTCTCGCGATGGCGCTGCCACGGGGGTTGAGCTACCTTTGCCCGGTGCAGCCACGGGCCGGATAGACCCTTGGCGCGGCCGGGCGAAACACTGCCCGGACAGACAAACGTCGCCAAAGGGGAAATCGCAATGCTGCCCAAGTCCACCGCCCGCGCGGGGTTCACGCGTCTTTTCGTCTTGGGCTGGCTGCTGCTTGCCGGCCTGGCCTGGTCCTCCCTCGCGGCAGCGCAGCATACGTCCACGCTGTGCCCGCCCCAGGTGGGCACGGTTGCCAACGGTGGCTCGGTGGTCATCGACATTACCGACTGCAACGACTTCTTCGGTCCAGGCGTCGGCCCCGTGCAGTTCCCGCCGGCCAACGGCACGGCGGTGCTGAGTGAGCTGTTCACGCCGCCAAGCACCTACGAGATCTTCGTCACCTATACGCATGACGGCTCGGCCACCACGACCGACGCCTTCGCGTTCCAGGACGAGTACGGCGACCGCGTCGAGGTCAGCATCACGATCAGTCCGGCGACCTCGGCGATCGTAGTGTCGCCCGCCAGCATTTCGCTGCAGGCCGGCGCGCCCTTCAGCACCACGCTGACGTCCGCCGGCGGCACCGCCCCTTACACCTACACGCTTGAAAGCGGCACGCTGCCCGCCGGCCTCAGCCTGTCCGGTGGCGGCCTCCTGTCGGGCACGCCGACCCAGCGCACGCCCTTCAGCTTCACCGTCCGGTCGCAGGACTCGCTCGGCGATTTCGTCCTCAAGACCTACGGCGGCACCATCGCCAGCCCGGCGATTTCGGCCACCCCGACCTCGGCCTCGCTGGTCCAGGGCACGGCGTCCGCGCTGCAGTACGCCGGCACCGGCGGCAACGGCCCGTACACCTTCGCGCTCAACAGCGGCGCCGTGCCCACCGGCACTACGCTGCAGGCCAATGGCCAGCTGACCGGCACGCCCACCGCCCTGGGCACCTTCAACTTCGACCTGGTTGTCAACGACAGCACCACCGATCCGACCTGCCCGGGCTGCGACTTCTTCGCGGTGGTGCCGGTGTCGGTCAACGTGACCGCGGCGCCTAGCGTCTCGATCGCCGTCGCCCCCGCCTCCGTCTCCGAGGACGGCGTCACCAACCTGGTCTACACGGTCACCCGCAGCGCCAACCTGGGCTCGCCGACTACGGTGAACATCACCACCGGCGGCACCGCCACGTCCGGCGTGGACTACACCGGCGGCGTCGCCACGGTGACCATCCCCGCCGGCGCGACCACCGCGACGATCACCATCGATCCAACCGCCGACGGCACCGTCGAGGCCGACGAGACCGTGATCCTGACCGTCGCCGCAGGCGCGGGCTATACCGTCGGCGCGCCCGCCAGCGCCACCGGCACCATCCTCAATGACGACGTGCCGGCCGCGACCATCGCGGTGGCGCCGGCGTCGGTTTCCGAAGACGGCGCCGCGAACCTGGTCTACACCGTCACGTTCAACCAGGCCGCCCTGACGGCGACCTCGGTCAACTTCACCGTGTCCGGCACCGCCACGTCCGGCACCGACTACGCGGCGGTCACCTCGCCGCTGGTGATCCCGGCTGGGAACACCACCGGCACCATCACCGTCAACCCGACCGCCGATGCCACCATCGAAGCGGACGAGACCGTCATCCTGACGCTGGGCGCCGGCGCGGGCTACACCGTCGGCGCACCGGCCAGCGCCACCGGCACCATCCTCAACGACGACCTGCCGAACCTGACGATCAACGACGTCACCGCCAACGAGGGCAACGCCGGCACCACCAACTTCACCTTCACCGTCAGCCTCAGCGCTCCGGCCGGCCCGGGCGGCGTCACCTTCGACATCGCCACCGCCAACGGCACCGCCACGGCGGGCGTCGATTACGTCGCCAGCAGCCTCACCAGCCAGACCATCCCGGCCGGCGCCAGCACTTACACCTTCACCGTGCTGGTCAACGGCGACGCGCTGAACGAGCCGTCCGAGACGTTCTTCGTCAACGTCACCAACGTGGTCAATGCGGTTGTCGTGGACGGCCAGGGCGTCGGCACGATCGTCAACGACGATCCGCCGCCGTCGCTGGCCATCAACGACGTGACCGTGATCGAGGGCAATGCCGGTACGGTCAACGCGGTGTTCACCGTGACACTCAGTGCCGCCAGCGGCCAGACGGTGTCGGTGAACTACGCTACCGCCGACGGTACCGCCACCCAGCCCGCCGACTACTCCAACACCTCGGGCACGCTGACCTTCACCGCGGGCACGACCACGCAGACCATCACCGTCCCGGTGATCGGCGAAACCATTCCGGAGGCCAACGAGACCTTCTTCGTCAACCTCTCGGGCGCCACCAACGCGACGATCAGCGACAACCAGGGCGTCGGCACGATCACCAACGACGACGTGCCGGTCACCGTCAACCCGGCAACGATCCCGAACGGCACCGTCGCTGCGGCCTTCAGCCAGACGCTGACCGCCAGCGGTGGCGTCGCGCCTTACACCTACGCAGTCACCGCCGGCGCGCTGCCGGCCGGCCTGACCCTGTCGCCCGGCGGCCTGCTCTCCGGCACGCCGACGGCGGGCGGCACTTTCAACTACACGATCACGGCCACCGACAGCAGCCCGTTCCCGGGTCCGTTCGCAGGCAGCCGTGCTTACACCCACGTCATCGCGCCGCCGACGATCTCGCTGCCGGCAACGCCGCTTGCTGGCGGCACGCTCGGCGCCGCCTACTCGGCCGCGATTTCGCCGGCGACGGGCGGCACCGCGCCGTACACGTATGCCGTCACCGCCGGCGCCCTGCCGGGCGGCCTGGCGCTCAGCGCGGCCACCGGCGCCATCACCGGCACCCCGTCGGCGCTGGGCAGCTTCAACTTCAGCATCACTGCGACCGACAGCAGCACCGGCACTGGCCCGTACACCGCGACGCAGTCCTACGCGATCACGGTCGTCGACGTGCCGCCGGTCGCCAACGCCAGCGCGGTGACGGTGCCGTTCAACGCCGCCGCCACCAACGTTCCGCTCAACATCACCGGCGGCGCGCCGACCTCGGTGGCCATCGCCGGCCCGCCGACCAACGGCACCGCGGTCGCCACAGGCACCAGCATCACCTACCAGCCGAACACCGGTTACTCGGGTCCGGACAGCTTCACCTACACCGCCACCAACAGCGGTGGCACCTCGGCGCCGGCCACGGTCACCGTGACCGTCACCGACCCGGTGATCAGCATCACCAACGGCAACCCGCTCACCGGCGCCGTCGCCGCGGCCTACACCCAGACCTTCAGCTTCAACGGCGGCACCGCGCCGTGGTCGGGCTACGCGGTCACCAACCTGCCGGCCGGGCTGTCGATCACCGGCACCACCGCCAACACGGTCACCGTGTCGGGCACGCCGACCCAGGCCGGAACGTTCAACCTCAACGTCTCGGCCACGGACAGCAGCACGGGCAATGGTCCGTTCACCGCCAGCCAGGCGTTCACCCTCACCATCGCCGCGCCAACGCTGACGATGACGCCGGCACCGGGCACGCTCAACGCGCCCTACGCGGTCGCCTACTCGCAGACCTTCAGTGCCGGCGGCGGCATCGGTCCGTACACCTACGCGCTCACCGGTGCGCTGCCGGCGGGCATGAGCTTCAGCGGCGACACGCTCTCGGGCACGCCGGTCGCGCCGGGCAGCTACCCGATCACCGTGACCGCCACCGACACCGGCAGCACCGGCGTCGGCGCACCGTTCACGATCGCGCAGAACTACACGCTGGAGGTGCCGGCGCCGACCATCGTGGTGAGCCCGGCGACGCTGCCGAACCCGACCGCGGGCGCTGCCTACAGTGAATCGTTGTCCGCCACCGGCGGCGTGGCGCCCTACGGCTTCGCGGTCACCGCCGGCAGCCTGCCCAACGGCCTGGTGCTGTCGGCCGCCGGCTCGCTGAGCGGCACCGCGACCGAAGTCGGCAGCTTCAACTTCACGGTCACCGCCACCGACGCCAACGGCCAGACCGGCAGCCGCGCCTACACGGTCACCGTGGCGGCCCCGGTACTGACGATGACGCCGGCACCAGGCACCTTGACGGCGACCTACGGCGCGGCCTACTCGCAGGCCTTCACCGCCGGCGGCAGCCCGGGCCCGTACACCTACGTGCTCACCGGCGCGCTGCCGGCGGGCATGAGCTTCAGCGGCAACACGCTGTCGGGCACGCCGACCGTGCCGGGCAGCTACCCGATCACCGTGACGGCCACCGATACCGGCCTGACCGGTGCCGGCTCGCCGTTCTCGATCGCGCAGAACTACACGCTCGACGTGCCGGCCCCGACCATCGTGGTCAACCCCGCCACGCTGGCCAACGGCACCGCGGGCCAGGCCTACGCGGCCAGCCTGTCGGCCACCGGCGCGGTCGCGCCCTACGGCTTCGCGGTCACCGCCGGCGCCCTGCCCCCGGGCATGACGCTGTCGACCGGCGGCGCGCTGTCGGGCACGCCCACCAGCAGCGGCAGCTTCAACTTCACCGTCACCGCCACCGACGCCAATGGCCAGACCGGCGCCCGCGCCTACACCCTGGTCATCGAGGTGCCGGTGCTGGCGATCACGCCGGCCACCCTGCCCTCGGGCATCGTCGGCGTCAGCTACAGCCAGACCATCAGCGCCAGCGGTGGCGTCGCGCCCTACAGCTTCGCGCTCAGCGCCGGCGCGCTGCCGGCTGGCCTGACGCTGGCCGCGGACGGCACGCTCTCGGGCACCCCGACCGCGCAGGGGACCTTCGCCTTCACCGTGACCGCCACCGACAGCACCGGCGGCACCGCGGCGACGGCATCACAGGCCTACAGCGTCGAGATCGTGTTCGCCCCGCCGGTGGCGGTGAACGACACGGCCACGGTGCTGGCCGGTGAGTCGGTCACCATCGCGGTCACCGCCAACGACACCAGCGCGGCGCCGATCACGTCCATCGCTATCGCCAGCCCGCCGGCGTCGGGCACGGCCACCGTGTCCGGCCTGGACGTGGTCTACACCGCGCCAACCGTGTCCCCGGCCACCGTGACCTTCACCTACACCGCAACCGGTCCGGGCGGCACGTCCGCGCCGGCCACCGTCACGGTGACGGTGAACCCGCTGCCGATGCCGGCCAACTTCGACGTCACCACCACCCCGGCCACGCCGGTGTCGGTGACGCTGACGGCGGGCGCGACCGGCGGTCCGTTCACCGGCGCCGACGTGGTGTCGATCAGCCCGGCGGCCTCGGGTACGGCGGTGATCACCGCCTCCGGTGCCGACTACGTGCTGACCTTCACCCCGGCCGCGAGCTTCAGCGGCGCGGTCGTGGTGCAGTTCACGATCGACAACGCCTTCGCCACCTCGGCGATCGGCACGGTGAACATCACCGTCGAAGATCGCCCGGATCCGTCGCAGGATGCCGAGGTGCAGGGCATGCTCGACGCCCAGGTCGAAGCGACCCGTCGCTTCGCCACCGCCCAGATCGGCAACTTCCAGCAGCGCCTCGAGCGCCTGCATCGCGGCGGCGGTAGCACCGACGGCGTCGACAACTCGCTCGGCTTCTCGATCCGCCCGCAGTGCATCGAGTCGGTGGTCAGCGACTGGATGGATCCGTGCAGCGACACCCTGGGTTCGAACGAGGGTGGCCGCGGCCCGGCCGGCAACGCAGCCGCGGGCGATGGCTCGCGCGGCGGCAGCAGCCGCGACTCGGCGCTCAACGCCTGGGTCGGCGGCGTGATCCGCTCGGGCAGCCAGGATGGCCGCAACGGCAGCGCCGACGTGTCCTTCGAGACCGACGGCGCCAGCGCCGGCATGGACTTCCGGGTGAACCCGAACCTCGCGATCGGTGGCGGCATCGGCTACGGCCGCGACGACAACGAGGTCGGCAACAACGGCAGCCGCGTCAAGGGCGACGCCAGCACGCTGGCGACCTACGCCAGCTACCACCCGGGCGACCGCTACTACCTCGACGGCCTGCTCGGCTACCAGCGCCTGTCCTTCGACCTGCGCCGCTACGTCACCCCGACCGACGGCTTCGTCTTCGGCCAGCGCGACGGTGACCAGTGGTTCGCGTCGATCTCGACCGGTGCCGACATCCGCCGCGGCGCCGTGACCTGGAACCCGTACCTGCGCCTGGACCTGGCCCGCGCCACGCTCGATGGCTACACGGAAACCGGCGATGCGATCTACGCCCTGCGCTTCGGCGCGATGGACGTGGACACCACCACCGGCAACCTGGGCCTGCGCGTGGACAGCACGGTCGCGATCGAGAGCGGCGTGTTCTCGCCGATGTTCCGGATCGAGTACCAGCACGACTTCAACGACCGTGCCAGCGCCATCGTCCAGTACGCCGACCTGGTCGGCGGCCCGGTCTACCCGCTGGCGGGCACCGAGTACGACAACAACCGCTGGATCCTGGGCCTGGGCGGTCGCTTCGACTTCGACAACGACTGGTCCTTCGGCCTCGAGTACCGCGGCCAGGTGAACAGCGACGGCCAGAGCGACAACGGCCTGCTGCTGAACATCCAGAAGTCCTACTGATCCACCCGCAAGCCCTGAAAGGCCCCTCTCCGGAGGGGCCTTTTTTTATGCTCCCTGTAGGAGGGCCTTCAGGCCCGAAGCCCTTCGCCAAAAAGCTTCGGGCCTGAAGGCCCTCCTACAGTCTCGGGGGGCTCTGGTAGGCTGCGCGCAGACTCCGGGGGATCCATGGCCCACAACCAGTTCGAGCTGCTGCGGCAGCGACGCTTCCTGCCCTACTTCGTGACCCAGTCGCTGGGGGCGTTCAACGACAACGTGTACCGGCAGGCGATCATCGGGCTGCTGATCTACCTCGGCATCAGCCTCGAGGAGCGCACGCTCTACACGAACCTCGCGCCTGCGCTGTTCATCCTCCCGTACTTCCTGTTCTCGGGCCTGGCCGGGCAAATCGCCGAGAAGCTGGAGAAGTCGAAGCTGGTGCGGATCACCACGATGATGGAGATCGGCATCATGTCGCTGGCGGGCATCGGCTTCCTCACCGAGTCCATGCCGGTACTCCTGGTGGCCCTGTTCCTGACCGGCCTGCAGTCCACGCTGTTCGGCCCGGTGAAGTATTCGATCCTGCCCAGCGTGCTCAAGCCCGAGGAGCTGACCGGC
>LNFM01010137.1_pt1 | contig 13418 bp, 19 predicted proteins | sample 596031 | NCBI WGS metagenome assembly LNFM01 (sample SAMN04254537, study PRJNA301005) | activated carbon metagenome | isolation source: dual media filters at the Ann Arbor, Michigan drinking water treatment plant | place: USA: Ann Arbor
AGGTGCGGCCGACGCACTGGATGCCCAAGCCGCCGGCGCCTGGCGCCTGAAGACCATCCCCAGAGGTGACCCATGGACCTGGCATCCGCACCGCTGACCACTGAAGAAGGCGCCGCCATCGTGCGGCGCTTCGAGCGCGTGGTGGCCGACTACAACCGGCTGTTCAACGAGTACCAGGGCAAGGCAATGCCGGATGACGTGTACCAGCGATTCGCCGCGATGCGCGACGAACAGCTGCCCACGATGCGCCGCGAACTGGCCGAGTTGCTGGCCGGCAAGTCCATCGCCTGAAACCAAGCCCCCATAGGTACACCCCGCAATGATCCTGCTGACCGCCCCCACAGCCGAGCCCGTGACGCTGGCCGAAGCCAAGCTGGCAGCGCGCGTCAGCGGCTCGGCCATGGACACGCTGATCCCTGGCCTGATCACCGCCGCGCGTGAGCTGGCCGAGCAAGACACCAGCGCCAAGTTCATGGCCCAGACCTGGCGCATCGAGCTGGCCGACTGGCCGGCGGCCACCGATGTGCTGCCGATCAACCAGGCCAGCGCCGCAGCCGTCAGCTACTGGACCGGCAGCACCTGGTCGGCGGCGCTGTCGGGTGCGGCATACACCTTCGCGCCCGACGGCATCGGCACCGTGCTGGCACCTGCCACCGGCACCAGCTGGCCCACGCTGGGCGACCGGCCGGTGGGCCCGCGCGTGCGTATCGATCTCACAACTGGCGCGGCCAGCGCTGCAACGGTGGCTGAGTCGGTCAAGCTGTTCATCAAGGCCTGCGTGGCCTACTGGATCGACAACCCGCAGGCGGCATCGGCCACCGGCGTGGCGCTGCCCATGCACCTGGGCCACCTGCTGGACCGCCAGCGGCTGTACTACTGACTGGGCACACACATGGCAACCCAGCTCCACGCCGGCATGCTTGACCGCCAGGTCTCGATCGAGGCCGCCACGGTCACGCGCGAAGGCACGTTCGGTGCCGCGGTCTCCACCTGGTCGACGCTGGACACCGTGTGGGCCCAGGTGCTCGAAAGCGCCAGCGAGCCTGGCAGCAACCCCGGCCAGGCCATGGCCGTGGCGGCCTACGTGCGGCCCACCAAGGTGCGCATGCGCTGGCGCGGCGATGTGACCACCCGCCACCGCCTGCGCCATGGCGCGCGGCTGCTGCAGATCACCGGCGTCGCCGAAGTGGGCCGCCAGCAGTGGCTGGAGCTGGCCTGCCAGGAGTGGGCGCATGAGCAGTGACGTCACCCAGGTGAAGGGCCTGGCGCAGCTGCAGGCCGCGCTCGACCAGCTGCCCGCCAAGATCGAAGCCAACATCATGCGAGGCGCCATGCGCGCCGGCGCCAAGGTGCTCCTGGCCGAAGCCAAGGGCACGGCAGCATTTGCCGACGACACCGGCGCGCTGCGCGCCAGCCTGCGCATCACCACCAGCGTGCGGCGCGGCACTGTCACCGCCGCCGTCAAGGCCGGCTCCACCAAGGCCGACAAGCGCCCCTGGTACGCCAGGTTTGTGGAATACGGCACCAAGCCGCATGTGATCCGCGCCAAGCCGGGCGGGTTGCTGGCCATCGGGGTCAAGGTGGCCAACCACCCCGGCGCCAAGGCTCGCCCCTATCTGCGCCCGGCGCTGGACGCCCGCGCCGGTGATGCGGTGCAGGCCATGGCCGCCTACATCCGCGGCCGCTTGTCCAGCAAGCACGGCATCGACGTGCCGGCCCCACGCGAGGAAGGCGACGAATGAGCGCCGAAGCTGCCGTCTACAGCCTGCTGGCCGCCGCCCCCGCCGTCACCGCGCTGGTGGCCACGCGCATCTACCCCGGCCAGCTGCCCGAGGGCCAGCCCCCGCCCGCGCTGGTGATCGAGCACATCAGCAGCGTGCGCCTGGGTCGGCTTGACGCGCAAGCCCCAACCCACCCCACGCAGACCCGCATGCAGGTCAACCTGCTTGCGGCCACCTACCCGCAGCTGAAGGCGCTGCGCGACGCGGTGACGGCTGCGTTGCAGTTCCAACGCGGTGCGCTGGGCGGTGGCGTGGTCATCGCCATCTTGCCCGACCAGGCCGGGCCCGACCTGGTGGACGCCGGGCTGGGCGTGTTCTTCCAGCCGCTTGACTTCCTCGTGGTGCACGAGGCCTGACCACTACCCCACACATCACCAGGAGCCCCACATGCCCCAAGCCGCCGGCGTATTCAAGACCCTTGCGCTGAAGCGCGAATCCACCTACGGCACCGTTGCCGGTGCCAGTGCTGCGCAGCTGATGCGCCGCGTCACGTCTGACCTGTCGCTGACCAAGCAGACGTACCAGAGCAACGAGATCCGCCCCGACCAGCAGGTGGCCGACATGCGCCACGGCGTGCGGGGCGTGGAAGGCACGCTGGCCGGCGAGCTGTCGCCCGGCGCCTACAGCGACCTGATCAGCGCCGCGCTGCGCCGCGACTTCACCAGCGGGGTGTCGGCCACCGGCCTGTCCATCACCATTGCTGGCAGCGGACCCACCTACACCGTCACCCGGGCATCTGGCAGCTGGTTGACCGACGGCTTCAAGCGTGGCCGCGTGGTGCGGCTGACTGCCGGCGGCTTTGCCGCTGCCAACCTGAACAAGAACCTGCTGATCCAGAGCATGACGGGCCCCGCGCTGACCGTGCGCGTGGTCAACGGCAGTGCCCTGGCTGCTGAAGGTCCGATCGCCGCGGCCACCTGCGCAGTGGTGGGCAAAGACACGTTTGCCCCAACCAGCGGCCACACCAACATCAGCTACACCGCCGAGCACTGGTTTGCCGACGTGGCGCAGAGCGAAGTGTTCACCGGCGTGCAGCCCACCAAGGTGGATATCGGCCTGCCGCCCACCGGGATGGCCACCGTCAGCATCCCGGTGGTGGGGCAGAACATCGTCACCGCCACGTCGCAGTACTTCAGCAGCCCCACGGCTGCGGCCAGCGCGGGCATCTGCGCGGCTGTCAACGGCGTGGCGCTGCTGGGCGGTGTGGTGGTGGCTGTGCTGACCGGTCTCAGCATCAGCATCGACAGCGCGCGCAGCGGCGACCCGGTGGTCGGCAGCAACACCATCCCCACCCGGTTCCCGGGCCGCATCACCGCCAGCGGCCAGGCCACCGCTTACTTCGAAGACGCAACCCTGCGGGATGCCTTCGTCAACGAAACCGAAGTGGAGTTGATCGTGGTGCTGACCAGCGACAACACGGCGGCCAGCGGTTTCGTGGCCATCACCCTGCCGCGGGTGAAGCTGGGCGGCGCCAGCAAGAGCGACGGCGAAGCCGGCATCGTGCAGACGCTGCCGTTCACCGCGCTGCTGCCCACCACCGGCGGCAGTGGCGTGGCAAACGACCTGAGCACCATCGTTGTGCAAGACAGCGCCGCTTGATCCGCCCGCAAAGCCACCCGCCCAGCACCATGACCAACACCACCCAGCAAGCACCCGGCGGCGACGCCTTCGACATCATGGCGTTCGAAGACGCCGACAGCGCCGACCTGCGCATCAAGCACCCGGTGACCGGTGCGCCCACCACCATGGTGGTGCAGATCGCCGGGCCTGAGCACCCACTGCGCCGGCGCCTGGTGCTCGACCGGCAGCGCCGGCTGCGTGCCCACCTGGCCAAGACCGGCAGCATGCACATCAGCGACCCCGAAGACGACGCCGCTGACGACCTGGAGCTGACGGTGGCCTGCACCCTGGGCTGGCGCGGCGCCGCGCAGACCTACAGCCCCGCGGCTGCGCGCGCCCTGTACGCCGACCCAGGCCGCCGCTGGCTGCGTGACCAGGTGCAGGCAGGCCTGCAGGACCGTGCGCTTTTTATGCGCAGCTCCGCGCCGGCCTGATCGCACACGCGGAGCACGAGGTGCGCCTGTCCCACGCCCAGCCCGACGGTGCCAGCCTGCGTCAGCACCTGCAGCGCGCTGCGCAGGCCACCGGCCGGGCCGACCCGCTGCTGTTGCAGCATCCGCCGGCTGCGGCCACCCAGGTGTGGCAGGCCTTCTGCGATCTGTCGGGCCGCCGTCAGCCCGGTGGCGCCATCGCGCTGGCCGAGATCGAGGCATGGCAGCGCCTGCACCGTGCGCCGCTCACCGGCTGGGAGGTGGACTGCATCACCGCCATGGACAGCGCAGCCATGGCCACCGCCGCTGAACTGCAACGCAAGGCCCAACCAGGGAACAAGCCGCAATGACCACACTGGCAGGCGCGATCGAAATTCAGATGTTGGCCGACCTGGCCAGGCTGAAGAAGGACATGGACGCCGCCAAGGGCATGGTGGGCGACGCCACGCGCGAGATGCAGCGCTATGCCGACTTTGCCAAGGCGGCGCTGGGCGGCATTGCCGCCGGCCTGACGCTGGGCGCCTTCAAGCAGATGGTGCAGGACAGCATCGACGCGGTGGACGCGCTGGACGACCTGAGCATCCAGACCGGCATCACCGTGGAAACGCTGAGCGCGCTGGGCGACGTGGGCCGCATCTCGGGCGTGGGGCTCGACACCATTGCCGGGTCAGTGCTGCGCATGGGCAAGAACCTGGCCGTGGCCAATGAAGAAAGCAAGGGCGCGGCTGAGGCCATCAAGGCCCTGGGCCTGGACTTCAACACCTTCAAGCAGCTGCAGGCCGACCAGCAGCTGCAGCAGCTGGCCCAGGCCATGGGCCGGTTTGAAGACGGCGCGGGCAAGAGCGCGGTGGCCATGACGCTGATGGGCCGCCAGGGCGCCCAGCTGCTGCCGTACCTGAAAGACCTGGCCAACACCGGCGAGCTGGTGGCCACCGTCACTGCAGAGCAGGTGCAGATGGCCAACCTGTACAACGACAGCATGGAGGCCACGCGCATCAGGATGGACGCGCTGCGGCGCAGCATCGCCATGGCGCTGCTGCCCACCATGATCGACCTGCACGACCTCACCGTCGAGCTGGGCAACAGCTTTGACAACTACCTGGCCGGGGGTGCCAAGACCGCCGGCGGGCAGTTCGACGTAATGGCGCTGGCCATCAGGGGCCTGGGCACGGTGATGGAGACCCTGCTGGTGCTGGGTGCCAACGTTGCGTTTGTGTTCAGGGGTGTGGGCACCGAGATCGGCGGCATTGCCGCGCAGGTCACCTTGCTGGCCAGCGGCAACCTGGCCGGCGCTGCCGAGGTGCGGCGGCAGATGCTGCGCGACGCCCAAGACAACCGCGCTGCGCTCGACGAATTTGAGCGGCGCGTGCTGAGTTCCACCGACCGCGCACTGCAGTCGCGTGCCGTTCTGCGAGGCGGCGGCGTCAGCAACGCCGACCAGGCCCGCGAACTGGCCCGCATCAATGAGGCGGCAGGCCGCGCCGGCCTGGGCCAGCTCAGGTTTTCAGCCGACACCCGGGCAGCGACCAATGCATCCAGGGAGCAGGCCACCGCCCTGCGCCAGCAGCAGCAGGCACTGGACGACATCGCCAAGGCCCGCGCGGGCGTGTCGCGCATTGAAGCCGCAGCCATGGCGGCGCTGGAAGGTGAGACGCAAGGCCTGATCCAGGGCAACAACGCGCTGCGTGAAGAGATCGAGCTGATCGGGCTGGATGCGGTGTCGCGCCAGGCGCTGGAAGTGGCGCGGCTGGGCAGCACCCGCGCCCTGCTGGCTGAGCGTGCCGCCATGGCAGCCAACGCCGGCGCCAGCGCGCAAGAGCTGCAGGCCCTGCAGCAGCAGATTGAACTGTTGCGCCAGCGTGAAGACCTGCTGGTGCTGCGCGGCGACCGAGAGCGCCTTGCCAAGCCAGCCACATCCGACATCACCAAGCCGCTGGTGAGCGACACCTACACCGGCGTGCGTGATGCGCTGGCCGCCGCCTTCCGCGACACCAAGAACCCCATCCGCGCGTTTGCCGACGCGCTGGGCAACGCGGTGTTCAGCCGCGTCACCAGCAACCTGGCCGACGCGCTGGCCACCCAGCTGGTGGGCAGCAGCGGCACCGGCGGCCTGCTGGGCAGCGTGCTTGGTGGCCTGGGCAGCCTGGTGGGCCTGGGCGGTGGCGGTGGCGTGCCGTTCGGCGGCACCACGGGCGACTTTGCGCGCTTCGACCGCCTGGCCACGCCGCTGGCCACCGGCATGGACTACGTGCCGCACGACAACTTCCGCGCCCTGCTGCGCAGGGGTGAGCGGGTAGTGCCTGCGTCTGAGAACACCAGCGCCGGCCGGGCCGGCATCACCTATGCGCCGGTGACCACCATCCACGTCGACAGCCGCACCGATGCGGCGCAGGTGCAGCAGCTGATCGGCAGCGCGGTGGCTGACGGCAACGCCCGCCAGCTGGCCGAGCTGCAACGCATGGGGGTGCTCTAAGCATGGCCATCATCACCCCTTCGGCTGAACTGGCGCTGCAGATCGGCAGCTGGCAAATGGGCCAGCAGCGGTATGACCTGACCGAGCAGAGCGACGGCAACGGCCACACCGCCACGCGCCTGGGCGCCCCGCCGCGCTGGCGTTTGCGCGTGGGCAGCGTGCCGGCCCTGCTGGCCGCCGACTCTGCGCGCTGGAAGGCCACGGTGCTTGGGTTGCGCGGGCGCATCAACCACCTGGCCATGTGGGACGTGACCAACCCGGTGCCGCGTGGCACGGCGCGCGGCACGATCACGCTGGGCGCCAGTGCGGCAGCAGGCGCCACCAGCCTGCAGCTGGCCGGATCCAGGGGCGTCAACTACGTGCTGGGCGGAAGCTTCGAGACCGACGCCAACGCTGATGGCGTGGCTGACGGGTGGGGTCGGTACAGCAACGGGTCGACTGGCGCTCTCAGTGCTGCCTTGAGTGGCACGGCCGTGACGCACGGCAGCTTCAGTCAGCAACTGGTGGCCGCTGCGCTGGGCCCGTTGACAACAGACCGCAACGGGGTGTTGCAAACAGGCGCACCAGTGTCGCGGCTGGCTGCGTTGCCAGTGACCCTGCAGGCGACGATTGCCGCAACTGCAGGCACCACCGTGATGCTGTACGCCGCCTGGAGAGATGGTGGTGGCACACCCACGGGTGGGGATGTCTTCAACTCCATCACAGCCAACGGCGGCGTGCAAGCAATCACTGCAGCGGGCACATGCCCTGCCACTGCCGTCACCGCCGACATTTTCGTGTACCAGAGCGCTGGTGCCGGGGTGTCTGCCGTGTTGCTGGTCGACTCGGTGGTGTTGGTGGCGGGCGGTGCGCCTGGCGCTTACCCTGCGGCGCCGACGTGGCTGGCCGGCGACTGGCTGCAGATCGGCACTGGCGTAGGCAGCCACTACTGCATGGTCTCGGCCGACGCCACGGCAAACGATGCCGGCACCGCAGCGGTCAGCATCGAGCCCCCTCTGCGCCAGGCTATCTCCAGCGGCGCCGCGGTGACCTGGGACAAGCCCGTGGCGCACTACAAGCTCACCGCCGACAGCCAAGCCTGGCAGGGCGTGCCCGGCAGCAGTGATGTGGGCGGGTTCGACCTGGACCTGCTGGAAGACTGGAGGCCCTGACCATGCTGACCCTGGACACCGCCGCCCAGACCCAGATCGAGGCCGCAGCCCGTGGCGTGCAGTGGCTGGTGCAGCTGGACTTTGGCACTGGCACGCTGCGCTACACCACGCACCCCGTCGACATCATCTCTGGCGGCTACACCTGGCTGGGCCTGGGGCAGGTGATGGGCGTGGACACCGTGCGCGAGGCTGAAGACGGCGGCGCCACCGACGTGGTGCTGACATGCAGCCTTGTCAGCACCGCGCTGCTGGCGGGGCTGAGCGGCAACGTGGAGAACTACCGCGGCCGCCGCGCCCGGCTGTACCTGCAGCTGCTTGGTGAGGGCTACCAGCCAGTGGGCGCGCCGCGTGCGCGCTGGTCGGGCGTGATGAACAAGTTGCGGGTTGAGCGCACCAGCGGCGGCCAGGCCGGCAGCAGCAGCGGCACCATCAAGATGGTGTGCAGCCGCTCGGGCGCAGGCCGGGCGCGCGCCGGCACAGGCCTGCGCCACACGCACGCCCAGCACCTGTTGCGCTGGCCTGGCGACAACGGCTGCGAGTACATCCAGACCCTGGTGGAAAAGCCCGCCGTCTGGCTGAGCAAGCGCTTCCAGCAACGCTGACACAAGGCGGCACAGCACACCATGGCCCGCAGCACCGCAGCCCTGCTCGACGACTACCTGGCGGCCTGCCCGCCGTTCAACTGGCGCAGCCACAACTGCGGCCACTTTGCGGCTGGCTGGCTGCAGGTGGCCGAGGGCGCTGCGCCGCTGGCACCAGCGCTGTCGTGTGGCGCAGCCTACCGCCGCGCGCTGCGGCAGCTGCAGGTCGACCTGGCCGGCTACATCACGCTGACCCTGCAGCGCCGGCCCATGGTGCCGGCCATTGCCCGGCCGGGCGACCTGCTGCTGTGGGACTGCAACGGCCAGCAGGGCCTGGCCATCTGCAACGGGCGCACGGCCGCCGGCATCAGCACGGCCGGGGTGCGGCACATCCCCCTGCAGTACGCCACCCACGGGTGGCTTGTGCGGTGCCAGGCATGAACAAGCAGCGCACCCACCGCCCAACACGCGGGCGCCGGCTGCTGACGGCCACCGCCGCAGCAGTGGCCCTGCTGTTGCCGGCCACCGCCGCGCGGGCCGACCCCATCACGTTCGTGGCGGTGCTGGGGCCGTTGATCGGCGGCACGGCGGCGGCCTTTGTGTACACCTACGGCCTGCAGATCGCGCTGGCCGCGTACAGCATCTATGGCGGCATCGACGCCCGGCGCCGTGCCAAGGCGGCCCAGCGCGACGCCACCCGGCGCTACAACGCCGGCGTCACCGACCGCAGCGTGACACTGCTGCGGGGCAACCCGGCCTGGCGCATCGTGTACGGCGAATGCGTGACCGGTGGCGACGTGCTGGCCATCTTCACCAGTGACAAGCCCATCATCGGCAAGGGTGGTGCGGCCAGCGTGCGGCCCGACGGGCGCAAGCACCTGGTGATTGCGCTGGCCAGCCACCAGGTGGAAAGCATCACCGACATCTTCGTCGACGGCGTGGCGCTGGGCGCGCTGGACGGCGACGGCTACGCCACCGGGGCTGACTGGGCAACGCCTGACACCACGCAGCTGGCCACCGTCACCTTCAGCGGCAGCACCACGCTGCCGTATGCGGCCACCGCCATCGTTGATGCATCGTCGCCCGGTACTGAAGGCCAGACCGTGGGCCGCACGGTGGCCATCAGCGGTGGGGGCCTGACGCTGACGGCCACCGATGGGCTGTCGGACCTGGTGACCGTGGTGTACCGCACCATCAGCCTGGCCAACTCGGTCATCCGCGTCAGCAAGTTCTTGGGCACCAGCGCGCAGACGGTCGACACCTACCTCAACAGTGTTAAGCCCACCGAGTGGGACAGCAGCCACCGCCTGCGCGGCATCGCCGGCATTGTGGTGACGCTGGACCTGGAAGACCCGCGGTTCCAGGGCGGGCCGCCGCAGATCACCGCCCGCGTGAAAGGCAAGCGCCTGTACGACCCGCGCAAGGACAGCACCAACGGCGGCGCCGGCAGCCACCGCACCAACGACGCCACAACGTGGGAGTGGAGCGACAACCCAGCCCTGTGCGTGCGCGACTGGATCACCGGTGAGTACGGGCAAGACGCACCCCACACCGACGTGGACGACGCCACCACGATTGCCGCAGCCAACGCCTGCGACGTGACCATCACCATCGACGTGGGCGGTGTCACCAGCAGCAGCAAGACCTACACCTGCAACGGTGTGGCCACCACCGAAGAGGGCCGCGACAAGGTGACCGACGACCTGGCCGACAGCATGGCCGGCAGCGCCATCTATGGCGCGCAGTGGCAGATCATGGCCGGCGCGTGGAGTGCGCCGGTGATGGACCTGACCGACGACGACCTGCACGGGCAGATCGAGATCATCCAGGCCGGCGCCGGCATCGATGAGCTGGTGAACGGCATGCGCGGCACCTACATCGGTGTGGACAGCGCCAGCCCGACCGACTTTCAGCCGTACCAGAACAGCACGTTCGTCACCGCTGACGGTGATGAGTACTGGCAAGACGTTGCACTGCCCTACACCAACAGCAAGGCGCTGTGCAGCAACATCGCGCGCGTGCTGGTGGAGCGTGGCCGCAACAGCCTGATCATCAGCTACCCCGCCAAGCTGCGGGCCTGGCCGCTGCAGGTGGGCGACCGTGTGCGCGTGACCAACGCCGAGTACGGCTACACCAACCAGCCTTTCCGCGTGACCGACTGGCAGTTCGGCCTGCAGTCACCGGTCACCCTGGCGCTGCAGGAAGACGCAGCGGCCGCTTACGACACTGTGGACGCGGTAGACGCCGACCCTACGCCCAACACCGACCTGCCCAGCCCCTGGCTGGTCGAAGCCATTGCGCTGGCCGCGCCCGAGAGCGGCACCGCCCACCTGGTGCGCCTGGGTGACGGCACCATCGCTGCACGGGTGTGGGTGGCCTGGGCTGCGCTGACCGGCGCCTACCTGCAGGATGGCCAGGGCAGGGTGGTGGTGCGCTGGCGCCGTGTGGCGCAGGACAGCGATTGGCAGCAGCTGCAGGTGGCGGCCAGCGACCAGGGCGTGTACCTGACCGGCGTGGCCGACACCGACCGGCTGGTGATCGAGGCCTGGGCAGTCAACAGCATCGGGCACCGCGGCGCCGCCGACACCAAGACGCACACGGTGGTGGGCAAGACGGCGGCGCCGGCCAACGTCAGCGGCTTGTCAGTGACTGCGCTGCCAGGTGGGGTAGCCATCGCCGTGACGCCCAGCACCGAGGCCGACGTGCAGACCGGCGGGGCGCTGGAGATCCGAGAGGGCGCCAGCTGGGCGGGCGGCACACGCATCTTCCGTGGCCCGGTCGATCGCATCGTGTGGCCCTGGCCTGCTGCAGGCAGCTACACCATCCGCGCCAAGTGGGTCGACTCTTCAGGCAATGAGTCGGCCAGCGATGCCGCAGTGGGCATCACGGTCGGCAATGCCTCGCTGATCAACACGCCGCAGCTGCTGGCCAATGCTGCGACACGGGTTTACAGCGCCACGGCATCTGGTGTCAGCGTCACCGGTGAAAAGGGTGTGCCCACAGGCACGTTCACAGACCTGGTGAGCTACACCTTCACGCCAGACGCGGACTGCGAAGTGCAGATCACCGTAGAAGGGTCGGTCAACATCACCACCGGCGCCAGCGGGTCGCTTGTCGACTACGCCATGCTTTCCACGCGGGTGCTGCAGGGCTCCACGCAGCTGGGCCCGTTGCGGACTTACGCCATTGATCAGCAGATCGGCTTCAGCAAGACTGCCCAGGCCACCATCTCCAGGGTGCAGCGCTTCGCCGCGACCGGAGGCGTGGCCTACACCGTCAAGGTGCAGGGGCAGCAGTACACCACCAGCACAACGTGCACGGTCGACGACATTGCCATGCGCATCGAGGAAATCAAGCGGTGACCACTTGGCACGTCTACACGCTGGCCACAGGCCTGTTCACCGGCCAAGCGTTCACAGGTGATGCGCGGGCGCTGGAATCCAACACGCCGCCCGGGTGCGGTGCGCGCGGCGATGTGGCCGACTGGCAATCGCAGCGCGTCGACTTGGCCACCGGCGCCGTGGTCGACTGGCAGCCGCCAGCACCGCCCGACGATGCCATGCGCACCTGGGTGTGGCATGCAGGTGCCCGGCGGTGGATTGATCAGCCAAGCCTGGGTGCGCTGCGACAGGCGCGCTTGCTCGAAGTGCAGCAGGCCATCGAGCAACAAGAAGCCGCGCAGGCCCGGCCCGTGCGCGAGCTGCTGCAGGCCATGCTGGCCAACCGCAGCGCAGCGCAAGAGGCGCGCGACCGAATGCAGGCTGTTGCAGATGAGATTGCCAAGCTGCAAGCGTTGCGCGCGGCGGTGGTGGCGGCGCAGTCAGAAGATGAACTCAACCAGATCAAGCTGCCCTGAGCGGCACGGAAAGGACGCATGACATGCTGAACAAACTGCAAACCCTGCTGGCCCGCGCCATGGTGAGCCTGGCCATCGCTGCGGCCCCCGCCGACAAGGCCGACGAGTTGCGGCAAGTGACGCGCCCGATCTGGCGGCCCAAGTGATCAGCGCCTGGGTCCTGCTGCTTTCCATGGGCGCAGCGGCCGTGGGGTGGGTGTGGGCCGCCGACAAGCCCCAGGCCGGCGCGGCCTTCGCCATGTGGCTGGGCATGGTGCTGTGCCAGCTGCTGAAGCAGGCCCGCCGCAGTGAACGCATGGTGGCGCTGACCTGCAGCTTCGGCGTGGGCTACCACGCCAGCGGCCTGGCCTGCGTGGCCATGTACCCCGCGCTGTCGTCCAAAGAGGTGGGCGTGTGTGAAGAGGCATCAGGTCTGCCGGTCGGCCTGCTGCTGTGCGCCGGCCTGTTGCTGGTGGTGGCCGAGGCATTCAACAGGGGCAGGGCATGAGTGCGCAAGACCATGCCATGGCAGTGCATGCCATGGCGGCGGGGGTGGTGGGTGCCTTCATGGCCAACATTGGGTTGGCAGACGCCGAGCTGGTGGGCGTGGCCTTTGCCGCGTGCGTGCTGGGCTCACTGCGAGCGCCGGCTGTGGGCCGGGCGCGTGGGCTGCTGCTGTTCGCCGCGGCCATGCTGATCACCGGCAAGCTGGCGCAGACCATCAGCCCAGCGCTGGCAGTGTGGCTGCCGGTGCTGTCGGTGCTGCACTGGCGCACGCTGGTGGCCATCATCTGCGGCACCATGCTGTACCCAATGCTGCAGGCACTGTGGGATGCGGCGCCCAAGCTTGTGGACAGGCTGGCCAGCCGCCGCAGCGGCGGGGGGGCGGCATGATGGAGGTGAAGATGCTGGGCGTGCTGGATGTGCTGTCCATGTTGGTGGCCGGCAGTGCCGCCATGGAGTGTGCCGTGGGCCGCATCGGCGCCATGGACCGCCGCAAGCACCGCCCGTTGCTGATGCTGGGCTATTTCATGGCGGCCATGGTGTGCCTGGCCGGCACGCTGGCGCCGCTGGATGGAGTGCGGTCACCGGTGCTGCAGATCCTGGCCACGGCCGTGGCCGTGCACCTGGTGCTGTCCTGGGAAGAATGGCGGCATGGCCCACCGGCCAGCGCGCTGCGCGACGATCTGCCGCAACTGGCGGCGGCATCGGCCGACAACCACCGGGACGACGCGCGGTGAGGCTGGTCGACAACTGGCGCGCCGCGCCCCGGATGATCAGCATGTGGGCCTACGCTGCCACGGCCGGCGTGATCCTGGGGTGGTTGATCGTGCCCTGGCAGATCGAGGCGCGCACCATGCTGGTGTTGCTGGCGCTGCAGCTGGTGGGCGCCGCGGGCCGGCTGATCGCCCAGCCCGGGTTGGTGGCCGACCTGGCGGCGGGTGTCACCGACGGCTGACCATGCTGGCGCGCCTGCGGTGCTGGCTGATCGGCTGCCTGGTGCGCCGTCTGCAGGCAGGGCAGGGCAGGCTGGTGTGCCGCGATT
>LNFM01010138.1_pt1 | contig 13417 bp, 11 predicted proteins | sample 596031 | NCBI WGS metagenome assembly LNFM01 (sample SAMN04254537, study PRJNA301005) | activated carbon metagenome | isolation source: dual media filters at the Ann Arbor, Michigan drinking water treatment plant | place: USA: Ann Arbor
CTGGTGCCGAGCCGGATCGGGTCGAAGTCGCGGATGTGCGCCGGCGCGCCGTAGTCCACCGGCAGCTCCAGCATCTGGTTGAAATCGCAGTCGTAGAGCGTGCCTTCCCAGCCCACCGATACGGTATTGCGGCACATCACTCCGGCGGCGGCGGCCGGGTTGAAGGCGTTGGCCAGTTTCGCCATGTAGCCTTCGTAGTTGCCGCTTTCGATCAGGTAGGACAGATAGCGGCTGATCGGCATGTTGGTGATGGTGTAGAGCTTGTTGAAGACGATGCCGTGGCGGCGCGACAGTTCGCGGCGGAACTGGTCTTCAGCGGCCTGCTGCTTCGCCGGCAGGAAGGCGCCCACCGGGTTGTGCACCAGGTTGAGCATCAGGCCGCTGCCGTCCTGGCCGTAACCCAGGCGGTTCAGGAGCTGCATCGCCTCGATGGATTTCCCGAACACGCCGTCGCCGCGCTGGGCATCGGTCTGCGCCGGCTGGAAATACGGCAGCGAGGCGATGACCTCGACCCGGTTGCGGGCCAGGAACTCGGCGAGATCAGCCTGGGGCTTGAGCAGCAGCACGGTAAGGTTGCAGCGATCGATGACGTGGCGGCCGAGCGCGCGCACCTGCTCCACCAGCCAGCGGAAGTTCGGGTTCAGCTCCGGCGCGCCGCCGGTGATGTCCACCGTGGGAATGTCGGTCCTTGCCAGTGCCTCGATGCAGAGCACGGCGGTCTCGCGCGACATCTGCTCGGTGCGGTCCGGGCCGGCATCGACGTGGCAGTGGCGGCAGGCCTGGTTGCAGAAGCGGCCGACGTTGATCTGGAAAATCGTGATCCCGGTGGCGTGCAACGGATCAAGACCGGCCTGCGCCATCCGGGACTCAAACGGCGCACAGGACCGGGTTTCGCCGAGCAGCCGCAGCTGCTCGCCGGCCGAAGCCAGTGGATCGCGCCGGGATAACAGCGTAAGCGCCATGCAGTGTTCCTTTTCGGTTGCGCGTTGAAGCTTGCGGGTTGCCGGATTACATCGACAGCTTTTCGGCGACGTTGCGCATCTGCACCCCGTGCACCAGCGAAGCCCCGCCGCGAATGGCGCAGGCGACATGCACCGCCTCGGTCATCTGCTCGACGTTGGAGCCCTTTTCCAGGCAGGCCTGGGTATAGGCATCAATACAGTAGGGACATTGGACCGCGTGGGACACGCCAAGTGCGATCAGGGCCTTCTCGCGTTCGGTCAGCGCCCCCTCGGCGAACACCGCGCCGTAGTAGCTCATGAACTTTTCCCAGAGCTCGGGGTTGGCCTTGCCCATATCCGCGAATTTGGACAGATCGTGCGGGTGGTAATACGTATCCATTCAGGGGCTCCTGGTCAGGTGATGAAGAAACGAAGGCTGGCAGCCTGCCAGAGATGATACGTGGCGGCAGCGGGCCCGGATGCAGAACAGGGCCATTAATGGAAATTAACGGCCCCGCAGAATCACTCGGACCGAACCGGGTCGCCGGGACGGATGGCACCGCCCTCGAGGATGCGGCAGACGATGCCGCCGTGGCCGCGCATGGCGTTGTAGCCGCCGGCGCCGAGCGCTTCTTCCATGCGCGAGCAGGGGTCGCAAGGGCCGGCGCCTTCGAGCAGCACCGCGCCGACCCGGAAGCGCCGGTCACGCAGGGCATGAAGGTTGATGCCGGAGACCAGCAGGTTGCGCCGCACCCACTCGGCCCGAACCTCGGGCTTGCCCAGCAGCCGTGCGACGACTTCGAGGTGCTCGAGTTGAATCAGCGTCACCTGGCGCTTGCCGTTGGTCTTCGAGGCGTAATGGTCTCCGGCCAGGCCAATGCCGGCAACCGCTTCCACTTCGGACACCGCCACCGGCGGCAGCCGCCGCTTCGGCCGGATGCCGATCCATTCCACTTTTCCCGGTGAGGGAAAGTGGGACATCAGTTTTGCCAGTTCGGAATCCGGGTTCACGATCTTTGCATCTCACTTCTTGCCAACCATCTCGTCAGGCCGGACCCACTGGTCGAACTGCTCGGCGGTGACGTAACCGAGCGCGAGCGCAGCGGCTTTCAGGGTGCTGCCGTCCTTGTAGGCTTTCTTGGCGATCTCGGCGGCCTTGTCGTAACCGATGTGCGGATTGAGCGCGGTGACCAGCATCAGGGATTCGTTCACCGATTGCTCGATGCGTTCCCGGTTCGGTTCGATGCCGGCGGCACAGTTGTCGTTGAAGCTCAGTGCACCATCGGCCAGCAGGCGCACGCTCTGCAGGAAATTGTGAATGATGAGCGGCTTGAAAACGTTGAGCTCGAAATTGCCCTGGGCGCCGCCAAAGTTGATGGCGACGTCGTTGCCGAACACCTGGCAGCAGGCCATGGTCAGCGCTTCCGACTGGGTGGGATTGACCTTGCCCGGCATGATCGAGCTGCCGGGCTCGTTCTCGGGAATCCGCAGTTCGCCCAGGCCGCAGCGCGGGCCGCTGGCGAGCCAGCGGATGTCGTTGGCGATTTTCATCAGCGATGCCGCCACGGTCTTGAGCGCGCCGTGCGCATGCACCAGGGCGTCGTTGGCGGCCAGGGCCTCGAACTTGTTGCGGGCGCTGACGAAGGGCATGGTGCCGCCGCGGCCCAGTTCCTTCGCCACCCGGGCGCCGAATTCCGGATGCGCGTTCAGTCCGGTGCCGACCGCGGTGCCGCCGAGCGCCAGTTCGCACAAGTGGGTGAGCGAACCCTGGACATGGGCAACGCCGTGCTCGAGCTGGGAGACGTAGCCGGAAAATTCCTGGCCTAGCGTCAGCGGTGTTGCGTCCTGGAGGTGGGTGCGGCCGATCTTGACGATGGCGTCGAAGTCCTTCGACTTGGCCGCGAGCGTGTCGCGCAACTGCTTCAGGGCGGGAATCAGCCGGTCGTGCAGCGCGCGCACCGCCGCGACATGCATCGCGGTGGGAAAGACGTCGTTCGAGGATTGGCCCTTGTTGACCTCGTCGTTCGGATGCACGAGGCGCTTTTCGCCGCGGCTGCCGCCGAGCAGTTCGGAAGCGCGGTTGGACAGCACCTCATTCATGTTCATGTTGGTCTGGGTGCCGGAGCCGGTCTGCCAGACCACCAGCGGAAACTCTTCGTCGTGTTTGCCGGCGAGCACTTCGTCGGCGGCTTCGACAATTGCGCCACCCTTTTTCGGGTCAAGCAGGCCAAGCTCGACATTGACCACCGCGCAGGCGCGCTTGACCTGCGCCAGCGCCCGGATCAGCTCCTGCGGCATGCGCTCGCCGGAAATGCGGAAGTTCTGCAGGCTGCGCTGGGTCTGCGCCCCCCAAAGACGCTCGGCGGGGACTTCGATCTCGCCGAAGCTATCGCGCTCTATTCTGGTGGCCGTCATTCTCGCCTCCAATCTTTACTCCAACCAGTGTGAACCGCGGAGGACGCGGAGGACGCGGAGGAAAAACAAGGGAAAGAGAAAATGGGGTGTGCCCGCCCGACCGTATCCGTGATGTCGAAACGACCAGCGTTGATTCACCTAGGTCGCACCTCCGACACCCTTCCCTGTTCTTGCTTTTCCTCCGTGTCCTCCGCGTCCTCCGCGGTTCAATTTGACCTTTCTACCAAGGTATAGGCTTGCGGTCGCGGAAGAAGCCACCGCTGGGGCCGTCGTGCGGCAGCATCGCCAGCCAGACCGCGGTCTCCGCGCCCTTCTCCACGCCGCGACTGGCATCGGGGCCGCCCATGTCGGTGCGCACCCAGCCCGGGCACATCGAGTTGACCAGGATGCCGTCGTCCTCGGTGGCGGTCGCCAGCATCCGGGTGAGCGCGTTCAACGCGGTCTTGGATACGCGATAACCCACCGCGCCGTCGCCCATCTCGTCGAGCTGGCCCATGCCGCTGGATATGTTGACGATACGCCCATAGTGGTCGCGGCGCATGATCGGCACCAGCGCCTGGCTGACCCGCAGCGCGCCGTAGAAGTTGGTTTCCATGGTGTCGTGGATTTTCGAGATCTTCGCCTTGACCACGCTGGTTTCGTACTTCTCTTTCATGATGCCGGCGTTGTTCACCAGCACGTCCAGCCGGCCGAGCTCGGAATCCAGGTACTTTTCGAAGGCGTCGACACTATCCTGGTCGGTGACGTCGAGCGGGTGGTAAAGCACGTCGAGGTCATCCTCGATCAGCTTCTTCTGCGCGGCGCGGCCCTTGCGTTCGTCGCGGCTGGTCAGCACCACCCGCAGGCCCTTGCGCGCCAGTTGCCGGCAGATCTCGTAGCCGATGCCCTTGTTCGCGCCGGTAACCACCACCACGCGCTTGTCCATTGTTGCCATGCTTGCTCCTTAAAGCTCAAAACGAATAGTGATTACCACGAAGGCACGAAGACACGAAGAAAGGCGAAAGTGCTGGAGAGAGAATCCGACAGTGCACCCTTGTCGAGAAATTTTTCACGTAGGCAAGTGTTGCGCCGGCCAAGCTGATTCTTTCTCTTCCCGCCGATCCTTTCGTCTCGCTTTTCTTCGTGTCTTCGTGCCTTCGTGGTCAATGTATTGCTCTATCTAAGCGCCAAGGTCGGCGAGCGGATGTTTGGCCTCCGGCCATGGGGAGGCGAAGAAGCCCTCCAGCCACCCGGGTGTGACAGCGGCGAGCGTCGCCGGTTGCCAGCGCGGCTTGCGGTCCTTGTCGATCAGCAGCGCGCGGATGCCTTCGGCGAGGTCGGGACGGGTGGCGCAGGTGAGTGCTGCAACCAGTTCGACCCGGAACACTTCGGCGAGAGAGGCATTCAGCAACCGCCGCTGCAAGGCCCAGGACAGCGCGGCGGAACCGGGCGAACCGGCGGCAAGCGTGGCGGCGGCGCGGGTGAACCAGGGATCGTCGGTCTTGCGGCCGGTGATCGCAGCGACCACTTCGGGCAACGTGGCGCGGCCGCAGAGATCGTCGATCAGGTCCAGGTTCTGGCGCAGCGGACCGCACGCCCTTGGCGCGACGGCGACACTGCGCAACAGGTCGGTGAGCAGCCGGTGGTTCTCCGCTGCGGCGCCCCAGGGCTGGGCCAGCAGGCTGTCCATGACCCTGCCCTTGTCGGCCTGCATGACCTGGTAATCGGCAAAGCGGGCGAACAGCGCATCGGCGGCGTTCAGATGCGCGCCGGTGAGTGCCAGGAACAGGCCGGTGCGCCCGGGCGCCCGATTCAGCAGCCAGGTGCCGCCGACGTCCGGGAACAGTGCGATGGTGATCTCGGGCATGGCCACTTTCGCGGTCTCGGTGACGACACGATGGCTGGCGCCCGCCATCAGGCCGAGGCCGCCGCCCATCACCACGCCATGGCCCCAGCACAGCACCGGCTTGGGATAAGTGTGAATCATGAAATCGAGCCGATATTCGCGGCTGAAGAACCCGAGCGCGTAATCGTTGCCGAGAATGCTGTCGTGCTGCGCCGAACCGTGATGCGCCAGCAGGGTCTTGTGCAGGGTGTGCAGGTCGGCACCGGCGCAGAACGCCTTTTCGCCCGCGCCTTCGAGCATCACCAGTGCGATGCCCGGGTCCGCCGCCCAGGCGGTCATACGCGCCAATAACAGTTCGATCATCGGCAGCGACAGCGAATTGAGCGCCTTCTCGACGTTCAGGCGGGCGACGCCGATGCGGGCGCCGTTGACGGCGCGCCTCTCTTCGAACAGCACCGGGGAAGTTGTGGTTTCGGTCATTCTGGTTTCTGATCAGGAAAAATTAAAAGGACAAGCAGGATACTTACCACGAAGGCACGAAGACACGAAGAAAAGCAAAAGTACTGGAGAAAAACCGTACTGCAGCCGTGTCGAAGGATGTTCGTGGGGAAAGTCACGTACTTTGGACGAACTGACTCTTTACCCTTCCTCCGAATCCTTTTGTCCTGGTTTCCTTCGTGTCTTCGTGCCTTCGTGGTTAACGCGATTCTCAGCTTGGGCGAGTCGAAGCGGCGTCGACCGAGGCCAGGGCAGACATGTTTACCAGCCTTCGGACGGTGGCGGTCGGGGTGAGGATGTGCACCGGCTTGGCCGCGCCCAGCAGCATCGGGCCGACGGTGATGCCTTCGCCGACGGTGACCTTGAGCAGGTTGAAGGCGATGTTGGCGGCGTCCAGGGTCGGCATGATCAACAGGTTGGCCTCGCCCTTCAACCGCGAGTTCGGAAATACCCGCATGCGGATCTCCTCGTTGAGCGCGGCGTCGCCGTGCATCTCGCCTTCGACTTCGAGGTTTGGCGCGCGCTCCGCCAGGATCTCGCGCGCGCGGCTCATTTTCAGCGCCGAGGCATTGCGCGAGGTGCCGAAACTGGAGTGCGACAGCAGCGCCACCTTGGGCGTGATACCGAAGCGCTGGATTTCCTCGGCAGCGAGCATGGTGATCTCGGCGAGCTGCTCGGCGTTCGGATCGGGATTGACGTAGGTGTCGCAGATGAACACGGTGCGCCTGGGCAGGATCAGCATGTTCATGGCCGCGAACAGGCTGACGCCGCTGCGCTTGCCGATGATGTTGGAAATGTAATCCAGGTGCAGGGCGTGCTGCCCGATCAGGCCGCAGATCATGGCATCGGCATCGCCCCGGCGCACCATCAGGCTGCCGATCAGGGTGGTGCGGCGAGTGACTTCGCGCTTGGCGTATTCCACCGAGACGCCCTTGCGCTGCATCAGGGCGTAGTACTCCTGCCAGTAATCGCGGAAGCGCGGGTCGGAGTTCGGGTTGACGATCTCGAAGTCCTTGCCCGGGCGGATGCGCAGGCCGTACTTCTCGATCTTGGGGTTGAGCACTTCCGGCCGGGCGATCAGGATCGGCCAGGCCACGCCTTCGTCCACCACCACTTGTACTGCGTGCAGCACGCGCTCGTCTTCGCCTTCGCAGAACACCACGCGGCTGGAATTTTTCTGGGCCGCGGCGAACACCGGCTTCATGATCAGGCCGGAGTGGTAGACGAACTGGGAGAGCTGGTCTTCGTAGGCGTCGTAGTCGGCGATCGGCCGGGTGGCCACACCACTCGCCTCCGCGGCCCGGGCCACCGCCGGCGCGACCTTGACGATCAGGCGTGGGTCGAAGGGTTTCGGTATCAGGTATTCGGCGCCGAAAGAAAGGTCCTGCTCGCCATAGGCAATGGCCACGACGTCGGATTGCTCCGCCTGCGCCAGTGCGGCGATGGCGCGCACCGCGGCGAGCTTCATCTCTTCGGTGATCGAGGTAGCGCCGACGTCAAGCGCGCCACGGAAGATGAACGGAAAACACAGTACGTTATTGACCTGGTTCGGGTAGTCCGAGCGGCCGGTGGCTATGATCGCGTCGGCGCGCACTGCCTTGACCTGGTCCGGACGGATTTCCGGCTCGGGGTTGGCGAGCGCCAGGATCAACGGTCTGGCCGCCATCTGCTTGACCATCTCGGGCTTGAGCACCCGCGGCGCCGACAGGCCGAGGAAGATGTCGGCATCGGCGATGATGTCGCCCAGCGTGCGCGCCTTGGTGTCCTTGGCATAACGCACCTTGTTGTCGTCCATTTCCTCCTTGCGGCCGGTGTAGACCACGCCCTTGATGTCGGAGACCCAGATGTTCTCCTTCGACAATCCGAGGCCGACCAGCAGGTCCAGGCAGGCGAGCGCCGCGGCACCGGCGCCTGAGCACACCAGCTTCACGCTGGAAATGTCCTTGCCGACCACCCTGAGGGCGTTGAGTACCGCCGCGCCGACGATGATCGCGGTGCCGTGCTGGTCGTCGTGGAACACCGGGATTTTCATCCGGCTGCGCAGTTTCTTCTCGATGTAGAAGCATTCCGGCGCCTTGATGTCCTCGAGGTTGATGCCGCCGAAGGTGGGCTCGAGGCTGGCGATGATCTCGACCAGCTTGTCCGGATCGGTCTCGTTGATCTCGATGTCGAAAACGTCGATGCCGGCGAACTTCTTGAACAGCACGGCCTTGCCTTCCATCACCGGCTTGCCGGCCAGCGGGCCGATGTTGCCGAGACCGAGCACCGCGGTGCCGTTGGTGATGACGCCGATGAGATTGCCGCGGGCGGTGTAATTGCGGGCGGCACCGGGGTCCTTGACGATTTCCTCGCAGGCGGCGGCCACGCCGGGCGAATACGCCAGCGCAAGGTCGCGCTGGTTGGTCAATCCTTTGGTGGGAACAACCTCGATCTTGCCGGGAACCGGCAGGCGGTGATAATCAAGCGCAGCCTTGCGCAACAGCTCATCCATGTTTTCTCCGTGTTTTCTGTCTATATTGTTCTGGCAGTTGAAACCAATTATACGGGAGCGCCCCCGACAGGCCGCCATGAACGGGGGATGGCGTGGCGAAACCGGGATTCCGGAACCCGGCAAAAGCGGGTTGCTGGCGGGGGGAGCGGCTTTTTGTTATGTTGCGCGCAGCGCGGTCCGCGCCAATTCCATCCGCATTACCGCATGCCCAGGCCTTCCCGTACATGAACTCCCCTGACGCTTCGGTCCGCACCGAGATCTATCCCGAGATCGAACCGCACCGTTCGGGCCACCTGCGGCTCGACGACCGGCACCAGATGTACTGGGAAGAATCGGGCAACCCGGCCGGGGTTCCGGTGGTGTTCCTGCATGGCGGACCGGGCGCCGGCGCGAGCGCGGCGCATCGCCGCTTCTTCGACCCTGCGCATTACCGGATCGTGATTTTCGACCAGCGCGGCGCCGGACGCTCCCGGCCCCACGGCGAACTCACCGACAACACCACGCCGCACCTGATCGCCGACATGGAACGGTTGCGCGAACACCTGGGTGTCGCGCGCTGGATCGTGTTCGGCGGCTCCTGGGGCAGCACCCTGGCACTGGCCTACGCCGAAGCGCATCCCGGAAGCTGCCTGGCGCTGGTGCTGCGCGGCATCTTCCTGTGCCGCAAGCTGGAGATCGACTGGTTCCTTTATGGCATGCGCTTCGTCCAGCCGGAAGCCTGGCGGCGTTTCTCGGATTACATCCCGGAGGCCGAACGTGCCGACCTGCTTTCCGCATATTCGCAGCGCCTGAACGACCCCGACCCGCAGGTGCACATGGCGGCGGCGCACCAGTGGAGCAGCTACGAAGGCGCCTGCTCGACGCTGTTGCCGAGCGCCTCGACGGTCGCGCATTTCTCGGACGACATCGTTGCCCTCGGCCTGGCACGGATCGAGGCGCATTACTTTGCCCACCAGATCTTTCTGCCGGAAAACGCGCTGCTGGCCAACGTTCGGACGCTGCGCGGCATCCCGGCCGTGATCGTGCAGGGCCGTTACGACATGGTGTGCCCGATCGTTTCCGCCGACGACCTGCATCGCGCCTGGCCGGAAGCCGAATACATCGTCGTCCCCGACGCCGGCCATTCGGCCTGGGAGCCGGGCATCAGCGCGGAGCTGGTGGCGGCGATGGAAAGATTGAAAAGTCGGGAACGGTGAACAGCGAACAGTAAACGGTGAGTTTCGACCCTTCACCCGCCCCTGTTCACTGTTCACTGTTCGCTGTTCGCTGTTTACCGCATTCCCGGGAGGAAATTCCATGGACGACCAGCTCGAAACGCTTGATCACATCAAACGCACGGTCATCGACCTTGCGATCCAGTTCGGACCGAAGGTGCTGGTCGCCATCGCGATCATCGTTGCCGGCGTCTATACCGGCCGCTGGGCCGGACGGGTGATCTCAGGCGGGCTGCGCAAATTCGACCTCGAGCCGCCGGTGCGGGAATTGCTGGTGCGCATCGTGCGCATCTTCGTGCTGGCCATGTTCGGCATCATGGCGCTGCAGAACCTGGGCGTGGAGCTGCTGCCGCTGCTCGCGGGACTGGGTGTGGCGGGCGCGGGCATCGCACTGGCGATGCAGGGCGTGCTCGGCAACATGATGGCCGGGCTCACGATCATCTTCACCCGCCCGTTCCGGGTCGGCGAATACATTTCCATCGTCGGCGAGGAAGGGATCGTCCAGAACATCAGCCTGTTCAACAGCACGCTGACCCATGCCGACATGTCGCGGGTGGTGATTCCGAACCGCAAGATCGTCGGCGAGGTCCTGCACAACTACGGCAAGATCCGTCAGCTGAACATCGTGGTGGGTGTGGCCTACAACACCGACCTGAACCAGGCGATTGCGGCCATCAGCGAGGTGCTGCAGGGCAATCCGCGGGTGCTTAAGGAGCCGTCACCGGTGATCGCCACCAGCATGCTGGCGGATTCGTCGATCAACATCGCGGTGAAGCCCTGGGTGAACGTGCCCGACTACGCTCCGGCCGGCGGCGAGATCAACAAGGCGATCGTGGAAATATTCCGCGGCCACGGCATCGTCATTCCGTTCCCGCAGCGGGAGATCCGCATGCTCGCGTGACGCGCTTCGCGCGTCACAGTTGAAAGGAACGAGGGGAGAGGTTAAAGGTGAAAGTAAAGGCGAACGCGGCCTTGTTACTTTTCCCTTTTCCCTTTTCCCTTTTGGCTGTCTTTTTCCGCCGCTGCCGCGGAATCGTGAATCGATTGCAGCGCGGACTTCTGCATTTCCAGCGTCTTCACCGTCATCTGCACGAAGGTCAGGTTCATCTTCAGCCAGTTCTCGACCGACTGCAGTTCGGCAATCTTTTTTTCGACCTCTTCCACGCTCATGGTGGGCTGGAACATACCCGGTATCGGAAACGACATCGGGTTCCACATTTTCTGGAAGAACTCGAACAGCTCTTTTGAGGAATCTTCAGCCATTGGTCATCCCTCTGCAGATATCAAAACGGCCACCAGTTTCAGAACCGGCAGCCGCATTGGATAGATCGGTAGAATCGTGAATGCCGCAAATGCCGTGCACGGCATTCACGATATTCACGGCACTCACGGCCGTTCCGGTCTTTACATCGTCGGACCCAGAATCCAGGGCGCGAATTCGTCTTCACCGTACCCCAGTGCTTCGCTCTTGCTCGGTGCGCCAGAGGCGGTCTTGAGGATCAGGTCGAAAATCTGCTGGCCGACGTCCTCGATCGAGGCCTTGCCGTCGACGATGACGCCGCAGTTCACGTCCATGTCCTCTTCCTGGTGGTTGAACAGCGCCGAATTTGTGGCGAGCTTCAGGCTGGGCGAGGGTTTGCAGCCGTAGGCCGAACCGCGCCCGGTGGTGAAACAGATGACGTTGGCGCCGCCGGCGACGTGGCCGGTGACAGACACCGGATCGTAGCCCGGGGTATCCATGAACACGAAGCCCTTGGCGGTGACTTTCTCGGCGTACTCATAGACGTCCATCATCGCCTGGGTGCCGCCCTTGGCCACCGCACCCAGCGACTTCTCGAGGATGGTGGTCAGGCCGCCGGCCTTGTTGCCGGGCGAGGGGTTGTTGTTCATCTCGCCGCCGAGGCGCTCGGTGTAGTCCTCCCACCACTTGATGCGCTTGACCAGCTTTTCGCCGACTTCGCGCGATACCGCGCGGCGGGTGAGCAGGTGCTCCGCGCCGTAGACTTCCGGGGTTTCGGACAGGATCGCGGTGCCGCCGTTCTTTACCAGCAGGTCGGCCGCCGCGCCCAGCGCCGGATTGGCGGAGATGCCGGAGTAGCCGTCCGAGCCGCCGCACTCCAGGCCGAGGATCAGGTGGCTGGCAGGTACCGGTTCGCGCTTGACCTTGTTGGCTTCCGGCAGCAGCTCCTTGATCCGGGCGATGCCGTCTTCGACGGTTTTGCGGGTACCGCCGGTTTCCTGGATGGTGAAGGCCTGCAGTTGCTTCGAACGCTTGAGGCCCTGGGCCGCCAGAAGATTGTTGATCTGGTTGGCTTCACAGCCCAGGCCGATCATCAGCGAGGAGTGGAAGTTTGGGTGGGTGGCGTAACCGGCCAGCACCCGGCGCAGCAGATCCACCGGCTCGCCTTCGGAACCCATGCCGCAGCCGGTCTTGTGATGGATCGGCACCACGGCGTCGACGTTCGGGTACTGGGCCATGAAGTCTTCGTCGAAGAACTTGGCGATGGTGCGACAGACGTGTGCCGAGCAGTTGACGCTGGAAATGACCGCCAGGTAGTTGCGGGTGGCGACCCGGCCGTCGGCTCGGACGATGCCCTGGAACGTGGCCGGGCTGGCGACGTAATCGACCGGCTTGTAGTCGGCGCAGAAATCGTAATCGCGCTGGAAGTCGCCCATCGCCAGGTTGTGCACGTGCACGTGTTCGCCCGCCTTGATCGGCTTGATCGCGAAACCGATGATCTGGTTGTAGCGGCGCACCGGCTTGCCTTCGGTGATGTCGCGGGCGGCGATCTTGTGGCCGGCGGGCACGGTGACCGCAGCGCGGATCTTCTCCTTGATGATTTCGGTGCCGGCGGGAATCTCCACCCGGGCAATCACTACGTCATCCGCTGCATTGAGGCGGATGGTCAAATCGGCGGCTTGCAACATCTGGAATCTCCTTCGATAGGGCCGGCGGGTCGTGACGACAGGACGAAACGACGGGGCTGCGGCGGGCAAGGCGACATTCTAGTCCGCCGCGACCTGTTTTTGGAGCCGGTTGTGGCGCGGGACTTGCCAGCGGTTCCACCCCGCGGGACCCGCGTCCGCGTGCTGTGCCCTACTCTTTCACCGCGCCGGTCATGCCGGCGACGTAGTACTCGACGAAAAACGAATACAGCACCGCCACCGGCAGCGAGCCGACCAGTGCGCCGGCCATCAGCGCGCCCCAGTGATAGACGTCGCCCTCCACCAGCTCGGTGATCACGCCCACCGGCACGGTCTTGTTCTCGGACGCGGAGATGAAGGTGAGTGCATAGATGAATTCGTTCCACGACAGGGTGAAGGCGAAGATGCCGGCCGAGATCAGTCCCGGCACCGCCAGCGGCAGGATGATCTTGACCAGGATCTGCCAGCGGGTGGCGCCGTCGATCAGCGCGCATTCCTCCAGCTCGTAGGGAATCGAGCGGAAGTAACCCATCAGCAGCCAGGTGCAGAACGGGATCAGGAAGGTCGGGTAGGTCAGGATCAGCGCCCAGCGGGTGTCGAAGATGCCGATCTGGAACACCATGGTCGCCAGCGGAATGAACAGGATCGAGGGCGGCACCAGATAGGCGAGGAAAATCGCCAGGCCGGTCTGGCGCGAGCCGCGGAAGCGCAGCCGCTCGATCGCGTAGGCCGCAAACACGCTGGCGGCCAGCGACAGGAAGGTCGAGATCACCGAAACCAGGATGGTGTTCCACATCCACTGCGGATAGGCGGTGTCGAAGAACAGCTTCCGGAAATGCTCGATAGTCGGCTCTACGATCCAGAACGGATTGCCGGAGATGGCCAGCAGCTCTGCATTGGGCTTGAACGCGGTGATTGCCATCCAGTAGAACGGAAACAGCAGCACGAACAGGAACACCAGCAGCGGGATATAGACCGTCACCCAGCGCCGCGGCAGCGACTCCAGGTAGGCCATGCCTTCGCGGGGTTCAGCGCGGGCCATGGGCGCCCGCTGAACCAGGGGCGAGGGACGAGGGGCGAGGGGCGAGTGTGCTCAAGCACATCTTTG